>Ga0209992_10000470_pt1 | contig 53976 bp, 48 predicted proteins | sample 2SBtaG_2_FD_182564 | JGI IMG/M metagenome (GOLD analysis project Ga0209992, IMG submission 182564) | Deep subsurface microbial communities from Kolumbo volcano to uncover new lineages of life (NeLLi) - 2SBTROV12_ACTIVE470 metaG (SPAdes)... | ecosystem: Environmental > Aquatic > Marine >... | reverse complement strand
AAGGGATCGTAGCCATTAAATATGATCCTGAGTGGATGAGAAAATACAGCTCTGTACGTCATTTACTGGGTTTTTCATTGGGATATTATTTTGCTCAAAGTGAAATGAGCTTGTATTGCCCGATCTGTATGACCGATGGGGTAGGAAGAGTGCTTGAAAAACATTTGAAAAAAAATCCGAATGATAAAGTAGTGTCAAAAGCGCTTAGCCATATTGCAAGTAAAGACCTTAATGAGCTTTGGCAGGGAGCCATGTTCATTACCGAAAAACAAGGCGGGTCTGATGTGGGCGCCAATAAAGTAACAGCACATAAACAGGATAATCTATGGTATTTAAATGGAGAAAAGTGGTTTTGTTCTAATGTAGATGCAAAAGCCATTCTCACTTTGGCTAGAATACCTGATGCACCTTCAGGAACTGAAGGTTTGGGTTTGTTTCTAATACTTAGAGAAGTTCCAGAAAATAATTCAGCTACAATTGAGATCCAGCATTTAAAAGATAAGCTGGGTGTAAGGTCTATGCCTACAGGCGAAGTGAATCTGAATAATACCAGGGCGTATTTGTTGTCGGGAGAGGGAGAAGGGTTGAAATCGATGCTTGAGATGGTTAATCTTTCCAGAATTTATAATTCTGTGGCAAGTGTTGCCATTATGAGAAGGTCGATATTGGAAGCACTTGCTTTTGGACACAACAGAATGGCATTTGGCAAAAACCTGGTTGAACAACCCTTATGGAGAAGTGCTGTGTCTGACCTTATTGCAGAGCATACTGGAGCCATGGTGCTAGTTTTTGAAACTATCAGTTTATTGGATAAAGTAGACAATGGTGGTAGTAAACAGGATAGACAATTAGTGAGGATGTTGACTGCTTTTTCAAAGGCAATCAGTGCCAAGCTATCCGTATTTTGTGCAAGTGAAGCCATGGAGCTAATCGGGGGCAATGCTTATATTGAAGATACCATACTGCCAAGATTACTCAGGGATGCACAGGTGCTTCCAATTTGGGAGGGTGCTACCCATATATTAACACTTGAATCACTCCGCAGCTTTCATCAACAAACTCATTTGTTATTATTCGAAAAAATAGAGCAGGTCATTGAAAGTTCAAAACAGATAGAAGGGTTTTTAGATCACGTTAGTGTACTAATGGAAAGATTAGATGCGGATAAACAATTAATGAAAACCTTGATGAGTAAAAATGAAGATCAGCAGCAGGTGCTTTCCAGAGAATGTGTAGAAAAATTATCAAGAACTTTTACGCTTGCTCTGCTGTTGGAAAATGCATTAGATACTGAGCTAAGGGAGGTTTGCCAAGCAGCTTTTTTAAGATTAACCAATCGTGGTTATTGTATTGCACCTTTAAGCTCTAATCGATCAGTAGAATTACAAGCTACAGAAGAGGTGTTGATTCGATCAGCTTATTAATTCGAAATTTTTACACTATAGATATATGGAAGAGATTCAAACAAACTTAGGTAAATTAGAATTTATAGATGATAGAATTATCTACATTAAAGTGAAAAATAATTTATCAGTTACTTTTAAAGACGGAATTGAATTCAGAAATAATTTATTAATGCTCACTGATAAAAAAGTAGGCATATTGGTTGATGCAATGAATAATAAATCTACTGCATCAATAAATTCAATTAGGTTTTTTTCTACAGATAAAGCATTTAATGAAATTTGCATTTATCAATGTGCTATTACCAACAAAATATCAATAAGAATAATAGCCAATATTTATTTAAAATTTTTAAAGAATAAGGAAAAAGCAAAAGTTTTTAATAATTATGATGATGCATTAAAATGGCTTAAGAAAAAAGTTAAAACCATTGGTTAAATTTAATCAGATGTCCTAAATGGGGTAATGGAAAAGAGAGCATCTTCCACGATTTCTTAAATTAGTAATATGAAAAAGATATTACTCCTATTTATATCACTTCCTATTTTTATTAATGCACAACAAACCTATGTTCCTGATGATAACTTTGAGGCTTTCCTAGAGATCAATGGTATGGGTAACGGTGTATTTTATGATGATTCTGTAACTACAGCTAACATTAATTCTGTTACACATTTAGATATATCAGGTGGGGCCGGTACTGCAATTGGTATTTTTGACCTTACTGGGATTGAAGATTTTACTGCCTTAACTTATTTAAGCTGTTATTATAATAATATCATGTTTTTAGATTTAAGCAATAATACTTTTTTAGATACTTTGATCTGTTTTAGCATTCAGCTTACCAGTTTGGACGTAAGTAATAATACAAGTTTAACTTTTTTAAGCTGTTATGATAATCAGCTTAGCTGCCTTGATCTAAAAAATGGGAATAATATAAATATGGAATTATTTGCTACTTCAAATCCAAACCTATCTTGCATTGAGGTAGATGATCCTGCTTGGTCTACAACTAATTGGACTGCTGCTAATTCTAATATAGATACAGGTGTAACTTTCAATACCAATTGCAATTACCCTTTAGGATGTTTTTATATCCCAACAATAATTAAAGAAAACATATCTAACATCTCTCTATTTCCTAACCCCACAGATGGTCTCATTATCCTTAATGTAAATGGATATAAAGGAACTATTAACACACAAGTCTATGACCTTTCGGGGAGATTACTTCAAACCACTTTTAATAAATCTATAAGTCTTGATGACTATGCTAAAGGTATATATATTTTCAAGGTAGAATTTGGCAATAGAATTGAAAAGTTGAAAGTGATTAAAGACTAACCCCCATCTTCCCCGATTTATTATATTAGATTAAAATTTAAGAAATGAAAAAAATATTAATGTCATTTGCTGTGTTAACCTTTGTTGCTTGCTCAGGAGGAAATAAGGATGGTGATTCAGAAGAAAATAAAGGTGATGTTGTTTCAAAAATTGAAGCAGAAATGGGTATAACAATGTGTGATTGCATGCCAACAGAAGACAAGCCAGATTTCTCAGACAAGGAAGTGTTAAAAGCTTTTCAATTACATAATGATTCTTGCATGGCTTTACAAAAAGAAGTAATGGATAAGGTAGGTAGGAGTGGTTATACTAAAGCGCAACAAGAGTGTAAGTGATTTTATTTACCGATACAAAAGTTGGCAAAGATGTTGCCTAGTAGATCATCTGTAGTGATTTCCCCTGTTATAGTTCCTAAATGATACAATACCTGCCGGATGTCCATAGCAAGGAAGTCTCCAGTAATGTTATTATCCATTCCATCTTTAACTTTTAGCAGATCGTCATGTGATTTTTTCAATGCTTGGTAATGGCGGGCGTTGGTTACAATGGTGCTTTCTAAGTTGAAATTCTTGGCTCCATATAAATCGTAGATAGATTCTTTAACTTTTTCAGCATCATCAATTTGTAAAGCAGACATCGGAAGATGCTCATCGGGTAGAGTATTTCCATTTTCTAATAGGTCGATCTTATTAGCTATGATGAGAGTGGGTACATTTAGCTGATCGAGCTTAATAAGGTCTTCTTCTACTTCTTTGGTTTTGGTGTCTAAAGCATCGTACATGTAAATAAGCAGTGAGGAGGAGCTAATCTTTTCCAAAGTGCGTTTCACACCCATTTTTTCAACTTTGTCTGTTGCTTCTCTTAAACCAGCTGTGTCGATCAAACGAAAATCAATCCCTTGAATATTCAATACCTCCTCAATAGAATCTCTTGTAGTACCTGGAATGTTAGAGACCAATGCTCTTTCTTCATTCAATAAGCTGTTAAGAAGGGTGGATTTACCTGCATTGGGTCTGCCAGCAATTACTGTTTGTACACCATTTTTAATGGCATTTCCCAGCTGAAAGGATTCCTTAAGCTTTCCTACATGCGCTATTAATTCATCGATCAGATTATACAATTCCTTTCTGTCTGCAAATTCTACATCTTCTTCAGAAAAATCCAATTCTAGCTCCACTAAAGAAGCAAAGTGGATGAGCTGATCTCTTAAGGTTTTTAATTCACTGGAAAATCCACCTTTCATTTGTTTAAGGGCAATTTCATGAGCAGCAGAAGATTTTGAATGAATAAGGTCTGCAATGGCTTCGGTTTGGCTCAGGTCCATTTTTCCATTTAAAAAAGCCCGTTGGGAGAACTCACCGGGTTGTGCCATGCTACACCCTAGCTCGATTAAAGCTTCTAGAATCTGTTGCTGGATATATTCTGACCCATGGCAGGTAATCTCTATTACATCTTCTCCCGTAAATGAATGAGGGTTCTTAAATAGGGTCACCACCACATCATCTAATATTTTCTCTTTATAGGTGATGGTACAGAAATGGGCACTGTAACCTTCTGCATCTATTAAGGGTTTATTTACTAAACCGCCACAGATATTTATTGCATTTTCTCCTGAAACTCTTATAAGAGCCACACCTCCAGTTCCAGGAGGAGAAGAAATGGCACAGATAGTGTTGTTATTAAAAGATGCTTGTTGCATTGGACAAAGATAGTAGTGCAATTTGTTTCCATTTGCAATATTGTACTAATTTTAAAAAATAAATATGCTTATTAAAAATAACATAGTCATACTTTTTATTGTTTTTGGTCAATTTGCCTACGGTCAGATCTCTAGAGGTGGTAATAACCAACAGGAGGAAAATACAGAAGAACAATCCAATGAAAAGGATTCTTATGAATCTAGGTTTGAAACCAAAAAAAAGGTTGCTAATTGTAATGAGGACCTAGAACTTGAGCAGTCAAATAACCTAATTTATCATAAAAGAACAAAAAAACCATTTACAGGAGATTGTGTTTCTTATTATGATAATAGACAGATGGAACGTAAGGTTTCTTTTGTATTAGGAAAAGAAAACGATACTGCTTACACTTACTATGAAAATGGGCAGCTTAAAGTAATGTGTATTTATGTACATGGAGTAGAAAATGGGACTTGGGGTTACTGGCATGAGAATGGCCAAATTGCTTGGGGTAATACCTATGATATGGGTGAAAAAACAGGAGAATGGCTGTTTTTTAAAGAAGATGGTACACCTATAAAGGTGATGAATTATAGAAAAGACCTATTGGATGGTGAGTCTAAATACTATTACCCTAGTGGGCATATTAAAAAGATAGTAGAGTACAATAATGGTAAAATACATGGGAATTTTCATACATTTTACGATGATAGCATTGTTAAATTTCAAAAAACCTTTAGAAATGGCAATGTAGATGGTGAGGAGATCTATTATTATCCTTCAGGTGAGATTTCTTACAAACTAAAATGGAAGGATGGAGTAGAAGTAGGAAAATGGGAATATTATTATTCGAATGGACAGCTCGATCATCAAGGTTCTTGGTTGGAGGGTCAAAAGGATGGATTATGGGAATATTATTTGGAAGATGGAAAGAATCAAGCCAGTGTATTATATAGTAAAGGTAGGGAGTGGAAGGTCATTGAGTTTGATCGTTTTGGTCAGCCAAAAAATCAGGAAGAATTTGAAAAATTTAATCAAATGGTCTCTGATAAAGAGGCCATTGAAGCAGCTGAAACTAATAGAGGAAAAAGAAAGCTAAAAAGAAAGGCGAGAAGAGCAGAGAGAAAAGCCAAAAGACAAGCAAAGAAAGAAGCAAAGCGAAAGAAGAAAGCAGCAGCTAAAAAAAAGAAGGAAGAAAACAATATAAATGAAGAAGATAATGAATGAGGAAGTGTTTAAGAATAAAATCCCCTTAATGGAACAATATTATACTATCCAGGGAGAGGGTTATTATTCTGGTAGACCTGCTGTTTTTATTAGATTAGCAGGTTGTGATGTGGGTTGTGTTTGGTGTGATGTTAAGGAAAGCTGGGACGAAAAAGCCCATCCGCTTGTTTCTATCAATAGCATTATAGATGAGGTACTTAAAACAGGGTGTAAATTTGTAGTGATTACAGGAGGAGAGCCAACTATTTATAATTTATCATTTTTAACCACTGCCTTGAAAACTCACGGTATGGAGATCGCTATTGAAACATCAGGAACAAATCCCTTAAGAGGTGAATTAAGCTGGGTAACCTTCAGTCCTAAGAAATTTAAAGAACCTCTCGATGATTATTATCAATTTTCCGATGAGTTAAAGGTGGTAGTCTATCACCCTTCTGATCTGCAATGGGCAGAAGAGCATGCAGCTAAAATGAAAAGTGATTGCCATTTTTTTCTGCAACCCGAATGGTCTAAAATGGAGGAGTTGATGCCTGAAATACTTTCATATATTAAAGCACATCCTAAATGGAAACTATCTCTTCAAACTCATAAATTCATAAATATACCTTAGCTAATATGAAGCAGTCATTGATTTTTTTATGTTGTATTGTGCTGTTCTGCTCTTGTTCAGTTGCACAAAAAGGGATGTACTCTACTAAAAGTAAGAAGGCCATAAAGGCCTATGAGTCTGCTAAGACCTGTTTTAATAATATTGATCCTGTTTCGGGGAAACCAGCATTGGAATGCGCAGAGACTTATGTTCTTAAAGCGCTTAGTAAAGATTCTCTTTTTACTGAGGCCTATGCGCTAGCTTCTAATATATGTGTAGAAAAAGGTGATATAGAAAAAGCGATCCATTATAAGGAAAAAATGATTAAGTATTGTATGGGTGTTCCAGAATATGAATTTTTCTATTTAGCAAGTATGCAAATGGCAGTTGGTAATTATATGGAGTGTAGGTTCAATGCCCAGAAGTATATACAATACCCAGATATAAGTGAGCATTCCTATAATACGTGTTTGAGATTTATAAAGAATTGTGATTTTGCATTACAGTCTATGCAATCTCCTTATCCATTTGAGCCTGTTAATTTAGGACCTGGGGTAAACACAGATAGGCCAGAATATTTCCCCTCTATTACAGCTGATGATTCTGTATTATTATTTACAAGAAGAATATTGGATGAAGACTCTCCATGGGGGACAGAACAAGAAGAAATATTTATTTCTAATAAAATGAGTGATCATTGGAGTGCTGGCTCTTTGATCAGTAATAATATCAATACTTCTTATAACGAAGGGGCTCCAACTTTCAGTGCAGATGGAAAATATGTGATTTTTGTTGGGTGTGAAACAGGTAGTAGAGGAGATTATGAATATGGAGAGGGTCGAAAAGGATATGGTAGCTGTGATCTTTTTGTAAGTGAAAAAATAGGGGATACGTGGTCTAAGCCTTTTAATATGGGACCTCCCATTAATTCAAAACATTGGGAAACACAGCCTTCTTTTTCTTCTGATGGTAGAACCCTTTATTTTATAAGAGGTATGACTTACGATAGACAAAGAAGAGAGAAAAGAGATCAGGATATTTATATGGTACAGCTTACAGATGAGGGTGTATGGACAAAACCAGTAAGGTTGGGAGATAATATAAATACTCCTTATAGAGAAGAGTCTGTGCAGATTCACCCTGATGGTCAAACACTTTATTTTTCAAGTAATGGTCATACTGGTATGGGAGGATTGGATATATATATGAGCAGGATGCAAGAAAATGGAGAATGGGGTGAAGCTATTAATTTAGGCTATCCCATTAATACACACATGGATGAAAACTCAGTTTTGGTTTCCTCAAAAGGAGAATTGGCATTTTTTGCAACCAATAGAGAAGGTGGGTATGGTAGTTTAGATCTGTATAGTTTTATAGTTCCTGAAGATTTTCAACCTATTAAAACCACCTTTATTAAAGGAAAGGTATATGATAAAGAAACAAATGAACCATTGGCTGCTAAATTTGAGCTAAAGGATCTAAGTAATGGTAAGATCTTTAAGCAGGCATTTGCCAATTCAGGAAATGGGGAATTTTTAGTGGCATTGCCAGAAAACAAAGATTTTGCATTACATGCTAAATATGAAGGGTATTTGTTTTATTCCATGAACTACTCTATTGATAAGCTCTCAAAATCTAAAGATGGGTTTGTGATCAATGTTCCTATGAGTAAAATTCAGCCAGGGACTTTTATTTTGGAGAACATTTTTTTTGATGTTGATAGCTGGGAGTTGAAAAATGAATCTATGGCAGAGCTTAAAGAGATTCTTACATTTTTAATCAATAATCCAAAATTAAAAGTGGAGATTTCTGGTCATACAGATAGTGATGGAGATGAGGATGATAATCAGATTCTTTCAGAAAACCGAGCAAAAGCAGTTGTGAGCTGGTTAACAGACAGAGGGATACTTCCTGATAGAATAACTTCTAAAGGATATGGGGAGAAAATGCCTCTATTACTTAATTCATCAGATGAAAATAAAGCTAAAAACAGAAGAACAGAACTTACAATTCAATAAAAAGAGTTAACTTTATTGCCTGTTATGGAGTTGAAGAATTCACTAAAAAAGATCATTAAAAAGATCCCTATTCGTTTCACAAGTAATCAACGTTACGATTCTCAGACTAAGAGAATCATGCAGATTGTCTTAGAACATAATTCTACTTTTATTGATGTTGGTTCACATAAAGGAGAAGTGTTGTCAAAAGCTCTTAAGATTGCTCCTAAAGGAAAGCACTATGCGTTTGAGCCTATTCCTCAGATACATAAGAAATTGGATAAGAGATATGGACAGTATTGTGATATTAAGAATATTGGCTTAAGTGATCATTTTGGTGAAACATCATTCAATCATGTAGTGTCAAATCCAGCTTATAGTGGAATAAAGCAACGAACATATCCTAAAAAAGAAAAGATCGAAGAGATTACTATACAGGTGGATACATTAGATAATCAACTATTAGAGCAGGAGCGAATAGATATGATTAAGATAGATGTTGAAGGAGGTGAATTAGATGTGTTGAAAGGTGCTATTAAGATTTTAAATAAATTTCATCCAGTCATTGTCTTTGAGCATGGTAAAGGGGCAGCTGAATATTACGAAACAACACCCCAAGAAGTATTTACTTTTTTAGACGAACAGCATTACAATATTTTTACATTAAAAGCTTTTATTGAAAATACTGATCAGCTTACAAAGGATGAATTCATTTCGCTGTTTAATAGCAATAAAGAGTATTATTTTTTAGCAAAAGCTAAAGCTTGATAAAGCATCCAATCCCTTTAATTTTTTGTTTAGTTGATATATGATAAATTCCTGGAATTAAGTTACTTATATTTATTTCATTGTTGGTCAATTTTTTAATTGAGATTAGTTTTCCTGCTGAATTAAAAAGGTAGATGTTTTCATTATTTTGAATCTCTTGAATGTGAAGAAAATCTTTGGCTGGATTAGGGTAGATTTTCAAATTGTTATTGCTGTTTGAAATAGGTGTAGATAGGTCAAGGTCTTCTACTAGATTTGTGTTATTATTCAGTAAAGTGTCCATCTTTAAAAGAAAAATACTACTCATTCCATTTAATGTTCCTGTAGTAGTTCCTGTTATTATAATAGAATGATCTGCAGTAGTATCAGCATCATTACTAAACTCATTATAGTTTGTTCCAAATGTTCCTGTAAAGCCACTTATGGAAAACATATTATTCAATTGGGTAATGAGAACATCTGAATATCCATTTCCGCCTCCGAAAGAAAAAGTGTTTGCAATAAGTGAATATGAAGTTGAGTCATGATGTCTTAGGATTGAAGTGCTAAAATCATTTAAGGCACCACTGTATTCATTGGAAAAGAGCAATGTTCCAGCGGTATCAATTGAACCAAAAAAAGCAGCAATATTGGTGGATTGCTGATCGTTTCCAGCTATTAAATAATTACCATTTGAAGCAAAACAGACACTGATTCCTTCATCATTTAGTGTGTCACTTAGTATGAAATTCCAGATCTCATTACCAAGGCTGTCTGTTTTTACAACCCAAATATCCGCATCATTATATTGTGTATTGCTAGAAGTTGTTCCTATACATATAATGTTTCCATGATCATCTTCTTTTACTTCATTAAATACTTCTTCACCTATTCCGCCATAAGTTTTGGTCCAGAGTGTATCTCCCATTTCATTGATTTTTATCATATAAGCATCAGTACCTCCAGCTCCATAGCTATAGGTTTCTCCTGCAAGTAAATAGCCATTTGTTGAGTGATTTACTTTACTTATTGTATAAGCTAAGTCCCAATCTTCACCTCCATATCTTTTGGTCCATTGATGCTGTCCGTTAGAAGCTATCTTAACAAGATAAAAATCATAACCCATTGTTCCGCTATTAGAATATCCAGTCAAGAGAAAACTACCGTCATCCATTTCTATCGCATCGGTACCATAATCTATATTGGGTCCTCCGTATATGCACGACCATAAGTAATCACCTAAAGAGTCTACTTTAAAAACATAAAGATCTGTAGCTCCATTTCCAAAACTTTCAGTAGCACCAACTCCTAAATAGCAAGTATCACTTGTTAAAAGAATAGATTCGCCAAAATCATTACCAGAACCTCCATAAGATCTAAAAAATGTAATCTGTGCATTGTAGAACAATGGAATAAAAATAGATATGAAAACTAGTTTTTTCATTTTAATATATAGCAAGCAGATAAGTTAATTCCAATTCCATTTCCGTTTTTTGAAAACCAACCTATTAAATTATTGGTATTTATTCCTATTATGTATTTTTCTTTTTGAACCCTTAAGTGAGTGCCAAGCTGTAATTTAGAATATCCTCCATAAGATATTATACTTCCTGCAGTCCAACTATTGTTAATGTGATACTCTGCTCCTAAATATATCAAGGTACTGTAATTGCTTTTTGATCGATATCTAATTCCATATAATGAATTTATTTTAGAATGAAGTTTGCCTCCAGTTTTATGAATGTATAGTTCAAAAGGCAATGCATCTATTCTTGACCTTTGTATCTGCTCTGGCGCTAAAGAGTCAGCAAGTTCATTTGGAATGAGAGATTGAGAAAAATCTGTAAAAGATTGGATCTCTATCCCCTGAAAAAAGTAATTGGTGTCAATTAAATATGTAGAGGTGTTAGCACCAAGAAATTGTAACCCAACACCATTTAATCCAGCAACGATCCTAGCATTGGAATTAGAATCCAGTACATTAATCTTATTGGTAAATTCAAAATTAAATGCAAATCCCCACCCAGATTGCTGAAAATATTTATTAGATCCATTAGAGGAAATCAGCTGTCCATTTGAATATGCATTTAACTGGGTTGCGTTAGTTGAAGTGTAAATCCCACCATTTTGTATAAGACCATTCATCTCATTTTGAATGGAAATATAGCTAATGCCAAACTTAAATTGATCACGAATCAGTCCAAATTGAATAGAATTGTATAACCTGTTATGCATTCCAGTTTGAGTAAAGTTTATGGTGTCATTAATGAATGAATGATTGCCATAAAAAACAGTTGTAAACAAATCATCAGTATATTGAGCACCAGCTGATCGTTGTGTAATTCCAGAGATGTAGTACCCAAATTTTCCGCATAAATCAGGAAGTCGATAATAGCTGAATTGCCCAATGTATTCTCCTCCAATTCTATTTAATTTATTTAACCTATTAGATGCATTGTCTTTCATTTCAGTTGTTATGTGCCCCCCTTTAACAAGGGTATTCATAAAGTCCATTGGTAGTTGTGTAGAACCAAAATAGTTTTCTGTCTGAAAATGAAAATACTCATGACCTTTTTCTTTATAAATCAAGGAATTATTGTTCAGTACCTGTCCGAAAATAGAGGAGCTGGAAATAAAGAAAATTATGCCATATATTTTTTTAAACATCATGGAATATTTACAGTAGAGTTAAACTGAGTACTTATTTTAAAATTTAGTTCATAGAAGTCATATAATGTAATATAATTATTGGGATCAGCAGTATTAAATATTATTGTCAGAATTAGTTTCTTGTTAGTTTTTAGAGCTTCAATGTCATTAGAAGAAAGGTCTAATGTATGTTGGGAAATAGTTGAGCCTACAACTGATCCATTTAGGTCGATAGCTGCAGCATTGATGGTGTTTGGCGAAAGTAGATCATTGTTTCCATTTTCAATATTTAGTAAGAGCTGAGCTTCGATAGGGAATCCATTGTCAATTTCTATATAAAGACTGCCATAATTGACAGCACCTGTGTCATTGATGTTTATATCTATAGTGTCCTGCAGAGTTAGGTTATTTGCAATGAGGTCTAAAGGCATTAATAGGTCTAAATTAACTTGGAAGGGATGTTCTTTGTAAACAAAATCATTATGTCCAGAAACATTTCCTAAGGGGTTGATCTGCAGCTGCATCCCGTAATTCATTTGGTTAGGCATTGCTTCTATCATAGCTACAATATTTGAATTATTTTGATCAAATGAAGTGTTGAATAAAGAAGGTGTAATTGTATTTCCACTTTGAAATGCTCTGTTGATGTTAATGTTTTGACCAATGATGGAATGCCCTAAATTAAGCTGATTATTTAAAGGATCATTTACAGAGATTTGATTAATTTGAATTTGTGCATCTACTCCTATGCCATTAATTAATTCAAAATTGGCTGATAGTTGACTAATATCGATAACCCCAGCAGTGATCTTGTTAAATAGGTCGATGCTAGATGAATCTGGCCCTACTGTAATGTTTTCTTGACCAAAATAGCCTTTAGCACTTTGAAGTTGAAATGAAGTTAAATTATTTTGAATATATAAAGTGTCTTGATTCGAAACACTTATTGGTGAAGTGTTGTTCTCAGAAACTTTTACATTCATAGTGGTGAGGATCTTATTGGTGCTATTACCATTCATTCCAGTTAGATCCCAATGATAATTTGCTAAAGATATAGTTCCTGTAACAATAGCTGGACTACCTATTTGTGCAGCTGGTACTAGTACCTCATGTTTGAAAATATTTCCCATTTGATCGGTAGCAGAATTGATCTGATATTCATAAATGACTTCGCCAATAATGGTGCTTTTTATTGTGTAATTTAATGTTGCTGATTCTAGATCAAATGCTGTAATCTCAATATTGTTAAGGTCTATTTGTTGCTCTTCGGTCTGATTAATAAAAACTTGACCTGGATTAAAGTTGATTGCTACAGGAAAAGGAAGTGCAAAAGTGTCAGATAAATTTGGGCTATCTATTTTTACAAGGCTATCTAATTCTAATGAAAATAATTTATTTGAATAATTAAGATAGACACTTTGATTACTTTGAATAGTTGTTAGAGAATCTGTTAGAAGATCTACAATATTTAATGAACCATATGCTAAAGGAATGGCCATGTCTACATCCCAGCTTAAAGGGTTATTCCTTTTTCTGCAGGATGGCAATAAAAATAACAGGCTTATTAAATATATCAGCAATTGTTTCATTACTCAAAAATAATTTAAAATATAGATTATAATATTTATAACATTAGTTAATATTTTTCGCAATATAAATCTGTTTTTAGTTGCATAAGTCTAAAAAAATAGTAAATTTATAGTATAAACAAGTTGTTAGTTGTACACAATTCAAAAACCCCAAAATATTAATTTAGTTTTCCCGAATGATTTTAAACCAGGTGATGAAACTAAAGTTTTAGATCTTCCATCGAGTTATATATGGAAAAAAGACAGTTTTATATTTGTTTACCCCAAACCTAATACAGTCCTCACAAGAGACCTTGCTATACAGCAAACTGCGATTGTTTCAGAATTATTTTTCGAAAAGGAAAATAAATATGCAATAGTATGTGATGTAAGGAAATCGAATCCGATTGATAAAGAAACAAGAGATTATTATAGCAGTCCTGAAGCTGCAAAAGATTTATTTGCTTTTGTGTTTATTGTAGATTCAATTTTTAGTCAGGTAATAGCTAATTTTTTCATTAATATGAAAACTACTCCTATTCCTGTTAGGATGTTTAATGATATTAATAAAGCTGATAATTGGTTGAATGAATTAAAAATAAGAAATGATTAATTTTCTTTTTTTATTAGTGCTATAATAAATTGTTATCAACAAAGAAATTATAAGATAACAGTAAATCATTAAAGATTCCAATTTTAACCCTTCTGAAAAGTATAAGATTTCTGTATAATTAGAAATGATATAAAATCCAATAGAAAACTTGAATAACTCGAAAGGAATTGCAATCCAATGCCTATCCATTAAAGAAGTGTAGCTGAAGATCGATATAAAGCAAAAGGTTGCGTAGATCAATAAGATGGAAAGATCTGTATTAGGGATTAGAAAAATGATATGGAATTGAATAGCCACATGAAAAAATAGCTGAAATACAGACCAATGATTTAAAAAGGGACTTGATGGGCTAGTGTATTTAATTTGAGTTTTTGGATTTTGAATGATCTCAATAGGGTATTTTTCAGCTACATCAGGTGGTCTCCATCCAGTTTCCTTGAACCATATCATAAATTTTGCTTTTATATCAGCTGTTCTATAAGCGTCTTTGATCAATTGAAAAACATGCATGAAATTGATTAGCAAAGGGTTCCATGTTTTTACAGGTTTTTTTACTCCATATACAGGTTTTACTTCCTCTAGCTCTTCTTGAAATGTGCCGAACCATTTATCCCATAAAATAAATATTGAAGCATAATTTTTATCTATATATTCTGGGTTAATAGCATGATGAACTCTGTGGTGAGAAGGAGTGACGATTATCTTCTCTAAAAACCCCATTTTATCAATTAGTCTTGTATGATACCAGAATTGAGCAAAGAGGTGAATAGGTAAAACAATATTCATTATTTGGGGGGGTATACCAATAATAGCAAGAGGAATGTATAAGAAAAAATAGACTTGTGTTATTCCTGAAATAGTTTGCCTAAGTGCACATGAAAGATTAAATTCCTCACTACTATGGTGAATAATGTGCCTGTTCCACATGATATTGATCTCGTGATTCCATCTGTGGCTCCAGTAAAAAGCAAAGTCTATCCCTATAAAAGCAATAATGTAGAGCAGTAAAGAAGATTCAATTTTAAAGGTAGCCCAATGTTCATACATCCATTCATAGCTGATAATAATAATACTGAGCTTAAAGATAGTTTTTAGGTTATTTGTCATTCCAGAACTAATTCCTGAGATAGCATCAAAAGTAGAGTAATAATTTTTTTTTAATAGATGACTGATACTCCATTCTACAAGTAAAAGAATCATGAAGGCGATCATTCCAAATTTTAAAGCAATAGCATAGGTTTCCAATAGGTTGATCAGTTTGTTGTTAGTTCACTAAATTATTTAAAATAGATTAATTTTTTAGATTGTATGTAATCGTTTAATTTAAAAACATAGATATACATTCCGCTTTTAATCTTATTGGGATTCCATTCAATTTCGTATTGACCTGCATAATGATAATCATTTATTAAAGTTTCTAACTCTTGACCAATCATATTATAAATTTTTAATGAAATATCTCCAGGTTCACTTATCTCAAATTGGATGGTAGTGGAATTACTAAATGGATTTGGAAAAATAGCAACAATAGGAAATTCACCATTTGAGATTGGAGAGGTGTTGGAATAAATATAAAATTCATATTCAGCTCTTTCAGGTTTTAATTTTATGGCTTCATTGTTATGTGCTCTAAAGTAATATTGAACATCTTGTCCACTATTTTGATAGGGTAGTGTCATGGTGTATTTCTGATCATTGGCAATTTCATCTCCGTGAGTTCCATCGTCAAACATTAATTGGGCTTTAAATTTTGAATGATAAGGGCTTATGGTAGTCATTATTTCAACAGAATCTGCATTAGACACTTCAATAGTTACATAAGTAGTATCATTTATGTTAAATATACTTGTGGAATTAATATCAGGTGGGGCTTTTAAGATCTCTGGATGGTTTTGTAAATAAGCTTTTCTAATATTTATTGTAGATGTAATCCCTCCAGTAGCAAATACATTTGGAATTACGAACTCATTGGAAACATTAGCATAAAATTCTAGCATTGAAAATAATTTATTATTGTCATTGCTTACAGCGTTTAAACAAATACCTTGAAGATAACTAACATAATTTTCAATGATGGAGGCGTCTAAACTTTCTTCAATAATAGTACGAATATGATCTGTATATATTTTTTGGTATAACGAGTTGTTATTTGAAGAATCTGAAAGTAGCTGATAGACCAAAGGGTGATACCAACAGTTATAACCATTATAAGGGTCATATTCATACAATAAATTAGGGTTCGAGTTGTGTCCTAAAAGTGCTCCTATAAAAGATTCTGTAAGGTCCCAGGGAATCATTTGAAATAACCCATCCTTTGTTTGATAGAGATAATAATTGTGTTGATACAAACCATTATAGGTGTCTAAATTGGTGACCACAGAATTAACAGCAAAAGCCCATAGAACTCTATCTACATTTAAAATGGAATCGATTTCAGATACGTTAAAGTTAAGTGTGTATATAAGATTCATTAATTCTTCCCACCCATGTTCTGATTTAAGATTGTAATGATTGTAATAGGATGTGGAATCTGTTCCTTTCCATGTTAAATCAGAATTCCCACTAGGTCCAGGTTGTCCAAATTGTTGAATGGGGTCACATTTAAAAAACACCCCGTCATTTTCATTGAAATGTTGATTTAGAAATGTTCTGTCTACAGATTGAGTATTGACATAGCAACCTAATAATTGTCCCTGAATATGAACATTCATGAAATTTGCTTCAGGAGATGGAAGGTATCTTTTGTATATATTATATGCGGATATTTCTTTGCAAAAGGTAGGGTCGAACAAACTATTGGCTAGCTTGACCTTTTTGTAATTCATAATGTGCTGATCAGCTATATATTCATTAATATCAATGTTTAAAGGAAGCTTAGGATTGTTTAGGTCTTGAGCGATCGCAAATGTTGAATTTCCTTTGTATCTCACTCCAACACTGTCTAGAAATATATTTCCATCTAATTGTAATGAAGCAGGTAAACGTAATCCTGTATTTAGTTCCCAGTTATTTTGAAGGATGTTGTCATAATTGGGCTCATAAAAATTAATATAGATGTCTCTTATATGATCTGTATCGTAAAGTCCATCTGCTGGCTCGTATAATTCTTGAGGGTTATAAAGTATTTGGGCTTGAGGAACAAAAAGATTGATCAATAATAATATGACTAATAATTTTTTCTTCATTAGTAATTGTATTTCCCTTTCCAAGTGTTTTTTAGAAAATTCAATATTTCTTGCTCTCGTTTATTTGTACCGGGAATATAAAATGGCGTTTTACTAATCTCATCTGGTAAGAATTCTTGTTCATGAAGTTTATTATTATGGTTGTGTGAATATTTGTATGCTTCACCATAACCGAGCTCTTTCATGAGTTTTGTAGGGGCGTTTCTTAAATGAAGAGGAACACTTAGGTTTCCTGTTTCTTTTACTAATTCTTGTGCATCATTGATTGCTTTGTAAGAAGCATTGCTCTTAGATGAGCAAGCTAAGTAAATAGCACATTGAGAAAGAATGATCCTTCCTTCTGGCCAGCCTATTTTTTCTACAGCATCGAAACAGTTGTTGGCCATAATTAAAGCAGTAGGGTTAGCCAACCCTATATCTTCTGCAGCTAAAATAATCATTCTTCTTGCTATGAATTTAGGTTCTTCCCCTCCTTGTATCATTCTGGCTAACCAATAAACAGCAGCATTTGGGTCACTACCTCTTATGGATTTTATAAATGCAGAAATAATATCATAATGCATTTCTCCATTTTTGTCATACATCGATAGATTTTGTTGTATGGTATCAAGTATATACTGATTGGTAATAGGAGTTTTCTTATCAGGAAGATTATTTATAGCTAGTTCTAATGTATTTAATAATTTTCTTGCATCTCCTCCTGAGATTCTAAATAGAGCTTCAGTTTCTTTTATTTTTACTTTTTTATTTTTTAGAATTTCATCCTCTTTTAAAGCAGTATCAATAACATTTTTGAGCTCTTTTTTTGAGTGATGCTCTAAAACAAAGACCTGGCATCTGGAAAGTAATGCTGAGATCACTTCAAAAGAAGGATTTTCTGTAGTTGCGCCAATTAATGTAATAATGCCTTTTTCAACTGCTCCCAAAAGTGAATCTTGTTGTGATTTACTGAATCGATGGATCTCATCAATAAATAAAATAGCATTTCCTTGGCTGAACATACCGCCACTCTTAACCCTTTGGATGATCTCCCGGATGTCTTTTACTCCGGAATTAATCGCAGAAAGTGTATAAAATGACCTATCTGCTTCTTTAGCAATAATCTCTGCTAATGTGGTTTTGCCCACTCCTGGAGGACCCCAAAGGATCATTGAAGGTATAGCCCCAGAATCTAAAGCTTTTTTAATAGGACCATTATTTCCAACTAAATGTTCTTGTCCTAAAAAGTCTTTAAGGGTTTTCGGTCTTAATCTTTCTGCTAAAGGAATATTTGGTTGAAATGACATTATGCAAAAATAACCATATTAGTGAACATAATAATTCTTCTAAAATTTCGTAATTCTATCAATTAATTGTGAAAAACTAATTACTTAGTTCTTAAATAAAAGAAGGCAATCCGTTAATTTGTTAAAAAAATTATTGATGAAAGTTCATTTTATTGCAATAGGTGGGAGCGCAATGCATAATCTTGCTATTGCGCTTCATTTAAAAGGAGAGGCAGTTTCTGGATCTGATGATGAAATATTTAATCCTTCAAAAAGTAGACTTCAAAAATATGGTTTGCTTCCGGATAAGATCGGTTGGGATTCTACAAAGATTAGTGCTGATCTTGATGCTGTAATTCTTGGTATGCATGCTAGAATAGATAATCCTGAGTTGATAAAAGCTAAGGAGCTTGACTTGAAGATATATTCTTATCCAGAATATATATATGAAAGAACCAAAAATAAAATAAGAGTAGTAATAGGAGGGAGCCATGGCAAGACATCTATAACAAGTATGATCTTACATGTTTTAAGTCATTGCAACATAGAACATGACTTTATGGTCGGAGCACAATTAGAAGGTTTTCAATGCATGGTTAAATTGTCTGAAAATACAAAAATTGCCATTTTGGAAGGAGATGAATATTTGTCTTCGCCAATAGATCTGAGACCCAAATTTCATTTATATCAACCAACTATAGGATTGATAAGTGGCATTGCTTGGGACCATATAAATGTTTTTCCAACTTTTGATATTTATGTAGATCAATTCAAGATTTTTGCAAATCAAATTAATAGTTCAGGTAGTTTTATTTATTTTACTGGTGATGAGGAAGTTATGAATATTAAAAAGTCGTTAAATAATTGTGTTAATGCCATTGGATATCATACTCATGATCATGTTATTGAAGAAGGAATTACGTACTTGATTGATGGTGAAAAGAGATATCCTTTACAAGTTTTTGGACAGCATAATTTACAAAATTTAAATGGTGCTTTAATGGTTTGTAAGCAGCTTGAAATATCTGATGAACAATTCTATGAAGCTATTCAATCATTTAATGGTGCATCCAAGAGATTGGAGCTTGTTGAAAAAACAGACTACTCTGTAATGTACAAGGACTTTGCCCACTCACCTTCAAAATTAAAAGCTACTACAAAAGCTGTAAAGAAACAATTTCCCGATCGTCAATTAGTAGCTTGTATGGAGCTACATACTTTCAGTAGCTTGAATAAAACATTTTTAGATCAATACAAAGGGTCTATGGATCATGCAGATATAGCTTATGTATATTTTAACCCTGAAACTATAAAGCATAAAAGATTGCAAGAACTATCACCAGAACAAGTACAACTTTCTTTTGCAAATGATCAAGTAAAAGTAATTACAAGTTCAGATGAGCTTATTTATCAGCTTCAACAATTGGATTGGGGAAAAAGAAATTTATTGATGATGAGCAGTGGTAATTTTGATGGAATTAGCTTTGAAAAGTTAGCTGAAAACATTTATGGATAATTTTATTCAAGTCTAGATAGTATTCCTCTATTGAGCCCTGTAATAAAAAATGAATAAATAATTCCAAGTATCAACGTGCCTAGTAAAAGCATTATAAAAGCTTTATATGGAGTAAATGTATCTTTAAAATTTTCTTCTTGCATTTCTGTAAGGTCTTCTGCAGATTTATTATGATATAAATCAGGATTTATACTTTTTTGTTCTTGTGCAGTTTGATACATAGATTCTTTTAAGCTTTCAGCTTTTTCTATTTTATTTTCTAAAAATTCAGGATTGATCCATTTAAAATAGGTATAAGAAAATGGTGCAATAATTAAAGTGAATAGGGCTGCAGTTTTGATTCCATTTTTTAGATCAAATATAAAGCTAGGTGAGGTATTCCTGATTCTTCTAAACTGAGTAAGTATTGTATAAGAGATTGAAATCAAAAGTACTAGAGAATAAAAACCAAGCTCTATAATTAAATGCTCATCTTTTAAATCTATAGTATAAAGCTTAATAAATTGAAAAATAATGCATATTAATGCTCCTATTAAACCCACTTTATATGAAAGATTCATTTTAAATGAATTTATCCGTTCATAGAAACGAGGAACTCTTCGTTGCTTTTTGCATTTTGAAGTCTATCTTTCATAAATTCCATAGCTTCAATTGGGTTCATGTCTGCCAAATGCTTTCTTAGAATCCATACTCTTTGTAGAGTTTCTTTATCCATTAGCAAGTCTTCCCTTCTAGTACCAGAAGTTAGTATGTCAATGGATGGATAAATTCTTCTATTAGAGATTTTTCTATCTAATTGAAGCTCCATATTACCAGTACCTTTAAATTCTTCGAAAATTACTTCATCCATTTTAGAACCAGTTTCAGTTAAAGCAGTTGCTAAAATTGTTAGAGAACCACCATTTTCTATTTTCCTGGCAGCTCCAAAGAATCTTTTTGGTTTGTGTAAAGCGTTGGCATCAACACCACCAGTTAGCACTTTTCCAGATGCTGGCATCACAGTATTATATGCACGTGCTAATCTTGTAATAGAATCAAGTAAGATGCAAACATCATGTCCACACTCTACTAACCTTTTGGCTTTAGAAAGAACAATATTAGCCACCTTTACATGTCTTTCTGCGGGTTCATCAAATGTGGATGCGATAACTTCAGCATTTACACTTCTCTGCATATCTGTCACCTCTTCAGGTCTTTCATCGATCAATAAAACGATCAAATAAGTCTCAGGATGGTTAGATGCAATGGCATTGGCTACATCTTTTAAAAGAACTGTTTTACCTGTTTTTGGTTGTGCAACGATCATTCCACGCTGTCCCTTACCAATGGGTGAGAAAAGATCCATTACTCTAGTAGAAATACTTTCTTTATCATGACCAGTTAATTTGAACTTCTCACTAGGAAAAAGAGGAGTTAAATATTGAAAAGGCACCCTGTCTCTTATGAATTCAGGATCTCTTCCATTTATTTTATCAACTTGGATTAACGGAAAATACCTTTCTCCATATTTTGGAGGTCTTACGGTTCCTCTTATGGTGTCACCAGTTTTTAATCCAAATAACTTGATTTGTGATTGTGACACATAAATATCATCAGGAGAGCTTAAGTAATGGTAATCAGCAGATCTTAAAAACCCATAACCATCCTGCATGATTTCTAAAACACCTTCATTAATGATTATGCCATCAAAATCATAACCATTGTCTACAGGAGTATTGTCTTTTTTATGATCCCTATTAGTATTTCTATTGTTAGGTCTATTATTGTCGTGATGGTAGGGCTTTCTTTCTTTACCCTTATTATCACGATTATCACGATTATCTCGTTTTTCGCGGTTGTCACGATTTTTATTGACTGCTGTTTCTTTGTTTTTAGAGTTAGTTTTGTTTTCTAATTTAGAGGTGTCATTATTATTTGAAGTTTTTAATGCTTCTTCTTTGTTATTATCTTCTGTAGATATATTTCGAGTTGAACTCATTTTATGGTTTTTCCTATTAGGTTTATTCGAATCCACCTTTTCTTCAGATGAATTGTTTTTTAATTCTTTTGAAGGAGGATTCATAGCTTGTTCATCCAAGATCTTATAAACAAGGTCTTGTTTCTTCAATTTTTCAATTTTATTGATGTTTAGTTTTTCAGCTATTTCTCTTAGCTCAGCAACTTTTTTGCTGTTTAGATCCAAAATGTCGTACATGGAATGAATTAGATATTAATTAATATTAGATATTCAGGTGAATGTTTATTTGTTTAATATATGTTTGAAAACTTGGGTTTGTAATCAGGACGATTACTTAATAACTCATCAAATATAATAAACTTATTTTACCTAACTATCTATTTATGGAAAAATAGTTAACATTAAACATTAAATAAAAGTTAATTTATAGGAGTCTTCATCTTATATTTGCCAAAAATTAACAACATGATTCAAAGAATACAAACGATTTATCTTTTATTGACCATTTCATGTATGATTACTTCCCTTTTTATTCCATTCTCTTCATTTTTGAATAATGAAACAATAACTCTGGGGGCATTTGGATTAGCTAATTTACCTGAAAACCTTTCTGAAGTATCATCTAGGTTTCCTTATTATTTATGTATTATATCAGTAATTGGTTTAACAATTTATACAATTGCAATGTATAAGTACCGTAAAAGACAACTTTTGTTAGGAAGAATTAATTACTTGTTGATTTTAGCTACTATTGTTTTTATTTTAATGGATATTGATTACGTTGCTCAACAACTAGATTCTATTGATAAAATTCAATATGAAATAGGTGCATTTTTACCTGTTGCTGCACTTCCTTTTGTTTTTTTAGCAAACAGAGGGATTAAAAAAGATGAAGCACTAGTGAAATCTTTAGATAGGTTAAGATAAACCTTTACCTAATTCTATAACTTCCAAATCTTTAATATTTTGCTCATCGATCTTAAACCTTAAGATTGTTCTAATTTTATGAATACCTCTTAATCCAGCAGCACCTGGATTCATATAAAGCATATTTAGTTTTTTATCCATTTGGACCTTACATATGTGTGAATGACCGCAAATAAAAAGATTTGGGGGGGCTTCATTGATTTCATCTCTAATGGATTTAGCATACCTATATGGTGATCCACCTATATGAGTCATCCAAATACTCACTTTTTCAATAATGAATTTTTGATGAAGAGGAAATTCAGACCTTATCTGATGGTTATCTATATTTCCATAAACCCCTCTTGTTTTGGTAATTTTTTTTAACTGGTCCATTATTTTTAGATCACCTATATCTCCTGCATGCCAGATCTCATCACAATCTGATAAATATTTTATGAATTTGTCATCCCAATGACCATGAGTGTCTGATAAAAGGCCTATTTTTTTCATGATTAATGGCTAAGTTAATTAAGTATCCAATTCCTTTTTAATCATTTGTTTTTAATTCTATTTTTATATAGTTTTTATTAGTTAAATAATAAGCTACATGAAATTTAAATATTTTTGGATATATCTAATTATTTTAATGGCTTTGTCATTAAACACATATGGAAGTAATGACAAAAATGGAATAATTATAAATGATAATAAGATTATGGATAAGGATACTATAGTTTTTGGTGCTGGCTGTTTTTGGTGTATAGAAGCCATTTTTTCAGATTTAAAAGGTGTGTATTCAGTTACATCTGGTTATTGTGGTGGATTTACTGAAAATCCAACCTATAAAGAGGTGTGTTCTGGAACTACAGGTCATGCAGAAGTAGCTAGAATAATATATAATCCTAATGAGATCTCATTTGAAGAATTATTAGAAATATTTTGGAAAACCCATGACCCCACTACTCCTAACAGGCAAGGTAACGATGTGGGAACTCAATATCGATCATGTATTTTTTATTTAAATGAAAATCAAAATCAAAAGTCTATTTATTATAAAGATAAGTTGAATAGTTCAGGCGCTTTTTCTAAACAAATAGTTACAGAAATTGAGAAGTTGCAGAAATTTTATCCTGCAGAAAATTACCATCAAGATTATTACGAAAACAATAAAGAGAATAGTTATTGTAAATTTGTTATTCAACCAAAATTGGAAAAGTTTAAAAAGGTGTTTTATAACAACTTAAAAGAAGAGTAATAGGGGAGATAGTTCCTTAATTAGTATCTTTAATTTTTATTAGCATCAAAATGGCAATATAATTGTAATGAATTTTCTATTGTAAAATTTAATAAACTATATATTATGAGAAAACTTATACTTTCAACTATACATGTATTAATGGTTAACTTCATTTTTTCACAAACGATCAATGATCATAAAGTGACAATTAAGTATATACAATTACCAACCGATCCATTACCTGAGAATATTACTACAATTAATGTTAATTTAATAAAGAGCTATGAAGCAGCTAATGAAGATTCTATAAATGCTTATAATTCAAGATTAGAGGAATTAATTCAAGAACAAGAAGTTTTAATAGAAGAATGGAAGTCTGATAAAAAACGTGTTGATAAAATATATTATGCAGAAATGTCTACTTGGCAAAAAGCAGTTAATGCCGGTAATACTACTATTGCTAAACCTCAAGAGCCAGTTTATCCTGATTATCCCTATTTAAAGGATTTACCTTTACCAATATTAACTGAAGAAGTAGAACAAGAAGCTATCTCTAGTAGAATTGATTTAAAGGGATATAATAAGGGTGAAGGTGGAGCTGTGCTTGCCGTTTCATATGATGGGATAAAGAATGCAATAATTAAAAAATCTAAAATAGGGACAGGAGCTATGACAAAGTATAATTATACAGCTTATTATTCAATGCCAATTCATGTTAATTTAGAGTTTGAAGAAACTGGTATCCTATATGAAAAATCATTTTATGAAAATGAAACTAAAAAATTAATAAAATCAGAGAGTAGTGAATACGACCATTTAATATGGTGGATGGACAATGGAGAAAATTATTGGATAAATTTACAACGACAGTTATTCAATACTGCAATAAATAAGGTCAATTCTGAGCTGAATGAAAAATTTGGTTTTCCCGTTAAAAGCATGAATACTGAAGTATATGTGGTGAAAAAATACAAGAAACATAATTATTCAGAATTTGTAGATGCATTAACTTATGCTAAGAGTGGTTATGATTTGTTATCAACTGATGTAAAAAAAGTAAATGCAACAGCTAAGATTAATAAAAGTATTGGCATTTGGTTAGATCTATTAAAAGAAAGTAATCTTGCAGACAGTAAATCCAGGATCAATAAAAAAGCAACTGCACTATTATATGCTAATTTAGCTGAAGCATATCTATGGATTGATGATTTTGAAAATGCAGATCTTTATGCTAATAAAGGAATTACAATAGGTGTTTTAAAATACAAGAATCATTGTAAAAGAGTACATGATAAAATTGGCTTATTAAAAGCAAGGTATATTGCTAATCAGTAAATTTGTCATTTTACTATTAAAGATTCACTCATTTTAAGACCTGATTTTAAAAACACACAATCACTAAACCGTACTTTAATTAAATTCCCATCTTCGTCATTAAAATAGGCATAATATCTAATTAATCTATTTCCATAATGTTGATAGGATTTATAAGGTAAATCACAATGGTTGAATGTTAGTTTTGATAAATTAATGTTTTTGTCTTTAAAATTTAACAATGAACTTTGAAAATTCTCAAAAATAGATTCATTGTATTCATCTAAAGTCAAATCTTTGTTATCTGTTTTTAAAATTTCATAATCTATACAAAGACTTTTAAAATGTTCATAATTGTTGTCGATCAAAGATATGATAGCTTGTTTAGCTAGATCTTCTTGAGTGTTAATAATGTTTTTAGTTTTGTTAGAACATGAATATAATATGAAGATAAGCCCTAAGTGTAATAGAAATTTCATGAATAAATTTTAATGTGTACAATATTAATATAATTATTATGACTATTGTGATTGATGTTTTTATTGTAGGTTTATAATTGGTGAAATCACCGATTTTTCTTAAACTCGCATCTCAATTATAAATAGTACTTATTAATCTATGAATAAGGTAACAATTATTGAAAATAAATCTGAAATTGGAGCTGGCACAAGAGGTTCTAGTTTAGGTATTGATGCATTAAAAGTAGCTGCTTTAAACAGTGATTCATCTTATTTTTCAGATAGATCAACTGTAGTTATAGAGGATAAGAATTTTTTACTAAATAAAGAAATCAAACATTCTAAAGCAATAAGAATTGAGGGTGTTGTTGATATTTATGAATCTGTCGCTGATGAAGTAGGTGCTCATTTGGAAAAAAATCGTATTCCAATAATTTTATCTGGTGATCATTCTAGCGCTGGAGGAACTATTGCTGGTATAAAAAGAGCTCATCCAGAGAAAAGACTAGGTGTTATTTGGATTGATGCTCATGCAGATATTCATTCTCCATATACTTCTCCATCAGGTAACCTTCATGGTATGTCTTTAGCAACTGCTTTAAATGAGGATAACGAAAAACATCGAATTCATGAAGTAGATACATTGACTAGAGAAATGTGGGATAAGCTAAAAAACATTTCTAAAATAGCCCCTAAAATTAGCCCTGTTGATATTGTATATGTTGGGCTTAGAGATACTGAAGAGTCTGAAGATTATTATATTTCTAATAATAATATCAAATCAATTCTTGTAGAAGAGGTTCGAAGAAAAGGAGTTGAGCAAACGTCAGAAAACATATTATCTTATTTAAAGGACTGTGATATTATCTATGTTTCATTTGATGTCGATAGTATGGACTGTGATCTTGTTTCTTATGGTACAGGAACACCAGTTTCTAATGGGTTATCTGAACAAGAAGCAGGCGGTTTGATCAATTTGTTGCTCATAGATAAACGATCAATTTGTTTTGAAATTGTAGAGATTAATCCCTGTTTGGATAACAAACAAAATAAAATGGCAGAAACAGCTTTTAGAATTCTTGAAAGTGCTACTACAATATTAGAGAAAAGAGGGTAGTAGATGAGTGTTATTTCCAATATATTACCTGAAATATCCAGAGGTTTTAATGAAGTTTTTGAAAATGAGCTTTCAATAGAAGATTTTCAGATTGAAAATACTAGGAAAGGATTTAAGGGAGATGTTACTCTTGTAGTTTTTCCGCTATTAAGAATCACTAAGTCTTCTCCTGAAAAAACCGCTGAATCATTGGGTGCTTGGTTAATAGATCATTCAGCTATTGTTGCTGATTATAATGTAATCAAAGGATTTTTAAACTTAGTTTTAAGTGATGAATTTTGGATACAAGAATTTAATAAATGGGTATCTGATACTGATTATGGTAAAAATAAAACTGATTCCGGTAAAACCTTTATGGTGGAATATTCTTCACCTAATACAAATAAGCCACTTCATTTAGGACATTTAAGAAATAATTTTTTAGGATATTCTGTTGCTGAGATTCTTATTGCTAATGGCCATTCTGTTATTAAAACGCAAATTATTAATGATAGAGGAATTCATATTTGTAAATCTATGTTGGCCTGGCAAAAGTTTGGAAATGGGGAAACTCCTGATTCGTCAGGTATAAAGGGGGATCATTTAATCGGAAAATATTATGTTCTTTTTGATAAAGTATATAAAGAAGAGGTTGCACATTTAATTAAAGAAGGGATTTCTAGGGAGGATGCTGAAAAAACAGCTCCAATTTTAAAGGAAGCTCAACAAATGTTGATGAAATGGGAAGAAAAAGATCCAGGAATATATGATTTGTGGAAAAAAATGAATCAATGGGTCTATGCTGGATTTGATGTTACTTACCAGCAAATGGGTGTTGATTTTGATAAATTATATTATGAGTCAGATACTTTTATTTTAGGTAAAGATATTGTGTCAAAGGGATTAGAAGATGGGATATTTTATGCTAAAGAAGATGATTCAGTTTGGGTTGACCTTTCAGAAGAAAAAATGGATGATAAGCTATTATTAAGATCAGATGGTACTTCTGTATATATGACACAGGATATAGGGACTGCAATTGAACGGTTTAAAGACTTTCCTGAAATTTCGGGGATGATCTATACAGTAGGGAATGAACAAAACCATCATTTTAATGTGCTTTTTTCAATTCTGAAAAAAATTGGATATTCATGGTCTGATGAATGTTATCACCTTTCATATGGAATGGTTGAATTACCTGAAGGTAAAATGAAATCTAGGGAGGGTACAGTAGTTGATGCAGATGATTTAATTGAAAGTATAGTTAATGAAGCTAAGGAAATGACTAAAGAAAGAGGTCATTTGGAAGGTATGAGTGATAAAGAAAAGGAACATCTTTATGAAGTGATAGGTAAAGGTGCTTTAAAATATTATTTATTGAAGGTGGATCCTAAGAAAAAAATGATGTTTGATCCTGCTGAATCTATAGACCTTAATGGTAATACAGGCCCTTTTATTCAATATGGATACGCTAGAATTCAGAGTATTTTAAGAAAAGAATCTCCAGAAATTTTAAAAACAGATACAACTGTAAAGATAAATGATCATGAAATGTTATTGCTAAAAAACTTAGCTGATTTCCCTAAAGTAATTACAGAATCAGCGAAGCATTTATCACCATCTATCATTGCTAATTACATATATGGATTAGTGAAATCTTATAATTCATTTTATCAAGCTGTTCCAATATTGGGAGAAGAAGACAAACGAATAAGAGAATTTAGAATATTATTAACTTATAAAATTGGTCTAGTTGTAAAGGATGGAATGCTTTTGTTAGGAATAGATGTGCCTAAGCGAATGTAAATGCTATTCAGAACTTTCAGTGTTTTGTTCAGCTTTCTCTTCCTCTTTAATCTCTGTCTTTTTCTTTTTTCCTAATAGATAACTGATCATGATTTCATGAGAGCCACTTGAAAATGAAGCAACACCATTCCTGTTAAATTCATAGGCATAAGTTATTCCAAGCTCTTCAATAATATTCATTCCCATATTGATTAGGAATCCCCCTTGTTCTCTTATTCCAATCCCACCCCAATAATTATTTTTAAAATTAAAGTTTCCGATAAGGTCCCATTGAGATTCAATTCCATTTGCATTCCTAATTAAAAATAAAGGTTTGAATGCTATATCTTCTGATAGATCTAGTAAATATGAGAAATATAAAATTCTATGTTTTGTAAGATCGTATGCTCCTTCAATATTCTGTAGTTCAAGATCTATAGCTGATGTGAATAATTGAGGAAAAGATATCCCTATATTTAGTTTTTCTTTGTACGAATAGATCATTCCAAACTGAGAATTAAATGCAATTCCATTTAAATTAGGATTGAGTAATATAGGGTCGGAGGCATCTGAAGATATTGCATTTTCAAGGTTCATAGAACCTTGAAGAATTCCTAGAGACATTCCCATGTGAAGTGCATTCTTTTTATTGATCTTAAGGTGGTAGGCAAAAGATCCTTGACAATTGAATCTTTCCAAAAATGCAACCTTGTCATATGCCATGCTAAAACCTAATCCAATTTTAGGGGAAAATTGCATTTGACTAGTTAGCCATGTAGTTACAGGAGCTCCATCAAATCCTAACCATTGTTGTCTATGAGAAAGATTCATTTCAATTCCTTTGTCAATTCCTGCTATTGCAGGGTTGATCTGAATTATATTATATGAATAAAGGGAGTTAAGAGGGATTTGCTGTGCAGATATACCCATTTGAGCAAAAAGAAATAAATATATTATTTTTCTATACATAATTATCTCATTAATATTACAGACCCATTATATTCATTGCCACTACAAATAATTGTATAAAAGTAGGTGCCGTCAGGTAATGGCTCTCCTTCGATATTGGTGCCATCCCAATGATTGTTATACGATTTAGATTGCCATACTAGTTTACCCCATCTATTATAGATAGATACAGGACATCCAGATAATGAATTAGGTTTATTGATATTCCAAGTGTCATTTTTGCCATCTCCATTAGGAGTAATGATATTATTGATGATCAATTCATTTACTTGTGTAACAAATACGACAACAGAGTCAATTCCAGTACATCCATCTGTAGTTTCAGCTTCAAGATAATAGGTTGTTGAAAAAGTGGGGTTAACAGTTGGATCTTCTGTAAATGGATTATCTATATTAAAATTGGGTGACCAAGTTAAATTAATGCCATTAGTGACTGTTGCATCTAAGGTAGTACTTTCTCCTTCCTCAATGATCATGTCTGGGCCAGCATCAATTATTACAGGTTCATAGATCTCTATATAAATATTACAATTGGCTGTGTTGCCAATTTCATCTTCAGCAGTATAGTTCAGAATTGTTATTCCAGTTGGGAAAGTGCTGCCCGAAGATAACCCAGTACTATCTGTTTGTGAAATGTTAACAAGGCTACAATCATCGGAAGCATTTGGATTTGAATATAAAATGATTGATTCACAAGAAAAAATGGAATCAGTACAAGAGATTATAGGGGGGACTGTGTCATTAGGGTATAAGTTAACAGCACATGTACTTGTATTTCCACTTGCATCTGTAGATGTTAAATAAAGTAGATTAATTCCACCAGTTGTTGATCCAGGGGGAATACTTTGGGTAATTACTGGAGATGCATCGCAATAGTCAGAACTTGAAGTTTGGGGAACAAGGTCTGGTACAACATATAGACAGTTCACGTCTAAATCGATAGTTTGATCTGCAGGACAAATAATTGCAGGGGAAGTAGTATCAGTTAAAGTAATGGTAAATGAACAGCTATTCACATTATTATAAATATCTGTAGCAGTAAGTACAATAGTTTGTTGAGTGCCTATACCAAATAATGTATCACCAGAAGGAGTACTTTGTGTAAATATGAAATTAGTGTCACAATTATCTATTGGAGCTAAAAGCTGTTGGTAATCAGGAATTATATAACTGCAATTGCTGTCAAGAGGAACATTTGGGTTTTGAGGACAATCAAAAGAAGGGGCTGTTTGATCAAGAACTGTAAGCATAAAGCTGCATGAATCAGAATTCCCACTAGAATCAGTAACAAAAATATTCATTTGAGTAGTTGTTCCAACGTTTAATGCTGAGCCAACTGATGGGTTTTGTGAGAAAATAAATGAATTTTGACAATTATCTGTAACAGATAATAGGTTTGAAAAGTCTTCAATTATATAAACACAATTAGTGTCTGCTTTTTTAGTAGTATCTGAAGCACAGCTAGTGATTACTGGAGGAATGGTGTCAATTGAAATGAGGTCAAACTGACAAGTAGTGAAATTTCCAATTATATCAGTTGCAGTAAGTGTAATTGTTGATGTAGTGTTAGTATTTAAAACTGTTCCAGGTATCGGTAATTGTTCAAGTAGAATTGAACCGGTACAATTGTCTGAGGAACTAGAGAGGCCAGTATAGTCAGCTACAACAAACTGACAATTAGCATTCACATAATCTGTTTGGGTTCCAGGGCATGTAATAGTTGGTGGAATAGTATCAACAACTAAAATTCTATAAGAACATACACTTGCATTTCCTGATAAGTCTGTTACATTAAAAGAGATAAAAGGATTGTCACCACCATTAAATATAGTTCCAATAGCAGGATGCTGCGCTATGATTAGGTTGGGGTCACAATTATCACTTGCAGTAATAGATCCAGTAAGGTCTACTAATGTATATTCACAATTCACATTTGTGTAAACGTTGCTGTCTGGTGGGCAAATTACAGTTGGGGGTAAATTATCGTCAACAATGATCAAAAAAGTGCAAGAATCTATATTTCCAGAATTGTCCGTTGCGTACATTGTCACATTTTGAGAGGTCACTATCGTAGATCCAATAGCTGGGCTTTGAGTAACTATAGGATTAGAGTCGCAGTTATCATTTACTGTCATTAGAGAAGTATAATCTCCAAGAATAGCTTCACAGTTAGCATTGGCACTTACGTTTTGAGTACCTAAACAAGTTATAGTAGGGGGTATGGTGTCTAATAACTGTAATTGAAAGTTGCAGGAGGATGAATTCCCAGAAGAATCTGTCGCGATTAATGTTACTGTCTGACTTGAAATTCCTGATAGTACAACTCCAGGAACAGGAGATTGTTTAATAATAATAGAATCGCAATTATCAGTAGCTGCTGCTAATGGCTTATAATCCTGCATAATTGTTTCGCAGTTATTGTCAACATATTGTATTTGATTAGTAGGGCATGTAATTACAGGATTAATAGTGTCGATAACTATTATATAAAAAGAACAAGTACTAGAGTCAGTACCATTTGATATAGTGTATTCTTGATAGGTAGAACCAAAAGGGAAAACATCACCTGATGTTAGCCCAGTTAAATCAGTTTGTGAAATTGATGCTCCAACACAATTTGAATTGCACGAAACACTATAATTAGCTGTTGCTGAGCAAGTTGAACTATTGTAAAAAGTAGTGTCTGAAGGACAGTTTAAGGTGGGTGTTTGACTAGTTACTTTAAATAGTAATGCCAAATAGATAAACACAAAAAATAATCGAATAGTCATTTACTTTTTTGAATTCCTGAAAATAAAAAACTCAGCGAATAAAAAAAAGTTAATGCACTTTAATTTGTTTTAACTTTTGAACATAAGTAGGTGAGGTGGCGTAGCCAACATCCTTTAAAAATTGATAATAATCACCTCCTTTGTAATGCCTGTCCTGCCATCTTTTGTAATAATCAACACAGTCTAACCAGTTATCAAATGAAATGTATTTTTTCTTGTAATAAAATCCAAAAATATTATTTCTAGTTAGAGAACACTTAGTGCATTTAAGCCACCCTGTCTCTAATATAGCTTGCTTCAATACGATTTCTGGATGTTGAATGCCAGCTTCAATTATTGCAGCTTTAACATTTTCTACGGTAAGATCAGGGACTTTGTCTGGATCATTATAGCTAGCATAAGAATTAGAAGGAGATGCTATTAATACTAGCATTATTGTTGTAAAAAAAGCTAGTTTTAATAGTATGTTTTCTTTTAGTATGTTCATATTTACAATTTTAATTTCTACTATGGAGTAGTCTATTAAAAGGGGTGCAAAGGTAAATTATTATTTTAAATAGATGGGTAAATCTTATAATCAGTATCAATCATGGAAACTTTTTCAGGATTACTTTCCAGAAGAGTATAGGATTACGGAGGCTAATCAACCTGAAGAGTTTTATTGGAATTGGAATGAATATGAAGTGCATATAGATCATTATTTACCAAGAACATCACCAAAAGGAATTAAATTGATTTTAGTGCACGGTGGTGGAGGTAATGGAAGGTTGTTGTCTCCTATTGGAGTTGCACTTTCATTACAAGGATATGAATGTATTGCTCCTGATTTTCCTGGGTTTGGGTTAACTGTAATTAATAAACCTAATTCATATTATACATGGATAGCTCTTTTAAATGACTTAGTAGATAAAGAGTTAGAGAAGAATAAAAAGATTGTGTTATGTGGAATTAGTTTAGGAGGTATGCTATCATATCAAGTAGCTTGTCAAAATAAAAATGTTGATGCTTTAATGGTTTCAAGTTTAGCAGATACTCGTAGGAAAAATGTACAGTTGCAGCTTGCTAAAAATAAAACAGTAGGAAAATATGCTTTTTCATTTTTGAGTGCTACTAAAATAATTACTGATAATATGAAAATCCCTATAAAGGTTACTACTAAAATGTGGGCTATGGCTAATAATCCTTCTTTCGTAGATAAACTAAAAAAAGACAAAGTAGGGTCAGGGAGTTGGGTGTACATGAAATTTTTAAGGACATTGTTTGAAGCGAATCCTAAAATAGAACCCGAAGACTTTTCTAATTGTCCTCTTTTGTTTTTTCAGCCTGAGAATGACCATATTATTCCATGGGAAATATCTGAACCTTTTTATAATAAGTTAAATTGTGACAAAAAAATAGTCGTTTTAAAGGGGTGTGGTCATATTCCTATGGAAAAACCAGGAATTAACCAATTAAGAGAAGCAGCACTTAATTTCTTAGATAATTTAAATAGTAAGTAAAAAAAAAGCGGTCAATGACCGCTTTAAAATTATTTTTTTGAATATTGTTTCTTTTCTCTGATTCTTGCAGATTTACCTCTTCTATCTCTTAAGTAGAATATTCTTGCTCTTCTAACAGAACCTTGTTTATCTACTTTTATTTTTTCAATAAAAGGTGAAGAGATAGGGAAAATTCTTTCGACACCAGTTCCATTGGATATTTTACGAACAGTAAAAGTTTCTGTAGTTCCGCTTCCTCTTCTTTGGATTACAGTTCCTTGAAATAATTGAATTCTTTCTTTATTACCTTCCTTAATCTTATATGAAACAGTAATTGTATCACCAGCACTGAAATCAGGTAATTGTTTTCCTTCAGTTAATTCCGATTCTATTTCTTTAATAATATCCATGACTTTGTATTTTCTGCTTACCCTTTTGGGCGTGCAATATTACAAAGAAATAATGTAAATATTATAATAGTAATATAAAATTATTTTTCTATCTGAAATTTAGGTCATTATTTTTTAAAAAGATCTGGCCTTCTATTTTTAGTTTTTTCAATGGATTTTTCCATTCTCCATTCTTCAATTGCTTTTAGGTTACCTGAAGTGAGTATTTCAGGTACTTTCCAACCCTTGTATTCTGCAGGTCTTGTGTAGACAGGTGGAGCTAATAGATTGTCCTGGAAAGAATCTGTTAAGGCGGAAGTTTCATCATTTAAAACTCCAGGAATTAATCTAATAATACTATCAGCAAGAACAGCAGCAGCTAATTCACCACCAGATAAAACATAATCTCCAATTGATATTTCCATTGTGACAATATGCTCTCTTACTCTTTCATCAATTCCTTTGTAATGTCCGCAAATAATAATAATATTCTTAAGTGTAGAAAGTTGATTACATATGTTTTGTGAAAGTGATTTTCCATCTGGAGTCATGAAAATAATTTCATCGTAATCTCTCTGTTTTTTTAGTGCTGTAATGCACTCGTCAATGGGTTCAATAGTTAGGACCATTCCTGCACCTCCTCCAAAAGCATAATCATCTATACTTTTTTGTTTGTTATTTGAATAGTCCCTGATGTTGTGAATATGGATGTCTACAATTTTTTTATCCTTAGCTCTTTGTAAAATGGAATCATTAAAAGGACTTTCCAATAATTTAGGTACTGCACTTAAAATATCTATTCTCATGACAATCTAATTTAAACAGTTATGGTTAATCCATCATGGGATAAATAAATATTTTCCGGTAATTCATTGGAAACTTCATCATGTTTGCCCATCAAATGAGAGATGTGAGTAAAATATGCTTTTTCTGGCTGAAGCTCCTTTACTAATTCAATGGCTTCTTCTAGATTAAAATGTGAAATGTGCTGTTCTTTTCTGAGTGCATTAATCACCAGCACTTTTAAACCTTTCATTTTTTCTTTTTCTGCTTCATCAATATAATTAGCATCTGTTATGTAACAAAAGTCATCAATTCTAAACCCAAAAACTGGAAGCTTATAATGCATCACTTTTATAGGTGTTATATTAATATCTCCAATTGTTAAGGGCTTATTTTGTAAAAGGTGTCTATTAATCTTGGGGATTCCTGGATATTTGAACGCATCATCAAAAATGTAAATGTATTCCCTTTTTAAAGATTTAAAAACATCATCTGAGCAATAAATATCTATGGGTTTTTTATGAATGAAATTAAATGCTCTAATGTCGTCTAACCCTGCAACATGATCTTTGTGAGCATGAGTAAATAATACTGCATCTAATTTAGATAGCTTAGCATTGAGCATTTGCTGTCGAAAATCAGGACCTGTGTCAACTACAATTGAAGTGTTATGTTTTTCAATATGTATGGAAGACCTTAGTCTTTTGTCTTTAGTTGATGAGGATTGACAAACCTCACATTGACATCCAATGACAGGGACTCCCTGAGAAGTTCCTGAGCCTAAAATACGAACTATTAAATCTGACTTAGACACTTAATACAACTAATTCTTTGATCTTTTCTAATGCAAAATCAATTTCTTGTTTTGTAGTATATCTACTAAATGAAAACCTTATAGATTGGCAATTGTCTGAATTTGATAATTCAGCAAGGACATGAGATCCAGTATTAGATCCAGAGGAACAGGCACTTCCTCCAGATGCAGCTACGCCTTTTATGTCTAGTGAAAATAAAAGCATACTACTTTGTTCATTTTTTGGGAAACACACATTTAAAACAGTGTAAAGACTATTTTCAGGAGTAACATCTCCATTGAAGTTGATCTGATCGTCTATTTTAAGTAATTCATCAATCATATATGATTTTAATTCCTGTACATGATTTTGATGAGATTTAAGATCTTTAAATGCTAGCTCCAATGCTTTACCTAATCCAACGATTCCATATAAATTTTCAGTACCTCCTCTGTGTTTTCTTTCTTGAGAACCACCGGTAATAAATTGGTTGATAGAAATGTTTTTTTTGATGAAGAGGAAACCAACGCCTTTAGGTCCATGTATTTTATGTGCAGCACAGGTTAAAAAATCAATATCAAGTTCCTTTAAATCAAATGAGTAATGACCCATAGTTTGGACAGTGTCAGAATGAAAATAAGCATTGTTTTCTCTGCATAGATCACTCACTTTTTTCATTGGTAATAAATTTCCAATTTCATTGTTGGCATGCATTAATGAGACCAATGTAGGAGTATCTTTTTTAAGTAAGGATTCCAGATGATCTGTATCAACATGGCCGTTTTTTTTAATATTTACTAGATCTACCTCAATATTCATGATCTCTTTAAGATGTTCAGCGGTATGTCCAACGGCATGATGCTCAATTGGAGAGGTGATGATTCTTTTAACTCCTAGGTCAGTTACTGCACATCTTAAAGCCATGTTGTCGGCTTCAGTACCACCTGAAGTAAAAATGATCTCACTAGGATCTGCATTTAAATGATTTGCAATATTCCTCCTGGTAATTTCTATAATATTCTTGGTTTTTCTTCCAAAGGAATGAGTGCTTGAAGGATTGCCAAAATCTTCTTCTAAAAAAGGCATCATTACCTCTAGAACTTCAGGAGCTAATGGAGTAGTGGCAGCATTATCTAAGTAGATCTTTTTCATTTTTTCAAAAATAGTAGATGTATTTGAGAATTACTCATTTTATTGTAATGAAAATTTAGATAATATTTTCTATTTCTTCTATAAATCGTTTTCCTAATTCATCTGCTTTAGCCGATGATTCACTTTCGGCATATATTCTAATAATTGGTTCTGTATTGGATTTCCTTAAATGAACCCATTCATTCCCCAATTCAATTTTTACTCCATCAATTGTATTAATAGGTTGAGATGCATATTTTTCTTTCATCTTATTAAGCACCTCATCAACATTGATAGTTGGCGTAAGTTCAATTTTGTTTTTCGATATTACATATTTTGGGTAACTATCCCTAAGTTCAGAAGCTTTCAATGTGCTTTTTGCTAAAAGAGTTAGGAAAAGCCCAATCCCAACCAAAGCATCCCTTCCATAATGAAGCTCAGGGTAAATTACACCTCCATTGCCTTCTCCTCCAATAATTGCATTGGTAGATTTCATTTTATTGACAACATTCACTTCTCCTACAGCTGCTGCATGGTATTCTGCACCATGCTTTTCAGTAACATCTCTTAAAGCTCTTGTAGATGAAAGATTAGAAACTGTGTTTCCAATAGCGTTGTTCAAAACGTGATCGGCTACTGCAACTAATGTGTATTCTTCTCCGAACATGGTGCCGTCTTCACATACTAATGCTAATCGATCAACATCAGGATCTACAACTATGCCAATATGTGCATTGCTTTCAATTACAGCATCACTAATAGCTGTTAAATTTTCTGGTAATGGTTCTGGATTATGAGGGAATTGGCCATTTGGATCACAGTATAGTTCAATTATTTCATTAACACCAAGTGCTTTTAAAAGTTGTGGGATAATAATGCCGCCAGTGCTATTTACGCAATCACACGCTACTTTGAACTGAGCTTTTTTTATAAGCTCAATGTCAACAAGTGGAAGTTCAATTACAGCTTTTATGTGCTTTTGAAAATAGGTGTTATTATAAGTAATACCGCCTAGACTATCCACTTCGGAAAATTCAATATTGTCACTTTCAGCAATTTTTAATAATTCTTCGCCATCACTTTCAGAAATAAATTCACCTTTTTCATTGAGTAATTTAAGTGCATTCCATTGTTTTGGATTATGACTGGCTGTAATAATTATACCACCTTGGGCATTTTCTAAAGGAACTGCAATTTCAACAGTAGGAGTAGTTGATGGGCCAAGGTCTATAATATCAATTCCTAAAGATTGAAGAGTGCTCATACATAGATTTTGAACCATTGGTCCTGAAATTCTTGCATCTCTACCTATTACGATCTTTATTTTTTGTGACTTATTCCTGTTTTGTATCCATTTGCCATAAGCAGCGGAGAACTTTACAATGTCAATTGGAGTTAGATTTGATCCAGAATTTCCTCCTATTGTTCCTCTGATTCCTGATATGGATTTAATTAATGTCATGTTTAATAAGTCTATTTTTTGCCGAATATAATAAGAAGATGTAAAAGGTTGTAAAAAGAACAAGTATTTAATCTACTGAAATTTAAGGATTTGGAGATATTGTTAATTTAATTGTGGAAAAGGTCCAATGGATTCATGTAAAATGCTTCGATATATAAATAAATTTGTTAAGCAAACGATTCAGTTTGCCTATGTTTGAAGAAAGTAATCATGATGAATTTTCAATTGACAAGGTAGTTCGATTTGAACAAATGATCGAAAATGATTCTTTTTTGTTTTTAGATGTAGAAGATTACGAAGCCATTATTGACTATTATCTTGACATTGAATTTAACAAGAGAGCAAAAAAGGCTGTTGATGTAGGACTCGAACAACACCCCAATAATTTAACATTATCAATGATCTCAGCTGAGATGCTTTCAATAAGTCAAAAATACGATGAGGCAATCCGTGTTCTGAAAGGTGTACTTCCTTTTAATCCTAATAATGTTGATCTTTTATTAGGAATTGGAAGATTGTATTCAATACTAGAAAAGTTTGATTTAGCAGAAAAATATTTTTCACTTGCTTTAGGGAATTCATTTGAGGATAGAGAAATGATCTTAAATGATTTAGCTTTTGAATATCAAAATATGGGAAATTGTGAAAGGGCTATTGATGTAATGAAAGAGATCCTGTTGTTGAATTCTGATAATGAAACTACTTTATTGGAGATTGGAGTAGCATTTAATGAAGTGGAAAGAGATCAAGAAGCAATTACATTTTTTAATCAAATAATTGATGGCAACCCCTATTCTTATTTAAGTTGGTTTAATTTAGGAACTATACATAGTAAATTGAACAATGAAGAAGACGCTTTATTTTCATTTGAAATGTGCTTAGCTATTAATGAGAAATTTAGTGCTGCATATTATGGAATGGCCAATATTTGTATCATAAGAAAAGAATACAGGAAGGCAATTGATTATTTTAATATTACATTTAAAATTGAACAACCTCATGCATATGCCTATTGTAGTATTGGAGAATGTTATGAAAAAATAGGTGAATACGATAAAGCATTGACATTTTATGAGAAAAGTTTGGAGCTAGATATTTGTCAAAGTAATGCATGGATAGGAATAGGAATAGTTAAGGATCTTAAGGATAAACCTTTACAAGCTAAAAAGTACATTGAAAAAGCACTCATCTATGATGAATACAATCCTGAGTTCTGGTATATATATGCAGAGCTTTTACAAAAAATTGGATGTACTTCGGATGCAGAAGAAGCTTTTAAAAGAGTCGTTGAATTAGATCCTAATAATATTGATGCTTGGATAGATTATTCTGATTTTTTATATGAAAATAATGCCCTCCAAAAAGCATTAAAAACAATAAGATCAGCTATCAATAATAATTCTGATGAAAATGGTGATCTACATTATAGGTTAATTGCTATGTTAATTGCTGACAATAAGCTAAGTGAAGCAAAAAATAAGCTACATTATTTACTCCAAAAAGACACTAAAACAGTAACAAGACTATACGAAATTTATCCACAAGCTAAAGAAATCAAAGAAATTGTTGATATAATTGCACTATATAAAGGATAGCAATTATGAATTTTGATTTAACTCATCTTCCAAAAAGAAGTAAAAAACCCCGAGAGAATGGCCTAACTATGATGATGGACAAAGGTTTAAGTGTTAGAGAAACTGAGGATTTTATTGAAAAAGCAGGTGAATTTACTGATATTATCAAATTTGGATTTGGCACTAGTGTAATTACAAAAAATCTAAAAGAAAAAATCAAGCTCTATAAAAGTGCTGGTATCAGGCCTTATTTTGGTGGAACTCTTTTTGAAGTTTTTGTTGTAAGAAAAAAATTCAATCAATTCAGGAAAATCATAGATGAATATGATTTAGATCTTGCAGAAGTATCTGATGGTTCAATTGCTATTCCTCATGATGAAAAATGTGAATATATAAGAAAGCTAACACAATCTTGTACAGTAATGAGTGAGGTAGGATCTAAAGAAGCTGGAATTTTAATAAGTCCTGCAAAGTGGATAAGAATGATGACGACTGAATTAGAAGCAGGATCTTGGAAAGTGATCGCAGAGGGTAGAGAAAGTGGATCTGTAGGGATTTTCAGACCTAATGGAACTCCTCATACCATTCTAATTAATAAGATTATATCTAAAGTAAAACCTGAACAGATTTTATGGGAAGCTCCTGCTAAAAAACAACAGGTATGGTTTATTAACCTTTTTGGTACAAAGGTTAATTTAGGAAATATTGCACCTCATGAAGTAATTCCATTAGAAACATTAAGATTAGGGTTAAGAGGCGATACTTTCTTTAATTTTCTTCCAGAAAAGATTATTGTTGAAACCAAACCAGTTATTGAAGAAAAAAAATCTAAATAATTTTATCAATAAAATAGATTAATGATGAATGCAATTGATGTAGATAAGTTAAAGTCCTTTATCGAAAATAATGAAGAAATTCAGCTAATTGATATTAGAGAGGATTATGAATTACAAACTGAAGGTACTCTGAACGGATTGCATATTCCAATGGGGGAATTAATGCAGAGATTAGATGAATTAAAAGAAAATATGCCTGTTGTTTTTCATTGTCGTTCTGGTAAAAGGTCTGCAAATATTTTGACTTATATGAAGATGAATGGATTGTATAAAGAGAATTATTATAATCTAGAGGGTGGAATTAATGCATGGAAAGAGAAGTTTGGAAATTAAATGAAAGAGAAGTTCCATAATTTCATTCCCACTTTTTTTAAGGGTGTTGGTATGGGTGCAGCCAATGTTATTCCTGGTGTTTCAGGTGGTACTATTGCACTAATTACAGGTATCTACGAAAAGCTAATCAATTCTCTAAAATCATTTGATGTTCATGCAATTAGATTGTTGTCTAAAGGTCAATTTAAAGCACTTTTTACGCATATTAATTTTAATTTTTTAGTGGCTGTATTTTTAGGAGTTGGATTAAGCATTGTTAGTTTATCTAAGTTACTCGAATTTTTATTTGCAAATTACCCTATCTACTTATGGGCTTTCTTTTTTGGGTTGATTCTAGCATCTGTTTATTATGTAGGCAAAACAATAGGTAGATGGAATTTAAATACTGTTTGTTCTCTGATTTTAGGAACTGTAATAGCAATTATTATTTCGTTGCTAAACCCAACTACTGAAAACAAAGATTTATTCTATTTGTTTTTATGTGGAATTGTGGCTATTTCAAGTATGATTCTTCCAGGCTTAAGCGGTTCATTTGTGCTTATACTAATGGGTAATTATATGCTTATTTTATCTTCTATTTCTGAATTAAATCTTTCAATATTAATTCCATTTGGATTGGGATGTGTATTTGGTTTATTGGCTTTTTCACATATTCTTGCATGGGTTTTTAAAAAGTTTAAGGACGCGACTATTTCTTTGCTAACCGGTTTTATTCTTGGTTCATTATTAATTCTTTGGCCATGGAAAAACACGTTGTTTTTAAAAGATGAAATAGGGTCTTTTATATTAAAAGATAATGAGAAGGTGGTTCAAGGATATGAATGGGTTATTCCTGATTTAGGTATTGAAACAATGACGGCAATTATGTTAATTTTTCTTGGGATAGCAAGTATTTGGATTATTGAGTTTATGGGTAATAAGATAAAGAACTAATGGATCTTTACGGATTGATAGGACAATCGCTGAGTCATTCATTTTCAAGCTCATTTTTTAATCAAAAATTTTCTGATGAAAATATAGAAGCTTCCTATTCTAATTTTGAGTTGAAATCTTTAGCTGATATTCATGAAGTTTTTCAATTAACAGGGTTAAATGGCTTAAATATAACTATTCCTTATAAGGAAAAAGTCATCCCTTTTTTAGATGAAATTGATTCTTTAGCTGCTAAAATTAATTCTGTAAATACCATTAAGGTTATCAGGGAACCTGAGGGGGTTAAATTCAAAGGGTACAATACTGATGTTTATGGTTTTTATCAGCTCATTAGAGCTTATTTAAAACCTCATCACGAAAAAGCATTGATATTGGGTACAGGTGGTGCTTCAAAGGCCGTTGCTAATGTGTTAATGGATTATGGCATAAAGGTGAATTACATGTCAAGAAAGCCTTCTAATTCAACTATTTTTAATTGGGATGAAATGAATGATTATTTTATTAAAAATCACCTTTTGATCGTTAATACAACACCTGTCGGAATGTTTCCAAATGAAGATGATTGCATACCCATTATGTATGATGCCATTCAATCTAATCATTTAGTAATTGATCTGATCTATAATCCAAAAGAAACCCAATTCTTAAAGAAATGTAAAAGCAGGGGTTGCACTGCCTTAAATGGTCAAGCTATGCTAATTCACCAGGCATTAAAGTCGTGGGAAATTTGGAATCAGTAACAATCATTTGATAATTTTGTATCATGAAATTCAATTTAACATCTACATTCAAACCAACAGGAGATCAACCAGAAGCTATTCAGGGTTTAGTAGATGGGATTAATGATGGAGTTGCTGATCAGACTTTATTAGGAGTTACAGGTTCTGGTAAAACTTTCACAGTTGCTAATGTTATTCAGGAAGTTCAACGCCCTACTTTAATATTATCTCATAATAAAACATTGGCTGCTCAGCTATACCAGGAGTTTAAAACGTTTTTCCCCGATAATGCTATTGAATATTTTGTATCGTACTACGATTATTATCAGCCAGAAGCCTATTTACCTGTAACAGATACTTTTATTGAGAAAGATTTATCTATTAATGAAGAAATAGAAAAGTTAAGGTTAAGTACTACATCATCTTTGTTGTCCGGCAGGAGAGATGTTATTGTAATTTCTTCTGTTTCATGTATTTATGGTATTGGCAATCCTGCTGATTTTCATAATGGGGTTACGAGAGTTGAAAAAGGTCAAGTAATTAGTAGAAATCAATTTTTACATCAATTAGTAGATAATATGTATTCAAGAACGAATACAGATTTTAAAAGAGGAAATTTTAGGGTTCAAGGAGATACTGTTGATATATTCTTAGCCTATGATGATCATGCTGTAAGGATTGGGTTTTGGGGAGATGAAATAGAGTCTATTCATACATTGGATCCAATCAATAATACTTTAATGGAAGAATTTGATCATTTTTTAATTTTCCCAGCTAATATTTTTGTAACTAGTAAAGATTCAGTACAACGATCTATTGTTGAGATTCAAGAAGATCTATTGAAACAGATTGATTTTTTTAATGAAACTGGCAGGTCATTTGAAGCTAATCGTATTAAAAGTAGGGTAGAGTTTGACCTAGAGATGATGAGAGAGCTGGGGTATTGTTCGGGTATAGAAAATTATTCAAGGTATTTTGATCAAAGGAAAACAGGGGAAAGACCCTTCTGTTTATTGGATTATTTTCCAGATGATTTTTTAATGGTTATTGATGAATCTCATGCAACTATTCCCCAAATTAAGGCAATGTATGGAGGTGACCATTCAAGAAAATCTAACCTGGTTGAGTATGGTTTCAGGTTACCTGCAGCTTTAGATAATAGACCATTGAAATTCACTGAATTTGATACTATGCTTGGACAAAGTATTTATGTTAGTGCAACACCATCAGATTATGAGCTGGAAAAGTCAGGCGGGGTATTTATCGAACAGATTATAAGACCAACTGGATTGTTGGACCCAGAAATTCATGTTAAATCTAGGCTGAATCAAATAGATGACCTTATTAACGAAATTCATCAGGTTGTAGAAAGAGATGAAAGGATATTAGTAACTACTTTGACAAAAAGAATGGCTGAGGAGCTAGATAAATATTTGTCAAAATTAGGTATAAGATCCCGTTATATACATTCGGATGTAGATACATTAGATAGGGTTGAGATTTTAGCTAACCTAAGGAAAGGGTTGTTTGATGTTTTGGTAGGGGTTAATTTATTGAGAGAAGGTTTAGACCTGCCTGAAGTTTCATTAGTAGCTATTCTTGATGCTGATAAAGAAGGTTTTTTAAGATCTGAAAAGGCATTGGTACAAACTGTTGGTAGGGCAGCTAGAAATATCAATGGAAAGGTAATCATGTATGCAGATAAAATAACTCGATCTATGAGTAAAACTATTGAGGAAACCAATAGAAGGAGAAATATACAGGAAGCTTATAATAAAAAGAATGGAATTGTACCTAAACAGATCGTTAAAAGTACAGATAATTCATTGTTGAAAGAGCAAGGAGAGGTGATGCCGAATGTGCCTTATATAGTAGATAATCAATTGTCTATCGCTGAAGATCCTATTATTAAATACATGAGTAGAGATGAATTGATGTCTTCAATAAAAAGAGTTCAGGGACAAATGGTAAGAGAAGCAAAAAAAGAAAATTTTATTGAAGCTGCACATTTAAGAGATGAGATGTTTGAATTAAAGAAAATTTTATTGGATAAATACAGTTAATTTTGGTACAATTCATGTAATATATTATTTATGGTAAAAATCAGTTACAATATTTTTTTAATAATTATTTTATTTAGTTATTGCAAGGCTTCAAAAAATAGCTCTTCTGTTCCTGTTGAAGGTATTTCAATTCCTGCTTTAATAATTCAGGATAATTATAAGCCTGCAAAAGACAATGGACTATTTAAAATAATTAGTGTTGAGTTAAAGAAAGATTTACTAACACTAAATGTTCAATATTCAGGCGGTTGTCAAGAACATGAATTTAAGTTATATACTAATAAAAATTATGCTAAAAGTGAGCCGCCAAAATTAACACTTTCGCTAGAACATAACTCTAATGGTGATTTATGTAAATCTATAGTTTCAGATACTCTTGTATTTGATATTTCAAATGCAAAATATCCTGGAAAAGAAAAAAAATATACAGTTAATTTATTGTTGGACGGTTATAATAAAGAAATAATCTATAAATATTAAAGATTACTATATCCTATAGCTAAAACTATGGCACCTTTAGTAACTACTCTTACTTCATTGCCTGTGATTTCATCAACTTCTATTTCTCTATCTATAGCTGGAATTATATAATTAATGTATAATCTTTTCAGCCTCATTTTAGCAATGATTTTTTCATCCACCTTTTTTCTGTCATTAAGGTTTTTTAAATGTTGTTCAGTGGAGAGGTGTTTGTATTTAGCGTCAACTTCGGCAGTGCCAATAAGCTTATCATACTTTTCATTTAAGAGAAGTAATTTATTTTCTTTTAGCTGTTCAAGCATTGGACCAGTTTCAACAGTAAATTCATTTTGACCAACACCATCTTTCTCATACAATAGCATTCGAGATTTATAATTTTTGGATTTGTCATAGATCTGAACTTTAATTTTATCATATCTAATCCCATTTGAATTGAATGAAAGTCTATATTCTGAATTTTGTACAGTACCTATTTCAACTTCTTTAGCATAGTTATATTCTTTATATGAAAAATGAGTTGTTTTAGAACCATCGTATCGATAAGGTTTTAATGCATTTCTGCATAATTTTCTATATTCAGATAATTCGTTTAAGAATTCTTGATAAGGTGAAACTTGATTGTTCCTTTGAGCGTTGATATTTGTACTTCCAAAGAAGAAAAATAAAAAGGCTATAATAAATATATTTTTCATCAGTTTTTGTGGTTTATTGAATTAAGTTTTCTCTCAGCTCAATGATTTTATTAGAAATTAATTGTACTTCTTCATTAGTTAATTCAACATCTATATAATCAATTTCATCTCCATATTTTTTAATACTTTCAAGATTGTCATAGGTGTCAACTATATCAGTAATATAATCTTGAAGTCCATAAATGTCATCACTTTTTTCTTTTATGTGCTTGATCCCTCCAATAAGTATTTCTGCAATGGTCATTTGTTCGGATAAAAGAATACCCAAATTATTATTTTCATCATTCAATGTTTTAGCACCCAGATACATGCCTTCTACCCATGCGCCTGTAAAATAGATAACAGATAAATCATCCATTCCATTATCCTCTATGTAAGAATCAGTATTTTCTTGTACATATATCAGTAAATCTACAATGCTATCATATTTACCTATGTTATTTTCAAACCTTTTAATAATATCTTCATTCTGAAAGACAGTTTCTAGACCAATTTTACTTCCTAATTTCCTAATCACCTTTAGATATTGTGAAGCTTCGTCATATTTTTCGTTTTCTACACAATATGCTAGGTCTGAAGAATAAACACCAAAATTCAATGATTGCTGAAATTTGCTGTTATAATCATCAGCATTTTCAGTTGAATTAGGCAATCCTTGCATATATTCTAATCCAGCTTTTTTGAAAATAGATGCTATTTGTAAAGGAGAAGGTGGTATAAACTCATAATCATCACTTAAGTCTGGTTCATTGTTAGATTGTTGATCATTATTGTTTTGTGGTCCATTATTTTCTGTGGAATTATCATCATCTTGATTATTGTCACTATTACTATCATCATTACTACATGAGATGATAAATAATGAGCTAAAAAGAAAAATAAATAAATAGTTGAGTCCTTTGATTTTCATATTTTAAAATTCAATTTACGCTAAGTTAAAAAAATACTTCTATTCAACAACCTATTAATAATATTGATTATTATTGAATCTCATCATTAAATACTTGGATGTCCTTAGACACAGTAATTAGGTTAGTGAACTTACCCCTGAACCTTGTTGCTCTTACCATATGGTTGTCGATCCAATGATAGTTACCTCCTCTTGGTTTATTCATTAATAAACCATGGAATTTAAATCCATGTTTGTTTAACCATTTTTCAGTATATGCTCTATGTTCTTCTGTTCTTGATGTAAAAAAAGTGATGATATGTCCTTCGTCATACCAGTCATTTAATGTTTTTAATGCATCAGGATATGGATCACAAGTAAGCATTCTTTCAGGTTCTTCATTTGGAATATCATCAGTAATCGTGCCATCAATATCTATAAGATAATTCATGGTGTTATTATCCAATACAGGGCTGGCATTTTCACCTTTGGCATCTAATACAGTTTTTAAATTCTTTGGGTCTTTCATTTTATTTAGATTTAAAGAATTTAAGATTTAATAATAGATCAATCTTCTTACTTTAGAGATGTACTTTGCCATTCGAATAACCTGTTTAGTATACCCATATTCATTATCATACCAGGCATATAATACACAGTTTTTACCATCATCAGAAACTAATGTTGCATTGCTGTCAAAAACAGAAGCACATGTATTTCCAATAATATCATTGGAAACCAATTCTTTACTTATTTCAAACTTAATTTGATTCACTAAATCTCCATTTAGTGCAGCATTTTTCATTTGAGTATTGATCTCTTCTTTATTAGTAGATTTATTTAGCGTTAATTTGATAATTGCTAATGAACCATTTGGAGTAGGGACTCTTACTGCATTTGCAGTTAATTTACCAGCTAAAGATGGTATCACCTTAGTTACTGCTTTTCCTGCACCTGTAGATGTAATGACCATGTTAATAGCAGCAGACCTTCCACGCCTTGGTTTTTTATGCATATTGTCAAGAAGATTCTGGTCATTTGTATAAGCATGAACAGTTTCTATATGACCATGATTAACACCAAAATTATCTTCAATTACCTTTAAAACTGGAGAAATAGCATTGGTAGTACAAGAAGCAGCACTATAAATGGTTTCATTTTCAAGATCAAGGTCTTTATGGTTGATTCCATAAACAATATTAGGGACACCACTTCCAGGAGCAGTTAATAATACTTTAGATGCACCCTTTGATTTTAGGTGTCTACCTAATGCTTCTCTATCTTTAAAAACACCTGTGTTGTCAATGATCAATGCATTATTGATTCCATAGGCAGTGTAATCTATATCTTCTGGATTTTTACCTTCAATAATTTTAATGATCTGACCATTGATAATTAAAGATTGATTTTCATAGTCTTCAATTACAGATCCTTTAAATGAACCATGAACAGAATCATTTCTTAGTAAAGCCGCCCTTTTTTCAATTTGGTTATTATCTACACTCCTAATCACAATAGCTCTTAATCTTAATTGTTGACCTTTACCAGCTTGTTTAATTAATTCTCTAGCAGCTAATCTTCCAATCCTTCCAAATCCATACAAAACCACATCTTGTGGGCTGAAAGTATGCTTCTCATCGCCAATAAAATCAGTTAATGTATTTTTAAGAAAATCCTCAATGGATGAAAATTGATCTTTTTGATTCAAATATTCATTGGTTATTCTTCCTATATCAATTTTAGAAGGAGCCAGGTCTAATTTAAGAAGTAGATTGGCTACTTTAGATGCAGTATAGATATCAATTGGTTTTTTAACAACTTTTTCTGCATAGTTAAAAAGATTGATGATCTCAGAAGTGCTAACGTCTACTAAATGATTTCTGTAAAGTACTAGCTCAACACCTTTATTATACATTAATGTACCTACTGCAGTAGTCAATTCAACAGCAGCTTTTTCTTGCTTAACATATTCGTTAAGACCAGCTTCATAGCCGGTTTTTGCTTCCATGATTTCCATTTTTTTGATTGATTGTTCTTAGGTTTATCCTAAATAGGCTTTTAATAATTTACTTCTTGAAGTATGTCTAAGTCTTCTAATGGCTTTTTCTTTGATCTGACGAACTCTTTCTCTTGTTAAATCAAATTTAGCTCCGATCTCTTCTAAAGTAAGACCATGTTGCATGCCAATTCCGAAAAATAATCTTATTACATCTCTTTCTCTTTCTGTTAATGTAGACAATGACCTTTCAATTTCTCTTTGTAAAGATTCCATCATTAAAAGTCTGTCAGCTTTAGGGCTGTCATTATTAACCATTACATCAAGTAGTGAATTGTCTTCTCCATCTACAAAAGGGGCATCTACTGAAACATGACGTCCACTTACTTTGATGGTGTCCTTAACTTTATCTTCTGGTAGATCAAGAGCATTGGCTAGTTCATCAGAACTAGGTGGTCTTTCATATTCCTGTTCAAGCTTAGAAAAAGCTTTATTAATCTTATTTAATGAGCCAACTTGATTCAATGGTAATCTTACAATCCTAGATTGTTCAGCTAATGCTTGTAGAATTGATTGCCTGATCCACCAAACAGCATATGAAATAAATTTAAAACCTCTAGTTTCATCAAATCTTTGTGCAGCTTTGATCAAACCTAAATTACCTTCATTGATAAGGTCGGGTAGGGTAAGGCCCTGATTTTGATATTGTTTGGCTACTGATACTACAAACCTAAGGTTAGCTTTGGTTAATTTTTCAAGCGCTACTTGGTCTCCTTGTTTAATTCTTTGAGCTAATTCAACTTCCTGTTCTGCAGTGATTAAATCTTCTCTACCTATTTCTTGTAAATATTTATCTAGTGATTGACTTTCTCTGTTAGTGATGGATTTGGTGATCTTTAATTGTCTCATGTTTTTTCCTCTATATTTAAAGTGTTAAATCCTCAATTTTTAAGTGCGGCAAATGTAATCTAAACAAGAAGTCAAGTCAAGTGAAATGGAATTTAAATTTTCACTTTTAGATGCCTTTTTTTTAACAGTTGTTTTTTAGTACTAAAAAGTACTTATTCAATTGTTCTTAATATATTGACTTTCAACTTAATAAACACATCTTAATAGCAGATGTTGTCTGGAAAATTGTTAAAAGATGTGAATAAATTATTTAATTGGAAATACATTTAGTTGAGCACCTCCAAATATGCCAAAACCATTAGTGACATTACTATATACTTGAACGGGTTGGGCAAATGGATTTCCAGTTGCATTTTCATAAATATTATAGCTTATGTTAAAGTTGTAGGTAGCTTCAGTAATGTTGTATAACCAAACTTCTAAATGATCTATATAATCAATTTTACCTTCTAATTCAATGGCAATTTCTAGGTCTTTTTCTTGACCATTAAATAATAGGTCGGTAAATAAGCCTTCATTTTCCCAATTATTTTGATTGTTAAAAACCGGATCTTCTAGAAGTACAGGCATTTGATATTCAATTAATATTGAATCTCCTGTATTCCAATCTATTTCCCAATAGCCAACATGGACAGAAACACGGTAATAATTTCTGGCATCCCCTGGATCCTGAAACAAGATATTCATGTCGAATTGTTCTTCTCCATCGATTATGTTGGTCATAGTGTCAACAGAAATAATGTTAATTTCACTCGGAAGTCTGTCTCTAGAATACACGTCTGTATATCCATTGGCAGCAACTTCTATTCTGTAATCTTGATCAGATTGAGGGTAGTTATTTCCCCTATAATACCCTTCAGATTCATAAGCTAAGGTTTCAACAATATTTCCTAAAGAATCTTTAATAATTACAGTAGCATCTTCAACATCTCCTAATTCACCATTGTCAATAACACTTAAACTGTGACTCACATGAACTCTCCAAGGGTTTTCAGAATCAAATAATGAGTTGACCACTAATTTTGGTTGGGATATCTCACCAGTAAAAGGTATGACCTTCTCACAGGATATTAGAACAATAGAGAAGCTAAAAATTAAAACAAGGTTTTTCATAGTTTAAAATTTAAAGGCGTAATTTATTGAGGGAATCATTGGGAATAGACTATATTGATAAAGTTGTCTATTGTTATTTTCATCATAACCAAATTCTAGATAGAATGGGTTTTGTCTATTGTAAATATTATAAACTCCAACGCTAAAAGTTCTTTCACCCCATTCTTTTTGTTTTTTAAAGTTAATAGAAATGTCTAGTCTATGGTAAGCTGGCATTCTATAATTGTTTCTTTGTTCAATGTGCTCGATTTCTCCTCCCCATTGAAATTGAGTGTCAAAGACTGAACGATACCTTTCAAGTCCAAGTGTAACAGCATTTCCAGTACCATACACCCAAACAAATCCCATATTTATATTATCATTGATCTCATGAGTAACAGCAATTCCAATGTCATGCCTTCTGTCATATCTATATGGGAAAACTTCTCCAAAATTTAAATTCTCAAATTGACGATTGGTCCAGGATAGGGTGTAGCCGATCCAACCAGTTGTTTTACCAACTTTCTTTTCTATTAATAATTCACCACCATAAGACCATCCTCTACCTACTTCAACTTTTTGTTGCCAATCCAGCTCAGTATTAAAAAAGGAAGCACCATCTTTATATTCAATTAAATTGTCCATTGTTTTATAATATCCTTCAACTGAAATTTCAAATTTGTTTTTGATAGTGGTCGCATATCCAATTGCCCATTGATCAGAAAATTGAGGAGCAATTTGTTCTGTGGCTGGTAACCATAAATCTGTAGGCATACCAATTCCTGTATTGGTAAGTAAATGAAGAAATTGAGTCATTGCTGCATAGCTAAATTTAAGAGAGGAACTCTCATTTAATAGGTATCTACCACTAAATCTTGGCTGATAAGATATATAGTTAGAATTACCTACAAGAAACCCTGAAACATGTAATCCTATATTTCCTTTCAACTTATTACCTAGTTTAAATTCATCTTCTATGTAAGAGAAAAGTTCATGGGCAAAATGAAGCTGAGAGCCAAAAGAAGTGTCTAGTGCTGAGCTACCTGTGGAAGTCATTGAGAATTGATTAACACCAGGAGTAAACGTATGATAAATGTCTCCAATCCCAAATTTCACTAAATGATTAGGGTTAGGCATCCAGTCAAAGTCTAATTTTCCAGACCAATCTTCAATTCCAGAATTGTAGGCAAAAGAAAATGCTTCATTGAATTCATTTCCATTTTCAATTCTTGTAGTACTGTTGTCTGCTCCAATTAAAAAATTATACCTACTATATCTTAATGTAGTATTCATGAATATTTTGTTGGAAACCATGTGATTCCACCTTATTGCACTAATTATATTTCCCCATGTTAATTGAGCTTCAGTGTTGTCTGTGTAGTTGACATTGTTTTCTGTCCAGGTATCTGTGTTGTTCAAGTAAGCCCTGTCTTTACCCATATAATGGCTAATGTATAACCTGTCTTTTTCTGAGAACTTATGATTGATCTTTGCATTAACATCGTAAAAATAATATCCCCCAGAATTCCCATTACTATTAGCCCTTATAATAGGTTGTGCTAGAATGTCTAGATAGGTTCTTCTGGCAGAGATCAAAAAAGAAGTTTTGTCTTTAATGATAGGGCCCTCTAAAGTTAGTTTAGAGGAAATCAATCCAATGGAGCCCTCTCCATGAAACTCTTTCATGTTACCTTCTTTCATTTTAATGTCTATTACAGATGAAAGTCTACCTCCATATCTTGCAGGAAAACCTCCTTTAACCAATTTAGTCGAATTGATCGCATCTGCATTAAATACTGAAAAGAAACCAAATAAATGTGATGCGTTGTATACAGGAACTCCATCTAATAAAATTAAGTTTTGGTCTGGACCACCACCTCTTACATAAATGCCCGATGTTCCTTCACTTCCAGATTGAACACCAGGTAAAAGTTGAATGGTTTTCATTATGTCATTTTCTCCTAGTAAAGCTGGTAATGTTTTTACTTTTTGCATTGAAAGATCTATGGTACTCATTTCAGTTTTTAGGTGGACTTGTTCATCTTTGTCTGACAAAATCTCTACTTCATCAAGCATTATAGACTCCATTTTAAAATTAAAAGTGATATCGCTTTTAGGAGATCCTAAATAAAATTGAGGTTTGAATCCTATATAGCTAACTTTTAGATGAATAGAATCTTTAGGTATTGTTAAGCTAAAAAATCCATAATCATTGGTGATAGTGCCTTTTTGTGATTTAAGATCATATATGGTAGCACCTATTAATTTTTCACCCGTTTCTTTTTCTTCTATGTAGCCACTTATAGTAATCGTTTCTTGTGAAAAACAAAAGAGTGGTAGGAGATAAAATAGATAAAGAATTTGTTTCATATTCAAATTTATCAAATGTTAATTATTTAAAATTAAATTAATGAATGCAAAACTAAATGATATGTGATTTTATTGTGTCAAAATGAAAAAATTATTTCAATAAAAAAGGGCCCTAAAGCCCTTTTATAAAAGTTGGATTTATTTATAGTCCAAATCCAAAGTATCCTTTTACGCCATTTGTGTAAACTCCTTCAATAAGAATGCCTCCCTCTTTGTTTTTGAGAAGCTTTACTAGATCTACAACAGTTTTAATAGGTTCTTTATCTATATGAGTAATAATAAATCCAGATTTCAATCCTGCATTTTTTAATTTACCACTATTCAGAGATTGAATTTTTACTCCATGATTAATTTTAAGGTCTATTTTTTCTTCATAGGATAATTCTTTAAAGCTTGCTCCATAGATTGAATTTATCTCAGTAACTTCTATTTTTTCTAACAATTTAGTGTTGCCATTTTGATTTCGAAGAACAATTTCTTTTAAAAGAGTTTCATTATTTCTTTGAATAATTATATTCACTTTATCTCCAGGTCTAAATCTACCTATCTGTTCTTGTAATTCAGGTACATTGTTTACCACCTTATTATCTACTTTTAAAATGATGTCTCCAGCAATGATCCCTGCATCTTTTGCCGCTCCATCTTCTGATAAATTAGATACATATACTCCATTGGTGTTTGGAAGGTTTAATTCATTAACTAATTCTTGATCTATGTCTTTTATGATTACTCCAATAAAAGCCCTTTGAACGGTGCCGTAGTTTTTAAGGTCAT
>Ga0209992_10000468_pt1 | contig 53978 bp, 50 predicted proteins | sample 2SBtaG_2_FD_182564 | JGI IMG/M metagenome (GOLD analysis project Ga0209992, IMG submission 182564) | Deep subsurface microbial communities from Kolumbo volcano to uncover new lineages of life (NeLLi) - 2SBTROV12_ACTIVE470 metaG (SPAdes)... | ecosystem: Environmental > Aquatic > Marine >... | reverse complement strand
AAAGGAGAATCCATGCGAAAAAAATTAAATAGTTTGACCCAACTTGAACACTTGGGGTAAAAATAACTTATCATCGATCCGTTAGATTTCTGGTGTTCAAGTTGGCCAGAATCGGTGTTCAAATTATTCAGAATATGTATTAGCGGCCTCATCACCGCCTATTGAGCTTAAGCGTGTGATGCAGAGGGTTAAAGAGGTCATTCGAACGATTGAGACCAATGACAGCCCTGAACGCTTTCGTGACCTCGGCGTCAATGTTGTTTTTGGCGAAGGCCAGTTTACCGGCAAACGGTCATTTACGGTCGGCGACCAAGCAATCAATGCCCGAAAATTCGTGATCGCAACAGGTTCGAGACCCGCTATCCCCTCGATAGCCGGGTTGGACCAAGTGCCCTACCTGACCAATGAAACACTATTTTCTTTGCAGGAAGATGTACCGAAATTGATTATCCTCGGAGCAGGACCGATCGGTTGTGAAATAGCGCAGGCCTTTGCACGACTCGGCTCCGAAGTACATGTTATAGACATGGCGACTCAAATATTACCGCGTGAAGACCCGGACATGGCCAAATTCGTGGAAAAAAGCATGATCATTGATGGCGTACAGTTTTATCTGGGACAACGAGTGCTCTATGCTGAAAGGGCAGCAAAAGAAATTGTCATTAATATCGTAGATCAGGAGGATCAAGAGACCCGGCTGCAGGGCAGTCATCTCCTAATAGCGGCGGGGCGTCGTGCCAACGTGGAGAATATGGGCCTGGAAGCCGCTGGCGTGCGGTTAGCGAACGGACGGTTGATCACCGACACGCGGCTTCGAACGACAAATAAAAACATTTTTGCCTGTGGAGACGTGGCGGGACCGTACCAATTTATCCACATGGCCGAACATCAAACTGGCGTCGTTTTACGTAACGCGTTGTTTTATATTCCCACAAAAACGAAAACAACGGCTATTCCCTGGTGCATCTTCACCGACCCTGAACTGGCACGTATCGGGCTATCGGAGCCTGAAGCCAAACAGCAAAGGATCAATCATCGGGTATACACGTTCCCATTCAGCGAAATTGACCGAGCCGTCGCCGAAGGTGAACGAGCGGGTATTGCCAAGATCATCACGACACCTAAAGGCAAACTACTCGGCGCGGCCATTTCGGGACTGCACGCCGGAGAATTGATTCACGAATACGTGCTTGCCTTATCCAAGGGCTTAAATGTCTCGGATCTCTCCACTACAATTCATATCTACCCGACCCTGGCACAGATTAACCGTCGCGTGGCCGATCAACGTTTAAAGGAATCTCTGACACCACTTCGAAAAAAATGGATCCGCCGACTTTTTTCACTTAATGGGGATCTGGCATGCGAAAGCTAATAAACCTTTTAATAATGGTGTTAGCTGTATCGATTGGCGAAATTGCAGCTGAAAGTAGAAATGATTTCAATATCGATCAGGCGCTGATTCCAGAGGATGAAATATTGAGTGGCGGTCCCCCTCGAGATGGCATTCCCGCGATCGATAATCCCCAATTCATTTCGGCTAATCAGGCGTATGTCCTGCAGTCGAGCGATGCGGTCCTCGGCATAGCCTACAATGGCATCGTCAAAGCCTACCCCATCAAGATCCTCAACTGGCATGAGATTGTCAACGACGCATTCAATGGCGAACCGATCGTCGTTAGTTTCTGCCCATTGTGCGGTAGCGGCATGGCCCATTCCGCAAAGATTGATGGCAGCACCTATACCTTTGGCGTCTCCGGTTTGCTTTATAATAGTGACGTGCTGTTTTATGATCGACAGACCGAATCCTTGTGGTCTCAGCTGAAGCAGCAGGCAATCAGCGGTGCCATGAAAGGGGAGCGGCTAAAGAGCTTGCCAGTCTCTCATACCACCTGGCTCGACTGGAAAACTCGGCATCCGAAAACTTTGGCGTTATCAATGGAGACTGGCTATGCCCGTGATTATGGGCGCAGTGCCTACGATAATTATGCAAACAGCCGCAAACTCTGGTTTCCGGTAAAACAAACCAACCAGCGCTACCATCCTAAAGAACGCGTGCTGGGCGTCGATATTAACGGCGCCATCAAGGCCTATCCATTTGTCGAACTCGGGAAGACCTCGGGTGAATTTGCCGATACATTAACGAATCAAACAGTCCGGGTCCGGTTCAACAAAGAACATCAAACGGCTTCTATTTTCGACCAGCAGGGTCACGAATTGCCAAGTGTCACCACATTTTGGTTCGCATGGTATGCCTTTCATCCCGAAACCGGTGTTTTTACTTTAGATCCATGAGTTATGCTATGTCCTTATCCCCACGGGCCACACCCTGGAAAAAAATACTCATCGTGCTGTTGTTCCTGTGCGGTATCGGCGCTTTTTTTGGTTTTGACGGTGACCAATGGTGGACTTTGGAAACCATTAAAGAACACCGGGATTTGCTAAAGGAGTACACCCGTGATCACTACTTATTGATGTTTCTGTCCTACAGCACCGTCTACGCTGTTGCCATTGCATTAAGCCTGCCGGGCGGTATTATTTTGTCATTGACCAGTGGCCTTCTATTCGGACGTTGGATGGGATTACTGCTCATTGTCATTTCGGCTACGGTGGGCGCCACTTTGGTTTTCCTGGCTGCGCGTTACCTGTTTGCCGATTTCGCACGCCAGCATATCCAACAAAACAAACTCGCTGCCAAGCTGATCGCCGGGTTTCACGATAATGCCTTTCATTATCTATTGTTTTTGCGATTGGTCCCGGCGTTCCCCTTTTGGCTGGTCAACCTTGCTCCCGCATTCACTCTGGTGAGCACGCGGGTTTATCTGTCAGCAACCGCCTTAGGAATTATCCCGGGAAGTTTTGTGTTTTCTAATCTAGGACAATCGCTGGGTCACATTGACACACTGAATCAACTGGTATTCGTTGAAATACTGATCAGGCTCGGGCTGTTAGGGTTATTTGCACTTGTCCCGATCCTGATAAAAAGACCTTAAACATAGTTAAAATTGAGAGGGGGGCACAATGGAAACATCACTTATTCTGGTGATTTGTCTGGTATTGGTTCTGGCTTGGGCCAATGGAGCGAATGATATGTCCAAAGGCGTCGCCACCTTGATGGGTAGCGGAACGGCCAGTGCGAAAAAAGCCCTGATCTGGGGTACCGCCTGCACAACGCTTGGCGGACTGACCGCCATTATTTGGGGGGCGGCACTATTAAAAACCTTCAGCAGCGTTTTCTTGTGCCTGACTTTCCCATATCAACCGCTTTTTTGGGCGGAACTATAGTTGGCGCTTGTTTGTGGTTGTTGCTGGCGACCCGGTTGGGTTGGCCGGTATCGACAACCCATGCGTTGTTGGGCGGTCTGGTCGGGTCCGCGCTTGCCGAAGTCGGGCCGGACGGACTTCGGGCCGCTGTAATCGCAAAAAAGGCGTTGCTTCCATTATTGCTGAGTCCTGTCATCGCCATCTTTCTTTGTGCCGGAATACTTTCCCTGTCACGCTTGATGGCGAGCCGAATACCCCCGAGGCAGAATGATTGCTGCGACCCTGAGACATGGCGAAGCAATCCTTACCGGTGCGCGACAGAAAAGACCCATGGCAAATTTTACCGCCATTTGCCGCGGCTTTGGGAAAGTCTGCACTGGTTAAGCGGTGGCGCAACGAGTTTCGCGCGCGGGCTAAACGATGTTCCAAAAATTGCTGCAATACTCATCTTGGCGCTAGGCTTGGCCCCCGGATCCATGGCGCTTGATCATCAGTACACTGTTATGGGTGCAATCCTAGCCGTTACCCTGGTAATGGCCGCTGGTGGTCTGTGGAATGGATACCGCGTTTTGGAGGTACTGGCTTACCGCGTGGCAACCATGGCCCCCGGGACGGGTTTGGCCGCCAACACCGGGACGTCGTTGCTGGTATTGCTGGCATCACCGCTAGGGATTCCGGTTTCCACCACCCATGTCAGTACCGGCGCTTTATTTGGCATTCGTTTAACCGATAAAACGGTTCCTGAGCAGGGTGATGCGTTACGCATCATATTGTTTGCATGGGTGATCACGTTGCCGGTCACCGGGCTCTTTGCTGCCGCAACGAGCCGGCTATTTTAAGATCTTCCAACTTAAAAAACTGATGCATTCAACCAAGCCATTCATAGAAAAAACCTACTTTCCGTCGGTATTCCGTAAATAGTGGATACCCTACAAGTCAATCTAGGATATCGCTGCAATCTCACCATACTGAATGAACCCGACCAGGATGAATTAGCCCATTTTCATTGTGATTTTAGGTGGCTATTTTTGGGAGGAGGGTGCCAACTGAATCTTTGAGCTTGTGATCGGACAAATCTCATCAAGGAAGTTGCCAATTATATCCCAGGTTTGTGCGATGTTGTCCGTCAAAATATCGTGACGGTCTGCTTTAACTATCGTGAGATGTTTCGCTTGTGTACCAAGCTTGTCCATCAGAATGGGCGCGCTGTCAATTGAAACAACGGGATCGCAGTCGGCATAAAGAATTAGCGAACGTATATTAATCTGCGGCAAAAATTCTTCCATTTGCTGGATCAGTCTCCTTAGTTCATACAAGCTTCTGGCAGGTATATGACGGTAGTTGACGTGGGGATGTTCGGTTGGGTTTTCGATAAAAGGCTTGACGCCCTCAAGCGATGAGACCCATCGGACCAGCTTGTTCATGCCGTGCAACAGTGGAACCAGCATTAAGTTTGGGTTAACGAATTTTACGGGTGCTGAGACGGCGATTACGCCGACAACTTTTTGTTTCTGTTCCGCTGCTAATTTAAGCGCCAATGCGCCTCCGGTGGAAAATCCGGTGACCACGATACGGTCGCAATAGTGTTGGAGAACAGTTAAACCTTTTTGTACCGATCCGTACCAGTCTTCCCAGGATTGTTCGCGTAAAGCGTATGGCGAGGTACCGTGGCCTCTTAGTCGAACAGCGAAAACCGTATAATCTTGTTGTACTAAATATTCCCCATAGTCTCGTAATTGGGCTGGTGAAGCCAACAAGCCGTGAACCAGAAGAATACCGAAACCATTCGGGTTTTCAGGTTGCAGTAAAAAGGGGGAAGGATCAGCATCCGCAGTTTCTTGCTGATTGATGTCATCATAACGAGATTCCGAGTATAACTGCTTTTCCCATTTCAAGGCGAGGCATTCATCGTCAAAATACCAGTTGGACAATTGGTGTTGAATATTGTTGTTACATGTCTTCAAAGCTCCCAAGATGGCGGCACGGACTGCTTGGATGGGAGCGGCCTCATTATCATAAACGGCGATCAGGTTCTCCATCCTGATCGTATCCAAATCATACTCTTCACAGAGCTTCGGTAAAAATTGATAGTAGTCTTTCATCTGGGCAATCAACCCATCTTTTTCGGCAATACAAATAAAATGTTCAAACCGTTTACCTTTACCCTCGGGCAAATCGCTGTATTCAAGGGGGTTCATCAGGCTTCGATGCAAACTGAGTCCGTTAGCTTTTGTAAATGCTTGATAGCGATATAGAGTGTAGTGTAGAAACGGTGCTTTTCGATCTGCTGTTGACCCCGGCTAATGCAGTACATGATCAGGCTTGAGGCCAAGTGACTTAAGTTGATAGTGACATTGGCATACATCTCTTTCATGTACTCATTGCGTGTAACCCGGGCATTTTTTTTAAAATACCATCCCAGCAGTCTTTGCTTCCAATTTTTAGGTGATGAATGCAGGGCAAACACTTCGTCCAGAGATTTAAATTCCGAAGCGACCATTTCCAACAAATAACGATTCCACCAGTGCCAGACAGCATAAGGATCCACCGGTGCTCCCATGCGAATATCCATGTCGGTATCTTTGAGAATAATATTTCCTTCAATCAATAATTCTTCGGCTTGGCGCGAACTTAAACGATCAGCAAATAGCTCAACGCCTTTGCGCAAGAAATTATCAGAAGAGCGGATCGGGTAAAAAGTAATGTTGGACGGTACGATCAACGTCGGTTTAATCGACGTTGTGAGCAACTGGTCCAGACTGTCGAGTTTTAAATCATCCTTCCAACGCAGTAATTGATCAAAATTTTTACAGCAATAGGCATTACGGATGGTGGCCTTAAAGGCTTCGATTCCATGGGCTAAAACAGCGGGGCCTGTATGTTGCTTACGTCTTTTTCCGCTGATTCTGGAATAAATACTGTAATGACCGTATTTATCCAGAACATGGTGGTCTTTCACCATGCCGCCTTCGGGAAAAATAATGACCTTCCGGCCATGGAAAATTTGGTTGGCTAGTATTGGGAACAGGCGGTCATGGTCATGGGGAAAAACACCGATTTTTTTTAAATACCTTGAAAGAACATTATCTTCTTTAAAAAATTCGCCGGAAGCTATCGCGCAACTGTACGCCCCAGTTTTTTCGAAAATTAAAAATTGGGGGATAAAAGTTTCAAAACGGGAAAAGTGGTTGAATAAAAAGATATCCCCTTGCTGAAGTTGATCGTCAGTATGGAGTTTTATACTGACTTTCAGCATTTTTTTTAGAGAACGAAACAGTTCTACCGACCTGTCGTAGGTAGCGAGATCGATATCGTTCCAATCGTCTTGGTACATATTCATGATCGGTTGCCAGATTCAACCCCAATTAACTTACCGCGTTATTAAAGTACTCATTGGTCGTTTGGCAGAGTAAATTCTTACGGTCGGAATAAAATTTACTGGCGTTACTGTAAGGTTCACTGAGTTAAAGCGACATATTAATACAAGTCCTCAGAGAGGGAAATACATTAACTCAGAGGTGATTAAAATGTTAGAAACCACTAAACAGTTCCTGATCCACCATTTTCGAATGGTTATCTTGCGCGGTTATGGATGGAAATGCAGGAAGACCAATAAGTTCCGGAATTCAGCCATCCAATACCGTGATCCCAATACGTTCGTCTGGGTGTCTGAAAAAGCCGCGATGAGATTGCTGATGGTTCAGGTGATGGATGAGTTTCAGCATAGGTAAAGCCGGTTAAAAGACTGATAGATACTGGCTTGGGTTGTAATTGACAGTTGTCTTTCGGTCAAACCCGGATTGAATAGTTATCATTCCATAAATAAGAGGAATTCATTATGAAAAATAATCACTTTCTTATTAATCTTAATCGATGCATTCGAGCAATAGGCCGCGTTTTGCGATTGCGGAACCGTGGTGAACAGCCCACTGCGTTTGCTGCGGTCACGAGAAGTGTTGGAACCCCGTATTCTTCTTCGTCAGTCAAACCCGGGTATCAACTGCTAAAACAGGCCTGTGCCGTGTTTTTTGGGCTGATATTCATGACAACCGGTGGCGCTGCATATGCCACCTCCGATATCACGTTGCGGGTGAGTGGTATCGCACCTGCCTATCAGGTTGGCAAATACGATGCCAAAAACCGATTCTGCTACGATGGAAGCTGCATCATTCGGGGAAAAGGTAAGATCGACATCAACCTCAACCCGGAACACAACACCGGCGGCATCGTAGCTACTTTCTCCGGATCTGACGGTGACTGGAAGATCGTCGCCAGACAATTCAAAATGATAAAAACCGACGTCAATCTACATGGCGCAACCGGTGGCGACGTGGACCCCAAGATGAGTCCGCCGGTGCTGCCGCAGCTATGGGCCTATGTCGCCACATGGGGCCCGGCCAAGGTCTTCCATAATGGTGAATTGGCCTGGATGGGCCCGGCGCATTTGATGGTGACCGATGAAGTTCGTAATCCCAAAACTGGAAAGGTGGATTTCAAAGGGCCGATGAAGGCGAAGGAGTATCCAGGTTCCGTTTCCAACAAACACGGGATGCAGATCCATTTTGTGGCCCACCCGGCCGAAAAACCGACCCAAGGTTATTTGCCCCCGTTTTCTAAGTTCGTACATCTGATGTACGACACGGAAGTATGGCAGTAAGTCGTATGCAACCACGGAACGGGCTTAGCCCGCTCCCGTGGTTGCACAAATAAATAGGAGATCAGTATGAGAAGATTCATCCGCCCAGTCAGCGTGATTATCGTTCTTTTTTTTTTCCGCATATGCCGTTGCTCAAGATAGACCAGCATCAACCGATAGCTCTGTGGCCTCGGTCAGGATCGATAATTTTAAGTACAATCCAAATGTCATAACGGTCACGCCTGGAACCACTGTTCAGTGGCTCAATGTCGATGCAGTCGATCACGATGTAACCAGTGGCAAATCGATCACGGGCCGAAAATCCAGGGGACTCAAGAAAACAAAATTTCCTGACGGCAGGTTTTCATCCGGTCTGTTTGGCAAGAACAAGATATTTTCCAATACCTTCGATGAACGGGGTGTATATTCCTATTACTGCAATATCCACCCATTTATGACAGGCAAAGTGATGGTTAAGTAACTCGGTTATTTAACCTTTATTGGACCATGACATGAGAGTGTTGACAGTCCTGCTCGTTATGCTGTTAACGGCTACAATTGCGGTAGCGTGTACCAGTAAAATCAAAAACGATTTCAATTTGGAAGGTACGCTGATTCCGGCAGATGAAATATTCAGCGGTGGTTCTCCAAAAGATGGCATTCCCGCCATTGACAATCCACAATTCATGCCGGCCGATCAGGTGGATTATCCGGGAACGCACGATGCTGTTCTCGGGATTGTCCGCAACGGTGTCGCCAAAAAGCCTATCCGGCCAATATTCTCAACCGGCATGAAATTGTCAACGATGAGTTCAACGGCGAACCAGTTGTCATTGATATGGGTCACGCCTTCAGGAAAAAATGGCAGCTGAACTTGCGGCATATTTCGCCCCCTCTCATTTGAGTGCTTGGTTGATGCTGAATACCAGTATCATTTCAGAATCCATCCTTGATCAAAACACCCACATGCGTTTTTCTTGGATTTATCTCTTATCCTTTGTTTCTACAGGAGTTTATTTCCTGGACAGTGAATGATGGCCGATCATGAGATCAGGTTGTCTGAACCATATTCGAACAGCACTTTACCGCCAATTAATGTATAGGTGACATTTCCGGATAGTGTTTCACCCCAAAATGGCGTGTTCGTTCCGTTGCTGAACCATTGATCATCACAGACGACCCATTGTTTTTTAGGATCGAAAATACAAATATCAGCATCCGATCCGACGGAAAGATTTCCTTGATTGATTCCCAACACTGAAGCGGGTTTAGAAGTCAAAGCCGCTATGGCTTGAGATAAAGTGAGTACATTTTCATCAACCAGTTTCAATGTTAATGGCAACACTGTTTCTAAAGACGATATGCCGGGTTCAGTTGCGGCGAATACGTTGAGTTTAGCTCCTTGTTCATGGGGTTGGTGATCGGAGCTGATAGCGGAAATGATCCCTGATGCGATACCTTGCCTTAAACCGTCGCGATCTTGCTTTGATCTTAATGGAGGCATCACGTGACAATAAGAATCGAAGTTCCAAATATCGTATTCAGTTAGGTGTAATTGGTGAGCAGATACATCCGCGGTTACCGCTAAATTTTCTTGTTGTGCCAGCTCAATCAATCTAACTGAAGCGGCACAACTGAGTTGGCTAAAATGTACTCGGACATGAAGTTGGGCAACTAAGGCTAATGCCTGTGCCAAAGCGACAGTTTCTGCCGCTTCAGGAATTCCAGGTAATCCAAGATGGGTGCTGATCTCTCCCTCATGGGCACATCCACGCTCACACAACGCCAAATCATTGGGGCGAATCAGCACTAACAAATCGTAGCTTGCTGCGTACTCCATCGCTCTGCGGAGTACCAGTGTACTGGAGATTGATTTGTCGGCATTACTGACGGCAATACAGCCTGCCCGCGTTAGTACGGACATTTCACTGAGTGATTCCCCTTTTAAACCTTGTGTTAGCGCTCCAATGGGCAAAACTTTGGATTTACCAATCCGAGACGCCTCATCCTTGATCAATTCTACAACCGCAGGGGTATCGATAACGGGATTAGTATCCGGCGGACAACACAGTGTGGTAATGCCCGCTTTCATTGCTGCGTGGGTTTCACTAGCAATTGATCCTTTGTGTTCTTCTCCGGGTTCACGAAGTCGTGCGCAAACATCAATAAAGCCAGGGCAAATAATTTGTTCAGGGACATGAATTTCGCGATCCCATTGGAACCCATCGGGAACATTTCCCAACGCCACAATCCGACCATTCGCTATACAGACCGATGTTTTTCGATTGAGATTATTAGCCGGATCAACGACGGTACCACCGGATAAGAAAATTTTGTCCATTTGGCGTAGTGCTTTTAATTAGCCATATAGACTTATTTGGAGTGCATCGCCATAGACATGATTGCCATGCGGATTGATATTCCGAAAGTTACTTGTCTTAGGATAACTGAATAGGGACTATCGGCAACTTTGGATTCCATTTCTACACCTCGGTTTATGGGGCCAGGATGCATGACGATGACGTCTGGATTTGCCTTTTCTATTCGTCTTTCGGTGAGTCCGAAACGGTTGAAATATTCATTGCCACTAGGTAGTAGCGCACTCTGCATCCTTTCTTTTTGTAAACGAAGCGCAATAATGACATCGGCATTCTCAACTCCTATTTCAATATCATGAAACACTTTTGCACCCAGTGATTCGGCGAAACTCGGCAGCAACGTTTTGGGGGCAACTATCCTTATCTCCTTCGCACCCAACATTTTTAAAGCGCGGAGCTGCGAGCGGGCTACTCGAGAATGTAAGATATCTCCAATAATGACAACTGTGAGGTTTTCAAATCCTCCCTTAATTTTGCGAATCGTGAACATATCCAACATAGCTTGAGTGGGATGGGCATGACAGCCATCTCCTCCATTGATGACACTGATATGTGGTTTGACGCAACTGGCTATAAAATGAGCAGCACCACTTTCCCCGTGTCGAACAACAAACATGTCTACCTCCATGGCCTCCAGATTGCGGATAGTATCCAAGAGACTTTCTCCTTTTGATGTTGCGGATGTAGCAATATTGATATTGAGTATATCTGCTGAAAGACGTTTTTCCGCAAGCTCAAACGTAGTTCGTGTTCGTGTACTATTCTCGAAAAATAAATTGACTATGGTTTTGCCACGAAGGAGCGGGACTTTTTTAACCGTTTGGGCTGCCACACTTGTGAATGATTCGGCTCGGTCCATGATCTCATTGAGTAAGGCTTTGTTAAGGCCGTCAATCGATAAGAAATGACGTAACCGACCATTTTTACCTAGCTGTATATTGTTCTCTAAATCGGTCAACTGAACCTACGTGCTCTCGCTTTCGCAATCGCGGATGATGAGTTGTAACGGATCTGGTCCGATAAGTTTTATTCTATGCCCGGATTCTAACATTATTTTTTCTCCAACACAGTCAGCCTGAATTGGAATTTGACGACCATTTCTATCGATCAAAACAGCTAGGATTATCTGATTGGGTCGGCCATAATCGAATATTTCATTCATCGCGGCACGGATTGTTCTCCCAGTAAATAGAACATCATCTACCAGCAATACATCACGTCCTTCGACCACACTTTGTAAGTGACTGGGCGTTACGTGAGGATGCATCCCGATTTGGGAAAAGTCATCACGGTAGAATGATATATTCAAAACCCCAGGCGGATCTTTTAAACCCAGTCTACTATGCAGTTTTTCTGCTATCCAGGTGCCGCCAGTGTGGATACCGACAATAAGAGGGTCTTTAAGGTTTTTTGTGTTGATTTCTTTTTGTACGGCCCGCTCAAGCTTTGAAAGCAGAGTGGTTATATCGAGATGTTGAGTCTCGATCATCTTAGAATCGAAGAATCGACTGAGTGGATGGAAAACCAAGTCTGCAGAATGACTTGAGCCGCAACCTGATCGTGAATCATATTGATCTTTTCAGGCTTAAGGTTGGTATTCTCCGAAAGTAGACTGCGGGCTTCCATGGTGGAGAGGGCTTCGTTGATCATGTGGACGGAAACGCCATAACGTCCTTCAAGTTGTCGACCAAATCGGAGCATGGGTTTAGTGATAACGTTTTCAGTTCCATCTTGTTGGTACGATAGCCCTACTACACATTCACTGGGTTTCCAAGTATCTATTAACTTGGAAATATTAACCCAGTTGGTTTTTTGGTTGATAGCATAGATGGTTTCAAGAGGGCTGGTCGTCCCAGTAGCCAAATGGCCGACAGCCACGCCGATTTTTTTTAGGCCATAATCAAAACCGAAAAACGTTCTCTGGCATTTTATCGATAATGGATCATTTTGCATATTTATCGGGCCAATACTTAGTAAAACTACCGATCACCCGTGCCCGACAGTCGAAGACAAAAGATTAATGTCGATACCCATTTTTTCGGCGGCGGCTTTCCAACGTTTTTTTGTTGGCATATCGAAAATTATGGTTGCTTCAGCGGGCGCACTTAACCAAGCATTGTCAATCATTTCCTGTTCCAATTGCCCATGGCCCCAACCAGCGTAACCTAAAGCAACAAGGCTTTTTTCTGGTCCATTACCAGCCGCTATTGCTTCCAGAACATCTCGAGAAGTAGTTAAAGCGATGGAATCGGAAATTTTTAAAGTCGACTCCCATTGTTGGTTCGATTCGTGAATCACAAAACCTCGCTCCGGTTGTACCGGACCACCAAAAAATACAGGCGTGGAGGCAATGTTGGGTTTTTTTTGGTCGATATTCATCTGCCCGAAGATGTCGCCTAACTTCATTTTGGTTGGCCGATTAATGACGATGCCTAAAGCACCTTCTTCACTATGTTGGCAGAGAAATGTTACCGTTTGATGAAAGTTTGGATCGCCCAAGTTCGGCATAGCGATGAGAAAGTGATTAGTTAAGTTTGTGGATTCATGCATGGAATTTTTTTGTGGGCTCGTTTTTCATCGCTGTCGGCAAATGGAGCATTTGAATAGCCCTATCGACTCGTAGAGATTCTGTCGTTATCAAAGAACTTCCAAGTTCTGGTGATCACCAGGATCTCAGCTTCTTCGATGAGTTCTTTGGGAAACGGTGCGTAGGGTCCGGCTAGTCGTACAATTCGGACTGCCGCATCATCAAGAATTTTGTGGCCAGAGGATCTATGGACTTTGACATTATAGATTGTACCATCGCTATTAATTCCAACACTCAGTAATAGTGCCCCAGATAAATTCTTTTGCCGAGCTTCATGAGGATAGTTTAAATTGCCGATTCGTTCGACCTTGTTTTGCCAAGTTCTTTCGTAGGATGCGGCCTTGTATTTGTGTGCGTTGATTGAATTTATATACTTCATTTTAGGTCGTTTAGCATAGCTCTCATAAGCCTCGCTCATTTCGGCACCTAACTGGGCAATTTGCTGTGAAAGTTGGGCTGCAGTAATTTTGGGTTTCTGGTGTTTAGACGTACTGTCATCAGGTTTTTGAGACAACACCTTGTTTTTGGCTTCGAGCTGCGTTAGAAATTTCTTTTTCGATTTAATTTCAGTGTGTTCCGTTTTTTCGATCTTTTCCTTAGCTTGTTGAGCCTCTTCAAGCTGTTCAATGATTTTTGCCGGCGGTTTTACTTTTTGTTTTTGATCGCCACTTCCCGTTTGGTTTTGTTGTGCTAGAAAATCGGCTTTTTCCGGGGCCTTCTCTGTGGGTGAATTGACCAGCGTAATTTCTAGTGACTTACTTGCTTTCTTGGGTTTTGGTAGGTCAAAACTAATACCAAAGATTACGACGAGATGAAGCGCGCTCGCAAAAAATAGTGTCATTATTAAGCGATCAGAAGGCGAAATATTCGGGAGTGTAGTCATAATCTACGCAGTCGTTGTCGTTTCAATCCAGTCCATAAGTTGACCACTAATATTTAAGTCATATTGTTTGTCTAATTCTTGGACACAAGTAGGACTTGTGACATTGATTTCAGTAAGATAGTCACCGATAACGTCGAGCCCTACAAAGACTAGCCCGCGTTCTTTGAGAGTGGGTCCTACCTTAGCCGTGATCCAAAGGTCTCTTTCACTGAGCTCCCGGCCTTCGGCGCGCCCGCCTGCGGCAAGATTCCCTCTGGTTTCTCCAGTGGCGGGAATGCGTGCGAGTGCGTACGGTACAGGTTCCCCGTTTATCATTAAAATGCGTTTGTCGCCCTCCACGATCGATGGTAAATATTTTTGCGCCATCACGAAATGGGTTTGATGCTGGGTCATTGTTTCCATAATGACATTAAAATTCGGATCACCTTGGCGCAGGTGAAAAATGGAAGCACCACCCATACCGTCAAGGGGTTTTATGATAATTTCTTTGTGTTCGGTTAAAAATGATCGGATTTTATGGGTTTTGCGAGTCACCAATGTAGGTGCGCAGCATTCAGGAAACCAAACAGTAAAAATCTTTTCATTTGCATCTCGTAATGTGCTTGGTTTGTTTATGACTAATAATCCCCTTTGCTCCGCAATTTCCAAAAGATAAGTGGTATAAATATATTCCTGGTTGAACGGCGGGTCTTTTCGCATGAGGACGACATCAAGTTCGTCTAGAGGCTTTTCTTCGTCGCCGACGAATTGATACCATGATTGTTTGTTTCGAGCAACGCGAATACCGCGCATTCGTGCATAGGTCCTATTGTCGCGTAGGAAAAGATCACCCACTTCCATGTAAATCAATTCCCATTGGCGTGATTGTGCTTCCAGCAGCATCGCGAAACTCGTATCTTTGAGTATGTTGATACTATCGATCGGATCCATAACAATACCGAGACGGATAGTCATCAGGTGACTAATGAGTTTTGTAGCATGCCGGTGGTCTTAGTTTCCAGACATTTATTAAGTTTAGTAGATGTTTAGCGTATGGAATATTATATCAACCCCTAAGCTAACCAGGGGAAATTAAAATACCAGCAGGAATCCTAACTAAGTGTCGCGTCGATGTATTGACACTAAAGCGCACACACGGAAACGTCGGATCCGTACTGGAATAGAAAGGGGAACACAATTGTAAATGATTGCGTTTCTTATACTTTAAATTTTGAGGTATTTACATCGATAAGAGTGTTAACTCGTAAGCTATCAATATTATATACATTGCGCACAAACAATTTAGTACGCTCCGCATTGAAAAAATTCTAAAAAACGGGAAATTAATGTGAAGTACAGCAAAACACAATCCGATACTCGTCATCAAATATTTTCCGATAAAAAATGCTTTGGGACTGATTTCCAGTAAGCGTTCCATAATCGGATTTAATTCGCTACCACCCTGTGACAGAATTGTTAAGGTGAAGTAGGCATCGGCAACACAAAGAGCAATGATCAGCATGATAATTGAAAACAATTGAATGTCGTAAACATCCACGTAATAACCATTAACTTGATCTTCTGAACGTTGGATTGCTCGCCGCTGACCTTTGTATATTGAGCAGAAAATTGAATGCAATTGGCGGGACCGTCGATCTTGATTAGAGCGACGCTCGATTCGGTCGCTAGAATTGTTCCGTAGTGGGGTGTCAATACTATTTGCAATTTTATTCATAATAACAATGTCAATACACGTGGCGTTTGATGTTAAATTGGTTGTCGATGTCTGTAGTTACTAGCGATCTAGAGCTGAATTAGTCATTTAAGGAAAGTAATGGTTCGTCCTGCTATCGTCTTAAATAAGCAGGGTGCATGCCAGGCTGCGCTATGAAGCGGTTTCGTGTATTGAGAGTGGTACCCTTCCATTCTAAGCAATTTTATTGTCTGTTATCATCTGTTAATCGCTTTTGGGCTTCTTTATATTTTTCCGCACTTTTTTGTATGACTTCATTGGGTAATTTGGGGCCAGGTGCTTTTTTATCCCAATTGAGTGTCTCCAAATAATCACGGACAAACTGCTTATCAAAGCTAGGGGGGCTGATCCCAACTTGATATTCATCCATAGGCCAGAAACGTGAGGAATCGGGGGTTAACACTTCGTCGATCAAATATAAATTTTCGTTGTTGTCTAGGCCAAACTCAAATTTGGTATCCGCGATGATAATTCCCCGTTCATAAGCGTATTTTGCAGCGTCAGTGTACAATTTTAGACTGATTTTTCGTACACTTTTGGCCATTTCTTGTCCTAGTAAGCTGACCGTTTTTTCAAAGGAAATATTCGCATCGTGTTCGCCTACTTCTGCTTTTGTCGAAGGCGTATAAATTGCCTTCGGCAATTTTTCCGCTTGGCGTAAACCTTCTGGCAATCGGATTCCGCAGACTGTTCCAGATGTTTGATAATCTTTCCATCCAGAGCCGATCAAATAGCCTCGGACAATGGCTTCGATGGGTAGTGGATTTAGTTTTTTTACTACGATAGCCCTGCCCTTGATCAGTTGGCATTCGGTTTTATCGGGTACAACTTGTGACAATGTTTTAGCGGAAAGGTGGTTGGGGATAGTGGATTGTATTTTATCGAACCAGAAATTAGTAACTGCCGTTAGTACTTGGCCCTTGCCTGGAATGGGGTTGGGTAAAATGACGTCAAATGCGGATATTCTATCGGTAGTAACAATCAGCATGTCTTGATCATCAATTTCGTATATATCACGGACTTTACCACGGGCTTTAAATTTAAGACTTTTCAATGCAGTTTCGTATAGCGTAGACGGGGTTTTCATATATTCTGTGTTTTACTCTGCATTAAAAGAGCGCAATAATGTAGCGTTGTTATTTTTTTTGCAACCGTAATTTTGTCCGTAAAGTAAAAACACGATGAGTTGGTTAGGAAAATTATTTGGGGGGACGTTTGGTTTTTTGACTGGTGGCCCTCTTGGTGCCATTTTGGGGGCTGCTTTGGGGCATCAATTCGATCAGGGAATGGAGGGAATCGAAGAAGACCATGGAAAGGATGGGTTCCAACCTGGTTCGCAGCATCGAGTGCAAATGGCATTCTTCACGGCGACTTTTTCTGTTATGGGTCATATCGCTAAAGCGGATGGAAAAGTTTCTTTGGAAGAGATCGAGATGGCCAAAGTCGTTATGACGAATATGGAGCTTTCCGAAGACTTGCGACAAACCGCCCAAAAGTTATTTAACGAGGGCAAGTCATCTAGTTTTCCGCTAGATGACGCAGTTGAGCAGTTGCGTGTCGAATGTCACAGGCGTTCTACTTTGATACGTATGTTTATTGAAATTCAGTTGCAGGTGGCCTATGCGGATGGCATGCTGGATAGTTCCGAAGAACGCTTATTGCTTCATATTTGCGACAGGTTGAATTTCTCTCGATTGCAATATCAGGGATTAAAATCTATTTTGGAGGCCCAGCAACGGTTTGGTGGTGGGTACGAAGAATTTAAAAACAAACGAAGTGTGCGTTCGGTCCAACCCAGTCTGGAGGATGCGTATGGTGTTCTAGGACTTCGGGCTTCCGATACTGACGCCGAAGTGAAACGCGCGTATCGGCGATTGATCAGCCAGCATCATCCGGACAAATTGGTGGCAAAGGGGCTTCCTGAAGAAATGATGAAACTCGCCACCGAAAAAACCCAGAAGATTCGCAAGGCCTACGAAATGATTCAAAAATCGCGTGCCAAATAAACCTGTAATTCTCATGAGATTTTTTAATTACTGGTGGTATGGGTTTTACCTAAACGTTTTCAGGCGGAAAAATTCGAGTTCGTATCCGATAATCTCGAACAGGCGCTAAATGATAACCAAAATTGACCCAAATATTGAACTGACCCTCCCAATTGAACCCATTAATTACTAGCAGTAGGTTTGTCCTTCTATGGGCAGCACATGTTAAACTACTGGCGTACAATAGAATTAGGGCGTTCTAGGGAGCTATCCTAATATGGGTTGTGTTTAAGTATTCCCTCGTTAGGATGCTTGTAACTAGCAGTGACCAAATTGTGTGTGACTCGTTTACCATTTTACTAATTTGTGATGGTAACTTCCATTTATAGGGATTGAGGATAAAACAAGATGAATAAATGTGTAAAAGAGAAGATGAAGAATGTGTGCTTAGTTATTATTGTCGGCGTGTTGAGCGTCATCGGAAATAACGCGTTGGCTGTGCAACCTGCAAGTGCGGCAGGCAATTTACAGCTTATGAATGATGCACTTAGTCATAGTGCAGAGGCCCTTAAATCTGCTAAGGAGGGCGATGCGGATCAGACAAAAGAGCATATTCAAATGGCTCTTAAAGCGACTGACGAAATCGAAGTGGCTAATGCGGCTGCTTTGCAAAGGGCGGTCTATGATTTGAAAGATGCCCGCCGTATTCTTAAAAAAGGTAAGCCAATTGAGGGGACAGTCGGCTTTTTGGAAAAAGCTGTAAAGAATTTAGAAGAGTTAAAATCTAAATCTTTATAAGAATTTTAGAAAAACAATGTAATCTGCTACGTCCCCATGAAATTCATGGGGTGCGTGGTAATGGGTTGTCGGTGCTTAGGATTGTAATTAACGATTTATGTAGTGTTATACCATGGCTTAGTAGGCTGTCGGAAAATAGAAACTGTAGCGAAGAAAAGTTGGTTTTGTGGCCATGTTGCCGGTTAAATGGGGCGATATTTATTACAGAACAAAAATCATTTCGGTGTTCATGGATTTATCGAGACTGTCTAGATTGCTAACACTGAGTGCCTTTTTGTATTTCTTTTAAGCAGTTAACTCAAGCAGTGTGTCGACAATATTTTGGGAAGGGGAAACATCCTCTTCAATGTATTTACCGGCAAGTGATTTGTAAGATTTAGTGAAATCTAAGATTATATTTCTATCGTAGTGTGAGATTACGACGTTTTTGCCAATACCCTCTTTTCTCTCCGTTTTATCTCGTAAAAGTATGCATGGTTTGCCGAGGTAAAAAGTTTCTTCCTGATTACTGCCACCATCTGATATTACAAATTCACTGTTAGCGACTATTTTGATAAAAGATAAGTAATCAAAACGGGGCATCAAGTGGATATTCTCGGTCGATTCCAGTAATGCCAGTAGGGAGAATTTATTTAGCTGAATGACTGTTGGAGGGTGCAATACAAATAGCAAAGGAAGGTCTTTTGCTATTTCCCTGACGTAGTTGATGATCATCTCAAGCCTAGCTTTGTTAAAGATATTTTCAAACCTGTGAATGGTGCAAACTGCGTAGTTATTGAGCGGGATATTGTATTTTTTTGCCAAGGTGTCCATGGAAGTTTCGTCTGAGCGCGTAGCAATTCGAAGTGCGTCGTAAAGCGTATTGTAGAGGGTGTTAATTTTTTTTCCTTTAAAACTTTTTAGGTTATCGACTGCCCACTCATTGGGGCAAAAATAGATATCTGAAAGGCTGAAAGTGCCTAGGCGGGTAATCTCTTCAGGGAAGGGATGCCAAATGTTAAAGGAGCGTAGGCCTGATTCGACATGGGCAACTTTGGCTCGCAAGATCTTGCCAACGAGAGCGCCCAAAAGAGCAGAGAAAGTATCACCGTGAACAACAAAAATGTGGCTTTTATCCACCCTACCGAAAACAGTTTTCTTATTTTTTATACACAGGCAAAGTGTTTGTAGAAACCAGAAGCACATTTGCCCAATTCCAGTGACATCTTTTCCGTAGAGTACGTGATCGGGCTGTTTTATGTTGAAGTTTGCTCGTAACTCTTCAATGGTTTCGTGGTGCTGTCCGGTAAAGACAAGGTTGTAATCAACCCCTCTTTTTTGAAGTTCGTGTAGCACGGGTGCCATCTTGATTAACTGGGCTTTGGTCCCAATAATAATGTGCAATTTCCTGGGCGATTGCTCATTCATAATGAATTTACTTTAGTATGTAGTAAACAGTTCTTTCTTGGTTTTCGGGTATGTACCTAAGCCTATTGGTAGTTATCGCTACAATAAATAGAAGCAGTAAGTTCTCGGTGCCTGCAGGTCTTAACATCCCCAAGTCTTTTAAACGGAAATTTCTGCAGTTTACCAAGCTACACTGTCCATCTGCATCTATGTTTACGGGTGAAGCTAGCTAATTATGAATGCCATGGTTCTGCTGTTCCGATCATCTGAGGGTAGACGGTTATGAATGTGAATTAAATCAGACTTTCACTCGCGATCAGTTCGTCGAAAATCTTCTTCAATTCCTCGGTAATGAAGTGACGAGACTTGCTCTGAAAGGATGCCAATAAGAAATGTAAATAGCGCTGACATAAACAGTAAGACACTCATATTGGTAAAACGTCCTTGGGTGATAAAGCTATAGGTATAAAGCGATAATCCAGAACTAAACAATACAGCGCTGATAGGTAAAAACAAACGCATGGGTGAAAATAAAGCTCCGATTTTTAAGATGATTAAAAAAAATCTTGAGCCATCTCTTAGGGGATTAATTTTACTTTTCCCTTCCCTCTTTTCTGCGTTGATAGGAATATAAGAAATAGGAAATCCTGCTCGAAAAAAAGCCATTGTTATAGTGGTAGGGTAAGAGAATCCATTGGGCAGTAGGTAAAGAAATTTACGAAAATGTCGAGCTCTTACTACACGAAAACCGGAGGTCAAATCAAGAATCTTTCTTCCAACCATGTACGATGCAAAGGCATTGTAGGTTCTGTTTGCAAGACCTCTCAAAAAGGAAGCGTGTGTGTTTAATGTGCGGGCTCCTACCACCATTTCAAAACCATTGTCTAATCCCTTTAGTAATAGAGGGATATCATTGGGATTATGTTGCCCATCAGCATCCATAAAAATAATGACATCACCGTTGGCGTGGCGAGCGCCGGTCTTGATTGCGGCGCCATTTCCCATACGATAAGGGTGGGAAATTACACGAGTAGAGAGTTGGTCACAAATTGATCTTGAACGATCCGTCGAGCAATCGTTTACTACGATAATTTCTGCGTGTGGACAAACTGTTTGAATTTTAGGGAGCAACAGATGCAAGCTTGCTTCCTCATTAAAACAAGGCAAAATGATGGAAACCGATTCCATAGTATGAAAACTCTCCGGAAAAATTAAGGTTAGCGGACTATAGTGACCGGGCACGATGCGTTATGGAGAACCTCTGAGCTTACGCTTCCAATTAGGGATCCTTTTAATTTAGATTGCCCACGGGAACCCATTACAATAAGTTCAATCCCATTGGCTTTGGCGTATTTACAGATTTCAACAGACGGCTTGTTTCCGCAAGGTTTGAAATCAATTTCAAGTATTCCGCTGTTGATTGGTGAGCATAGAGCATCTGAATAGGGATCATCCACATACTTAAGAATAGAGTCGTGAAAATTGTCATGGGATAGGTCGTCCATTTCCAAATAATTTACATAAAACAATTCCAATGTCGCTTTCTCTTGAACATGGATTAAAGTCAACGAAGCGCGGCATGAACTTGCAATCATCAGTCCTAACCAAGCCGATTCCAAGGAAGGCTCCGAATGGTCCAGGGGAACTAAAACCTTTTTGATTGATTTTGGCATTTCAAATATCCATACAAATGTGGGCAATTAACCATGTTAGATAAGGATGTCGCTCCCTATCCAGATGTATACTTTCCACGCATCAATATTCGCCATCCAGTGTGTGCGTAGATTTGCGGGTGGCCGCGTAGAAAAGTTTTACCGTAGCGTATTCACAGTAACGGTGTCGCTGCCTTTCTCTCCGCAAAAATCACGAGCCCTGAATGCCCAAAATTGGTGTGTGGGGTATATAACACGCCCAATGTTATCATGACCACTAAAATAATGCGTTTTCTCATGGAATTGACTTAATGCTTATGAGTTGAAGTTGAGGTAAGTTGTTTTAAAAAGCGTCTGTCCAGTCAGTAATCCCACAACTGTCCAATTGGCAATCGTTTAGGGATACCGGTAAAAGAAAGCGTGAGATATGAAGGAACGTATGAACATCACTTTAAACCGTAAATTAATCCTCAAATGAAAGAAGTGCCCTTAATTGAAACCCGGAACCTCAGTAAGACCTATACCAAAGGGAATACGGAACATATGGTTCTTCAGGGCATTGACGAAATAATTCAGCAAGGGGAATTTGTTGTGCTTTTAGGCCGAAGTGGGTCTGGGAAATCAACATTTTTAAATTTGATCAGTGGCATCGATTTCCCAACAGCGGGAAAAGTCATCTTCGATGGTGTTGATATAACCAGTTTGTCCGAACATGAGCGTACCATTTTTCGGAGGAACTACGTTGGGTTCATATTCCAGCATTTCAACTTGATTTCAACACTGACAATTGAAGAAAACTTGTTGTTGCCGTTGGAGCTTAAAAAAACAATACGAAGGCAAGATCGTGAAGATGTTTTATCGATTCTTCACGAAATTGGCCTTGCAGGTAGAGAAAAGACATTTCCCGAATATTTGTCTGGTGGCGAACAACAACGTGTGGCAATTGCAAGGGCTTTACTGCACAACCCCAAAATAGTGCTTGCGGACGAACCTACAGGAAATTTGGATCTGGAAACCGCCCGTGACATTTTAGACTTGCTTGACCGTCGAGTCAGAGCTCAGGGTAAATCCCTCTTAATGGTCACTCACAGCCTTGAGGCTGTGGGGTTTGCTGACCGCATATTAACGATAAACAATGGGCACTTCGAGGATATTACTGCAAGCCTATGAGTCCAATTTTAGCTCGGGCGAGCAGTAATTTCCTTGGGCGGCACATTAGCCAATTAATATTAACCATCTTAAGTATAGCACTCGGGGTTGCCGTAGTAGTTTCCGTTGATCTTGCGAAAAACAGTGCATTAGAATCGTTTAGCCGTGCAGTACAAGCAGTTACGGGTCACGCTACCCATCGGATTGTCGGTGGCCCCAAAGGCTTAAGCGAGCAGCTCTACAAGAAATTGCGACTAAGTGAAGATATTGGCTTTTTGGCGCCTAGGGTGGAAGGGCTTGCCAGAATTGGGGACGAATCTAGCACAATAGTTCGAATTCTCGGGGTCGATCCGGTTTCAGAAGGAGATTTTCAATCGGATTGGTATACAGACTTAGGGTCTAAGCATAGCGAAATCGACCTTACTCGGCTGATGGTTGTGCCTTCCACAGTAATCGTCACTGATGATATGGCGAAGCATCTTACAGTTAAAAATTGGGAATCGTTTGATGTATTGATCGGAACAACCAGAAAGCCGGTGGTAGTGTCTGCAGTGATGTCTTCCCAAAGTTCCTCTTCAGGAACAGCACTCAACAATCTTTTGATTACCGACATTTCGACGGCCCAAGAACTTTTGGGTGTGGTCGGTCGTTTAAGTTATATCGATTTAATCTTGGATGACATACCGAACAAGCAGGGAATGCTCAACAAAATAAAAAAAATACTTCCTGAAAATGTGGAGCTGATTATTCAAGGGTCTGGGCAGCGATCGGTGCAAGAAATGACCCGAGCTTTTTATACCAATTTAACAGCATTGAGCATGCTTTCGCTTGTGGTGGGTATGTTTTTGATTTTCAATACTATGACTTTCTTGGTCGTGCAGCGTAGAGAATTAATGGGTGGTCTGCGGGCACTTGGCGTAACAGGCCGACAAATTTTTTGGCTTATTTTGTCAGAAGCGGCACTAATTGGAGTACTCGGGACTGTTGTAGGATTACTTGTGGGTACTGGACTTAGCCACATTTTTTTAGAACTCATTTCAACGACCCTCAATCAAGCATATTCCTTTCTGACCTCACCTCAAATTAATATTTCCCTATTTATTTTGGCTAAAGGGGCGCTTCTTGGTATTGGTTCCACAATTGTGAGTGCGATAATTCCTGCAAAAGATGCTGCCCGATATTCCCCGCTCCAAGTAATGCGGCGTTCACAGCTCGAATTAAATACCCGCGCCACTTTGTTCAATAAAACGATTATTGGAACGCTATCCTTAGCAATTGGTTTTATCACCTTAATTATACCAAGTAAAAGTATAGAATTAGGGTTTGTGAGCCAGCTTTTTGTTGTGCTTGGTTTCGCGCTCTTAACCCCAATTCTAACGGTGCTGATGATGGAATTCATTCGTCCCACATTAGCGCGAAAGTTTGGTGTGATTGGTTATTTGCCAATCCGATTTATCACCGCTTCATTAAGCCGAACAGGGATTGCCATAGCGGCTTTGATGGTAGCTATCGCTACCAGTAATGGGATAGAGCTTATGGTGGGAAGTTTTCGAATATCAGTATTGCAGTGGCTCGATTCGCGCCTTGATGCTGAAATTTATATTTCAAATTCAGTGCCAACGTCCATAGGGTTTGCAAGATCTTTGGTGCAACAGGTTAAAGACATTTCAGGTGTAAAGGCAGTTTCTACGGTATACCGCTTGAAGATAACAAGACAAGGTGTAACGACACGAATAAATGCTTACCAAATGGCGCCTATCAGCTTTGCAGGTTTTCATTTTACCGAAGGAATATCGGATCAAATCTGGAAGGTATTCGAGGAGGAAGATGTGGTTATTGTCACCGAAGCTTATTCATATCTACATGATATTAAAGTGGGTCATGAATTAATGCTCCGCACGGAAAGAGGTGATAGGGCCTTCCGAGTAATAGGTGTCTATCGCGACTACAATTCGGGTGTGGGCATCGTGTCTATGAGTCGGAAAACCTTTGATAAATACTGGTCTGACGAAAGCTGTTCTGGAATCTGGGTTTATACCGTAAAGGGAATCGATTTAAATGTTGTGCGTACAGCTATTGAAAACATAGGCGATATCAGCCAGTTGCTGGAGATTACAGAACAAAAGCGTATTGTCGAACTATCGATGGAAATTTTTGACCAAGCGTTTGCGATTACCCAAGTTCTGAAATGGCTTGCTACCACTATTGCCTTCGTTGGGGTATTCAGTGCGTTAATGGCGCTTGAACTTGAGCGTACCTGGGAGTATGGGGTATTGCGTGCGATCGGTATTACACCGAGTCAATTGCGTATTGTCGTCTACACTGAAACCGGATTTATGGGGTTCATCGCGGGTATACTTGCACTTCCATTGTCGTGTTTGATTGCCTGGATTTTGATTTTTGTGATTAATCAGCGTTCGTTTGGATGGAGTATGGACTTTGTTCTTGACTGGAGTGTCTTAGCGCAAGGACTGGTTTTATCGTTGTCTGCGGCATTGTTGGCGGGTATTTACCCGGCTAGAAAATTATCTAAGTTAAATCCTGTAGACGCTTTGAGAGCGGAGTGAAAAGTTGGCTTACTCGGATTCTTTCTGTCAACTAGAAGTGAATGGTTATCCCAGAGTGGGAATTTACAAATCATCAGGGTGATTGTAAAGAGTGACACAACTGTATCTTAAGGTTTTAAAATACTGTTGTTGGATTGGTGATTTATAGATTACTTTCCTAAGAAGAAGCCAGTAGAACTAACTAATAGGTTTTTAATTGGAAATTGATCAACTGGACGACTACCCCGTGTTTCAGGTGCCTATAAACGAAAAAAAGCGGGTTAATAAACCCGCTTTTAATTCTAGCTGCGATCAATCAAAGAACCCTCAACGGATGCCTAATCTTATAATTTTTAGTTAGATAACAGCTAATCTACACCATGTTCGAGGTATAAAAGCCTTCTGGATTTACCTCTATACACCCGAACACAGTACAGTTTTATCAAGTGTCTTAGTCTTTTTGGCCGATGAAGAACAATCCGACCATAGCACCAATCCAAATACCGAAAAGAACTGCGATTTCAGGAACCATAATTACCTCCTCAAGAAAAATTCAAATATTTTATTTAATGACCGTGAGATCATATCCGGCTACCTGTGTTTTGTTTTTCCTTAACTAAACGCTAACTACACGAACTTGCAGCCCCGTTTTACACAAGCCTCGAAGCCTACAAACCACTGGAAACGTCCCACACTTATCTACACGGCCTTACAACCCTTGTACTTACTTTTCATCCTTAGGTTGGATAGCCTGTCAGGGATGGTATTGCATTTGCCAGTCTTCGTCAAGCCCGTCTAGGGCCTAATGGTAGAAAAACTTTATTGCGAAGAGTCATTTCTGTCGGCTCATAAATTTTTAGTTTAACTTTGTCATTGTTTTAATTGTTCCGTCATCTGAAACAGTTGCTAAACAACGACAATCTGTCTGGATAGTTGTAGATGCCGATTGCGGGAAACTCCTAAAGAAAGTGTTAACCGCAATGTTCGATAAACCGACACTTTTGTCCCTAGCTTCTCTGTTGTTTTTGACGCGGAAAGGTATATATAGTGGCCGAAAGACTATCATTTGAGAATCAACCTGTATTAGATCTCTGCCAAATCTCCTTTCTGTTCCAGCCACATACGGCGATCAGGTGCCCGTTTTTTTGCTAATAGCAAATCGAGCTGCCTGGATACATCTTCGTCAGGGCCTGGCAGCAACTGAACCAATCTGCGCGTATCTGGATTCATAGTGGTCTCCCTTAATTGAGCCGGGTTCATTTCACCAAGGCCCTTAAATCTTTGTACGCTAATTTTACCTTTCAACTTTTCGGCTTCGATACGGTCTAAAACACCCTGTTTTTCCTCCGTGTCTAAAGCATAGAAAACTTGTTTACCCACGTCGATTCGAAAAAGGGGAGGCATTGCCACGAAAACGTGTCCCGCTTCAACGAGCGGCCAAAAATGTCGCACGAATAGAGCGCATAATAAAGTAGCGATATGATTTCCATCAGAATCAGCATCAGCCAGTATACAAATTTTCGCGTAGCGTAATTTGCTCAAATCATTTTCACCGGGGTCGACTCCGATGGCTAAAGCTATATCGTGAACCTCTTGCGAGCCCATGACTTGTCCTGAATCAACTTCCCAAGTATTCAGGATTTTTCCTCTCAACGGCATAATCGCTTGAGAATCTCTATCACGTGCTTGCTTGGCTGATCCTCCGGCCGAATCACCTTCCACTAAAAAAAGCTCAGACTGGCTGGGGTCTTGGCAAGCACAATCGGCAAGTTTACCCGGAAGCGAGGGGCCGCCAGAGACCTTCCTGCGGGTAATTTTGCGTGCTAGACGTAACCGTTTTTGGGCATTGGCAATGATTAATTCTGTAAGTTTTTCTCCAATATTCGGATGCTGATTCAGCCAAAGGCTAAAGCTATCTTTAGTTGTACCTGAGATAAACGCCACGCACTGTCGGGACCCGAGTCTTTCTTTTGTTTGGCCAGAAAACTGTGGGTCCTCCAGCTTAACCGATAAAATGTAATTGCATTTCTCCCATACATCTTCCGGCGCAATTTTCACACCGCGCGGTAATAGTTTGCGAAAATCGCAGAATTCCCGAATCGCCTCAGTCAATCCCGCACGTAGCCCGTTAACATGTGTACCCCCTTGAACAGTTGGAACCAGATTGACGTAACTCTCTGCGACACATTCGCTAGCTTCAGGGACCCAAGCTAATGCCCACTCAACTGCCTCATGACCCCCTTCGAGTGAGCCAGTAAACAACTCAGCTGGAAAGCGTTCACTTTCTCCCAACGTACTTAAAAGGTATTCCTTTAACCCATCCTGAAATTGCCAGGAATAGAATGTATCGCTCAGGTTGTCCGTTAATGAAATATAGAGGTTAGGGCAGAGTATGGCTTTTGCTCGCAGTACATGTTTTAGCCGTGAAACAGATACTTTATTAGAGTCAAAATATTTTTCATCCGGCCAAAATCGCACAAGGGATCCTGTATTGGATTTTCCTACGACCCCTATTTCGGCTAAATCGCCAGTTTTTTCGCCAGCGATAAAGGACATTCCATACATCTTCCCATTTCGTTTAATTTCGACTTCCAGCCGTGTGGATAACGCATTTACGACCGAAATGCCGACACCATGTAGGCCCCCCGAGAAACGGTAATTCTTATTGGAAAACTTTCCACCAGCATGAAGACGGGTCAGGACAACTTCCACCCCGGATACACCTTGTTCGGGGTGCAGGTCTACGGGCATTCCACGGCCATTATCATTGACTTCGATCGCCCCATTTTTTGACAAAACGACATCGATTCGTGAGGCAAAGCCCGCGATGGCTTCATCTACACTGTTGTCGATGACTTCTTGGATAAGATGGTTGGGGCGTGTGGTATCGGTATACATACCTGGACGTTTGCGTACTGGTTCCAATCCGCTAAGTACTTCGATCGTCGATGAGTCGTACTGAGTATGCATAAATAAATTTACAAATTCTGTTTATATTTTAAGTGTATCAACAACCGCTGAGAATGGAACAATGCAAATCATTTTCAAGAGAGTTCTTCTCTTATCTCACACACATTCAGCTACCAAACAGCGGTGCTCCCTATATTGTGGAGGCATCGAATGGGATGCATACGGTGCTGCGGATAAATTAAAGCGTAAGCATTCACACACCTTGATCGAAGAACAAACTGAAAACTATTTTGTCTAATAGCTCGTCGATCAAAAAATTAAAATTGGGTTTGTCGACACTTACATTGTGTTTTGACTTAATGGCTTTGGGTTCAGCGGTTGTTCATGATCGTTTGATTAAGCTGGGATTGTCTTCGAATCAACGTGGCTGTATTGGAGAAACATTATCATGCATTACATGGATATCCAAAAATTTGAATTCAGATACGCTCTAAAAGAGAGGTTAGAAAAAGCGGTAGCAGTTGTTTGTTGTAGCTTGGTACTCTACTGTCCGATTAGTGGTGCAGCAACACCCCGTCAACCAACGCTCAATATTTTTTCGACCCAAGTGATAGAAAATATAAAGGAAACTGGCAGTGCAGCACGCAGTCTTGAGACAGATCTACAAAGTGTGTTTGAGGATTTGGAAAAACACCAGCAGCTATATACGGAAAGTAAGTGTCATGGTGTGGTCAGTGATCAGGGTTGTGAGCAGATTAGTCGACAAATGGCCACATCTTATAAAGCAATGCTCGATACGATGGCCGACCGGCTCCCCGAAATGGAACGAAATATCCAGATAACTCGCGATTCATTGAAAACACGATTGGCTAAAGAATTGGGGCGTAACCGAACGGGCGCTGATTTGCAACGGTTGTTACGAAATGATAAGCAAAGTATATCTTCGGTGCAGAGAACACGGGTACGACAGCAGGGAGCGCGTTTGAGTGATCGCTTTCGCCAATATTTTTTCTTAGTCAATCAGGGGCGTACTGGATCCCTCGCGCTACTTGGCTCAGAAATGTATCTGGATATGGATGAAACGTTGGAACTCATTCAATTGACCCAGCAACAGATTCATCGAGCACAACTCTATGTGGACCTATCTGAACGTATGGGGACGATTACGCCGGAAATGGAACAAACCGTATCAGGGGTCAAACGGATTATTTTTGGGGAGTACGACGATGATTCAGGTTTTGTTCCTGCAACACTTGATGCAGCAGACAAACCTGGGAAATTTTGCAGCGAATTTGACGCAAATTGTTAACTCTCTTTCTCTCAAATTTTGCCAGAATAGAAAGGATTTTTACATGAATTTAACGATATCTGTTGTCAATTATGGGTTTAGAGCCTGCTTTTTTTTGGTTTTGGTCATTTTAAGTTCGGGTTGCCAAACTAAACAACCCAAGACGTACAGTTGTACGCTTCCTTCGGGGTATCAGGTGGAAAGCGCGTTTGCTCAAGCTGGTGCCGATCTCGCTCATTTGCAATGTCATTACCAATTTGACCAATATATGGACAATTTATTGGAAATAGCCGCCTCTAATCCTCAAGAAAAAAATAAGGAATACTTCAGTCATTTTTTGTCCGATGCCAAGCGAAATGGTGTGATAAGTCAGCTTCAAGCCCAACGATATTATCGGCGATATTTTAGCCCGGATTTTGTTTCTTTAGGTGCGATGCATAACAATTGTACGACGACCTGTCAACATCAAGTGGACTTAGTTAAAAAAATGAAACTAGAACTTCATGATAAGAAATTGGGTCTTTTGGAAGTCGTCGGTGACAGAGACTCCTATGCTCAGGCCGACCAAGAGTTTAATCAGTTGCTCATTCTTATTGATGCGACTTGCTTGGCGTGCCAAGAAAATAAATAAATCTGCCCAAAATGGAAGGGGCCCATAGCTTAGGAACTCGGTTTTTTCGAGGCGTTATTACTGGGGTTGTATGTACGCTTGTATTGTTAGTGACTTTGTACGCACTAAATATGATGGGATTTGTCGTAATTGCGATTAATTCGTTGCCAGATGTCCATGTTATTTTAAACTGGGCATTTGAAAACCTCAGATTGTCCATAATTCCCTTTACACTTATCATGATTTTTTACTTTCGAGTTTTATACCAATTAAAAGCATCTTTGAGTGATCCAAACGTTGGTCCAGAAAGGATCGCCCAATTAGAAAACTGGGTTAACATTTCTATTAGTTTATTTTTTGGAGTCGGCGTTATTTGGACCGCAATTGGTATGCGGAGCGCATTACTTGTGGGGCTCAGTGACTTGGACGCCAACATGGCTGCGCAAATAGGTTCGTTCGAAATTCTAAATCGGTTGATCAAAGGGGGAATATTGCTAGCCTTATCAACGACAATATTTGGGGCTGTAGGGGGATATTTTATGCGGATTAACAAAATCCTTGTTGTCGGTGCGAAGCTACAACAATACTTTAGCCAACGAACGCGATCTCAGATTAGATTCTATGAGCAACGTTTAGAAAGTATAGAGTCATATTTGGCTCAGATAGCCGCCAAAATCAAGGATAGCTCTCATTACAAATCATGATTTCTCCTTGGGCTAATGAACGGCTTCTAATATCCGAACCAACGACGGAAGATGCGGAAATTGAGGCGTTACAGACCGATGTTATGCGTTTTATGGCGATCCTCGGTTTTATCCTTTCGGTTATTTTTGCCTTAGTACAGTCGATACCTTTTACGCCCACAAATTTACATCCTACACTTAAGAGTTACGAATCACTCAAACGTGATATCGCCAATCTTAAGAACTACATCCAAAGTCAAATCACTGTTTTGGATAGAGTACAGCTACAACTTCGAGAATCAGAGACACTTAAGGCTAAGAGGATAGCCGAAATAAAACAACTTAGTGAACAACGAAATCGGCTTTTTAGAGAGGCTAAACTGACTGACATAGAATTCAAAGAAAGCCAAAATAATCTCAAAGCAATAGGAGATAAGATCAAAAATCGGAAAAACTCGTTACATGGATTGCGATTAAGTGTGGAGCGTGAACGGGGTAAATTGCAATTAACACAAGAGAAGTTCGATCGATTAAAGAAACAGGTGCTTGCAATTCAGCAGGAACCAAATGAAGCTGCGGCTGAGAAGGATGTTGCCATTCCAAGAGCCTACGAAACTCCATCGAAAAAACCAAAGGTCGATCAAATTGAAGCACCGACACAGGAAGTTGTTGAGATTCCTTTGCCTCCAAAACAGGTGGGTTTTACTCTCAAGTTTGAATCAGAAGAGGCATTTAATAGGTTACTCGCCAAGGGGTTAATAAAATTTTATGTTTTTGTGGGAGACAAAACCTGGCGTGTCAGACTCCATAAAAGGGTACCCAAATTTCTCGCCGGGTCGAAACCTAGGCGGTATCAGGAAATGGACCAAGTTACGGTGCCCACGCTATATGTAACTCATTTTAAGAGAAAGTTTGTTTCCCATGGTCGAAATTTCGAAACCTGGGGGGTGGTTTTGCCAAAATCAATTTCACGATCCATCCAAACAAAAATACTTAATAAGAAAGGTGGAGAGGTGGTGATCAATAGTGAAGGAGGCGTTCACTTGGAAAACTCAAATCCATAGGTGCCATGAGATTCCTCCGTTCTTGTTTTATTGGTGTACTGGTTCTTTTATCCATACCTTCGATAGTTATGGGGGCTGATCGAAAACAACTGGAGCCATGGTTGAATGATGAGCTTTTACCTTTTTTGGAAGATCGACTAAGTCGCCATCCACGTTTAAAGGGGCAGCCGTTTGAAGTGGTTGGTGCAAACCAATATAGGGCGTTAGGTAAAATGGATGGATTGACTACCTATATTCGTCGGAAAATTGTGGATCGGCTGCAATCTATTCCAGGTGCAAATTTTGTACAATATTCGACCATTAAGCCTTGGGGTGATAGAAGGAAATCAATGGATTCGGCGTGTGGTACTCAGGGAAAAGCGGTAGTTCGGGTTACGCTCGAGGTAGATAACTCCTTGGGGTCGGGAGAAACCCGTGTCGCTGTTCAAGCGATAGATCTGGTAGAAAATAATTGGGTTCGTGGTTTTAAAAAGGTATGGATTGGCCAACCTACAGCCAGAGAAAAACGGTTAATAGCCAAGCAAATTGTCGATCAGAAGCTCTTGGGCTCACGGTCTCTCCCTTTTAGAAGTAATCAACCCGATATTTTGGCTTCGTTTCTTGCGGAAAACTTGAGTTGCCTCTTGAAACATACGGGTGAATCTAAGTTAAAAATATATTTGCAGAAACCGGCTGAAAAACGACCAGAGTTTTTGTGGACGGCTTTTCGTTTATTGAGCCACTACTTGGCCCGATTTCGGGAGGTTGAAATAACCGATCAAAAACGAATTGCCAACGTTATATTGGTTTCAGATGTACACGCGATCGACTCAAAGTTGCTTCAAGTTTCAGTTTTGTTACGGAGTCTTGATAAATCGATCCGTATTTCTGGGGTAGGAGCTGAGGCATACGTTCACTTTGACACTACCACTGTTATCGTTCAGGGACCAACGAAAAAACGGTTGATCGCTTCTTTTAAGCTTATTACTCCCTGGCAGCGAAATCCCTGCAAACTGCGTGATCCTTGGGAAAAAGGATTTATCAGTTTGACCACAGTTAGTCGTCTACCCAGTAATGGGTGTTTTGCGATTCGATTAAAAGCGGACGCTACAGCCAAACTGTACTTGATTGGGCAGACAGATAATGCACAACTTACTCTGTTATTTCCGGATTCATGCAATATTCTCGGTCTTAAGCATGTACTTGGAGGGGGGGAAATACGTAAATATCAGTCGATCCATTCCCCACTATGGGACAATGGCAAACAGGGCTTTTTTCAGCTGGACCAAAGACCTGGAATCGAAAGGATTTATGCGATTGCTGTCACCGATCCAATCATCGAAGTAAGACTTAAACAGTGGATAGACCGAATAGGAGACTTATGTTCAGTTCAAAAAAACCGCAGGGCACTCCATGCCCAACGTCTCCGTGCCGCGCTTGCAGACCTTGGCGAAGAAAGCCCAGGTAGAATGGAATGGATTGAGAGGAGCTTTATTCATTCGCCTTGATCGCAGTGGTGACCCAAAAACAGACAAATTTACCGCGAAAAGACAATCGAATAGATTTACCGATTATTTTGCTAAATAAAGTAGCTACTTGCTTCAGATAGGCTCAGGCACCCTCCAAAATTTTTCTGGAGATCTGATGATTTGCAATTGATTGGAGTATATGTGTCCTTATTATAACGAAAATCATCCCTCCCAGAATTTATCACCACCAGCTCGATTTATTATTTTGAGATTCGTTGTCTTGAAACTTGAATTTAGTGATTACACCTAAGCTTGGATCGTTGACATTGATGGTAATTTTTTTAGCGGAAATGCGGCCAAGATGAACTTCGCCACCATCAAATGGTTTAATGTTTTTGCGATCACGCTTTTCGGTTCTGGCCGGATATAAAGCTGATGTACTGAATGTTCCGCTGAGCTTAGTGGCAATTACTTTTTCAATTTCAGGTAGTGTTTTGTTCCTGGTATCAATCTTCACTGATTTCTCGCCATCTATCGAGATTTCAACGCCTCCACCTTCCGCACGGAAAGATTTCTTGGTTGCTGATTGATTAATGACGACGTTTGCTACTGAAGCGAAGTCGGTCATATCGATCGCAATGTTTATTCCTTTTGCACTAAATGAAGGCCCACCAAGATCGACTGCAAATTTTTGGTTGGTAAAATCTCTAAGTGTTATTTGGCTAAACGCAATTCCTTGTTTGTTTTTAATTGTGACATAGGGATCGTCGGTCCCTTTAGTCCTGTTTGCGGTAAGCCCGCGGAGGGAGGGCCGCTTATATGCCATACCGCTTATCAAACCGTCGCCGATTCTTTTAGCTATTGTATTCGCATCATCCGGTTTAGGTAAGTTCGGTCCTTTAATAAAAGCCAATCCGGTCGACCCAGTAAGCAGACCATCCTTCATGCGCCAATAAACCGAGATAGACACGATGGATTCTCCTTCTTTTTTCGGAGCCCCCGTGTGGATGCGTAATTCATCCTGGCCTGCAGGAATTGCAGCGAGTAATGAGTTTATATTTAACCCTAATCCAAGGGTAAAAAAAACGATAAGAGTTTTTTTTATAAGTTGTTTCATGTAACACCTCATGTTTATGGGTTATCGTATTTAGTTTTCCGTATATTTGGCTGCTGATTAGCTTTCGATTAAAAAAACGGAGCCGCGTAGCCGATAGCTTAAATGGGCTAGATCAGAGAAGCAATGCTAGGAGTTTGTTTGCGTTAATGTCAAATCATTTATTGGCATCAACTACAACGCCCTGGTGTCCTCGCCACTCGTCTATCAGTCGTTGCGCTTCGGTGATTTGTTCCGGCGACATTCTTTTAGCGATTTTGTCGCGCCATTTTTTAGCTTTTAAATTACCGTTTAGTATTCCAACATCGAACCAAAAATGAGTTTTTACAAAATCTTTTTGTACGCCGCTTCCCGTGTAGTACATTACCCCCAAGTTAAATGGGGCATATTTATCCCCTTGCTTAGCTGCTTTGTCGTACCATTTGATCGCTTCATTTAAATTTTGTGGAACACCTTCACCACTATCATATATCCATCCTAAATTGTATTGAGCGAGCGCATTGCCTTGTTCAGCTGCTTTTCGATACCAATTAATTGCTTCTTGGAGATTTTTCGATACACCGTCTCCATTACGATACATCTGTCCCAAATAGTATTGGCTCATAGCGATACCCTGTTCCGCAGACTGTTTACATTTGATGTAATTAATGTCAGGAGCTTGATTCTTATCGTAACAAGCGCTCCAAGCATCTATGGATGATAGGGCAAGGAACAGGCTCAAAGAGAGAGTTTTGGATTTCATTTGTTCGGGTAGCCGGGGTATCGAAAAACAAATTGGATCAGGATATCTAATATACATTAAATGTGAATTGTTTTGTTTGATTCTCCGGTCATTGAATAGAAAAAATAGACATATTTGCTGACGAATATTAGATTTAAATAAAACCGCCTTGTTTTGATATTCAATCTTGATCCGGTCAAGGCTCTATCGGGTTTACTTGTGTATACAGCTTAAAGTGATCAAAATTTCTGTACTCATTATGTCTGTTCGTATTGGGATTCGGCATAGTAGGTGAAAGCATAAGTATTGAGATCGGCAATCATGGTGTGCTTTTGATTGACAATGCTAAACCTCAGAGCATCGCTAAGGATTTCGTCGGAACAATCTTGATGCCCGTGCCGTCGTTTGAAGAGCCCATGTTGTCGTACAAAAGTCTGATTGCTAATGTTAATTTTCTAAAGGTCTATATGGGAAATATCCATACCTATTGTGGTATGACTTGTGGTCTTGGTGCAGCCATCCCATAATCTTCTTTGTGATCATGTTTGCCAGTGTATGAAGATCGCATTCATAGCGGTGTCACGCGATGTTTAACCATCTGGTAGTGAATCGCGTAATTCATTCTAGGAAAAAACCGGAGGAAAAGATGCGAACTCAAACCTTGATGGGTGCCTTTTTGTTGTGTGTGGCCGTTATCCTCACCTTAGCCTCGGCTGGCACCGTTCAGGCAAAAGTTATTATGAAGTTGGGGTATGATCTCGCGGAAGGGTCAGCTTACGACACTTTTGCCAAAGTGTTTAAAAAAGAAGTCGAAGCTATGACGAATGGTGAAGTGAAAGTCAAAAACTTTTGCTGCTTCAAGATGGGTGGCGAGCAAGAGATGTTCAAAAAGCTCTAGCTCGGTACTCTGGATGCGACCGTGATTGCGCAGAATAACTCTGGGCCTTTCTATCCTCCGATCGATCTTCTCGTGTTGCCGTATATGCTTCAGAACTATAAGCATGCGATTAGGGTGGTCGATGGGCCGGTTGGCCAAATGATTTGGGGAAATATGGCGGAAGAGACAGGGGTTCACTTAGTGGCCATCGTGTTGGTGTCATTTCGCCATATCTACAATACTAAGAAACCGATCATGATGATCGCGGACTTCGCGCGACTAAAGTATCGCGTGCCCAAAAACGTGGTCATGGTGGATACCTATAAGGCATTTGGTTCTGAACCGGTGCCATTAGCTTGGTCAGAAACCTTATCAGCTGTGCAAACAGGCACAGTTGATGGTGGCGATCTGCCAATCGATGTCATTTATGGCCAGAAATACTACGAAGTGGCCAAACATATTGCTATGACAGGGCATTTTGTACTAGCACCGCCTTTTTTCGTTGGTGATAAGTTTATGAAAAAGCTATCAGTTGATCAGAAAAAAGCAGTGTATGTAGCTGCCAAAGTTGCCGCTGAGGTTGCCCGCTCGCAGACAATCGATAACGAAAAGTCGATCATTGACACTTTGAAAACAAAGCATGGCGTCCAATTCACCAGCCCAGACAAAAAGCCATTCATCGTAGCCTCGGTGAAGGTTCATAAGGCGTTTGTGGAAGAGCGAGGCGGTGAATACCAAAAGATCATTGATGCGATTAATGCGGCGGCGATCGGAACCCACTAGCCGAGGGTGTGATCCAGGTAGGTATCCGCCTGTGCTGCACGCGGTTTCGCTATCCCTCAGTCTTGAATTGTCGACAGCGTTAGGGTTGACGGCATGGCGCCTAGTTCACTCTAGGATATGAATATTTTGGCACTTTGATGCGCCAATTCGCGCAGATTGAAGATCCCATGTCAAGATTGAAAACCACTTGGTATTTTATCGACCAGTATTTTGAAGCGGTTGTTACCGGAATCACCCTGATAGCGATGGCTTTCTTGGTCTTTGCCCAAGTGGTCATGCGTTATGTTTTTCATGCCCCGATGTCTTGGTCCGATGAGATTGCCGTTTACTGCATGATCTGGTCGGTCTACCTCTCTGCGTCTTGGGCAGTAAAAGAGCGAGCTCATATCCGTATGTTTAACCTCATCATGATCTCCCCCCAACCGCTTTCGCAGTGGCTGATTTATTTCAGCGATGCAGTTTGGTTTGCATTCAGTATTTTTATTGGCTGGCAGGGTATTTTGCTAGATTACTCTCTTTGGCAACAAAAATACGAATCACCAGTACTCGGTATTGATCAAAAGTGGCCGTATATGGTTGTGGCATTTGGATTTGCCATGATGACCGTGCGTCTAGCTCAAACCTATTACCGCTGGATAAAATATGGGGAACCGTTGTTAGGGAGCTCCTCGTTAGATGAGGAAAGTACTAGCTATGAATGAAGTTGCAATGATATTTGTGGTGTTGGTTGCCACTATTACTCTAGGTGTACCTATTCCCATCGCGGTGGCAATTGGCACCATCATTGGCTATTACTATATTGATATGCCATATGTTGCGCTTGCCCAAGCGATGTATACCGGCATTGAGCCACTTCCCCTAATGACGATTCCTCTGTTTGTATTTGCTGGCGCATTAATGGAAAAAGGTGGACTGGCTCACCGGGTTGTAAGGATTGCGCAATCCCTGGTTGGCAGCTATAGGGGGAGCTTAGGGATCGTGGCGGTGCTAGGGTGTACTTTTTTTGCTGCTCTATCAGGCTCCGGTCCCGCCACTACAGCGGCAATCGGTGCTGTAGTGGTGCCCGCCATGATCCGGGAACGATATGACGCAGCGTTTGGCGGAGCGGTTGTAGCATCTGGAGGTGCGCTCGGTAGTTTGATTCCCCCCAGTAATCTGATGATCATTTTTGGTATTATTTCCGACAATTCCATCCCGCGGCTTTTTCTCGCCGGGATCCTACCCGGTATCCTCGCAAGCTTTTTGCTTATGCTATGCACCTGGTTTATCGCGAAGAAAAACGGGTACGGTGGTTGGAAAGAGCCATTTTCATGGACATGTTTTCGCGATTCCCTGTGGGATGGGAAGTGGGCGATCAGTGCACCGGTGGTTATTCTGGGTGGTATTTATTCTGGTGTGTTTACGCCTACCGAAGCGGCTTCTGTTGCGGTTGTATACGCCTCGTTTGTTGGGAAAATTCTCTACCGGGAACTGACCCTAGAGAAGATTGTCGCTTGTATGAAGACCACAGCCATGATTTCTGGCTCAGTGGTCATCATTCTTGGGCCAGCGAAGGCTTTCGGTGAATTGATGAGCCTAATGGAGGTGCCCGAACTGATTGGTGATTTTCTGACTGACTTCACTTCAAGTCGTTTTGTACTGTTGATGGTTATCGCCGGGGTTCTGATTGTTTCGGGCATGTTCCTTGAATCGATTGCACAAATTATTCTTCTAACACCGTTGATGTTGCCGATCGCCGTCTCTATCGGTATACATCCCATAGTTTTTGGGGTATTCATGGTGATTGCTTGCGAAATTGGTTTTTTGACTCCGCCAGTGGGAGCCAATCTCTTCGTGGCAGCCCGTATAACCCGTTTGGGTGTCGATCGCATATCGACTGCGGTGCTGCCATTTCTCCTCACATATATCGCTGTTTTGATTATTATTGCTCTATTTCCGCATATAGTCTTAATTTTGCCCGAGCTTGCTTTTGGGTAGTAGGAATAGGCTTTTTAACGGGATTAGTTAGTGCCTCTTTCTGACTCAAGCTACTATACGGGTGGGCTAGTGGTATTGGAGGGTACTTGTGCGTGCTACGCGCCCAGGTTAGGGCACTATGGTAAGACTGGTTGGTCTGTTTCAGGTCCAAGTTAATATGGCCGTGTCTCAGCTTGTTAAAATGTATAGACTTGGTTGGTGGCTCGGGCGAGCCTGCTATCAACTAGTGTTATAAGATTTCTGCAAATCATGTGTAATTGTTATTTGATTTTGCTATAAAATTGCTAGAGGCTGACTTTGACCTTGCTAAGGTTTGAGGTACTAGTGTCAAGATATCCGAAACTGGTGAATAACTTGGTGGGTATCGAACAAGAAAAGTACAATGAGTGTAGACTCATCGATATTTGGGTCAATGCCCCGGTGTGTTGCTAAATTCACTGGTTTCTTAGAATCTCAATAAACCGGCTGTCTCAGCGGTTTGTCCGAAAGCGTTTATAGTAACGCTTCTTTCATTTAGTGAATATACATTGAGTGATGATTAACAATAATTTTTTGGTTTCTGTATCCACTATATGTGATGTCTGAATCTGGTCTGTCCATTGTTGTAGTTGGCGGAGTCGCGGCTGGGGCTAAAGCAGCTGGCAGAGCGAAGCGTGTCAATCGACAAGCGGATGTATTACTGATTCAAGATGAGACTGAGATTTCGTATACAGCCTGCGGTCAGCCCTACTATTTGGGTGGAGTTATCAAAGATCGGCAGTCACTGATTATTCAGCGGCCTGATGATTTAAACGCTAAAGGTATTGTTGCAAAGGTGTCTCATCGGGTTGAATCCATTCACTCGGAAATTCAACAGGTTTCTGTTCTTGATCGGAAAGCTAATCAGCAAACCATGGTTTCCTATGATCGCTTGATTTTGGCAACCGGTGCGAGACCGCTGGTTCCTAAAATTCCTGGTAACTGGTTGGATGGCGTGGTGACCTTGCGTTCGGTTGATGAGTTGGACCGATTCAAATCTACTTTGGATGCATTTAATCCGAAGAACGCTGTGATTTTGGGTGCTGGTTACATTGGTATCGAGCTGGCGGATAACTTGTCCAATTTAGGTATATCCGTCTGCGTTGTTGATCAAATGGATTGTGTCATGTCAAAAATGGATAGTGATATGAGCCAGCGAGTTCATCAACACCTGCTGAAATGTGGCGTTGAAGTGTTACTGAATACATCGATTGTTAAAATCAATGGGAGTCACGAAAAGGTTCGGTCTGTTCAGACGGATCAAGGTGATGAGAGGGAGGCAGATTTGGTGGTCATAGCAGTGGGGGTAACACCGAATGTAGATTTGGCGAAGGACTGTGGTTTAGGTATTGGAGTCACGGGAGCCATTTCGGTGAATGAGCGCATGCAAACCAGTGATGAGAACATATACGCTGCTGGTGATTGTGTTGAGTCCGTGCATAGATTAACTAAAGAACCTGTTTGGAATCCATTGGGCGATATTGCCAATCTACAAGGACGCATTGCGGGGGAGAATGCAGCGGGTGGATCTGCGTGTTTTCCTGGTGTCATGGGGACGGCTATTTTTAAAGCATTTGATTTGAATGTTGCTATGACTGGCTTGACGGAGACGAGCGCCTTGGCAGCAGGTGTGCGGTCGGTGTCTGCAACGATAGAAGGTAGAGATAGAGCACGATATTATCCGGGAGCCAAACCGGTTGTAGTGAAATTGTTAGCTGACGTCGGTACGGGAAAGGTTTTGGGGGCCCAAGCCGTCGGTTTGGGGGCTGTCGATAAAGTTATCGATATTGTAGCAACTGCGCTGATCGGTGGGCTGTACTGTGAGGATTTGGAACACTTAGATCTTGCTTATGCACCGCCTTATAGCCCGGTGTTATCGCCAGTGATTGTTGCTGCAGGTGTTTTAGCTAAGCAATTGACGACTGTTTAGTCCCCGTCCTAATAACCGATTTCTTGTAATCTCTCTTGCTTCGAGTATAGCGATGGGTATCAGTCCTCACAAAGCATTTCAGCCATATTGCTGTCAAACATCGAGCCAGTGCCCATCTCCCGAGAAAAAAGCCGGTTCACCACCTGTGTGTAAAAATAGCAAGCGCTGATTGGTTGTTATTAAGCCGGTGTCAAGAGCGTGCATCAAGCCAGCCATGGCTTTGCCTGTATAGGTTGGGTCGAGTAGTAATCCTTCACAATGTCCTACGGTACGAATCGCCTGCGCACCTTCGATGCTGGGAATCCCATAGCCTGCACCGATGTGTTGGTCAAGAACGGGACAGTCCTTGGCCTCAAAACGTTGGGGTAACCCCAGTATACCAGCGGTTTCATTGGCTAACCTGGCAACTTGTTGACTGGCTTCTTGTGAGGGTCGACTAACGCTGACGGCAAGGATTTTCCACGAGAGGTTCAAAGCTGCTAATCCGACTTTCCAACCGGCATACGTGCCACCCGAACCGATGGCCATGACCACCGTATCCGGATAGAATGCAGCATCTTGGCATTGTTGGAAGACTTCGTAGACGGCCATAACATGGCCTAACGCACCAATTGCACATGCGCCGCCGCGGGGAATGATGTAAGGATGTTTGCCTTGGATTTGCAGTCCGGCCGCTGCCTTTTTAAGTGCTGCATCTACCGAAGCGCGTTCGCCATCCATGGTGAAGACTAGGTCCGCACCATACATTTTGGTGAGCCGAAGGTTGCCATCAATCTGGTCTGGGGGTGTTCCCCAAAATACAGCAGTGCAGTCGAGTTGATTGGTTTTGGCTGCAGCGGCAGTAGCTCTAACATGATTGGATTGTGCACCAGCGCCAGTTACTAGGGTATCGGCCTTTTGTTCTAGTGCATCAGCCACCAAGAACTCCAGTCCGCGAATTTTATTGCCCCCCAGGGCAAAACTGATCAGGTCATCGCGTTTCATCCATAGTTCGGTTTGTAAGTCAACGGAAAGTTTTGTCAGGGGGTGTAGTGGGGTCGGATAGAGTCCGAGGGGCATTCTCTGAATGCCTTGCAAAACTTGCCAAGGTGTTGTCACGGTGCTTATTGTTAGAAAGTGCTTAAGAAATAGAACGTTTGTTGTCTGTTTGGAGCTTGACCACTCGTTCGCTCATGGCCTGGCATTGTCCGATATTGGCATGATAGTCAAAACAGGTTGTGATGTCTTCGGGGCTCATCGTTTGGCCCACAGTTTCATCGGTCAATAGCGCCTCTCGTAAGCTGATGCCTTCTTTCTGTGCACATATGCAGAGGTTGTACACCAGTTGATGGGCGGTTTGTTTGCCAAGCATTGGTGCGAGCTTCAGCATCACGGCTTCAGCCAAAATAAATCCATTCGTGGCTGCGAGATTGTCGGCCATTCGTTGGGTATTCACTTCGAGTTTATCGAGCAAGACACGAAGCAAGCTGAGGGCCTTGTCACTTGCTAAACAAGCTTCGGGCAATATAACCCATTCTGCTTTCCAGGCACGACCGTCGCGTTCGTGGTCATGAACAAGGTTTTCCAGCATCTGATTGGCGGCATAGCGGACTATACGGGAGAGCGTCCCGAGATGTTCGGATATTTCGGGATTCCTTTTTTGCGGCATGGTGATGCTGCCCACAGTACCTTCTACAAACCCCTCACGGAGTTCACCAATTTCAGGGCGTTGTAAATTATAGATTTCATGACCGATACGGTCACATGTAGCCGTGATCATTGCCAATACGGTCATCCATTCGGCCAAACGATCTCTGGAGTTAATCCATGAAATAGAGGGGGTTTCTAGCCCTAAGCGCTGACAAAAATCTTTTTGTAAGTTCAATGCTTCTGCACCTAGTGACGATAAACTGCCGACGCCTCCACACAACTGACCTACTTCAAGCCGAGGCCCAATTTCCTTGAGGCGTTGCTGATGCCGCTGGCATTCATCCAACCAAATCGCTGCTTTGTAGGCAAAGGATATTGGTAATCCGGGTTGTCCATGCGTGCGTCCGCAGAGGATAGTCTCATGGTGGTCTGCTATAAGGCGAGCAAGCAATGCGCAATTGTCTTCAAGTAAGGAAAGCAAGCGGTAGCGAACTTGCTTTAACGTGCGAGCAGTTTGGGTATCGGTGATATCTTGAACGGTTACCCCAAAGCAGAGCCATTCGCCAACATCCGCTGGACAGCGGGATTGAACAGCACGAATAAGACCCAATAGGGAATGGTTGCTGGTTTCGAAACCGATTCGGGCTTCTTCGAGTAATGCGTCGTCGATCGGCAATGATTCGCAGGTTTCACGCAGTAGCGTTGCTATGTTTTGAGGGATCAGATGATATCTTGCTTGTACGTCAGCCAGAATGCCCATGATTTCCAACCAGCCTTTGATGCGAGTTTTTTCATCTAGTAAGGCTCGTAATTCGGGCGTAGACCAAGCGTTAGAGAAGATCGCTGAATCGAAACAATGCAAGGTCATGGTTGGATCAATGCTCTAACGTTTTGGAGTAACACAGCTTCACTATTGGAAAGGGCAGCTTGCTTGACATTTATCCAGGCTTGGCTTGTCCGCACGCAGTCCGATAATGTCTCGCACATGGATTGCATTGAGGAATCAGAACACCCGCCAATAGACAATTTTTCCTGCAACGACGATTCTGTGGACAAAGCCATGGCTAGTTCGTTTTCACTCAATTTCAGTTCAACTCCATATTGCATAGCAATCTCTTTGAGTTCAGTGAGTTGCAGATTTGCCAAATGGCTTTGACGCTCGTTCAGCTGTCTGACCACGGTACCTACCAATCGATGTGCCGAACGTGGGTCCATCTGACTGAGCGTGAGCGCTTCCGCCAGACCGGTGGCTTGGGAGTCACTTTCTTGCAATCTTTTTTGCCCGATATCGGAGTGAAAACGACACAATGAAAGCGTTTCGTTCATCAGGGCAAGCGCCCCTATGGTTTTTTCGATGGCCATTGGCAGGGTACCGTATATCGATAAGCGATTGTCAGGTTGACCCGAAGGGGTTCGGCCATAGGCCAGTGTGCTGGCAGATAATCCGATAAATTCATTACAGATTGCACGTATATGAGTAAGGGCAAATGGGTTTTTTTTCTGGGGCAATATTTTACTGGCTCTTGTATGACCGTCATCCAGCTCAATTAGACCGAAAGCTTGGGTGCTGAAGATGTGCAGGTCTTCAGCACAGCGGTCGAGATTTATCATGATGGAGCTTATTAGGGATACGATCTCGATTGGCAAGTCAGCTTGCCACATTGCATCTCTTGCGTGAATGACCAGACCATCAAAGCCGAGCAATTTTGCCAGTTGTTGTCGATCTTGAGGTAGTCGAGACCCATTGGTACTCCCACAGCCGGCCGGACTCAAATTGACCCGTTCAAAGAGGCATTGTAATCGTTCCAAATCCCGCTTCACAGCAAATCCAAAGCCAAGAATGTAGTGGCCGAAATGGGTGGCTTCTGCCGGCTGTAAATAGGTGTAATCAGGCATCAGTGCATCCCGATACAGCCAGGCTTTATCGGCGATGGTTTGTATATAGTCCAGTTGTTCGTTCTGTAGTAGAAGTAGCTGATTGCGTACTGTGATTAAGAACGCTGTTGTGGTGGCTTCTCGACGGGCACGGCCGACACCCAGCCAGTTTACAGCATTAGTTTTCTGCTTCAGGAAAACTTCACGATTGGTATATAGATCACCGTGTTTAGCCGCTAAACTCAAGCGGTTGGGGTGATTGTGTAAATCGAGTAATGCTTTCAATAAGTCTTTTCCTTCTGCGGGCGGAATAATTCCGGTATCCATGCACATCACGGTATGTGCCATATCTGCCAATCCAATGGCCTCTGCTAGAGCTGTTTGATGATGTAATTCGTCAGTAAATGCGGTGGCGACCAATAAGGGTGATGGTGGCTTTGTAATTCGAGCGCCAATTTCGAGGCTATTATCCGTTGGGGAATATTCGGACTCCGAAGGGTGTCGGTTCATAATTTGAGTACCGTAACTTAAGGAGTAATGTGGGATTCGATCTGAAAAGGATCCCAACTGCCGCTTCTGAGCAAGCGTTCGGCAATGCTACTGAAGGTTTCGTAACGCAGTCCTGCGCGTAGGGATTCAACGGCCAATACGTCGCCGCATGGGACATTACCAAGACCGACATTGGTACCAAAAGTGTTAATAAATAGGGCTTGCTGTTCCTTTAGTGGCGCTTCCCATATAAGCTGATGGACGTGTTCGCCCATGTTATTACAAATGCTGCCCAGTTGGGTTTCGTTTACGCTACCCTGGTTATCAAACAGCCCAACATTTTTGCCGCTTTCACGTCCTTCGATAATTACCCAATGTGCACCTGCTTTGAGATCCGACAGTGCTTGTTCAGCGATTTCTTCTGGACTAGGCTGATTCAACGGATCTTTTTTCCCTACCTCGGTAATTGGTATCAATCCGGCCTGAATGGCGCAATCAATGATATTAGCACGACGAAAGGTCGGTAAAGGGATAGTGCCATCGGAAATTTCTACAGCGGAAAACCCTAGACGTTTAGCATGTTGATTGAATTCCCTACAGTGGTGTTCAACCAGAGCAACTTCCAATAAGGTTCCGCCTGGATAGGTCAACACATCATGTTCTGTCAGAAGTGCCAACTTATCTTTTAAGCGCTTTTCACATACGAATACTGAAGTACCGAAACTAAATTTCCAATGGTCGATATATTCGCCAGCATATTCTAGCAAATCCTTTGTTGCAGCCATGCCCATGCCTTTATCTATTACCATGGTTACGCCAGTTTGACGGGGTTTATTCTGACGTTCATTGAGTAACCCATCGACAATGTGATCCCAGGCCCTAGTCATTCGCATGTCCCCTTGCAATATGGCGCAGTGCTGATTCGACCATAGCTAGATCGGCGCCCCAAGGTACCACTCCAAAATGGGTATCCACCTCAATATCAAATTCGAGTAAACAGCATTTGAGCAGGGTGGGGCAACCAGTATCCTTAGTTAGCTGGCGAGGGCACATTTCCACGCGTGGCGGTTCGTCTCCATAATAATGACGATGAAATTGCAGGCTGCGCTCACATCCAAGCAATGTCCAATTATGTCGCTGTTTCGGGCGTTCGTCGAGAAAATGTACTGGGACCCCCAAGTTGTCTAATCCGCCTGAGCGGCATGGCACGAGAAAGGCTTTGGGGCGTACCTGCTTGGATAATTCACGCAGATCAATGGTTTCCAATTCTAACGCTATGGCTGGAAGGTCCGCATAGCTCAATACGTGCTGAGCCATTTGGTAAAGTTTGGGTGGTTCGGGTGGAATGACCTCGATGACACGAATAACTAATGGGTTTGGTCGATGAATGATATTGACATGATCGAACATACCCATTACAACAGCGGTTTGTTCGGGGCCAACACCCTGTATCGTGGCAGCATGGGCTAAAGCTGAAGGATTGGCAGGATCGACGGTGGGGTCTTGGATAAACACGCAAGCATTCGGTAGTGCCAATACTTCGACTGCTTCAGCTACAGTAAATAAGTTCCCTCCACCTTTCCGCTGTACAGCAGCGACGGCTATTTCTTGGCGATGGTTGTGCAACACAACGATATCGGTTCGGCGATACAGCTCTCTGCTCATCAAATGGGCCGCGATTGCTGTCTCAGTCATGGCTTCCGAATAGGGTTGGTAACTGACACGACGATAAGGAAGCGGCACAAAATTGCTAGTGGATTGGAGTGCACCTACACGCAGACAGTCATCATTCATGGGGGATTACCTGTGTTCGCGGCGCTGGGTGCTAAAGGGAAACGTCGATTCACATCTTGAGCACGCAATTCCCTTTCGTGTATCCGCATCGGATCCAAATTTCGTATCAGCTGAACCATACCAGCAGTTGGGCAAGATGTGGTAGACAGCTGCGGATGAAGCGGAAAGTCAAATCCAGTGTTCTCACGAATTTCCGCTTTAGGGGTATCTGGATAGGTTGCGACAAGGCGCATATGTCCGTTTTCGTTAAAATCGAATACACCCAATTCAGTGACCAAACGATCTGGGCCTTTACCCCGATAATGCATGGATTTTCGGGGAGTACCATCGGTAGTGCGATGACCGACACTAGTTATAAAATCGCATTGATCGACTAGACGGAAGAGGCGTTTTCCATGTTGATTCGGCAGTGATCGGTGGGCTGCCGTCCAAAGGGTAAGATGGCGTGCATCACAGGACAAATTGCAGCCTCCGCCTCCGCCCGGTAATTTTAATTTCAGTTGTTTTTTTCCCAATGACGTCACGTTAAGGTTACCCCAGCGGTCAATTTGCAAGCCGGATAAAAACATCCTTCCCATGCGTCCGCTTGCTGCCAAATCGAACAGTTCCTCAATATCCAAGGTGCATTCAGCGCCTTGGCTCATGGCCCAATCATTGGACGTTGGGGTTAGAAAGGGTGGCCGGGGATTGATGCCATAGGTCGCTCCGGCGACCAGAACCATATGCTTGGCGTGGGTTCGTTTGGCTAAATGCAGGGCTAGTTGTACTAAGGGAGAACCAAACCCATGGAAGGCTAAAATACCATCTTCGATAGTTTGGGCGATTTGATAAATCATCAACTCACCCAAAGAGCAATCGTGTAGTTTAGATTCTTCAGTCATAAAGGCGCATCCATTGTTCGTGACTTTCCCGCCATTCAGAAAGCCGCGTGCGGGTATTCTCACCGCCGATTTTTTCAAAATATGCGTGATGCGATGAACAACTTAGAATATAAGGTTCAACATAGCGTTCATGAAAAGTTTTAGCACCCTGTTTTGCAGCGTCATAGTAGGTTTTGTAGTGTGCGCGATCATAGGCATAAAGGGGATAGCACGAAGTAGGATGAGCGCCAAAAGGAACTTCGGCCAGTGCAGAGACATAAAAGTAAGGGATGGTTACGCCTTTCTCCGAGAGTTCTTCCCTAGATACTATGCGTTCAACGGTTGCAATGACTGTTCTGGCGGCTTTTGCAAATAATACGTCGGCGACGGGTGGACCTTGAATATGTAAGTTTCCGTGTTGGTCACCATATTGCGCGTGGATAATGGCGACATCGGGTTGTAGTGCTGGGACCAAAACAATGTCCTTGCCTGTGAATGGGCAGATCATGGTTTTGTATTCCGGATGTAAGCCCATCAAGTCGGTTCCACTTACTGAGGTGATGGGCATGAATGGGACACCGCTGATGGTAGCGCGGAGTTGCTGGACTAGTGTATAACAGCAGTTATCTCGGATTTGGACGGCACCACTTTCGCTCGCGCGCCGATAATTAGGTGCCATACCAAAATCTTGTTCAAAGCCGACATAAGATTCCGCACAGATAGCAACCGCGCCAGCCCCACATAATAGGTCAATATCGATTCCGTGAGCCGATCCGATCAATTCCAAGTTGTTACAACCCGAGCGAATCAATGCATGAAGCGCTGCAATGGGTTCGCGAGCTGACAGTCCGCCACCAATGGCTAGACAGTCACCATTGGCAACACAGCTGATCATTGCGTCTAATTCGGTGACTTTATTAACATTGGTGGCGATTGGGAAGTTTTTTCTTTCCATCTTTCAGAATGCCTTGATGTGAATTTAGTTGAGACCGGAAGATACAGATAGGATTTTATTTTGGTGTTCAAGGTCCAAAACACCCCATTAAATGGCTGTCATGCCGCCATCAACAGATAAGGCTGCTCCGGTGACAAAGCTAGCGTCATCCGAGGCTAAAAACAAAGCAGCTTGAGCAATCTCTTCTGGTTTCCCAAAACGACCAATGGGGTATTTAGCCAACCGTTTTGCTTGGGTTTCCGGTGAACTGTCCGTACCCAGGATTTGGCGACCCATGCCGGTGTCAGCAGTGGTGCCAGGGCATAGGCAGTTTACCCGTATCCCTTGAGCAGAGTATTCCGCAGCCATTTGTTTGGTAAGCCCAATTACTGCCGCTTTGGCAGCACAATAGGCTGCCATTTTAGGAATCCCGACCATTCCTGCGACGGAGGCAAAATTGACCACCGAACCACCTTTGCGTTTCATGTGGGGGAGTGCTGCTTTTGAGCATAAGAAACTGCCAGTGGCATTAACCGCCATGATTTTTTCCCAACTGCCCAAGCTGGTTTCCTCTACTGAACCAAATTCAGCGACACCGGCGTTATTGATTAAGATGTGTATGCAGCCACCAAAGTCTATTGCAATTCGCTCGAAAGCGATTGATATGGATTTTTCATTGGTAATATCGACTTGATAACCCGTGGCTGGGAGGTTGATGCGTTTGAGTTGCTCCAGTGCTGAATCGAGTTGTTCATGGTCAATATCAATAATGACTATGCGAGCGCCTTGTTGACTAAAAAGTTTTGCCATCTGGAAACCCATACCGGATGCTCCGCCGGTAATGATTGCATTTTTATTCGATAATTTGGTCATAATATCAAATCTTTTATGTTTAGAGTCTATCCGTACGAAAACGGTTCTTGCTGGTGTTTGCTTTCATGTCCTCTACTTATTTATATGTTCTATCTGTATCTGTGACCAACAATGGCTGCAAAACAGTGCGTGACGTCAATAGTGAATTGATGATGTCTCACTTGCCTGATATTTAAATGCTGGAAGACGAGGGTCCACCACAACATGGGCACCCCGTTCCCTGGTTTGCTTCTAACGGATGATCTCCAGTCGAGGTATGCAAACGTTTCGTATCATGCTTCCCGCATTGGCTACAAACCCATTGTTCCGGCTCCCTGGTGCCAGCCATCACCATACCCTGAAATGTACGATTACAGTTGCAGCAATATAATTGATAGACAGGCATAGTGGTTTTTCAGTAAATGGCTAATACCAAGGAGCGTTACGTGCTTCGTTCCTAAGCGTTAGATTGGGCTACTAGTTCAGCTCGAACCAATTTGGCACCCTCAGCTAAGGCTTTTAATTTTTCCTGTGCAATATAGCGTTGTAGCAGGATTAAGCCGCAATCGGTGGTCACGCCCAGTTGATGCGCAGGAATGACTGCTAACAGTTGTCGAATACGATCGGCTACTTGCTCGGCTGTCTCGGTTACAGTGCTTTTTACATCTATTACACCAACCCAAAACATTTTGTCTGCTGGTACCGGGTGATTTTTTAGGGTGTTGAGCCCCGATTCTTCCAAAGATAAGCGGCCGATGCCCTCGACATTGACGACATCCATACGGCCTTCATAAGCTTTAGGAATTACTGAAGAAGTTGGATTGGGTGCGTCAGCATCATCTGCACGTTGAGTTATATCGAAAATTTCTCCAGCTTCGGCAGAATCATCCGGATAATAGGCCGGCGTGCCGCCCCAATTGCCCCAACAAATGTGGCAGATGATTTTAGCATTTTTTACTCCTTCAATCGCTCGATTAAAGGCATCAATTGCCCAGTCTTCAAAAAAATAGGGCCAGGTAAATTCGTCCAATTGAATAAAATCTGCACCGAGTTCATCGACTTGCAATAAATCGTCGTTAATGGCTTTGGCAATATCCATTGCTCGATCGTGGCTGTTGGCATAGTGTAAGTCATTGGTGGCTTGGGCGAGCACTTGTATACCCGTATATTGGACCTTGATTGGCTTGTCGGTAGCCCGGCGTAATGCGCGAGCTTGCTCAACCATGATTTGACCACGTCGTTTGATTTGCTGGGTGACAGTGCCAGCATGCAGTTTACTGTATATGGGAAAACCTAGGTAACCGCCCGTCAGGTCATAACCCATACGTCGGAAATAGTGATAAACCGCAGTGTCAGCGTAATTATCACCCTGTAGCCTACCGTCAGATATGATGTCAATACCAGCCAGTTCTTGGTCTTTGACCAAGGCGGTTGTGGCATCTTCCAAAGCTTCGCGCCACATCGAATCTGGTGGCTCCTGATCGCCAGTAAAATGGCGTGCATAGTTTGCATCCCACCAACGTGGGTTCGGATAGTTTCCAACCATACTGGTTGGAATAAGTATTTCATTCATCGTATCTCCTCCTTATTAGCTCATGGAATATCGCTCTAATCAGTGGGTGAAGGTTTATTCAGGTTATGCGGCGGTCGGCAAGACCGTCGGGTGCATGCATACAGAATCGAAAATAATGCTGGCTGGGAATGCATTGAGATTATATTGACAGACTACGGTCACATTCGGCGTTTTCTGTAAAAAAGTATCTAGCGTCTTTTCATAAGTGATCAATTGTTCACAGCCTTGTGCCCCTTGCGTGGCCCAATCCATCTCACCGGTTAACAACAAACGATTGATCCCTTGTTGCCGAAAATGATCAATATGAGCCTGCCAAAAATCTAACATTCGCTGTAAATCAAAATAGCCTGTTTTTAAGTAGCTATCTTTCGTCGGCAGCAAGAGAAAACGCTGTTCCTGAAGCATATTGATTGCATCTGAATTCTCGGCCAAAAATTGATGGATAGGCGAGTCTTTTTGACTGTATAAATAAACGATGGCTGCATCCTGGTTCAAATGGCGAGATAAAAATGGTTTGAACAAACGCCATTGTTCCATCGAATTTTTGAAGTTGGTGCAAATATGCGACCCCGTTTTCTGTGCAGGACTTGCGATGGAAGTGCGCTTGTTAATAAATGCAGTCAGATCTTTTAGCTTAAATCGCCGCTCTCCCCGCATACCAACACGGTAACAGGCTAAGTCACCACAGTTAGACCAGCGGCGCAACGAGCTTTTGCTGACCTTCAAGAATTCAGCTGCTTCGGATAGGGTTAAAAATGCTTCGGTATCGGACATAGTTAGATTTTCCCGTGCTTTTCCCAATAGTCATGGAATAATACCTCTTCGCTAATCGTTCTGGGCTGGATAGGACGGGAAACCCAAGTTAAATTGACAAAATGCCGTGCATTGACATTTTCTGTGGTGATGTTGCCTCCCCAAGTACCACAACTCAGACTCAATGTATACGGTAAGCCGTTGCGAGGGCTTCCTGCGCCTTCGTTGAGGTTTTGATTAACCATCACGCGGCCGGTTTTAGTTTGCATGGCTAAAGCGCTAATGTGAGCTTCTGTATTGCTGTGTATACCACATGTATGACCGGCACCTTGATAATTGGTGATAGCATTTACACGCTTGATGGCTTCGGTAATCGCGCCTTGATAACGGTAAATGGTTAAAACCGAGGAGAGCTTTTCACCGGAAAAGGGGAATTCTGGTCCAGTTCCATTTTCTTCTACGAGCAAAAATCCACAGTCATTTTTAACCTCGATTTGGGCAAGGCTAGCAATTTCTTGCGCTGGCTTGGCGATTACATGAAGAGCTGGTATATGGTTGGAAGAATCTGGCCAGATTGTAGTTAGTAGGCGTGATTTTTCATCATCATTGCAAAGATGACCACCTTTTTGAATAAGTGTTCCTACTAGGCTGTCGTAGATGTTGCTGTGGACCACCAAGGCGTTATCAGCCAAACAGCTGGTCGCATAGTCAAAGGTTTGAGCCAATGCTATTGTTTGTGCTGCATCTGACAAATCGGCTGTCTCGTCGATTACATGCACCGAATTGCCGACGCCAACACCAAAAGCCGGTGTGCCCGAACTGTACGCGGCTTTCACCATTCCTGCTCCACCCGTCGCAACCACTAAGTCGACTTGTTGCATTAACGCCTCGGTTTTGGACAAGGAGGGCTGTTCAATGACCTGAACTAAATCGACTGGCGCACCTATTATTTCACAGGCACTACGCATATATTGCACGGCCAATTCCGTCGTTTTTTGGGTGCGAGGGTGTGCAGCCACGATGATGGCATTGCGACCTTTTACGGCCAATAGCGTTTTTAGAGGGGGAGTTGCATCAGGTCCGGTGGTAGGAATTAAAGCTCCGATTACACCGACCGGTTTGGCAATTTTTTCAAGACCTTTTTCAGGAATTTGTTCAACCACACCTACCGTTTTCAAATCTGCCATATCGGCCAAAGTGCCCATACACCGATTGCGGATTTTCGCTACCTTATCATCGTAATTACCGAAACCGCCTTCATCGACAGCCAGTTGTGCTAAAGATTCGGCCCGATCCTGGCGGATTACCGCCCAACCAATGGCAGTGGTCAGTGCATTGATCTGAGTTTGATTGTAATGCGCGATGGTAGCTTGTGCTGCGCGGGCACGCTGAACAATCTCAGCGATAGCAACTTTTGCGTCGGAAGGTGTCTGGGAAGTCAATCTAAGCTCCTTGCTTGTTAATCATAGTTGGCCATTGTTATCCATACTTATTCATTCGTCAAGTGAAAATGACACTGATGTGTCTTGCTATAGATGTGATTGGCAGTGTCTTTTGATCTTTGTACAAGATAAGTTGTCTTTTTCTGGCTGCTCAAGAGGAGTAGTTGGTGATCGAGTAGCAGTGGGCAACTTGTTTAAGGTCAAAGAGGATGTTATTTTGTATGACAGATTTACCGATCGACAATCACCAAGCGATTGGCTGGACTGGACGTAAGTATGTTGGTGATTCTATGGGCTAGTGGTTTTTTCCTACAGTATTAATGTCGAACGTTTCCGAAGCCAACCGCAAAGCTAGATTTGGGTCGAGGTAGCAGCTGCCAGGATATACAAAGGACTGCTAATTGGAGGTATACGTTGAGCCAAAATCGATCCAATACTTAAATAATTCGATATGGGCAGGTGAGAGAGGTGAATATTAATGTGGAGAATTCCCTTAATTATCTTTTTTCATTGATGGATCGGCTTTTTCAACAATCAAAACCATATCGCCGGTTGTCTCAAGAATCTTGACGATATCCCCCCGCTCTAAACGCTTCGTTGTTGATGCTTTCCAGCGTTTCCCTTTGAAATCAACATAGCCCTGGTTATCAAAATCCAGAACTGCTTCGCCAAACTTCGGTGAGTTTGAATCAACGGTTTTAAACCATCGATGTTTTGATATCAATAAGCTGATAAAAAGGACGGAGAGCCCGGTTCCGATAGAAAATGTTAGTATCAAACTACTGTCTGGCTTGAGATATGGATCGGTGAATAAATCAAGTGTGCCGAGGGTGAGTGCGGCAATGCCGGCTAATCCGAGAATCCCAAAAGTTGTGACGAAAATCTCGCTGATGAGCAAGCCGAAACCCAAAAAAACAAAGAATAAAGAACCCCAATTAATTGGGAGATTTTGCAAAATCGGTAGTATTAACAGAAGTGCAATGGCACCCAATAGCCCTGGAAACAATAAACCAGGAGTGAGGAATTCTATTAATACCCCTGCAATTCCGATTGTCAGTAAAACACGCACGACATTGGGATCGGTTAGTGATTCGAAAGCCCTATCGGTCCAGCGGGTAGAGATGAAAACTAGGTTTTTTGAATGGGTGTCTAGGGAAATTTTTGTTTGCTTAAAATTGACCTGGGCATTATGCAAACGCTCTAATAGCGATTCCGGGTGATTAATCACAAGATCTATGATGTTTTCCTTTAATGCTTCATGGGCTGTCAGACTCAGTGTTTTTGCTACAAATTCGTCAGCGATTTTAACGTTTCTGTTGTGTTGTTCGGCGATACTACGGATAAACGCTCGAGTATCGTTA
>Ga0209992_10000466_pt1 | contig 54050 bp, 52 predicted proteins | sample 2SBtaG_2_FD_182564 | JGI IMG/M metagenome (GOLD analysis project Ga0209992, IMG submission 182564) | Deep subsurface microbial communities from Kolumbo volcano to uncover new lineages of life (NeLLi) - 2SBTROV12_ACTIVE470 metaG (SPAdes)... | ecosystem: Environmental > Aquatic > Marine >... | reverse complement strand
TGGCAAAGGAAGCCGAAGAACTTATTCAAGCGTTAGGTATGCCTACGATTCAAGCGCCTGCTGAAGCGGATGCACAATTAGCGTATTGTTGTAAACAAGGTGATGTGTGGGCTGCGGCAACGTCTGATTTTGACACGTTATTACATGCATCTCCTAAAATGTTGATTAATTTAACGTTGTCACAAACACGGAAAACATCATCGGGCGCTCGTGTACAAGTCTTTCCTGAACTTATTGAGTTAGACAGTATGTTAAAGAATTTGAATATATCTCAAGAGCAATTGATTGCATTAGGGATGTTAGTTGGCACGGATTATCATCCCGGCGTTAGGGGTATTGGTCCAAAGAAAGCATTAAAGATTGTTACAGAATTTAAAACACCGAAGAAAATCTTTGCGGAACATCCGTTGGAAGGGCAGGATTGGCAAGAGGTATATGATTTGTTTACTAAGATGAAAGTGCAAAAAAAATACTCGTTAGAGTGGTCTCCTCCTGATATTGAGAAGGTGTTAAAGATTTTAGTTGACCGTCATGAGTTTACAGAAGAACGTATCATGGGAACGATTGCTAAAATGACTGGTTCTAAGAAGAAGTTAACGGCTGATCAAAAAGGATTGGGGTCGTGGATGTAATGGTTTCCTGGCAAATGTTAGTTGGTGGTACAGTTATTCTGTATGCCCTTGGTTCAATTCTTGAAAAGAAGTCATTATTCAAAGAACATGCAATGGAATATTCAGCAACGTTTTCTTTCTTAACAGCACTATTATCGTTGCCATTATTATTTTTTATTAATTTGGATGTTTCTGGATGGTATGTTGGATTAATTTATTTAATTTCATTATTTGGGTCATTGTCCTTTTTATTGATTGCAAAGGGTACGAAGCACATGCCTATTTCATTGTCATCACCGTTGTTTTCTTTTGGTCCTGCATTTACTGCGTTGTTAGGGTATTTTTTCCTGAATGAATATTTGACAGGTAATCAAATGTTGGGTATTATATTAATTCTTCTTGGTTCCTATGTGTTAGAAATTGAAAAGAAAAAATCATTCTTTGCAGAATTATTATCCCCTATAAAAACAATGGCTCATTCGAAGTATGTGCATTATGTTGTCTTTGCAATTTTGTTAGTGAGTGTAGGTGGTATTGTTGGCCGGTTTATGTTGAATACAGATAATCCTCTTGCCGTCAATCCTATTGCATATTTGATTATTTTCCATGTCTTTACTGCGTTTAATTTTTATGTTCTTATCACCATTTATCATGATGGGTTCAAAGGTATTCTCCACGGTTTACGGAATTCTGGTAAGATCATCAGTTTGAATGCAATAGTCTTTGTTGCTGCACGATTACTGTTGGTAACGGCTATGGCAATGCCTGCAGCTAAGATTGCATTGATTGCCGGTTTGCGAAGGATGAGTACTGTAGTTTCTGCTGTGTTAGGTGGTAAACTCTTCCATGAAGGACACATGTTACAACGGTCTATAGCTTGTTTGATCATGGTTGCCGGTGCCATTTTGGTGGTTGTATAATGCGGTTACATGAGCGATTAATCAAAGAAAAGGTTGTAACAAAAAAAGAAGCTCTTCTTGTTCCGAGATCGTTTGATGTTGTGGGTGATATTGCTATTTTCAATGAATTTCCTTCAGCATTACAGAAGAAAGAGAAGAAGATTGCCCGTTGTTTATTGCAGGAAAAACAGATTAATGTTGTAGCCAAAAAGAGTAAACACTACGCTGGACGATTACGAACACCGACAATTACAGTGCTTGCTGGTGAACGGCGTAAAACAACCATTCATAATGAGTCTGGCTGCCGCCTTGCTGTAGACGTAGAAAAGTGTTATTTTTCCACGCGTTCAGGAACGGAACGATTACGTCTTGCTAAACTAATAAAAAACAATGAAAATGTATTAGTGATGTTTTCAGGTATTGGTGCGTTACCCTGTGTACTAAGCAAACAATCCAAAGCAAAAGCAATTGGTGGTATTGAATTGAATAGTACTGCGCACAAATACGCAGAAAAAAATATGCAATTAAACAAGTGTACAAACGTTACACTCTACAAAGGGAACGTTACGAAAGTAGTGCCCACGTTACGAAACAAGTTTGATCATATCATTATGCCGTTACCAAAAACAGCTGAAAACTATCTTTCTCTTGCAATAAAAAAACTAAAACCAAAGGGAACAATTCATTTGTATACGTTTGCTGAAGAAAAAGAATTTTCTACGTTAAAAAAACACTACAAAGAACAATTCAAGACAGTTAAAATAATTAAAGCAGGAACATACTCTCCAGGTGTGTATCGTGTATGTGTTATGTTGCGTTAAAAATCAAATGTCACTTCTTTCTTTAATTTAATAGCGCTTGGTGCTTCTCCACCGTGCCAACTACGCTTTGGATGGATGCGCACAGGGTAGATACGTTCACTATTATCATCTAAGATAATGGCGCTCCCACGTAATTTGGGTAGTGTATTCAAGGACATTGCCAAGTCAGTAGTCAAGTACGATTGCATCATGCTATTCAACGCACTAATATCCATACTGCTGGTTAATTTATGACTCAAAACAATATCACTTTGTGTTAAAACGTCTTGATGAATCTCTCCGGGTTGTTGTGTTACTAATACCAAGCTTATTCCTGGTTGTCGCCCTTCACGTAATAATTGCACTAATGCGTCGGTAGCAGGAGTCTTACCATGTTTGGGTAAGAATTCATGTGCTTCATCGATCATAATCCAAACCATTGGCTTGTCTTGTTTTTTTTCATCAAAGAAATAACTTTGTTGCCGTTCTATAGCTGCTAATTCTTCTTCTTTTCTCGCTCGTATGCGTTCATGTAGTAACTTTTTACTAATCAATCCAATAACTAATGCTTTAATCAAAGGATTAGTATAACAGCTAATATCTAAGACGTTCACACTTCCTGATTGCATTAAATCTTCTATTGTTGTTCCTTTTGTTGCAAACAATCCCCATGATTGTGCTGCAAGGAATCTATTTTCTGCTGCGTCACGTATTTCTTGTGTGCTTTTAATATCTTGTTGAATGGTTGCAATGATATCTGAAATACCATACGCATGTCCACTACTGCGTAATTTGCTTAAGGTTCGTTCAACAAGAATCCCCACAGGATGGGTAAGTTTAATATCAAAAATAGTACACCAGTCTGTTGCATCAATTTCTGCTGTTTGTAATGCGAAGTCGTGATCTGTTGGAATACCTTTTGCTTTATATTTTTCACTGTATCCATGTGGTGTAAAAATACTAATATCAAATCCTTTTGGTACTAATTGCCATTGGTTTAATAATTTTTCTTGGCGTTTGTTAGGATATTTCATTGTCCAAAACACTCCCATAGTGTCAAAGAACAAAACAGAAAGGTTTTGTTTAACAGCAGCATCTAAACGGGATATTTCTTCTGCAATGACAGATGCTGAGTAGCTATTGTGTATAATTATATCATTTGCCAAAAAATTATGGTATTTTGGAACAGAGATATCATAAACTTCAAAATTTCCTTCAATTTTTTCAATACCCACAATTTCATCCCAAAAGATATCAGAATTGGCCAATAATTGTATTGATTTATTTTGATCACTCTTTCCAATTTGTAGTAAAGTCTGTCTCGAAGGAGAATATTTGAGTCGTTCTCTCATAGCTTTTGGATGAGCATATCCAAAATCTCTTCCTATCTGAGCCCAGCTAACAGAAGGTTTGTAAACATCCCACAGTCCTTTTGGTATGGTATCAACATTTGGATTTCCAACAATATTTTTCAAATCTTCAAAACATTTCTTACTTTTTTCAATCTTATCAGGATGGTAAAAACCAATTTTTTCAATAAATTTGATTATGTTTTTAGAAGAGATGATAATTTCGTAACTATCAAAAAGTTTACCATCACATTTTACTTTCTTGGATCTAATCTTGGATAAAATTCCAAATCGAAGGAGCAAGTGATGAACTTGGTGTATAAGTTGTTTTGAAGAAGAGCTATAATCTATTTCCCATCCATTTCTAGAATTATTATAATAAATACTTCCATCACAACTAAAAAGCCGATTTAAAAATAAGGCCAAATCTTCTTTTTTCAATTTAAATATCTCTTGGTTAATATCTTTTTCTTTAGCTAACTTGCCATACTGGTTAACACTTTTAAGCCACTCCTTGACAAGATTTTTTTTCTTTCCATGAGGGTTATTTTTCCTAGCAACACGATAACATCCAGGTTTACTGTGTTCTTCTACTTTCATGTCAGAGTCAAATTTCTTAACACAGTCTTTAAATTCATTTAGAAGTATTTCATTTAAATTACTAAATAAAACCCAATGCCCTTTGGTATGGCCTTCCGCAATCAGATATGCAAGCAGTTTTATTTTATGACTTTCCATGTGGTCCTTACCAAAAGCCTCTATTTTTCTAGGTGTAGCAATTCTTGATCCTATAAGAAGTCCTTCAGCAGGCACCCACCCTTTGATGGTTAGTAGTGGGTGTTCAGGTGTCAACTCTATCTCTTTCCCACTTCTAAGTTTTACTTTCAAGATCTCATCAACAGTTCTTTTATAGAATCCCTCTTTTCTCATAGGTTTTATATTCAATTTATCATTAAGCCCAAAAACAGCATTATTATTCTTTTCAAGATCCCTAATTGGCAATGTTGTTCCATCGTTTAAGGTTATTAAAGTATTTCCCAAAACACACTTCCCACTCCCGCGCTTACCACAAATAAGCATGACGTGTGTTTTTACAACGTCAAGATAGACTTCACTGCTTAACGACGTTGTCGGTCCCATGGTAACATATAATTTACCAAGGTATGCAGTGCCTTTATCTTGGAATTTATAAAGATCTTCCTTATTGCGTCCTACAATGATCTTATGGCTCATACAGAATGGTTCACCTCAAAGAAGCGAGTGGAAGCGTTTATAAAAAGGTGTTGGTTAAAGAGTGTGGGGTTTACACAACATGTTCCTAAATCGATTAAAGACGTTCCTATTACTCGTAGGACTAACAGCAATCATCTTTGCCATTGGTGGTTTCCTTGGTGGTCAGACAGGATTAGCTATTGCATTTGGCTTTGCTATTTTGATGAATGTTGTAACATATTTCTTTTCTGATAAGATTGTGTTAAAGATGTACAAGGCACAACCTATTACGAAAGCAAAAGCTCCTGATATTCATGCAATGGTTGAACGGTTAGCAAAAAAGGCAAACATTCCCAAACCGAAGATTTACTTAGTACCCACAGAAACTCCTAATGCATTTGCTACAGGGAGAAATCCGCAAAATGCTGTTGTTGCAGTAACACAAGGTATTGTTAAATTATTAAATAAAAAAGAGTTAGAAGGAGTATTAGCACATGAGTTAGGTCATGTAAAAAATAGAGATATTCTTATTTCAACAATTGCAGCAACATTGGCAGCAGTTATCATGTATGTTTCATCCATGGCACGATTTGCAGCAATCTTTGGTGGCTTTCGTGATGATCGTGGTGGTGGCAACATTGCAGAGTTATTAGTGTTGGCTATTGTTGCACCTATTGCAGCGATGCTTATTCAATTTGCTATTTCCCGTTCTCGTGAGTTTATGGCTGATGCAACGTCTGCACGGTTAACGAATGAACCTGAACATTTAGCGAGTGCATTACAAAAGTTAGAAAGTTACGCAAAGCGTATGCCCTTACGATTAGGGAATAAAGCAACAGCATCATTATTTATTATTAACCCATTAACAGGGAAGCAAATGATGAATTTCTTTTCTACACATCCTTCAACAGAGCAACGTGTTGCAAAATTAATGGCGATGAAGTAATATGAAGAATAAACCGTTACTCTATAGCGTTACTATTGCATTACTTATTATTTATTTTTCTGTATTACATGCTGAAATGGATGTAATAGAAGAACCCCTTCAACACAAAGAACTTGTTATTGTTGAACAAGAAGAAGTTATTGTTGAAAAAGAGCACTTTGTGTATATTCCTGATTCTCACAATAGTCGTATACAAGTGTTTGATCTTCAAGGAAATAATGTTTCTATGTTTGGCAAGTATGGTTCTGATAATGGATCGTTCCGTATGCCTTCAGACGTAGTAGAAACTTGGGCAGGCATTTATGTATTAGATAAAGGAAATGCACGTATTCAAGTTTTTGATAAAGAATACAATTATTTATTTTCATTTGGAAAAGAAGTCCTCAAGTGGCCAATTGGTTTTACCATTGCAAACGATACAGTGTATGTTGCTAACACCTACAAATCAAAGATTTCTGTCTTTACGTTAAATGGAACGCATCTACATTCTTTTGGCAGTTTGGGAACGGAAGAAGGACAATTCAGGTATGTTACAGATGTTGCTGTTGATGAAGAACATATCTATGTGTTAGATACCAACAATCACCGTATTCAAAAGTTTACACAGAACGGTACGTTTGTTACAACATGGGGAACATATCAATTAGCTGATGAAGGTATGCGGTTTCCAATGGGACTTATTTTGTATGGTGAAACACTCTATGTTTCTGATCCAATTCATGGTATGATTAAAATATACACAACGAATGGAACATTACTTCAAATGATTGGATCGTTTGGTCGTGAAGAAGATCAATTCCGTTTTAACAGTAAGTTGTGGGAAGTTGAAGATATGTTATACATTGCAGATACAAGGAACAATCGTATTAAAACATATTATCCCAATGGCACATTAGCATTTAATTTTGGTAAGTTTGGAACAGGTGAAGGCGAGTTTCGTGCTCCAGGTGTTTTAAGAATTTTCGGCAATAATAAACTTATTAATAAAACTATCAATGGTACAGGTTAATTATTTCATCAACCAAGCTTCTTCGTCTTTGTCTAATCCTAAGTCTGGTAGCTTGTTTTGTTTTGCCATGAACTGTAAGAAAGGTATGTCATCTCTGAAGAAGTGTTTTTTTGACGTGTGTGTTTTTAGTGCAAATTTTTCACAAATAAGTTTTCCACGATGGTTTCGTTGGTTTTTCATCCATATGCGTAATGGTCTGCTACTACGTTTGTACGGGACAAACCCTTTTTTATTTTCATTTTTTGCAAGGGCTACACCAGTACTCAAAAACTGATAGACATAGACTAAATATCGCCAGTATTGCCATCGCATAATGCGTCTCGTAAAAATATCTGCTTTACTTAAGGCGTCATAGGCTTTCAACAATTCTTCCCCTCGATATTCATAAGGTATGTTTTGATCGACCCATAAGAGTATTTCTTTATGGTCTTCTTTTACATTGTCAAAGGCGTGACGTGCTGTTTCAAAAGATGTACTTTTCAAAACTAAGGTTAATGCATCAATAATATTTTGTTCTTTTCCTCGTTCGTGTTGTTCATTGGTGTCACTTAAGACAAGCGTGCCAGTGGTTGCGTGAATTTGTAAATCATTAATAGCACCACGTATGTCTCCACCAACGCGTCGTGCAATAGTTTTGAGATCATCTTCTTCGTATGTAATGTTTTCTTGTTCGCAAATAGGCTGTAAGACCTGCATGATTTGTTCTGGTGGAACGGGTTGAAAAGGAATTAATAAAGATTTTTTCTTAATGGGACCAAGTTTTGTCGTAAAAGGGTCTTCTGCAGTAAGAATGATAGGATATTTATTTTTTACAAGGAGTTTTGCTAGCGTCTGTATACCTCCGCGATCTTCATTACCTGAGATACCATTCAATTCATCGATGAGTATAATTTTTTCTTGCATGAACAAACTTTGTTGTTCTAAACTTCCACCAATTTTTTTTGTAACACCATCGCTGTTACGAAAGTCAGAAGAATCCATGCTGATGAGTTCATAATTGCCTAATGTGGCTATTAATTCAACGGCACAGGTTTTTCCTGTTCCTGTTGGTCCATGGAGTAAGGCTACACCTTTGTTTTTAATAACGGCTTCTAGTTGTGTATAGGCGTTACCAGTAACAATTTGTTCTTTGGTTGTTGGTTTGTATTGTTCAGACCAAGGTTTCATCATGCCTTGTACATCCCAAAGCTTGCAAGTAATGCTTCAAGTTGTATAAAAGGATCGCTTCCTTCAACGAGGCGGAATTCTACTTCTCCACAGCGTTCAATCATTCGTAGTTTTACGTGTTGATCAATGTCCATGTTCATTATTTCTGCTTGTATTTGTTTAATAATATCTAAGCCACTTAAGCCATTGGTATGGATAACGTCTAAGAGTTTGTCACGTGATTTTTTGAAGGCACCATCTAATGCCATTTTAATAACGGTATCTACATCTTTTGGTCGAGCGTAGTTTGCAATGTCAAAGACCATTTGTTCAGTCACAGGTGTTTCCATAACGGCACAACTTTGTAATATGTTAACCACTCTTCTAACATCTCCGCCGCTCACGGTAAAGATGGCTTCTTTTGCTGCAGCATCTATTGTCATGGATTCTTTTGTTGCAATGCGATCAACGAGTTTGATAATAGCTTCTTGTGTTAAATGTTTGAATCTAAAGACTGCACATCGACTTTGGATAGGATCAATTATTTTACTAGAAAAGTTACAACTTAAAATAAATCGTGCAGTACCAGAATATGTTTCCATAGTTCGTCGTAATGCTTGTTGTGCTTCTTTTGTTAAACTATCACATTCATCTAAGTAGACAATTTTTGGTAATGTTGTGTTGATGGCTTTGGTTCGTGCGAAGTCTTTGACTTTATTTCTGATGACATCAATGCCACGTTCATCACTTGCGTTGGTTTCTAAAAAATTTGATTGCCAGTGTTCACCAAAGAGTTCTTTTGCTAAGGCTAAGGATAAGGTTGTTTTTCCCACACCAGCTGGACCTGAAAAAAGGAGGTGGGGCATATTGCCTTGTTTGACAAATGCTTTGATTTTATCAACGACGTGTTCTTGGCCGAGAACGTCTGCAAACTGTGTTGGGCGGTACTTTTCGGTCCAAATTTGTTGTGCATGATCAACCATCATCACATTTTGGTAGAGCTGTTTATAAGATTTATTGGGTTGTACAAGAAGTGGTCAGCACAATCTATTTAAACGTGGTTTTGAGACGTCTGGTGTATGTATGATTTTAAGCATGTTGAGGAAGAGGTACTAAAAATATGGAAGAAACATGCGAAAGCGTTAGAAGAATCATATCAGCATGATAGTAAAAAGAAGTTATTTTCGTTCTTAGAAGGGCCACCAACGGCTAATGCTCCTCCTGCGTTGCATCATGTTGAAATGCGTACGTTCAAGGATTTGTTTTGTAAGTATAAATTTATGCAGGGATTTTCTGTTCCTCGCCAGGGTGGATGGGATTGTCATGGATTGCCTGTCGAAGTGCAAGTGGAAAAGGCCTTAGGATTACAATCAAAGAAAGAAGTGATTGATTATGGTATTGCAAAGTTTAACAAACAATGTCGTGATAGTGTGTTTGAATATATTAAAGAGTGGGAAGCAAATACAAAAAGAGTTCATTATTTAGTGGATTTAGAAAAACCCTATGTTACGTTAGAACGAGATTACATGGAAAGTGTCTGGTGGTCATTAAAAGAATTACATAAGAAAGGATTGTTATATGAGGGGAAAAAAGTTGTTCCGTATTGTCCTCGATGTGAAACACCATTAAGTCATCATGAAGTTTCTCAAGGGTACAAAGAAGTGCGTGATGCAACGGTTGTTGTTTCATTTCCGTTAGTTGATGAACCTGATACATCTATTCTTGCGTGGACTACAACGCCGTGGACGTTACCATCTAATTTGGCATTGGCTGTTGGTTCTAACATAGAGTATGTGAAAGTTGCGCATGAAGGGAAAAAATACATTCTTGCAAAAGACTTAGTAAATAAATATTTTGAACAACCAACAATTATTGAAACATTTCACGGTAAAGAATTATTAGGAAAAAAGTACGAACCGTTATTTCCTTATTTTGTTAGCAAGTTTAGTAAAACAAAGGCATGGTCTGTTATCGAAGCAAGTCACGTTACAACAGATGATGGTACAGGTATTGTGCACATGGCTCCTGCCTTCGGTGAAGATGATTTTGAAGCATGTCAAAAGAATAAGATTCCATTTATACAACCAATTGATACTGCGGGTTTATTCACAAAAGAAGTGCCTGATTTCAAAGGAATGTTTGTAAAGAAAGCTGATAAACATATTCTTGAATATTTAGAAAATCAAGGTTCTGTCTTTAAAGTAGAACATTATGCACATCAATATCCCTATTGTTGGCGGTGCAGTACACCCTTGTTGTATTATGCAACGGATTCATGGTTCATTAAAGTTACAGAAATAAAAAAGAAATTATTGAAACATAATAAAGAGATTAAGTGGTATCCTAACCATATTAAGGATGGACGTTTCGGTAAGTGGCTTGAAGGTGCGCGTGATTGGGCATTGTCAAGAAAGAAGTTTTGGGGTACACCGTTGCCAGTGTGGCGTTCTGAAGATGGTGATGAAGTCGTCATTGGTTCTGTGAAAGAGTTAGAAGATCTTTCAGGTAAGAAGATTCCCGATTTACACAAACCATTTATTGATACAGTAACGTTTACGAAGGAGGGGAAGAAGTATACGCGTGTTTCTGATGTTATTGATACATGGTATGATTCTGGTTCTGCAAGTTTTGCTCAATTCCATTATCCGTTTGAGAATAAGAAGTACTTTGAAGAACGGTTCCCGTATGATTTTATTGCCGAAGCGATTGATCAAACACGTGGATGGTTTTATACATCACACGTCTTAGCTACAGCATTATTTGATAAGCCTGCATATCGTTCTGTTGTCTGTGCAGGACATTTAGTTGATGAAAAAGGTGAAAAAATGTCTAAATCTAAAGGCAATGTGTTAGTTCCTGCTGAAGTGTTTGATGCTGTTGGTGTTGATGCAGTGCGTTTACAAATGTGTGCGACGTCTGTTGGTGAGCAAAAGAAGTTTTCTATTCACTTAGTCAATGAATCAATCTTACCCTTCTTGAATATTTTATTTAACACGTATCGTTTTACGTCACAAGCAGCAACGTTAACGGATAAAAAACCAAAGGAATTAGCATTGGAAGATCAATGGATGCTTTCACGTGTAAATAGTTTGGTTACAGAAGTGACAGAAAACATTGAACAGCATAATTATCATGGGTGTTTAAAGAGTTGTGTGCAATTTGTGAATGGGGATTTTTCTCGTTGGTATATTAAGTTAATTCGTGATCGTTCTAAAGATCTTGCTGTAGGGTATGTGTTACAGTATGTATTTGACAGATTAATTCGTTTGTTAGCGCCATTCATTCCATATCTTCCTGAATATTTGCATGCAGAATTATTTTCTGACACAACGTCTGTCCATTTAACACAGTGGCCGAAAGTAGATACAAAAGTAATTGATGCAACAAGTGAAGAAACGATGGATGTTGTGCGTGAAGTAACCTCATTAATTCTTGCAGAACGTGAAAAAGCACAGATTGGTGTACGATGGCCATTAGCAAAGGCAACAGTGATGGTTCCTAAAGGAATGATTGCTCGTGTGAAACAGTATGAAGCATTAATTTTAGCGCAAGCAAATATTAAGGCGTTAGTGGTTGCGGAAGGAAATATTATTACGATTAAAGTGGATAAACGTATGACTAAGGCATTGGAAGAAGAAGGGTTTTATCGTGGTGTTTCTCGTAAAGTGCAATCGATGCGTAAAAAGATGGGTCTTGTTGCGCGAGAAAAGATTTCTTTGGTTATTGAAAGTGAGTATAGTATTGAAACGTTTAAAGATCAGTTACAAGAGCGTGTTGGGGCAACAAATCTTGATTTTGGTACGGTAAAGGGTGATTTTGATTTGATTGTTGAAGAAAAGATCAAGAATCAAACGTTTAAAATTGCTATAAATAAGGCATAATTCTTTACTATGAAGTGACATGGTTGATTTAAATACCTTTATAAACCCCTCTTCTCCAATATAGATAATTAAAAAGAGGGCATTTGACAGGGGGTTACAATGCCAAAAAAAACTGCAAAAAAAACTGTAAAAAAAGCATCAGCAAAAAAACTCGATATTAAGATTGTTAATATTGTCTGTTCATCTTCATTAGGACAGGACATACCGTTAATTCGTTTGGCGGAAGCATTACCTAATACCGAATATAATCCAGAACAATTTCCTGGGTTAATCATGCGTATTAAGGAGCCTAAGACCTCTGCATTAATCTTCTCTTCAGGTAAAATCGTTAATACAGGTGCTCGTTCGCTTGCAAAAGTGCGTTTATCTATTGATAAGATCATAGAAAACCTTGCTAAAGTTAATGTTAAAATTAAGATTCAACCAAAGATTGAAGTGCAAAACATGGTTGGTTCTGGCAGTGTTGGTATGGATTTAAACTTAAATTCCTTAGCAATGGAGCTAGAAAACACAGAATATGAACCTGAACAGTTTCCAGGCTTAGTCTATAAGCTTGCAGGAACACGGGCAACATTCTTGTTATTCAGTAATGGAAAGATCGTTTGTACAGGAACGCGTTCTGAAAAGCGATTAAAAGAAGCGGTTACTGAGTTAATTTCGGTTTTAAAGAAGAAGCGGTAAGCTTCTTTCTTTTTCCTTCTTTTTTATATAAATAATTTCTCACCTATACACACCACCATAGGTATTGTTTTAAAGTTGTTTTAGCCATATCTCTAAATACACCAGTTTTGAGGGGTTTATCATTGGTTAATGCACAAGATCAGATCGAGAAGTTTCAAACATTTTTAGAAACATATCACCAGAAGGATGTTCATGAGTTAGTAAAGCAGGGTGGTCGTTCATTGTCTGTTGATTTCAATGATGTGGCAATGGCTGACACAGAACTTGCTGAAGAATTATTATCCGAACCAGAAGATGCTATTCGTGCTGCTGAAATTGCATTAGCACAGTTTGATATTCCTGATAAGATGATAAAGGTGCGGTTCTTTAACCTACCAGAATCCTCGCAAGTACGTATTAAGGATATTCGAAGTGAACATATTAACAAGTTTGTTTTTTTTGATGGTATCGTTCGTCAATCATCTGACGTTCGACCACAAATGACATCGGCAAAGTTCGAATGTCCTGCGTGTGGTAATAATATTACATTAATTCAAATGGATGAAAAGTTCAAAGAACCAAATAGGTGTTCGTGTGGCCGTGTAGGTCGTTTTAAGTTGGTTGATAAGTTATTAGCTGATACACAACGTGTTATTATTGAAGAAAGTGCTGATTTATTAGAAGGTGGTGAACAGGCAAAACGATTTGCTGTCTATCTCCGTGATGATTTAGTAGAACCACGCATGGAAAAAAAGACAACACCAGGTTCTAAGGTGCGTATGTTTGGTATTGTTCGTGAAGTAATTATTCCCTCAAAGACAGGTGGGCAATCAACACGGTTTGATTTGTCAATGGAAGCAAATTTTGTTGAGTCTGTTGAAGCATCCTATGAGGAGATTATTATTAACGAAGAAGATATTGAGGAAATTGAACAATTGGCAAAGGATCCTCAAATTTATGAGAAGTTTACCTCATCGATTGCACCGTTTATTTTAGGGCATGATGATATCAAAGGGGCGTTATTACTCCAATTGATGGGTGGTGTCTACAAAGAGCGAGGGGATGGTCAAAAGATTCGTGGTGACGTTCATGTGTTATTAGTGGGTGATCCTGGGGCTGCAAAATCTTCCTTAATTAAGTTTATTGAAACAGCAGCACCACGTGCAAGATATGTTGTTGGACGTGCAGCAACATCTGCTGGTATTACAGCAAGTGTTGTGCGTGATGAGTTTATTCGTGGTTGGGCATTGGAAGCTGGTGCAATTGTGTTAGCAAGTGGTGGTTTCTTATTATTAGATGAGATGGATAAAATGTCTGATGAAGATACTTCTGCAATGCATGAGGCAATGGCACAACAAACAGTAACGATTAGTAAAGCAAATATTCAAGCAACGTTAACGGCAAAAACATCAGTGTTAGCTGCAGCAAATCCAAAGTTTGGGCGGTTTGATCCGTATCAACCGATTGCAGCACAGATTGATTTGCCCCCTGCATTAATTAATAGATTTGATTTAATTTTTCCCGTTCGTGATTTACCGAATAAAGAAAAAGATAGTCAAATTGCAACACATGTATTAGAATTGCAACACAATCCTGAAGCAGTAGAAGCACCAATTAATTTGGAATCAATGCGTAAATACATTGCATATGCAAAACAAGCAATTCATCCTAAATTAACACCAGGGGCTATTGAAGAAATTCGTGATTTTTATGTTAACTTACGTAATACAACAACCGTCGGTGAGGTGGAAGGGGTAAAACCTATTCCTATTTCTGCACGTCAGTTAGAATCGTTAGTACGTTTGGCAGAAGGTTCTGCTCGTGTTCGTTTATCTACAAAAGTAACGCGTACAGATGCAAGAAAATCCATTGCTATTATGCGGTATTGCTTGATGCAAGTAGGTTTAGACCCTGAAACAGGACAAATTGATATTGATCGTATTTCTTCTGGTGTTACGGCTTCGACAAGAAACAAGATTCATCTTGTTCGTGAAATTATCGGTTTATTTGAGTCAAAAGGTAAAAAGTCTATTCCCATGGAGGATATTGTTGCAGAAGCAACGGAAAAGAATATTCCAGAAGCACAAGTTGAGGAAATTATTGAAAAGTTAAAGCGTGAGGGAGAAATTTATGAGCCACGACGTGGTTTCATTAGTAAAATTTAACGATGGACGTACAAACAACAAATATTCAATCACCACAAAAGGGAACGATCGTACAACGACAAGTTGCGCATAAAATTTGGTTATCTAATTTATTGAATGGTCAATTCGTTCAAGGTTTTCGTGCGGGTGAACAGTTTTCTCCGAGTTTTGTTCAACTTGGTGAAAAAAAGGTTTCACGGGTTAATGTTATTGCAACGTTGATTGATGTGTTTAAGAGTGAAGATGGGAATTATTTTTCTTTTACTGTTGATGATGGCACTGCTTCAATTCGTTTGAAAGCGTTTAATGAAGATACGAATGCATTGTTAGGATTTGAAAAAGGATGTTTGGTGTTAGTTGTTGGTCGTGTTCGTGAGTATCAAGGTGAGTTATATATTGCTCCTGAGATCACAAGGAAAATTACTGATTTGAATGATGAGTTAGTGCGTAAAGCAGAATTATTACAGATGATGGGTAAACCGGAACAAGTAACATTAACAGCACAACCCGTACAAGCAACATTGCAACCAGTACAACAAGCAGGAGAATCTACTGATAAAGAATTACGTCAAAAAGTATTAGATATGCTGATATCTCATGAGTCTACGGGTGCAGAATTACGAACGATTGTGCAAGAACTCAAGAAAGATGAAGCAACAACAGAAGCAGTATTGAAGGAACTCTTGTTAGAAGGGGAAATCTATGAGAATAAGCCTGGTTGTTACAAAGCAATCTAACACAACCCTTAAAAGACGGTTCTTCTCGGTTCTTCTATGGATTATAGTGCGTTATTGAAGGAAGCAAAGAAGCAACTCCCTGATGTTCAAGAAGAAAGTGGACGTTTTGAGATTCCCAGTGTGAAGGGTCATGTGCAGGGGAATAAGACTATTATTACTAATTTTCAACAGATTGTTGATGTCTTAGGCCGTCCTCAAGAACAATTATTGAAGTTTTTACAACGTGAGTTAGCAACACCTGCTGTTGTGGAAGGTCCTCGTTTAGTGTTAGGAAGAAAGATCCCTTCAGGATTATTAAATAAAAAGATTGAATTATACTGTCGTGATTTTGTGTTATGTAAGGAATGTAAAAAGCCTGATACGAAGTTAGTAAAAGAAGGTAGAGTATTATTATTGCGATGTACTGCATGTGGGGCAAAACACCCTATTAAATCCAAAATATGATGTATGCAAAAATACACAAAGATAAGGAAAGCACGGTTGTTGCTGTCTGTGATGAAGATCTTATAGGCAAAACCTTAACTGAAGGTGATGCTGAACTTGTTGTTTCTGAACATTTCTTTAAAGGAAAATTATTAGAGAAAGAGGCTGTTATTCGTTTGTTACAAGCAGCGGAAAATGTTAATTTAATTGGTGAAGAAGCTGTTGCATGCGGATGTGATGCTGGTTTAATTGATAAGGAAACAATTGTCCGTATTGGAGGTGTTCCTCATGCCCAATTCTACAACCTCTGATGATGTGTTATCATTTAAGTATAAACCTCCTGGTGATAAACATGAACATTATTATGAAGCGAAGATTCAAGTACGTCCTCGCGATAATGAAGTTATACGATTTATTATTAATGCAGTTAATGAGAATAATAGGGTAAGAATTTCTAAGATTCTTGAAATTAAAACAGGTGTTGATATTTATGTGTCTTCTCGTAAGTTTGCAACGATGATTGGTAAAAAGTTAAAGATGCGATTTAAAGACGGTAAGTTGGTTGTTACAAAGACCTTATTTTCGCGTAATAGACAGGCAAGCAAAAATATATATAGAGTAACCGTACTGTTTAGAAGAGAATAAAAGAGTGTGAAATGAAAGTAATCTATTGTGTGCTGTGTATAGTGCTTCTGGTGGCATCAGCAGTCGTTGCCGAAGTGTATGATTATGGAAGTGGTTCTGATAATGTTGAATTAGAAGAGGAATTTGGTGATGTTTTTCCTGTCTTAACATCATTACAATTAGGGTTATTAGCAGGTTCAAGTGTGTCAACAGATGTTGGTTCTACAGACACAACACAGTCATTTCGTTTTGGTAATGCGTTAACAGCGTTACAATCACCAAAAGTATCTTATGTTAATTCTGATGATGGTGTTGTTGATTCTTTTTTATTGATTACTAGCGGAACAACAGAAACAACGTCTTTTTTTGAGTATGAATTAACATTTGATGATGGGTTTGATAGTGGTATTTCTTCGACAGATACGTTGGAAGATTTTGAAGATGTAGAAATAAATTTGTTAGGTGACACATATACGATTGTTGATACAGAGATCAACAAGGGAACCTCGTTAGTAAGCATTAAGTTAGCGGCAAGCGCTATCACTGATTACTTGCAAGAAGGTAATGTTGCGGTGTACACAGTTGGTGCAAATAAATATGAAGTCAAGGTTACAACTATTTCTGATAATCCTAAATCTGTACGATTAGATGTGAACGGTGCAGACATTGGTGCGTTAGAGGAAAAGGATTTTTATCATTTAGCTGATGATACGATATTAGGTATACGGAAAATATTATCCTCTTCCGGCGCATCTCCTGATGTTGTTAGTTTGTTTGTTGGTGCACAAGTATTAGAATTTGAAGATCATTTTGATGATAGTGATTTTGAACAAGGGTTTTCATTGGATCAAGAAAAAGTTACGTCTGGTTTTGTTTCGTTAAAAGGTTCAGTGAGCGGATCATCTTTTACGATGACAAGTTTGAAATATCGAGGTGCTTCATCATTAGATCTGTACATTGGTAATGGTGAACGGTTATCTACAAAGTTAGATGATCCTTCTGTTCTGTTTGGAAATTGGGATTTATTATATAATGGTTTCAAAACAGTGTCTGAAACACAAATTATTATTGATAGTACAGACGATCTTACGTTTGATTTGACATTTAAGAATGATCTTGGAAGCCAATACAAAGTTCCTTTGTACAACAAAGATGGTTCGTTAGGTGACGGGACGCGTTCATTGCGTGTTGTTGAAGGGTCGAGTTCTTCTGATTTTAATGTGTCATTAAAGGATTATATGATACTCTCAACAGGATCTTCAAAAACTGATAAGAGTTTTGTTGTGCAGTATGATAGTGTTGATGTGAGTAATAAAAAAGTGTTATTTACAGAGGTGTTGTCAACGGGTGGTAATCAAATTACTGCAACATATAGTGATTCTTCTGTTACCGGTGCTATTGGTGAAGGCACTGTGACTGTTGGAGGAACAGGATTTCAGTTTTATGTTCAGAACGATAGTAGTTACAAGTTAGCAATAGACTTGGATAGTGATGGGTCTGTTTCAAGTACAGCAGTTGATATTATCACAGAAGGTGGTGCAATTATTGATGTGGGTACATCTCAAGATCCTGGAACAACATACACAATGAAAGTAACAACAGATGGTTCTGATTTGGAAGAATCGTCCGCTAATCAAGCGACATCTTTTGAACTATCTGGTGGTAGTGCTGTTGGTATTTCTCCTACAGACTTTAGCGGACTAACAATGTACAGTGAAGGTTCTAAAAGCTCTGCAATGTCGACATATGGTGCTGAGTTCCTTGTAGTCAATACGAATGCTGCAAATGCAGGGAGTTTAACGATTAATTATCCTTTACAACAACGGTTTGCTAATGTTAAATTTGAATTGTTAACAGCATCAAGTACAACTACTGGAACGGAAAAATCTGATTCAACATGTTTTGATGGATTACAAAACGGTGATGAAATTGATATTGATTGTGGTGGTGTGTGTCCTGGGTGTATTCCTCTTGTTTGTTTGAATGGTGAGTTAGATGATCTTGAAGACGGTGTTGATTGTGGTGGTGTGTGTCCTGATGCCTGTACAGAAACACAAGAAGCTTCACAAGACACTGGCCAAGGTGCAGGGACGGAAACAGGTGGTCCGACAGCAGTTGATGATCCTGAATGTATTTTAGGTTGTGTGTATGTGACGGAGGACGATATTATTATTTGTGTAGAAGTTGGGGGATCTGTAGGAAAGTTATATTGCCAAGGTCCTGGTGAGTTAGTTGAATCATTAAAAAATGGTGCGACGTGTGCTTCGGATCAACAATGTTTGTCAGGAACGTGTAACGAACAAGTATGTGGTCGAAGGACAACACCTTTAGCTACAGGATTGAATATTGCGTTGATTATTTTTGCTCTTCTCGCTGCGTTTAAGTTGCATGGGTTATTAAAATAAGCCCTTCAGAAGGTTTATAAAGCGCTTTTTGTGAGTTTTTTTATGCCTCCACATAAGAGACCTGTACGGAAATTTACGAAGAGAAAAGGTACGCCTCCTCCTACGTTGAGTGAGATCACTCGTGTTCGTACGCCTCGACCTCCTCAAGTGTTTGGAACGATCGAACAACGGTTAGGTGGGTCAAAGATGCGTGTACGGTGTTTAGATGGGAAAACACGGTTATGTCGTGTTCCTGGGCGTATGAAGCGTAAGTTATGGGTTCGTGAGGGTGATACTGTTATTGTTGAGCCGTGGGAGCTCGGTGGTGGTGAACGGGGTGATATTATCTATAAATATAGGCCAACACAAGTGTTATGGCTGAAGAAGAAAGGCTTAATTAAGCAAGTTGAAGAATTTGATGATTTCTAAGATGTTTGAACAGGAAGTTAAGATTCCCAAAGAAAGGGTTGCTATTCTTGTAGGTACAAAAGGTGTTATGAAACGGTTTTTACAACGTAAAACTAAAACAAAACTAACCATTTCTCGCGAAGGTGATGTGATCATTGCAGGGAAAGAAAACATTGATGTGTTTGATGCAGTGCCTATCATAAAAGCTATTGGACGTGGGTTTAACCCTGATATTGCTATTATGTTGTTGGATGAAACATTTGCATTTGAATTGATTTCATTAAAGGATTTTGCACGTAACGACAAAGATATGGTGCGTGTTCGTTCACGTCTTATTGGTACAAATGGTAAGGCACGTCACATGTTAGAAAAGTTAACAGGGTTATTTATTTCTGTGCAAGGGAAAACTGTTTGTTTAATTGGTAAGATTGATGACATGGCTATTGGTATGCGTGCTATGGAAAAGTTATTGAAAGGCGCACCGCATGGTAATGTGTATAAGTTTATCGAAACAGAGAAAGAAAGAGTATTAAGAGAATAATATAACAAAGTTTATAAATCATATTTTGAAACAGGTCGTTCATGGTTAAAAAAACAGTAAAACAAGTTGATCATGCTGAACGGTTAGCAAAAGAACAAAAGACTATTTCTGTATCTCAATTTTTTGAACGTAACCGCCACCTATTGGGTTTTGATAACCCTATCAAGGCATTATCGACAACGATTAAAGAGTTAGTTGACAACTCCTTAGATGCCTGTCAAGAGATTCAAGTCTTGCCTGAAATTCTTGTTCAAATTAAAAAATGTAAGGATGAAAACCGTTTTGTTGTTATTGTGGAAGATAATGGGCCTGGTATTGTAAAAGCTCAAATTCCTAAAGTATTCGCTAAGCTCTTGTATGGGTCGAAATTCGCTAAGATGCAGCAATCTCGTGGCCAACAAGGTATTGGTGTTTCAGCTTCAGTGTTATATGGTCAATTAACTACAGGGAAATCTTCAAAGATTACTTCTCGTACAGGAGAAAAGAAGCCTGCTCATTTTTATGAATTACACATTGATATTAATCATAACGAACCTGAAGTTATTCAAGAAAAAGAAGTTGAATGGTTAAATAAAGTTCATGGTACACGTGTTGAGATTGAATTAGAAGGAAAGTATCAACGTGGTCGATTAAGTGTTGATGAATATATTAAACAATCAGCTATTGCTAATCCTCATGCATCAATTACATATATTCCTCCAGATGGTAAGTCCATAAAATACAAACGTGGTACTGAAGTGTTACCAAAAGAACCAGGTGAAATTAAACCGCACCCGTATGGTATTGAGTTAGGTGTGTTAATTCGTATGATGAAGGTAACTGCATCTAAAACGATCCAACATTTTTTTACGCATGAGTTTTCACGTGTGTCTTCAAATGTTGCAAAAGAAATTTGTGATAAGGCTGGTATTCCTGTTACTGCAAAACCACATTCATTTGGTCATGCAGAAGCAGATAAATTATTCCAAGCTATTAAGAAAACAAAGATTATGGCTCCTTCAACGAATTGTTTGTCTCCTATTACTGAAGAAATTTTAACAAAAGGATTAAAGAAAGAAATTAATGCTGAATTTTACACAGCAACAACACGTCCGCCAACAGTGTATAGAGGTATGCCGTTCCAAGTTGAAATTGCATTTGCGTATGGTGGTGACTTGCCTGGTGACGAATTGGCTAAAGTGATGCGTTTCGCAAATCGTGTTCCTTTGCAGTACATGCAGTCTGGATGTTCCATTACCAAAGGCGTATTACAAACAGCGTGGAAGAATTATGGTGTTTCCCAGTCTAAGGGTGCGTTACCGTCTGCTCCATTGATTATTGCCGTACATATTGCATCGGTATGGGTGCCGTTTACGTCAGAATCTAAAGAGGCTATTGCACATTATCCTGAAATTCTTAAAGAGGTTAAATTAGCGTTACAAGAATGTGGTCGTAAGTTAGGTATTTATTTGCGTAGAAAGAAACGTGCTGCTGATGAGGAAAAAAAGAAATCATATATTGTTAAGTACATTCCACACGTAAGTGGTGCATTACAAGAGTTGTTAGCATTGTCTGATAAGGATGAACAACAAATTCAGGTTATTTTGAAAGCACAATTGGAGAAGGAACGATCATGAGTCCTAAGAAAACAGTCGAAGTAGTAAGGAAGAAAAAAGCAGATGCTTCTTCAAAGAAAACGTTAACAGCTATTAATGATTCTGCTACTGATATTTTTAAGAAAATTATGAAGAAAAAAAGTCCAGAGATGACGTTTCCTATTCGTGCATTAAACAATGTGAAATATGATCCTAAAAAAGGTTTCTTTGAATTGATTGGTAAGATTAAAACACGTGCATTGAATGTTAATACCGTTAAAGCATTTGCCCAAACGTTACGTATGATGGGTTTTTCTAAAGAATTATTAGAAGCAAATGATATTGCAACGAAAAGAGAAGCGTATTATGTTTCAAAGAACTGGGGTGATGCTCGGTTTAAGGAACAACCTGAGTCTGATACGGTGATGGATGATGTTGAAGCAATGTTTCGTATTAATCGTGAACAGTTAGGCTTTATCCCTGAAGAGAAAGGTGGTGCTGTTGCTGGGCAATTGGTTGTTGTTGATAAGGATCCGACGACGGGTAGGGACTTGAAGATTGATTGTACAAAGTTTGGTTCTGGTGCGTATTCTGTGCCTACATCTGTTGAACACTTAAAGTTTGAAACGAAAGCAAAGTTTATTTTGGCTATTGAAACAGCGGGTATGTTTGAACGTTTAAACAAGCATGGGTACTGGAAGTCGGCTAATTGTATTTTAATTTCGATGGGTGGTGTTCCTACACGTGCTTGTCGCAGGTTTATTAGACGATTATCTGATGATAAGAATTTACCGGTGTATGCGTTTTGTGATGGTGATATGTATGCGTTCTTTAATATTTACAGGACGTTAAAGGTTGGTTCGGGTAATGCTGCTCATTTGAATGAGTTCTTTTGTGTTCCTCGTGCTCGTTTTATTGGTATTACACCACAAGATATTGTGGACTACAAATTACCAACGCATCCATTAAAGGATGTCGATATTAAACGTGCAAAAGATGCATTAAAGAATGATCCATTTGTGCAACAGCATAAGGAATGGCAAAAGGCTATTCAACAACAAGTAAAGTCTGGTCAACGTGCAGAACAGCAAGCGTTAGCCAAGTGGGGTTTAAATTATGTTCTTGATAAGTATTTGCCTCAAAAGTTGAAAAATAATAAGACATGGTTACCGTAAGCCAGTATATTTTAAAAACATATTTTCTTTATTGTTATTATGCAAAAAATTAAAGCTATTTTATTTGATATAGACAATACATTGTTTGATATTAAAGATATTAAGAAAAATGCTATTGCCAGTGCAGCACAAGCTATGTTGGATGCTGGATTGAAGATAGAAAAGGATGAGATTATCCGATTACTAGAAAAGGAATATTTTGATGAACCAAAGTTTTATGGTCGCACTGTTATTTCTGATTTTTTGCAAGAGCAAGCTATCCATGATCCCAAGATTGAGGCGGCAGGTATTGAGGGATACAGGAAAGGAAAAATACCTCATATGAAACCCTATCGGGGTGTTGTTGAAACGTTAAAGGCGTTAAAGGGGTTGAATTGTGCATTAGCCATAGTTTCTGATGCTCGTGAGGTCAAAGTGCATCAAAACCTCTACGCATTGGGTATAGATCATTTTTTTGAGGTGGTTATTTCGTCAAGAACATTAAATACATTTAAACCGGATAAAATCGCTTTTGCGGCAGCATTGGAAGCTTTGGGAGTAACGCCTGAAGAAACAGTGCATGTGGGTGATAACATAGACAGGGATGTTCAAGGGGCTAATAACATAGGTATGCATTCTGTGTATGCTGTCTATGGGGAATGCCATTCAGAAGGCATCTATGAGGGAAAGGCTGACTTTGAAATTAATAATTTTTCTGAGATCTTGGGTGTTGTTGAGTCATTGAACCAGAAAGCTTAAATAGCCTTTTGTGAGGTTGTAGGTACGTTTAACGTTTGTTTAAGCGGAAACATGGGGTTTTTTCACAATGACGCAAGCACAAGGTAATCAACCGATTTTTATCCTGCCTGATGGCTATTCAAGAACCTTAGGTAAAGATGCACAACGGAATAATATTCTTGCAGCAAAAGTTGTTGCTGAAACAGTTCGTACAACATTGGGTCCTCGTGGTATGGACAAGATGTTAGTTGATTCGATGCAAGATGTTATCGTAACGAATGATGGTGTAACTATTTTGAAAGAAATGCAGATTGAACATCCTGCAGCAAAGATGCTTGTTGAAGTAGCGAAAACTCAAGAAGAAGAAGTTGGTGATGGTACGACCACAGCTGTTGTTATTGCTGGTGAATTACTCAAAAACGCTGAAGAATTAATTGAGAAAAATGTTCATCCAACGATTATTTCTAAAGGATATCGTTTGGCTGCTGAAGAAGCACAAAATATTTTGAATGCTATTGCTGAGCCATTACATGCTTCTGATAAAGCAACGTTAAAGAAAATTGCTATGACTGCTATGACGGGTAAAGGTGCTGAGTCTGCTAAAGAATTATTGTCTACATTAACTGTTGAAGCAATTACACAAATTGCAGATGGTACAAACATTTCAAGTAATGATATTAAGGTTGAAAAGAAAGTTGGTTCTGGTATTGATGATTCTGAATTAATCAAAGGATTAGTTATTGAAAAAGAACGTGTGCATGCAAACATGCCAACACATGTTCCAAAGGCAAAAGTATTATTGTTAGATACTGCTATTGAAATTAAAAGTACAGAAACGGATGCTAAAATTCAAATTACTGCTCCTGAACAAATGGATGCATTCTTACGTCAAGAAGAACAAATTATTAAACGATTAACAGATAAGATTATTGAATCTGAAGCGAATGTTGTCTTTTGTCAAAAGGGTATTGATGATCTTGCTCAGTTTTATTTAGCGAAGGCAGGTATTTATGCAACACGTCGTGTGAAAAAATCTGATATCGAAAAGTTAGCACGGGCAACAGGTGCATCTATTATTACAAACATTGATACGATTACGAAAGAGTCTTTAGGCTTTGCTGGTGTTGTTGAAGAGTTAAAGATTGGTGATGAAGAAATGACCTATGTTCGTGAATGTAAGAATCCTAAAGCAGTTACCATATTAGTTCGTGGCGGTACAGAGCATGTTGTTGCTGAAGTTGAACGTGCTGTTGAAGATGCTATTGGTGATGTTATTTCGGCATTGAAAGATGGTCGTGCTGTAGCTGGTGCAGGGGCTGCTGAAATGGAGTTAGCACGTGGTTTGCGTAAGTTTGCAAATAAGTTATCTGGTCGTGAACAATTAGCTGTTATGGCTTTTGCAGAGTCTATGGAAGTTATTCCTCGTACGTTAGCTGAAAATGCTGGATTAGATCCTATTGATGTCTTAACAAGTTTGAAAGCTGCTCATGATAAGAAAGAAAAGTTCGCTGGTATCAATGTGTTCACTGGTAAAGTTATGGATGCATGGAAAACTGGCGTTATTGAACCCTTAAAGATCAAAACACAAGCGGTAAAATCTGCGTCTGAAGTTGCAGAGTTGATTTTACGTATTGATGATGTAATTGCAAGTTCGCCTACTGGCGGTCCTCCTGCAGGTGGAATGCATGGTGGTATGCCTCCTGGTATGGGCGGTATGATGTAGATATGAAAAAATTTCTTGTTGATGGTTGGGTCAACCCCGATTGTTATGACTCTCGTAAGGTTTTTCCAGTAATTTTAGACCACTTAGAGGTGTATGGTGTGGAATTAATAACACCAGACAAACAAAGATTTTGTACACCCAAAACTGATCCTTTAGAGCTAACATATCTTCTTGCAGAACAAGGTGTTGTGTTAACGTACAGTTCAGTTGAACTTCAGGAGAGGAAAGAAGCTAGCTTGCCAGGTTCGAAGGTAGTTGTAGCATTACATGGTCTTGAAGCTAATGTGCGTGTAACAGAACAATCCTTAGGAAACATCAGAAGACATTTTTCACCATATGCACAGGATATAGCCGAACGTAGAATTTTTCATGATGACATTATGGTGTTAGTAGATAGATTAGCAGATCTTCAAACATCATCATAAATAAAGCTGAATATTTTTATACTTTGTTTACGTAATATATTCATGTCATTACAGTTGAAAAAAGAGGATCATCAACGTGTTGCTCGTTTTCTTAAAAAGAAAAGTATCACACATGATAGACCGTTAAAGAGTGTTCTTTCACAAGTTGTTGATGGGTCGAAAGGTGCTATTCTTGCTGAAGAACAGTTTGTTACAAAACAAAAACAATCTATTTCTACGTATGCACAAGCGATTGCATTACATCAAAAGAAAGGTCTTATTCAAGATGTTGTGGTGTCTGAAAAAGCAACGCAAAGAGAATTGTATGAGGTTATTGTTTCATGCATTCGTTTTCTCAATAACAAAGGTATGACGTCTATTGAGTTAGTAAGTAATAAACGGTTAGAACCGTTATTCAAAAAAATGTCCTTTGTGCGTATTGGAGAACGAGAACAAGATGTTTTTATGAGATATGCTTCACCAAAGGAAGTACAGTCTAATTTGCAAAAAACATTTCAGGACACAGAATTATTAGAAAAGGTGTCTTCTGCAACGGCTGAACGGCTTCGTAAGCTCCACTAATCACCAATACGTTTATAAAGTTGGTTCATCTCTGGCGTAAGAAGAGGAAAAGAGGACTATGCCCGCAAAAAAAGTTTCTGCATCTGAACCGTTAGTTGATGAGTTAATCAAGCACAATATTTCTTTAGAAAAAGTATCGTTAGAGTTGTTAGAGTCTGTTAACAAGATGACTCACCGTATGGATCGCATGTTATCATTATTTGAGGAAGCTGCTAAGAATATTGAAAGTGCAGAAAAACTGGATGAAAAACCTCTTGCTTCACAATTGAGTGATTTGGTTGAACAAAATAAAACGCTTGCTCGTGGACTGCTCTTAATTGAACGGTTTATTCGTGATAAGACGTCTGTTGGGTTTACTCCGGGTACTATGCAACCAAAGCCATTACCAAGGATTGATTAATAATGGCTGAAGATGTGTCATTTGTTCTTGATACCAAATTACGTGAAGTTAATCAAGAGATTGAAAAATTAGTATTTCAAATTAATAATCCTCTTGCTGGTGAAAAGATTTTTATTATTAAGAAGTTCACACGTGGTTTAATTAATGCGTATGCAAAAGAACGTGCATTAACATTACATCGTTCCCTTCCTTCTGATGCGTTAGTAATGCGTACAGAAACAGGGACGTTTGACGAACCTGAATTTAATTTACCTCCTTTAGATGAGAGTCCGTTTGCAGTTGCTGATAGGCCAACAAAACTTCCAAGAGATTGGTTGGATTCAACGGTTAAAGTGCAACCGCGCGTTTCTGTTGCTAAAAAGCCTTTGGTTAAGGTTGTGAAGAAACGATTACTTCCTAAACCGTTACCGAAGAAACTTCCTGAAGAAAAGATTTCATTAATTACATCGAAGATTACGAATGAAGAGATGGCCTATGGTTTGCAAAAAGGTATGTTCTATTTTGTCCATGAGGCGGTGTTAGAACCTGATGAAATTACTGTATTGAATGCAATGCGTCCACTTGTTGAAAAAAAACAAGAGTTATTTCAGGATAAACAAAAGTTTACAAAAGTAATGTTGCGTATGGCAAGAAAGAATAAAGTGCCTAAGAATGAGTTGAGTCCGTCTAAGTTGCGTTATTTTTTAATTAAACATTTAGTTAACTTTGGGTTGATTGATCCGTTATTACATGATACTGCGATTATTAAGGTGGTATGTGATGGTCCTAAGTTGAAGTTGAAAATCCTACGTGATACAAAAGAGTTAATTACTAATTTGGAATTTAAGTCTGAAAAGTATTTGAATGATTTCTTAAAGACTATTGCTCAAAGAAAGGGTGTGCCGTTAGACGAAGGAAATCCTACATTTGATGTTACGTTTGAACATTTTAGAATGCAAGCAACATTGGGTGTTGCTGGGTTGCCTTCAACGTTTATTGTTGAAAAGACTATTTAACGCCAGAAAACGTCAACGTCATCGGTTCGTTCGTATGGTGTGATGGCAACTTTTTGTTCTACTTTTCCTGCGTTGTGTTCTAGTAATCCTTGATAGGCAATCATTGCTCCGTTATCAACGAGTAAGGATTTTTGTGGAATAAAACATTTTGCTCCACGTTCTTTGCACATGATACCTGCCATTTCTTGTAGTCGTGCATTGCATGCAACGCCACCACCGAGTAAGAGTTCTTTTTTTCCGCAGTGTGCCATGGCTCGTTCTGCTACTTCAATGAGCATAGCAAAGGCTGTTTCTTGTAAGGAGTATGCAAGGTCTTCTACAGGGTGTTCTTTTTTATCGAATTTTTGTTTTAAGTTGGTTAACATACCTGTTAAGGAAATGTCCATGCCTTTGACAGAATAGGGTAATTGAATAAGGTTTTTTCCTTTGAGTGCAAGTTGTTCTATTTTTGGTCCTCCTGGAAAACCAAGACCGATGTGACGTGCAAAGGCATCTAAGAAGTTTCCAATACCTTGATCTAATGTTTCTCCAAAGACTCTATACTTCCCTCCTTCATATGCAATAACTTGTGTGTTTGCACCAGATGCGTAGAGTAAGACGGGATTTTTTACGGGTGTTACTAAGTTACCTACAGAAAGATGGGCGATACAATGGTTGATGCCAATGTGTGGTATATTCATTCGTTGTGATAAATCTTTTGCAGTGTTTTTCCCAACATGTAAACAGGGTCCAATACCTGGTCCGCGTGAATATGTTATGATATCTATTTGTTTTCCTGGACATTTTTTTTCAAATTGTGCTAGCGCTTCTTTGATTAATCCATCTCGAACACGTTCATGGTGTTTACCCGCGTCCATGGGAATGATGCCGCCTTTCTCTGTTGTATAAGAATCTTTTACGTTAACAAATACTTCTTTTGCACTAACAATGCCAATGCCAAACGTGTGCGCTGTTGATTCGATGCCTAAGGATATCATTGTTTAGAGAACAAGATGACTGTCTTGAATGGTATGGTAAAATTTCATGTAGTCTGCATGATTTTTATTTATTTTCATGAAGCGTACTTTTTCACAGATGTGTGCAAAGTGATTATTTAGCCGTTCTTCAACACGTTCTTCTTGATGGAAGTGTTTTACAAATAAGGTGTCAATAAGGTTGTCTTCATCAATGTCTTGGTTTGCTTGTGATTTGACGAAGTTGATGATGCTTGTTGTGAGTGTTTCTGCTTTTTTTGTTATGTCCATGGTTACTACTTGTGTTTTTGTTTCACCGTTAACATTGTAGGTTAATCGCATAGTTGCAATAAACTTCTGAGGATCAAAAGAGACCATTTCAAGGCGGTTTATTGCTAGTGGTATGTCTTTCATGAGTTTGATGGTGTTTATTTGTTTAAATGGATTATTATTTTGAGGTCATGATTTCAACAACATCACCATCGAGTAAGGGATGTTCTTTGCCTACAGGAACGCGTTTTTTAACGTCCATGGCTTTGATGAAACTGTTACCAATATCTGTATGTATTCTGAAGGCAAATTCTAATGCTGTTGATCCGTTTTTGAGTAAGAAACAATCTGGTAAGACATTGCCATCTTTGTCTTTTAAATTATTCATGCCGCCAGGATAGACGTGGATGTAATCAAGTAGAGTAAAGACGGCTGTATTCAATGCTTCTTGAACACCTGTACTTCCATAAACATCTAAGATCTTTTCTTTGATAAAGGTTAATGCTTTTTGTTGTTGTTCGTTAATGTCATTTGTTTTCGTTGTAAACGTTTTTTCTCCGGGGATATATTCGATAACGTCATGTTTTGCTGCTTCTCGTAAGGCTACTTCTCCATCTGAACTGCAGGCTATAATGTGGTAATCGGGAAACGTTTCCTTGAGTGTTGGAATGTTTTTTTGTGCTGCAACTGTATCTGCTTTATTAGCAACAATAACTATTGGTTTTGTTTTCTTTCGTAGTGATTGTGCAAAGGAAAGTAATTGTTGTTCATCCCATGTTTCTGGTGCAACATCTCCTAATGTTAATTCACGTAGTGCTTCTTCTACATGTGATTCGGTAACGCGCAATCCTGATAATCGTTTTGCTATTGTTTTGACAACGTTTGTTTTTTCTTGTTGCATTGTTCGTGCAAACTTATCCCATCCTCGTTGCATAATGCTCAAGTACCATTGGTCTAGTTCGTGTTCTAAAAATTGTACATCGTTTATGGGGTCGTAACTTCCTTCTTCGACGGTTTCTCCTTTTTCGTTGGTTCCACCACTTGCGTCAATAACATGGAGTAATGCATCTGCTGGTTGTAAGTCGTTCAAGAATGCATTTCCTAATCCTTTTCCTTCGTGTGCTCCTGGTACTAAACCTGCAACGTCAATAAGTTCGATGGATAAGAATCGATTGTGATTGACACATGATCCTGTTCGTGGGTTGCATTGTGTTTTGAAAAACGTGTCAACACAGTTTACTTTCACATGACCAACACCAGAATTTGGTTGTATGGTTGCGAAGGGATAATTAGCTATTTCTACATCGGCAAGCGTTGCTGCCTTGAAGAAGGTGCTTTTTCCTACGTTTGGTTTTCCGACGACGCCGATAATCATAGGTCTTGTTCGTTTGATGAGTTTTTTAAGGTTTTGTGCAAGACAAAGGTTTAAAAGAACACATACACCAGCCATGGGATGTGAGCCCGTAGCTCAGCCTGGTAAGAGCGCCAGTCTTATATGACTGCATTTCGTTCAAGAAATGTGCTAGCTCTAGGAAAGCTGGAGGTCGAGAGTTCAAATCTCCCCGGGCTCATTTTTTATTTTAAATATCTGTGTTTGGAAATAAGATTTTCATTTCATTGTAGGTGGCTGCTTCAAAGAGGCTGTCTTCAAAAAAGCTAGTCACATCGTCTGCACTGGATGTTGGGCGTGTATGGTGGTGTAAGGAGGTTCCACTATCAGCGTCTTGCATGACTGGGAAGAGGTTGTTGTAATCAAAATGACCTTGGGGTGTATCAAACATTGTTTGTACGGCCGATGCAAAATGTTTTTTGCTAAATCTATCTAATTGTGTAACCCTTGTGACAAGTGCATCTCTTTGTAAGGCAGCTTTGTGGAAGCGTTGAAAGTTTTTTTCAAGGGAGTCAAAAGTAGAATAAGGGATGTCAACAAACTCTTCGTCATCAAAACCAAGATGTCTTCCTTGATGGGCTGATAATCCTCTTCGTTTTGTGTGCATTTCTGTAGCTTGTCTTTGTACAGTTTCTGCATCATGGAACCAATAATTTGCTCTTCTTTTTACGACAGCATCAATAGTGGGTGCATCAAGAGTTCCTTCATTAAGAAATGTTTGTACATTGGCTGATAAAATATCTGTTAAAACAACGGCTTCGCTGTCAAGATCCAAAGACATGTGTGCAACACTATCTACATCATTTCTAATATGTGTTCGCATTTCTTGTGGGATTGTTGTTTGAAGATATCTTTGTGCAACAAAGGTTGACCAATCATGTAATGCGTTTCGCGTGTATGCTTCATCTATCATACTTATATTGTCCAACATATCCTTTATAAACATGGTCTTTATTGGGAAGCTTTATAAATCAGTTAAAAAATAATTTTAAGGTGGGAAAAAAAGAGGAAAAGGGATCTTTTGCAATTACAGCTGTAGTATTATTGCTCTTTGCATCATTAGCTCCTTTTTTAACAGAACAGCTTGAAGGACCATCTACGGTTAAAATAACGGGAATGCAACCAGTTAATCCTAATCCTAATCCTTCATTGCCTAAAGTCGATTCTTTCACTAAATATTCTTATGAACGTTGGGTTAAATATCTCGTAAAACCACTTCATCGGTTGAAAGATGCAATTTTTGGAAAACATAAAGGAAATCAATTTGATGCATGTTGGAAATTAAGAAGAATACAACATTGGATTGCTGATGTTATTTACCAACTTAATGTTGATGGTGTTCCCATTCCTGATTTTTTGAGGGATCTACAACGAGATTACAACGAACCTGGGCTTAAAGATGACTGTTGGAACAATGAACAGTATCGAAGATATGTGCAAACGGGTGGAGAACCTGATCCGCTGGACTGGCCGTACGAGGATCTTTATATGAAAAAATTTAATCCTTCGGGGAGTTATAATAGGGCTCCTGGAATCGGTAAGGGTTTTTCATTTGAACTTCCATTCATACCTATACCTTGTGGGTTAGGTGCGCAAGTAGCAACATTTGCTTCTGGTGTTACTTCGGCAGTGTTGAACTCTATCAAAGGTGCTTTAGCAAACCCTAGTACGCAACTTGCTGTTGCTTCTGTAATTGTGACAGATACTGCAGGATTAACACAACCAATGTCTACCACTGATGCAAATGCGTTAAAGAATATGATTGATAGTGGTACATTGCCTAATCCTGATGAATCTCTTTTGGCAGATACATGTAAATCAGGTGAAAGTGGGGGGGCGTTAACACAGGGGGATGCAGGTACTGGAAAAAATAGTTGTAATGCTGCGTTATTAAAACAAGTTGATATTGATTTTACATTTGATTCTATGGGCCCACATCTTGGATGGGATGTTTACCTTAATGTGCCTGATGCTATGGGGACTGGTGCATTGGAATCGATTGATTGGCCGAACACTGAAATAAGTTATTCTGATCATCATATAAAAAAGCTTTCAGGTAATGACATGTTGATTGAAGGTGGTGTTCTAATTAAAGCGAGTGAAGATTGTTTTGCAACATATCCTGTAACTTTTAATTTTGCATGTGGATCGGCAAGTTCATTTTTTGAAGTTGATTGTGATGGTAATGGTATTTATGTTCCTGAAGGGAACGAGGGTGGTGTGACATTTTCGGGTGGCGGTTCAACTATTGCTGGTGATGGTGCGGGTAGTGGTTCTGGTGCTGCTGGTACTGGTGCTGGTTCGTTATGTTCGTTAAGTTCAGATGGATTATCGTGTGTTGATGGTGGTTGTTCTGATTCAGGTGGTTTATGTACGCTAACTGAAGGTAGTTGTGCATGTATTGGTAGCACGGGTGAGCCTATTGGTCCACCAAGTGGTACGCCGCCGAGCGGTCCTATTACTGGTAATGTTGTAAAAAATACTTTTAAAACAACAAATGTTGGTTCTTCAACAACATCAATGATAGTTGGAGGTACACCACAACCAAGTATGCAAAGTGTGTTGGGCAACCAACAACAAATATCTGTGGGCATACCAACAATACCCTTTAACAAAGGAGATTTGGTGGAGTCCTCTGTTGTGTATACAATTCAAAATGGAAAATTACTTAGTTTAGGTACAGAAATATATGAATATGGAGATATCGTAACGACTACAACAGAATTTACACCTTTTGGTAGGCCATTAAAAAGTACTGTAACTGATACAGAATATTTAGTAGACTACACTGCTAAATGGATCTATGAAAATAATGATCCTTCACAACCACAAAATAAACTTTTGAGAATGGAGGATAACTTCGGAGCATTTGTAGATTATTTAGATCATACAACAATACAAGGTGATCCAGATCTGTTTGGAAGTAGTTCACAGTTTTCTGTTCCTACATTATCTAAAACAAGTATGCTCTCTAGGGTGGATAGTGTAAATGATGTTTTCTATATGGCTTATGATTATACACCTATAACTCTTTTAACAACAGGGGAAGAATACATAAAGATTAATAGTTATTTTGATTTGACCCAACAAGGTGTGTTAAATAAACAATCACAGGGTATTATTTTTGGAACAGAGTATATAGAAATACCTAAATTAACTGCATATATTCCTCAAGAAGGAGCATCAAGTACCATAAAAAACACATATGGTAAGAAAAGTAAACTTATTGAAAAGGAGAAGTGGTCCTTTAGAGGTTGGTTTGAAAAGGAAACTTTTGAATATAATAATCCTTTAGGGCAAACATCAAAATATGTTTATTCATTTGATTTAGAAAATGATGGTGTTTTTGAGGAAGTAAGGGATGTTGATTACACATACACATCAAACGGTTTTTTACGTTCAACAACAATCAATGATGATTACACATACACTCTGACTTATAATCCTGAACCTGTACAAGATCACTCACTTATTGCAGACATCGTTACTGATGATGGAATTTCTGTGATGGGTGCTATGGAATTTGTTACACCTAGCGGTCCTGAGTTTCCAGAAAATATTTATCAATAATTGTTTTGCAATAATTTAATCTTCAGTATTTTATAATACTCACATTGCTTTGGTGATTTGGTGGCCACGTACTGCTTTGATTACTATTATGTTTTAAGGGCCAGGTCCAACTATTTTTTGCTTCATGGTTTGCGGGCCAGCCTTGGCTAACATATTGAATATGCCCTTCAGCGTAGGGTGATTGCTCATAGGTATAGTTTTGTTCTTCAAGAGTTTTGTGAAAGTCCCGTTTTGATTCATAAACAAGGCAACTCCAATATGTAGAAGGTCCAGTAGTTTCATCACAACGAGTTGTGTAGTTAAGAAAGTCTTCCACATCAAGATAATCATAGTAAGGTGATATGGCTACACGACTATTTTTGAATGTTTTAAAGTTGCCATGCTCATCAATACCGCCTGCATATTTTGTGTAAGGGTACACTGCATGGATTTTCTTTCTGATAGCTAGTCGTGGGGGGAGTTGGTCGAAGGGTCCATCAAAATAATTATTGTCAAAGATGTTTCTTCGTAAGACACCTACAAGAATTTTTCGTTGGTAAGTTTTATCATATAAGAAAATAAACTGTGTTCGTTTTCCTTGATAAAATTCTTCTCCCAGTGGTAGGAGTTTATCAGTGATACCATTTTCTTCATCTAAAACATAATAAAATGAGCTATTTTGTTTGTTGAAAAGAAGAAACATTTTGATACCAGATTCATCATAGATGTGGGCTACAAATTCCTCCTCAGGAAGTAACTGAATATCTTCTGGTTGTTGTAATGCAAGGTCATTAAGGTAGAATGTAACTGTTTTTTCTTTGTAAGTAACATCATATTCATAGGGTGTTTGTTGTTCAATGGTTAGGCCATCTTTTTCTGAGAGTGTTGTATAGTATGTTTCTCCATGAGGATCATATTTGTCAAAATAACCAATATGAATAGTTCCGTTACCTGCATCAAGAAGTCTCAAATTGCCTGAAAGAATAATTTCTGGAAGTGTTATTTGATAATAATAATATGTTTCTGTAGGGTATACAACTGCTTTGGTTGGTACATGTTCGAAAAGATATGAAAAAACTTCACTAGTGTTTGTGTAATCAATAACGATTTTTTTGTGGGGTGTAAGAATTTCTAAACCATACAGGTAAGAAGAAGAAAGATAATGTCCTACTGTTTCCATGCTTGCCGCACCATGGCGAATTTCTTGTTCTTGTAAATAAAACTGATTAAAAAAAACATTTTCAGAAAGAATACCGACAAAGAGGGGGAATAACAATAACAGAAGAATAAGAGTAATTTTTATCGTTTTTTTTAAAATCATTATTGCTCGCAATATGGTTTTCTTTTATAACAACATGTTTGATGAAATATAATTTAACAATTACCTATGTTTGTTACATCAAAGTCGTGGTTTGCTGGCCATCCTGGGCTTGCTTGTGTACTATGTTCTTTTGGCCATTTTGTACTACATTTTTTCTTGTGGTTTGCTGGCCATGTAGCACTTGTGGTTTTTGAGTGAGTTGAATCCCATGTTTTACTAGCGTCCTTGTGGTGGTTTGCTGGCCATTTTATGCTCGTGGGTGCCCAATGATTTTTTCCCCAACTTTTTGATGCATCTTTACCATGGTCTGCTGGCCATTTTTTACTGGTAGTAACTCTATGGTTTCCCCATGTGCTACTAATTGATGATGCATGTTCACTATTCCATCCTGGACTAAGTGTCGGATCATGGCTTGCAGGCCATTTGGCGCTTTGTGCTGATGTATGCCCTGGTGGCCATCCTGGACTTGTTTGTGCATCATGGTTCTTTGGCCATCCTGGACTGGTAGTTAGATCATGATCTTCTGGCCATTGGTTGCTGGTTGTTTGGCCATGGTTTGGCGGCCATGATTGGCTTGTACTTTGATCATGATTGGTGTAAGTAGCACTATTTTCACCTTGATGATCTGCTGGCCATGATTGGCTTATGTCGGTACTATGTGTTGGTGGCCAATCTTGACTGCCACCTGCATAATGGTTTGGTGGCCATGTAGGACTTGTTGTACTATCATGCACATAGCTTGGATCTGTCCACGACGAACTTGGTGATTGGTCATGGTTTGCAGGCCAGTTAGCAGCGCTTACTGTTCCTGTGTGAGTCCATGTTCCTGAAGAAGGCAGGGTATGTGCCCCCCAATTTGTGCTAGATTGGAAGGTATGTGCTCCCGGCCAATTTGTTCCGCTTATAGCATACATGTGTCCACCATTTGTCCAACCATCTGAGTATCCAACACTATGATCACCAGGCCATTGACCACTATTTGCTTGAGTGTGGCTTCCTTGTAGCCAAGATAAAGATACAGAATAATCATGGCCACCAGCAAATTGATCAGGAGGAACAAATGCAGCTCCTGTTATCTTTTCTGGCATTATTTGTGTTGGTTCTTTTCCGCCAAAAAAGCCGACAACAAGTGCAAGCACTAAAAAAACAATACCTATTGAATGAAGAACTGAACGATCTTTCCCTCTTTGCATAATTTTTATTTAAAAGTACAGATTAATAAATGTTTGTATAACTTCTTTTTCAAAAAGGCCCTGGTAAGGGCAAATCCAAAGTTTTTTAAAACAATTTGAAGACGATTGCCAGATGCTCCTGTAGTGTAGTTCGGTCTAGCATTCCGGATTTTCGATTCGGCGACCCGGGTTCAAATCCCGGCGGGAGCGCATTTTTCTCCTAAATAGTATTACTTTAACCACTATGGAACAACAGAAAACATTTATATACTCACTACGAGTGAAAGGTATATCACATTTTTAGGATGAGGTGAACGGAAAATATGGCTGCAAGAAGAAAAACTGCACGAAAAAGAACTACACGTCGTTCTACGGCACGACGTTCAACTGCACGACGTTCGACTGCACGTCGATCAACGGCACGAAGATCTACACGAAAGAGATCAACGGCACGAAGATCAACGGCACGAAAGCAAACTGCACGAAGATCTACCGCACGACGTTCTACAGTAAAGAGAAGAACAGTGCGTAAGCGACCAACACGAAGAGCATCTGCTGTAACGGCAACGTCAATGCCGAGTGTTGCAAGTCACAGTAAGAATCATGATCTTGCTGCAATGTATTTATCCATTTTAATTGTGGGTATTGCTGGAATTATTCTGTTAGTCGCACGACCAACAGCAATGATGCAGAAAGTTATTGGTATCCTTTTAGTGATCCTTGGCCTTTGGGGCCTTATGATGAAGAAGTAAATACTTCTTCGTTATTCTTTTTTTTTTAATCTCGTATTTCTTTCCAGACTATTTTTTTATTAGTGATTAAGTCTCGAATGTGTTGTTGTTTTTTTGAAAGTTTCGAACTACCCGTTTTGAATTCGATAAAAGCAACGTGGTCATCTTCAAAACTGACACCGTCTATGGGTGATCCTAAGAAACGAAAGTTGGATGGATTGTAGGGATAGTGGTTCATGAAGGGAAAAAACTGTTCAAAGCTTTTACCATGTTTAACAATTTTTGATCGATGGGTAAAGGTTAAATCTTGATGTAATTCTCGTAAGACGTGGAGCTCTTTATTCTTCATGGAAAGGACTAATAATAGGATACCTATGAAGGCCAAAAGAATGAAGAAGAGTATCGTTATAAGGACCATACCGCTCAAACGGCGTGGGAGTATAAAATTCTTGCCTTCTCAAAAATGGACACCACAAGCTTTAAAAGAGGATTTCTCGGCTTCGCATACACATGAAGAGAAGTTCGAAACGATGGAAGAAACGTCATCAGATGCGCTGGAAGTGGCAGCGGAAACGTATGAATAAAGAGAAGCGTAAGCGTCGTGCGAACAAGTAGTTGTAAGTAATCTTTTTAAATGTCATATTTTGGTTAGTGTGTAGTATGCCACCATAGCTCAGCGGTAGAGCATCAGTTTTGTAAACTGGGGGTCGGGAGTTCAAATCTCTCTGGTGGCTTTCGAGCCTATGGTCTAGTAGCTATGATGCCGCCTTGACTTGGCGGAGATCGCAGGTGCAATTCCTGCTAGGCTCATAGTACTTTTCCATAATCTTTATATATAATCATTCTTTATAAATGAGAAGTTTACAAGCGTTTAAACATAAAAAAAGATGTTTTTGAACGTTTAGGATAATAAAAAGGTGTTAAATGGCATTTCCTACTGAGGAAGAACTCGTACAGTTCATCAAGAAGAAAGACTTTGTTAACTTCACGATGATTGCTAAACAGTTTAATATCCAAAAGGTCACCGTCTCTGATATTATTGCATCATTAGTGCAGAAAAAACTAGTTAAAGTAAAGAAAATAGGTGGATCAAAGATGGTGGTGATCACATGAGGAAAGGCCAGGCTACGGTATTTATTATTGCAGGCTTACTCATTGTGGCTATCAGTCTCTTACTGTATGCGTTCCGTACAGAACTTCTTGGCCAATTTGGTGATGATGCTACAACAAACCAACCAACGAATGAACAGATGAAACGCGTTAAGGTCTTTACTGAAGATTGTATTAGTAGTGCATTAGAAAATGCTGTGCAGCAAATGGGTATTCAAGGTGGATATCTTACATTACCTGAAGATGCATTCCCACCTGCACCGTATAATGTGTTATCGAATGCTGTGGATATTTTTGGTGAGGGTGGATTAAAAGTTCCGTATTGGTCGTATGTTACACCCAATAATATTGAAAGAACAGCTATTCCTACAAAGCAAGAAATGACAGAATCGTTACGTGTATTTGTCGAACGAGAAGTGGATGCATGTACTAATGATTATTTGTTATTTTCCGCAGAAGGATACACTATTACAGCAACACCCCCACGCGTGGAAATAACTATTGCTGATGAGGCAGTCATTGCAGAAGTTCTTCTAAATTTAGATGTCACCTACAAAGAGATAAATCAACGATTTTCAAAAATGAAAGTAGAAGTTGATGCACCGTTAGGTTCATTATACACGCGTGCATTAGAAATTATGCAGTATGAATCACAAACAACATTCTTAGAAAATTTCACATTGGAAACGATGGCGATGTATGATGAAATTCCCTATTCTGGTATTGACATGGATTGTACACCACGTGCGTGGTTACGGACAAAAATGATTATGGATCTTAAGAAAATTTTAGCGTTGAATATTCCTACGTTAAAGGTAGCTAAAACAGATTATGTTTTACGGACAAAACTTGATGAAATATTAGTGCATGATGCAATTAAGGGCAGTGAAAAGGATATGTCTGTTCGATTCATGTTTTCTGAGAATTGGCCTATGTTGATTGATGTTATTGGTGAAGATGGTGCGGTCTTACGTGGACAACCGTTAACGTCCGAAAATGAAGCGTCTAAGTTTTTATTACCCCTCTTTTGTTTAAATGATTATCATTTTGTGTATGATATTCAATATCCTATTGTTGTGCAGTTATCAAAGGATGATTACATGTTCCAGTATGGTATCATGTCTGTTATTGATAATAATCAGCCGAAGAAGAATACGGTGATTGTACCGCAATTTTCTGAAGGTCCTACAGTGTGTGATCGTGCTGATACAGAAGTACGTGTTGTTGCTTCTGGTATTGCTTCTGATGGAACACCTGTGCCTATGAAAGATGTTGACGTGTCATTACAGTGTGTTTTTGAAGAATGTTCATTAGGTACAACACGTGATGAAGTGGGTGGTGCTGCATTAGTAACGTTTGTTCCTTCATGTCTTGGCGGACAATTAGTTGGGTCGAAGCCAGGATATCATCAAGGAAGATCAACGGTTGATACAATGGATGGTGGTATTATTTCTGTTGCATTAGAACCGTATCATTCATTACCTGTTGATGTGTACATCCAAGATGGAACTCAAACACGTGTACCCTATGATACAGAAACAGTATTCTTCCAATTCCAGAATGAGGATAAAGATTATTTTACCTCCTATATGTATCCTTCTGATGCACCCTTGCAATTAATTGCTGGTTCGTACACGGTTGATGCAACGTTATTAGTTGAAACAGATCAAGGATTCCACTTTGATAAACAAACGATTGAAATATGTGTTGACGCACCGAAGAAAGGTATTGGTGGTTTTGCTGGTATGACAGAAAAGGAATGTTCACAACAAGTGATTGAACCAATGGACTTAGATACTGTATTAGTTGGTGGTGGTTCATATGGGTGGAGTGTTGCACAATCAATTTTGGCAACGTCAAATAAAATAGTTTTATATGCCAAGCGTGGTCCTACACCTACAACGTTAACGGCATTAAACAGTGTGTATGAAAATAAGGAGGCATTCAGTAAGGGTATAAAGAAACCGACGTTTGAATAACTATGAAAAAACAACAAGTAATGTCTCTGTTCATGATGATGCTAATCATCACCTTGCCCGTTGCAGTGTCTGGTCAATTCATTAAGGCTGATCCCGAACAACAAGTGGATAATATTGTCAATGAAGTTGATCGTCGATTAAATGATCCTCCGACAGGCCGTGATATTCTTGGTGAAGATATTATTTTGAATGTTGTTGAGTATGATCCTGATGTTCTTCGTGCTGGTACGTTGAAAGATCAAGGAACCATTGTCTATGCTCGTTTATCGGGTACGCCAACAAATCCTTCAATTGCTATTCCTAAAATTCTTGATGTGGATATTATTTCGCATGATGTTGTTACTGATCCTCCTGGTGTGAATGTGTATGTTGGTAATATTGCGTATGTTCCACCGAATGATGGTGTTGTTTCCTATAATAATATGGGATATTTGGCTATTCCTATTGGTCGTCTTGAAAAAGACTATGAAGTACCTGATGCTATTACTATTCAGGTTGAAACAAGAGTTTTGTTTGATGTTGCTTCTGGTGTTGGTGCGTCACCGACAAAGATGGTATTACCTGAAGAACCGTATTCTGTGTGGACACAAAATAAGGAGAAAGGAAAATATCTCGGCGTGTATGTTCATGCTACGGAAGTTGGTTCGTCAACAGCAACGTTTGATGTGTATGATGATCAATCAAATGAGATTGTAACGGGTGTAGAATTACGTCGTGGTCAAAAGTCTAAACCGTATCGGTTACAAAATGCGTATGCGCGTGGTCAAGTCTTTGATCAGTTTACATTGTATTTACAAGATATTAAGAATGCAGGAAAGACAGTTGATTTGTTAATTGTTAAGGATGGTCGTGCCCAAACACAATCTGTTTCTGAGGGTGGATCTATTTATCCTGGTTCTGGTATTATTTTGGAACGTGTGGATGTCCAAGGTGAGTTTATTGTTGCGTATTTCCGTGGTCCTAATAATCAAAGGAGAAGTGCAACGTTTCCATTAAAGGTATTTGAGAAAGCAGGAAGTTTAGATCTTGAGGATTTTAAATCGACAAATAGTAATCCTTCAGGTCAAGGGTCTACATATGATCCTTTTGCACCTCTTACCAAGCCAAGTATTCTCAGTTCAAATCAATTCTGTAAACCTATTTCAAAAGGAAAAATCTTAGTAAGTGATTTTATTGTAGCAGCTGCAGATGATATCAAAAATGTAGAAAATCATGAAATGTTATTTAAAGATATTAAATCCTGTTGGCCTAAGCGTCCCATTTATGATAAACTTGGAGGACAAAACATGTCCCAACTTGAAGCCAAAGCAATACAAGGGTTGTTAGTTGATTTGGAAGCAGAAGCGGCAAAACCTGGAAAGTCTGACGGATTCCATGATGCTGTTGCACACACGTTAGAAGAGTTTACTATTGAATACAAAAAAGTTTATCCAACAGAATCATTATCGTTAGGATTATTATCTCTTGATAAACAAGCAAAAGAATATTATGATCGTGCAATAGCTGAGTATGGTAAGGTTGTTACACTTGCTCAAGGTGGAACAGTAGTCACACCGTTTGGTGAAACAATTATTCCTAAGTTTTTTGCACAGTATGAAAAGGCGTTATTGACACATACAAAGAAGCAAGATTTACGTGCAAGTTATGATGAATATAAATTATTAGGAGAAATCTTATTGAGTTATGAAAATAATCCTAAGCAAAAGAAAGCTGCAGAGTCTTTAATGTCTGCACGAGAAATTGAAAATCGTATGGATATGTTATCTGCATTAGTTGTAAATCCTGATAATAGTCGTGTCGTCAATCGTATTCAGATGAAAGAAAACAATGGTGAATATATTACTATTATGGTGGAAGGATCAAGTTTAGAAAATTATGGTGAGGACCGTATTGTTTCACAGGCGTATATTGGTATTCAGCCTCCAAGTACACAACCCATGAGTTTTGAGAAGTATCAGGAAGGGCAAGAGTTACCTCTTCAAATCCCTGCTGGGAATGCGTTACGGTGGACGGTTCATCGTGTTTTAGATCAAGCAGTTATAATTAAACCTTCATTACCCATTTATAATGAAATGCGTTTGGAAGAAGATATTGATTATCAAATTCCTCTTTCTGATAAAGATGCTACCGTGCAATCACAAGTTGTTCGTTTAGAGAGTGTTGACTTGAAAAAGCAAGCACATGTTGTTGTCGCGCCTAATCTTGAGCGTGGATTTAGTGGTGCTAATTTTAATTTGCATTTACCTATTGAAAAGAGAGCATTAGATTTGCCCTTATTTTCTGATTCTATTGCTGAAGAAATTAATGATACTGAAGAGTTAATTACTAAATTAGATGAAATTTTAGTGAAGGTAGAAAAGGTTCATAATACGTGGAAGCAGTTTTGTTTTGGTGTGTATATTGCTATTGCTGCGTGGAACTTTTTGAAGACTGCCTTCGGGGGTTCTGGAGCGCGTGCAAAACAAGATGCTACAGAGCATTTCTGGAATAAGAATCAGGCAATGTGTCAAGAAAATGGCTTAACATTAGATGAGTGTGTCTTTGAACATCAAGAGGAGTATGAAGCAGTGCTGGATAGGTATGAAGAATCCTATGAGTATGCTGGTGATGAAGATGAATGGAATAATGACATAAAGGCATTAGTTAGAGGTGGTGATGTTAATGAAATGCCTCGTGAAGAAAATGTACGTGAACTTGCAAAATTACAAAAGTATGCAGCATTAAACCCTGATGACATTACAGCACAAAAGAATTATTATACGGCGTTATTGCAAGAGCAGGAACGGTATGATTATGATGGTTTAATTGAAGGGAAAAAAGTAACATCGTTGAATCCTGAAGATTTACAGAAATTTAGAAAAGATGTTTATGCTCGTTCTTTGAAACGTTTTGATGATGCAAAAACAAAATTGAAAGATTCATTTACTGGTGATACGCTAGAAGGTTTACAAACACATCTTAAGGGGTTAAGAATAGGTCGTGCAGTGGATTTGCAACCAAAACAAAATATAATTTATCATAAGGCCTTAACAGAAATCACACCTGTTGAAAGAAAAGAATTCAATAAAGCATTAATAGAAAGAGAATTGAATCCAAAAGATTTTACAGGTGTTGATTTTATGCATCTTCCTGCAACGGGTGACCCTATTTACTTTAAGAATAATGAAATAGGTGCAAAGTCTGTCTTTAGCCGTGCTGGCGGAGATTACACATTAACAAAAGAAGCAATTTCAGAAACGTTAGATCATACTGAGATGGCAACGTTCTATAGTGATGGCCCAAGTGAAGGAAAAGTCCATAGGATAACTGTTGATGCAGAACGATATGCAGAAGTAACCTACACAACTGGGGGGCGTATTTCAAATATTCAAGTGTTCACGAGATTAAATCCTAATGATAAGATTCGTGCTGATGAAACAGAACGTGCAGGGGCGTATGGTGGTGAATTTAGTGCAGTGAGAAAGAAAGCAAATGAAGATAAGAAAAATAAACTTGTTCAAGATTTGAATATGGTTGAAGGATGTATTAGTAAGTTAAACAAAGAAAAGGTAGAAGGAAGAGACAGTGTTGATTGCGGTGCTGCCGTCTATGACATTGCTGTTGATCCTCTTCGTGCTGGTAAGGCATGTACAACATTTTACAGTCCTGCACAATGTAAACTTCTCTTTAACGCGTGTGATCCGGTCTTATGTCCGTCAAGTAGATGTGATCTTGGTGGTGCATGGAAGGTAGATAATGTTATTGAAACAGGTATTATTGGTGGTGCTGTCTTATGTGCACCAAACTTTGGTTCGCCTGCAAATGGTGGTGTGATTATGCCTATTTGCATTACAGGTATTTATGCTGGATTGCAAAACTTACAAACAGTATTGATGGAGTATCGTGATTGTTTGAAGAGTGCGTTAGCAGAAAGTGAATCGGTAGGTATTTGTGATTTGATACGAAGTTATTATATTTGTGATATTTTGTGGAAAGAAGTTGTTGCTATTTTTAATATTAAGAGTGGTCTTATTGGTGAGGCGTTGAAGTTTTTTAATGGTCCTGATGATGGTGGCGAATATTCTGATTTCGATGCAAGTGTTGACCAGTCTATTGGTGGTTTAGAATATTTCACACAAAGTTACGCTAAGAATACGTTTATTCAATTTGCTGGTGGTTCATTGCCAGAAATTGGTGCGGAAGTGTGTAAGGCTGCAATCTTTGGTAAAGTTCCTGGTCTTGGTTCGTTTACTGATCAGTTATTACGTCCTGAAAGTCCACCGCAATTTACTGCGTTATTAGATGTGGCACCGTATTCAGATATTCCTGATACGCCACGTGCAGAGTATCAAGTGTATTATCGTATGTATGCTGGTGCAAATGAACCTGTTTCATTCTCCGTATATTTGAAGTATGCTGGCCTTGACGGGCAAGTTAATTTACCTGTGCTTTCGTTAATTCAGAATCAACGATTAGCTGCTGATGCGTTTGATGCGAATACTATTAATTTCCAAGCGCCTGATGGATATAATCAAGTGTGTGTTGCGTACAATAGTCCGACGCATGGTTTACGTGAAGAATGTGGGTTTGGTAAAGTAACGTCTGGTTTTGCAGTGAATTGGGCTGCGCGAAGTTTTGCAAAGAATCAAGCACTTGAAAAAGGTATTCAAAAAGCGGATGAGTGTGTGACGTCTGGTTCTCGATTTACATCACCGAATGCTGGTATTGTTGGTAATACTGGTCGTATTCTTGCTGGTGGTATTTCTTCTGGTTTGTTAGAATCTGGTATTGTTCGTGTGTGTTCTGGTGTTGATCCGGGTGATCCTGGTGAGTGGCAGATTGTTGGTGATTGTTGGGAAGGCGATCCTGGTTCAAGTCGTAATTTAGGATCATGTTGGTTGCACGTAAAATCTGCAGAACAGATTGCAACGAAGAATTATGCAAATCAGCAATTAGCTATTGATTCATTTAGAGATGATTTGGGTGAGGTAACACAAATAGCATTGGATGATATGGCAGAAGAAGTTGAAAAGTGGGATATTGATTTAGGATATCTTACAACGGAAGAAGTTGATGCAGCAAAAGAAAAGCTTAATGTGTTGTTAAATACAATTGCGATATCACGTGCTGAGTATGAAGAGGCAGTGGTGATCATACAAGATATTATTGATAGTCCTTTGTTGGATAAAGAAATTATCTTAGAGTATAGGTTGTTACTTGCTCAGACCTACAAAAAATTTGCAGAGTTTCTAGAAAAAAATCTTCCATCAAGTGGCCCCTAAATGAACATCAAAAAAATCTTACAACAATCAGTGAAGACCTTTCGTAAGAATGTTCTGTCGTTGTGGTTGTCTCAGTTAGTGTTATTTTTTACATCATTATTCTTCTTATTATTTTCAAAGGGAAAGTTAGGTGGTTATCTCCAACAGATGAACGCGTTACAACCTCAATTAACAACTGCATTGCAAACGGCTGATGCTACTGATCCTGCATCTATCGCATATTCGTCTGCTGTTGTTGGTGCGTTAGATCAAATTACGGGTAATGCATTACTCTTTGGTACTGTTGTTGTGCCCTTAGGATTGTTAGTTATTTGGGTGTTATGTCAAGGATGGTTTTGGGGTTCTATTAAAGAAAAGGCTATTGCAAACAAAGGAAAGTATCTTGCACTGTTAGCTATTCCTTCGGTTATTATTGTAGGTATTACGGCGAATACATTGATTATTCCAAAGGATATTACCTCTTTTTTTAATACGTTTTATGATAGTACAACAAGAATTGTTATTACAACGTTTATTGTGTTGTATTTTTTAACGATGTTATATGCGGTGTTAGGAAATCAGTCGTTACAAGATGCATTGCGAAGAACATGTAAACTTGCATTCAAGAAAGCATATATCTTTGTGCCATTATTTGTTCCGTTGTTTATTAATGCTATTTCTCTTGTGTGGATGTTAGCTGTGGGTGTTACGCAACAAGCAACAAAGGATGCAGTGTACATGAGTTCCGCATCATTAGTGATTACGGTTGTTCTCTTGCTCGGCCTTGGTGGTTGGTACAAAGTATTATTACAAAAAATTGTTGATGCAACACAATAATTATGGTGTTATTGGTTGTTCTCGTTGAGCGTACAGTTCGTGTGTTAGTGCTGTTGGTCTACCAAGTCGTTCATATGCTTCGAAGGTTATACCTCTTCTTTCTGTAGGTTTTGAAGATGCAGGGGAAGGGACATCATAAAAAACAGTGGCAATTCTTCCAGAAAGAAAATGTCTTCCTATGGGTGGTTCACTAAGAGTAAAAATACCTGTTTTGTCAACATGTGAAAGGAGTAATGTGGCAAGATTTATTCCTACAATTTCTCCAGGGTGCAAACCTGCAAAATAACCAGCACCACATAATATCCGTGTTGGTTCTATTCTTTTTGTTTTTGTCATTATTTATCGTCTCCGTTTAAAGTACATGATTATTCCAAGTAGGATAATCCATGGTAACAACATAACCACAAAGCCCAGTAAAGTATTTACACTATTTACAAAGCGTTTAACTAAGTCTCCGAAGTGAATAAAGACTACTGCGTAGGGTGAGGCTTCTTCTTGGATTGTTAAATAGACACTGCTATACATAACCCCTTCTCCTAGGTTGGTTAATCGTTCTTTGAGATAAGTAATTTGTCGTTCTTGATTAAAGATACGGTCATTCAATAATAACTTATCTTCAATGCTTGTTGATTCTTTATACAAGTCATTGTATCGTTGAAGTCGTGCTTGTTCTGTTTTCAATGATGTTGTTGTGTCAAGTGTTTGATCAGTAATGTCTTGACCGTTTTCGTTAAATGAAGTCACATCTCCAAGTGTTTTAAGATTGTTCACAAAGGAAACAACGTTGTCTGTTGGAACGCGATACGTATAAGATCCTGTGGTATATGCTTGTCTGCCTTCGCCATAGGTGTTGGTATTTTCATTTAATGTAATGGCTTGTGCTTCTGTAACATATGTTTTCGCTTGCGTTGCTGTTGCAATAAAATTACCGTGTTTAACGGTTGTTGTTAACGATGTTGTTGTTGCAACGAGTCGTTCATCACTCTCAGGGGCAAAGCCACCAACGAAGTCACGAGCAACTTCTGCAAAGGCACCGTCGGCACCCATAATGCTGGGCATCATTTTATTTTCTTGAAAAGAAAGACTTTGTGTAAAGGGTTGTACTGTTGGTAGGAAAAAGACAGCAAGAAGAATAACGACTAAAAAAAGCCAGTTGTCTTTGAGTGAAGTAATCTGTTTCTTGAAAGTCACAGTATTACTCTTGTTTCTTAACTTTTAAATGTTGTGAAGAAAACTGTGGGAACTAGGACTCGAACCTAGGTAAGCACTAAGCTACTGGGTCCTAAGCCCAGCCCGTTTGACCACTCCGGCATTCCCACGTGGTAATTGCAATAGAGAAGTCCATTAAAAGCTTTATGCTAGCTTGAACGTGTTTGTCTTACGTTTACTTCTATGTTGATTAATCTTTGCAGCAATACGGACTTTTGTAACATCTTTTTTATGCCAGTTGTTACGTCGTAGTTTAGCGCTGTTGCCGTAGCCACAGCTACTGCATTCACTTTTAATTTTGTGATAGGATGCTTTTCCACATCGTCGACAACGAATGTGTAAACGTCCCTTATTTCGCTTTAATCCTTTTGCTGCGGTTCCTTTCATTGTGGTGTAATAAGAATAATCGTATCGCCGCGTATGAACGTTGTGCCCAGTTTCCTGGTTGTTTTTCCGTCTTCTAATTCTTCAACATCATCTAAAACAGTATTGATGTGAATATCGAAAGAACGAAGAACGCCAACGAATTGTTTGCCGTTTTTTAGTTCGATAATAACGCGCTTGTCGCGGCTTTTATTTAACGAATCTAATGGTCTGCTCATATCCATGGTAATAACCCCCAAATGGTTGATGTTAGCCTTGGAAGACGGTTTTTAAAGCTTGTGTATGGGCTTTTACCTAAATCCAAACGCTTAAAAACAGTTTTTTCATCCTCTGGTTATATGGCAGTTGCACAACATCGATCGAAGCGTAAGGCATCTGGCGGACGCTATGTTGCATGGCGTACGAAGCGATTATATGAGCTAGCTCGATCACCGACATTAACACAAGTAGGTAAACGTGTTACGAAGGTATTACGTGGTCTTGGTGGTCGTACACGAAGTATTACAGTGATGGATGCAACAGTTAATTTATTTGATCCTAAAACGAAGAAATATTCTCAAGAGAAAATTGAAGCGGTTGTTGAAAATCCTGCAAATCGTCATTACGTCCGTCGTAATATTATGACGAAAGGAACAATTGTTAAGACCGGTAAAGGGAATGCACGTGTTGTTTCTCGTCCTGGCCAAGAAGGTGTAATAAATGCAGTCTTGGTGAAGGCATAGTGGTTGAATTAGTGAACGGTTATGATTGGAACGTTGGTGGTGGTTCAAATGGTGGTTTTTTTATTGGAAGAAATGATGCTCCTTTAGATATTGGTGGAACTGTTGTAGAAAGACCTTTAGTACATTTATACCGTCACTTGCAAGATGGTAAATTGTATGTTGCTGAAGAGGGCATGGATGTTGAAGTTCCAGCACAAGTGTTTGAACAACAGGGCAAGCCTTTTGATTTACGTTGGATGAAAGTTAACACGCCAACATTGGAAGCGCTTGAACAAGGAATTGTGGCACATGTGAGGGATGTTGGTCTTAGCAGTACAGTTAACGCTTTCGCTCGTAAAAACTATCTTGGACAAAGAGGCCAGGGTCGATCATGTACTATTATGCTTGGCATGATTCCGCAAGATTTTTATGAGGGTGTTATTGGCGATATTACACGATTGAGAGAAGCAAGAGCCTCACAGTAAATAGTTTTAAATAGGGTCTAGTTATTTTTTTGTGTATGTTAGCAGAATATGTTTTAAGTTTAAGTTTAATGCAAGAACATAATGCAGAAATATCTTATTTACGAGTGTACGCACCTACTTCTGTTGTCACACCTTATGATAATACTCCTCCTACAAAACCAGAACCTCAAGAGCCTGTAAGAAACGGTGTGGGCATACTTGTGTGTCGTTTAGGTGAAGGTCATTTTAAGGGGTTGGATGGTTTGGTAAAAAGTAGAAATGCGCCAAGAAAGGGGATGGCCTTTCGTAAAAAAACTATTAGTCGGCGTCCAACAAGTCCTCGAGCACTAAGGAATTTTTTATAAGTTATTCAGTAAACAATCCTACTTCGGTACAGTCTACTTTGTGACCACAGTTATTACAAACAAGTTTACATGTTCCTTGTCTTAGTTCTGTATTACAGCGATCACATACCATCTCTTTGGTAATGCCATATTCTTTTTATGTGTTATGTTTGTAATGTTTCTCGTAATGTTTTGAGTCCGCGATGAATGCGTATGCGTGCGTTATTTGATGTTATGTTCAATTGTTTTGCTATGGCTGAAGGTTGTAAACCATCATAGTGTCGTAAAAGGACAGCTTCTTGTTGAATTGTTGGCAGGTTATTACACAAATCACGTGCATACTCATAAGTCTCTCTTGTTTGATTAGTTTGTTCTTTTACAAGTAAAGGATCTTCTACAATGACAGAAAGCCATGTTGTTTCATCGTCAAGTAACCCATGATGTTCATGTTGTTTTCTTGTTGTTGTTTGTCGAAACCAATCAATGGTTTTGTTTCGTCTTATTCTCGCTAACCATGCTTCGGGATTACGTGGTACAAATCCTCGTTCGAGTGCTTGGTACACACTTAATGATATGTCTTGAAGGATGTCATCTGCATCTGCTTCTTGTGTTCTCCGACGAAGTGTGGAATAAATGGTTGGTGCGTGGTGTTGGTGGTATGTTTCAAAAGTAAAGGTCATCCACTGTATTATTTATTTCTTTTAATAGCAGTTGAGTGGGAATTTCTGTAAATGTTTTGAAAAAGAAATGATTATAAAATAAATATTCGTTAGGTTTTATCCATCCATCAAAATGTTTAACCTTTTGACCCTCAAAATCGCTCTACACACCCGCATGCGAAGTATAAACGACCAAAAATATAGAAAGCCTTATATACTACTAAAGTCGCTTTTCTGTTTATAAGTATTATTATTGTTGACAACCATAAATTTTGACACAGTTATGGTGGCGTCTAGGGGGAGTTTGACTATGCCACAGAAAACAAAGAAATGTCCTGAGTGTAATTCTACCAATTTAGTAGCTGATCATGATCGTGGTGAATTAGTATGTAAAAGTTGCGGTCTTGTAATTGAAGAACGTATGGTTGATTTCGGTCAAGAATGGCGTGAATTCGAAAACGACCAAGAAAAGCGTCGCCGTACGGGTGCACCCATGACCTATACTAGATATGATCGTGGTTTAGGAACAGATATTGGTCAACGAGGAGATATTTTCCAATTAGACGGCAAGGGAATGAATAAATTCCTTCGATTACGGAAGTGGCAATATAGAATTTCTACGGCTATCGAACGTAATCTTAAACTTGCATTAGCTGAACTTAAACGTGTTGCATCATATTTGAAGTTACCTAAGGCTGTTGAAGAAGAAGCAGCTAAGATTTACACATTAGCAGTGCAGCGTGGTCTTGTTCGTGGTCGTTCTATGGAGTCTGTTGTTGCTGGTGCATTATATGCGGCATGTAGAAGACATGAAATTCCAAGAACATTAGATGAATTAAGCGAAGCGTCAGGTATTGAGAAGAAAGAAGTGGGAAGGACCTATCGTTTCATCACACGTGAATTAGGTATTCGTATTTTACCATCAAATCCTGTTGATTACATTCCTCGATTTGCTTCTGCATTGAAATTAAGTGCTGAAACACAATCAAAGTCTGTAGAAATCTTAGAAGCTGCAGAAAAAGCAGATTTAACTTCTGGTCGTGGTCCTACAGGTATTGCAGCAGCGTCATTATATGTTGCAGCATTGATGAATGATGAAAAGCGAACACAACGTGAAGTTGCTGATGTGGCTGGCGTGACAGAAGTGACGATTAGAAACAGATATAAAGAACTGTTCTTACGTTTAAACCTCAAGGACAAGATGAAGAAAGAGCCTGAAAAGAAGAGTGAATAAACATGTGTTGGAAAGAAGTAAAAAAGAGTTGTCGGCAATTGCACCCTCGGTTAATCATTCCTGATGTTTTCTTTTTTATTATTGCAAGTCTCTTAGTTCTTTTTTTAGCAACATTTACTGGAATAAATGAAGTTACTCCTGAAGAACTTCCTATTCATGTTGAAAATAATTTTGCACAATTATTAGTGTCTCTTACATTACTTGCATTGGTTACCTTCTTTGTTGGTGCACGATTAAAATCATGGAAGTTATTCATGATTAAAGAAGCGATAGGCAAAAAAAAATCATTATTGGTGACTTCGTTTAAGGCGTCTAAAGCATGGTATGCCCGTGTTATTATGTTAAAGATTTTATATTTCCTTATTTTATTATTAACGATGGTTGTTGCATTGATAGTGTATTCATTCATAGAACCATTTTCTCCGTTCATAGCATCGGTCATAACAATAGCTCTTGTGTTGTTGGTTATATTAACATTATTCATACGTGAAGCTGTATTGTTTATGGGTAATACATCTGCTTCTGAAGCTATCAAAGAAGCAAAAAAGGCATTCATACGGCATAAATGGCATGTTGCTGGTACTGCTGCTATTATTTTTGTTGTAAATATGTTGTGGATGTATGTTACGGGGTTGACACCTGAAGGTGTTGGCGAACCGTATCTTTCTATGGTGTATTTACTTGTTGTTTTATTGATCTCTGCATGGTCAACATTATTGGTCTTTAACGTCTTTGGTTCGTTACCGAAGGCAGTATCTGTTTCGTCAAAGAAGCGTGCTGCTATTAAAAGACGTACGCCTGCTAAGAAGCGTGCTGTCAAGAAACGTGTACAAAAGACAACGCGTAAACGAACAAGAAAACGTGCTAGGCGCTAATTGTTAAAAAATCGTGAGCACAGGTTACTTTTTTTCCAAAGACTTTTTTTGCTTCTCTTTGCATTTGTTTAAGTGCTGCTTCATCGTATCGTTGACTAAAATGGGTAATAACTAAATGATGTGCTTTTGCTTTTTTTGCTATGGTGCCTGCATCTGTTGATGTCAAATGTTTGTATTGTTTAGCGTTCGCTTGTTTTTCTGCGAGATATGTTGATTCACAAATGAAAATATCACTGTCATCAGCAAGTTTGATTGCACGTGGACACATACCTGTATCGAGAACGACGGAAACTTTCTTTCCACGTTTTGGTGTTGTTACTTTTTTCCATGAAATACTTTTTCCTTTGTAGGTAATATTTTTCTTTTCTTTTAGTTTACCAATAATTGGTCCATTCGGTAACTTGTATTTCTTTAATTGTTTTTTATCAATAACTAACGTATCTTTTTCTTTAACACTAAAGCCTAAACAAGGAACACTATGAAGTAAGAATGCTGCACTGTATTCATGATGTTTTGTTCGTAAGAAGATTCCACTTTTCTTAATCACAGTAAAATCAACATGTATTTTTTTATCTAAATTAAACGTTCGGAGTAATTGATTAACTTTAAGCTGTACTTCTTTTGTTCCATAAATTGCTACTTTTTTTATGAAAGAGTTTTTTGCAAGATTTTCTAATAATCCAGCAAGACCTAACACATGGTCTCCATGCCAGTGGGATATAAAGATACGTGTAATTTTGGGAGGGGCTATGCCTGCAACGCGAAGCTGTCGCTGCGTTCCTTCTCCACAGTCAACCAAGATTTTTTCTGCACCACAATCGATGAGAATGCCACTTTGGTTGCGGTCTTTTGTTGGTACCATTGAGGATGTCCCCAAAAAGGTAACGTGCATGCTTGCCATAGTGCTCACAGACCCAAACGCTTTTATAAATGCCACTGTTACAACGACACATGGCAGTGAAAAAGACCATTTCAGGAATGCTCGTCGGAGAACGGATTATTGCAGATGATAGTCCACAAGCTGTTTTGGGTGTGGAAAAAAGTCGGTTAGGAGAACACCAAAAGGGCAAAGTTGTCTATTCATTCTTAGAAGCAGTCTATTTAGTTGAACAAGGAAAATTATCTGTTCTTTCTGGTAAAACAGTAGTAGATGCAACGGCATTAATAAAAAAAGCACAAAAGATTGACAAAGAGTTTCTTACACGATTTATTGTTTTCAAAGATTTACGTGATCGAGGATATATCGTTAAAACAGCATTGAAGTTTGGTGCTGATTTTCGTGTCTATGATAAAGGTATTAAACCTGGTGAAGGCCATGCGAAATGGGTTGTTTTTCCTGTTCATGAATCAAAGACATTAACGTGGCAGGACTTTTCTGCGAAGAATCGTGTATCACATTCGACAAGAAAACTCTTATTGATTGGTGTTGTTGACGATGAAGGCGCCGTAACCTATTATGAGGTTGCGTGGAAGCGACCGTAACGCAATAATCCTTAAATAGTTCTGAAAAAATAAGTGATATATGCCAGCATGGTTAAAAAGAACAAACACATTAGCCACAGATATTGATAGAGTGGTTGTAAAAGGTGTAACAAAAGCTGTTGATAGAAAACCTGATTTTTTACTTGAGTTGTTTGATGATGATGCAACTTATGCAAAACATGTGCAAGGGCAAGTTGGAGAATTTTTTGAACGTTTACCTTCAAGATATACTACTTCTGTGACAGAAGAACTAAAGGGAGAAAGAAAAACATTATTTACAGCAAGGGGATCGCCTAATGACTTGTGTGTTTTTGCAATGGCAGATTACACTATAGCTCATACAGGTCAACCAATGCATGAAAGTTCTGAAGATGAAGCGTCTGTTGTTACCCTCTTGGCTGCTGAATCTATTCGCTGTCCGACGTTTACTGTTTCATTTAAACCAACAGGAGAAAAAAGTATAAGAGATATTTTAAAGGCCACGACCGATCAATTTTTTGTGGTACAGCGTGATCTTATTGATGGATCTTTGTGTGCAATTGGTGTAAAAGATGGCGAGCCGATCTTAGATGGTGCAGGAGTGTTTTCAGCATTCTTTCCAAGATTTAGAGGAATTAAGACCAGAGTTAATTATGGTTTTGGTAATGGATTTTTGACATACCGTGTCCGATAAAAGACCGTAACGCAATAATCCTTAAATAGTTTCTAACGTGGTTTTGCATATGTTAGAAGGGAATAATGCTCAAAAGACGGTGGAATCTCCAGCACAGCCTGTGCCTAATTTAAGAAAGCAAGTGTTTGA
>Ga0209992_10000465_pt1 | contig 54107 bp, 42 predicted proteins | sample 2SBtaG_2_FD_182564 | JGI IMG/M metagenome (GOLD analysis project Ga0209992, IMG submission 182564) | Deep subsurface microbial communities from Kolumbo volcano to uncover new lineages of life (NeLLi) - 2SBTROV12_ACTIVE470 metaG (SPAdes)... | ecosystem: Environmental > Aquatic > Marine >... | reverse complement strand
TAAAATCATGAACCCAGCATAATGTATCTGGATAAACATTAATAATTTCTTTAATAATAAATTTAGAACGATCTGAATGACCTCTTATGGCATTATTCTGACCTTTTATATTACGACCTACACCATACCCCCAATCATCACCTAATGGCTCATCCTTACCTTGTACTATACCAGGATCCGCAGGGAAGGGCATATTTGGATTTTTCATGATTCTCCTGTGTTCTTCATCTTCACCAGCTTCAGAGTTTGAAAGTCTTTTCACCAATGGCCTACCTTTTCTTGCAGCTTCTTGAAGATCAATCCAATAATATTCAAAATTTAATTTCCTAGTATCGATCTCTTTTCTTTGATAGAATCTTTCATTAGGAATCAAGAACATATCAGCTAAAAGTGGTGCGTAATCTGCATTATCTCCTCTTTCTGGATTCATTGAATTAAACCTGAACCTTCTATTCCAATTCAGGGTCCATTGTTCCTCATCTTTTTGCTCTAATTCATCATCATATGTAGGGATCAAAAATTCATCTGGAAATTCTGCGCCTAATTTTCTTCTCGCTATCGAGTCTCTTACCCAAACAACAAATTGTCTGTACTCATTATTAGATATCTCAGTTTGATCCATATAAAACGCACCCTGAGAAACAGTTTTAGTTCTAGAATAATGAGCCATAGGGACGTCCTGATCGCTCTGACCCATATTAAAACTACCTGCTGGAATATATAACATTCCGTAAGGATCTACTTGATACCATAAAGGTCTTCCGTAAACACCTGTTAACTCGCCCCTACTTCCTTCCATACAGCTGGAAAAAAGTGTGACCACTACAATAAAATACAATATATTTTTCATGCTCCCATTTTTTATAAAACTCTGATCGCTTGACTTATGTTTTTCTTTTTTCATATCTCTTCTAAGCGAATGCTTTTAACGAAGCTAAATTCTTAAAGTTTCATTTTATTTAATTATAAAAATCTCGGATTTTTGGATTTCTGTAAAATCGGGGGCTTTTCAAGGTTAAAACAGTAATTCAACATAATATCGTGTGTGCCATTATTATAGTTTCCTAACTGAGAAGTTGTGATACCATACGAATATCCTATTCTCAAGGTTGCACTATTATCAAATTTATGTTGATATCCAAGCATTGGAGCAATAGCATCACCTAGCCTATAAGTAGCCCCTGCCCAGATCATATCTTTATAAAGCACATTAACATTTAGGTCTAAAATTGTTGAAGCAGCATCCGATTTAATTAATACACTTGGTCTTAATTTCCACGATGGATCTATATCATAATTATAACCAGCAGTAATCCAATAATGATGTACATTCTTTACATTCAAATCATCCATCTCTAACCCACCTAGATGTGTTGCTGAAATTCCCATAAAAAGTTGATTGGTTCTGTAAAATAGTCCAAAATTAAAATCCGGAACCATGTCACTTGCATTAGATAAAGCAATGCCAGGGTCTGTACCATCTATATATCCAGCGCCTTGATCTGGTGTAATCCATGTAGCATTTAAACTTTTCTGAACAATTCCTGCACTAACACCTATTCCTAATGTTCCTACTCCTATTGCCTGATGATATGAGTAGCTCAATCTCGCAATGTTATTCTTTTCAAATCCTAATTGATCATTAAGATAAGTTAAGCCTATACCTCCTCTTAATAATTGAACTGGCGCATGCACATTAACCAAACCCGTAGTAGGGCTACCATTGAATCCAGACCATTGTTGTCTAAAAATCATAGTCCCACATATACTTTGGGTTAAACCAGCATAACCTGGGTTAAATGATAGATTATCAAACATATAATGTGTAAACTGATAATCCTGCTGTGAATTTACATTTTGTAATCCTAAGACAAATGCTAATGCGATTAATAATTTCTTCATGTTTTAATCAATTAACTGATTTTTAATGTATTATGTTTCAATTATATCTTATTAAAGATAAGCAAATCTGTAAATGTAATAAATTTTATTTTACAAAGCTCCCATTTTCAAGGATATAAAGATAATAGAATAAGGTAAATAATCTAATTTAATTTCCTGTAGGTCTTCCACCATATATCTGGAATATTTTCTTTCATGGCAGATTCATAGTCATTATAGCTACATGGAACTAAATGATGTCTTTCAAATTTAAAATCGTTCCTAGGTGGATAGGGAACCTCTAACCACCATCGATCACTTTTAGGGCTTTTATAAAAAATAAGATTATGATCAATCTCATCATGATGAACCACATATTTTAAATTATCGGATTTTAACCCATATGGGTAATCCCCTTTTCTACTATAATAACCTGTCACTAAAAAGAAGATCATTTGAGCAATCAGCTTTGCACCCATTCTATTTTTATCTAGCTCTGGGATATATTCATAAATACCAACACTTGACAATTTATCACTTATTCCAGCATATTTCATCAACTGACATATTTCATTAGCAAATAAGCCATTGGGACCTAAATTATAAGAACTAGTATATTCACTATTCCTCATTACTTTAAGGTCTATACTCAAGATATCTGCATTTCTAAGGATAGGTTCACAAAGAGTTATATCTTCTTGAACCTGACCTAACCTTAAATAGTCAAAATATAATTCTTCTAATAAATTTAGCTGACTTTTCTTAACTAGGTAACCTTGATGCCCTATTTGAGAGAAATTAAATAGATAATTGGGTTTATGAAGAACTATCTTGTTTAAATAATTTGAACAATCATGCGTTTCTTTTGAATTATTAGAAATGTCAATATTATTGTCGACAGAAACAACATTAATAACCTGCTCCATCTTTTCATATCCTAAATAATTAGCATAAGTTAAATCCTGACTCCCACCTAAAAGAATTACGAACTTTCCGTTCAATATCAGCTCTTTTACAATTTCTGAAACTGCAACATATGTATCTTCAACTGACTTTCCTTTGATTACATTTCCTAGATCAGCTATTTGAAAATCCACTAAAGAATGTAGCTGATAAAATTCCTCTCTTATGTTATTTTGACCCTTTTCTGATCCTTTATTTTGTTTTGAATTTCTGTCTTCCTGAATACCAATTATTACAATATCCTTGTTTTTCCAATCAGGGAAATGATCATTAGCATAAGCATCAATTGATAAACCGATTGATTCCTTTTCTAAAGAAAAACTTTCAAAAGGCTGAAAAAATATATCTAACTCCATTGAATTATTTCTTAACTTTTTTAGACTTTTCCTCAATCATTTTTTTCACTTCTTCTAATGAAAGCTCTTTGGGGTCAACAGATTTAGGAAGATCAATTTTTAGCTTACCTTTCACTACCATTGATTTTCCCCAACGACCTTTTTGAACTGAGATTCCCTCATCTTCCCAGTTATGGATAAATTTATCTATCTCTTTTTGTTTTTTTTCTTCAATTAAAATTGATATATCCTCGTCTGTAAGATGATCGAAATCATATTTCTTATTAACATTGATAAACATACCATTCCATTTGATATACGGTCCAAACCTTCCCTTTCCTTTTTGAACAGGAAGACCTTCATACTCTGCAATAGGAGCATCTGCCTTTTGTTTTAAAAGAATTAATTCCACAGCTCTATCTAAATTCACACTTTCTATAGCCTCTCCTTTAGGAATACTGATATTTTGATTGTTATGCTTTAAATATGGTCCGAATTTACCTTGAGCAAGTACAACTTCTGCCCCATTATGATCACCAAGAGTTTTTGGAAATTTAAACAACTCCATAGCTTCTTCAAGTGTAATAGTATTAATACTTTGATTGGGGTGTAAAGAAGCAAATCTTGGTTTTTTAGACTCATCTTCCGATGCCTCTCCAATTTGTACCATAGGACCAAACCTACCTAATCTAGCAATCACTTTTTCTCCCGACTCAGGGTCTGTTCCTAATTCTCTTTCCCCTGTTGCTCTAGTAGCATTTTCTAATGTATGGTCTATATTTTCATGGAAAGGTGTGTAAAATTTACCAAGCATATTTGTCCACTGCAAAGATCCTTCAGCTATGGCGTCCAATTCCTTCTCAATATTAGCAGTGAAATTATAATCCATAATCTTCTGGAAATGTTTAATTAAAAACCCATTAACAACATCACCAATTGATGTTGGAAACAGCTTTCCTTTGTCAGCTCCAAATTTCTCTTTATTTATGTCCTTTACTAATTTGCCATCCTGAATTGATAGCGCTACGACTTCTCTTTCATCACCTTCAAGATTTTTTCTTTCAACATAGCCTCTGTCCTGAACAGTTCTAATTGTGGGTGCATATGTAGAAGGTCTCCCTATACCTAATTCCTCTAACTTTTTAACCAATGATGCTTCTGTATATCTTGATGGTGGTCTAGAAAATCGCTGATTTGCCAACATACTATTATACATTAGCTCATCCCCTTTTTCTACAGAAGGTAATACACCTATATCTTCTTTTTGGTGATCATCATCTTTTCCTTCTAAATAAATTTTTAAAAACCCATCAAATTTCACAACTTCTCCGTTAGCAATGAATTTGCGCTCACTCCCTGAAACATCTACAACTATTTTTGTCCTTTCAACCTCAGCGTCACTCATTTGTGAGGCAATAGCTCTTTTCCAAATGAGCTGATATAATTTATCTTCTGGAGAATTGTCACCTATAAAACGGGATGAAAAATCCGCAGGCCTGATCGCCTCATGAGCCTCCTGAGCAGATTTGTTTTTATTATAATATTTTTTTGGATTACAGTAATCAATGCCATAACTGTTTGAGATTTCATTTTTAGCAGCAGCAATTGCATCATCAGATAAATTAACAGAATCTGTTCTCATGTAGGTGATTTTACCTGATTCATATAAGCGTTGAGCAACCGACATGGTTCTCGTTACATTAAAACCTAACTTCCTGCTTGCTTCTTGCTGAAGTGTTGACGTTGTGAATGGCGCTGATGGACTTTTTTTGCCTGGTTTTTTCTGAACATCCTGAATAATAAAATTAGCACCTATACAATTTTCAAGAAACAAACGTGCTTCTTCTTCTGATTTAAATGAAATATCAAGATCTGACTTAAACTCATTTTCATTGATTTCAAAAAATGCTACTACTTTAAAAGACATCTCTGGAGAAAATTCAATAATTGACTTTTCTTTTTCTACTATTAATCTAACTGTTACAGACTGAACCCTTCCAGCAGAAAGCTGTGGCTTTACTTTTCTCCAAAGAACTGGAGATAGTTCAAATCCAACTATTCTATCCAAAATTCTTCTAGCTTGCTGTGAATTAACCAGATCAAGATTAATTTTCCTAGGATTATCTACAGCATTTAAAACTGCTTTCTTTGTAATCTCGTTAAAAGTAATTCTTCTTGTTTTATCGTCTTTTAATGATAATGCCTCAACTAAATGCCAAGAAATAGCCTCACCTTCTCGATCCTCATCAGTTGCCAACCATACTGTTTCAGCATTTTTTGCCAATGCTTTTAATTCACCAACTAGCTTCTTCTTATCTGAAGGAACTTTATACTCAGGTTTAAAATCATTTTCAATATCTACAGACATTCCTTTAGAAGAAAGCTCTCTAATATGTCCAAAACTAGATTTAACAACATACTCTTTTCCGAGATAATTTTCTATGGTTTTTGCTTTTGCAGGGGACTCAACTATCACTAAATTACTAGCCATAAATAATTGTTTTTTGATTGGATTGAATTGTGCAAATAAATAAAATTTCAATTTAAAGTACAATCACTTTTTTTAATTCTATCCCTTTATATTATATATAATATAAGTTTTTTTAAATTATTTTTTTGATTGCTCTGTCATTTTGGCAGAAATGAATATTTGTGATAACTTTGCAAGTGTTAAATAATTAACCCAATGGATGTTTTAGAAAAAACAATTGACGAAAAGAGACAAGGTGAAGCATTGAGTAGATCATCTGATAAGTCCAATTCCAAAAAATTATATCTAGAAAGCTATGGCTGCCAAATGAATTTTTCTGATAGTGAAATTGTAGCGTCCATTCTTTCAAATGAAGGTTATAAAACAACCAATAGTTTTGAAGAATCTGACCTGATTTTACTAAATACATGCTCCATTAGAGATAAAGCTGAGCAAACAGTAAGAAATAGATTGCGCTCATTTAATGATATTAAAAAGAAAAACCCAAATTTATTAATAGGCATGTTAGGTTGCATGGCTGAAAGGATGAAAACCTCTTTATTAGAAGAAGAAAAGTTGGTGGACATTGTAGTTGGACCAGATGCTTATAGAGATCTACCAGTCTTAATAAAAGAAGCTGAAGGAGGACAAAAAAGCATCAATGTACTATTATCTCGTGAGGAAACCTACGCAGACATCAACCCTGTTAGACTAGGGAATAATGGTGTCTCAGCATTTATCTCAATCATGAGAGGATGTGACAACATGTGCTCCTTTTGTGTTGTTCCTTTTACTAGAGGAAGAGAGCGAAGTAGAAACCCATTATCAATTATAGCAGAAGCTAAAAACCTATACGCTAATGGCTATAAAGAAGTCACCTTACTAGGTCAAAATGTGGATAGCTATCGTTGGAATATCTCTAAAAAAGGGGAAATAATTGACACTAACACACCCACAACTAATTTTGCTCAACTATTAGAATTAGTTGCACTCGTTTCGCCTGAATTAAGAGTGAGATTTTCCACCTCACATCCTAAAGACATGACTGATGAAGTTATTACTACCATGTCTAAATACGAAAACATCTGTGATTATATCCACCTACCGGTTCAATCTGGGAATACAGCTGTATTAAAAAGAATGAATAGAGGGTATTCTAGAGAATGGTATTTAAACAGGATCAGCTCAATAAGAAATATTATGCCTGAATGCGCTATATCAACTGATATAATTACTGGATTTTGCGGTGAAACTCAAGCTGAACACGAAGAAACCTTATCCCTTTTAAAAGAAGTGAAATTTAGTTATGCTTATATGTTCTTTTATTCTGAAAGGCCAAAAACACTAGCTGAAAGAAAATTCAAGGACGATATTCCTTTAAAAGTGAAAAAAGAAAGATTAAATGATGTTATAAAAGTTCAGCATGAAAATTCATTGAAAATTAACCAAAAATCAATAGGTAAAACATATAAAGTATTAATTGAAGGGGAATCAAAAAAATCGTCTGAAATGCTTTGTGGAAGAAATAGCCAAAACGCAATGATAGTTTTCCCAAAACAAAATTTTAATAAGGGTGAATACGTTGATGTAATAATCACTGATTGCACAACTGCAACATTAATTGGTAAAGCAACAAAAAAATGAATATTCAATCCGTAAAACATAGATTTGGAATAATAGGTAATTCAGATGCTTTAAACCGTGCATTGGATGTTGCAGTTCAAGTAGCTCCAACAGATATATCTGTTTTAATTACAGGAGAAAGTGGGACAGGTAAAGAAAGTATGCCTCAGATTATACATAGCTATAGCTCAAGAAAACATAGTGAATACATTGCTGTAAACTGTGGAGCTATTCCAGAAGGCACAATAGACTCAGAATTGTTCGGACATGAAAAAGGAGCATTTACAGGTGCAACAGATAGCAGAAAAGGTTATTTCGAAGTTGCTAACGGAGGAACTATTTTTTTAGATGAAGTTGCAGAGCTTCCACTACCTACTCAAGTAAGACTATTAAGGGTACTTGAAACAGGTGAATTCATTAGAGTGGGGTCATCTAAAGTTCAAAAAACTAACGTTAGGATAATTGCTGCTACTAATGAAAATATACAGCATGCAATTGATAAGGGAAAGTTTAGAGAGGATCTATACTACAGACTTAGCACTGTCCCTATATCATTACCTCCACTAAGAGACCGGAAAGAAGACATCCATTTATTATTTAGAAAGTTTGCAGCAGATTTTGGAGAGAAATATAGGATGCCTGGAATTAGGTTAAAAGATAACGCTATAGCTACTTTGGTAAAATATAGATGGCCAGGAAACATTAGGCAATTAAAAAATGTTACTGAACAAATTTCTGTTATTGAAAAAGAGAGGTTAGTCGAATCAGCAACTTTATCAAAATACCTTCCAATTAAAGGTGCAAATTCAAACCTCCCTATGGTTATTGACCAAAAGAGCAATAAATCAAATGATTTTTCTGAGAGAGATTTACTCTACAAAGTATTGTTTGATATGAAAAAAGACATTCATGAAATGAAACAAACCATTGTTAAATTAATGAATGATGAAAACACTTTAAGTTCCTATGAAAAAAGTGCGATCATAACTAGACTAAACAAAGAAGTAGATGGAGAAATATCTATTAATAAACCTTCTATTGAAAATTCAGAATATACAAGTGATAAAATAGAGGACAGCTACCATGAACCTATTCAAGAAAATGTGGAAGTAGAAGAATCACTTTCTCTAGAAGAAAGAGAAAAAGAGCTAATAATAAAAGCACTAGAAAAACACAATGGCAGAAGAAAAAATGCTGCATTAGAACTTGGGATTTCTGAAAGAACATTGTATAGGAAAATAAAAGAATATGAGATTAGTAAATAAATGAGACAACTTCTAATATATTTAATTGCAATATTATTATTTAGCTGTGCACTTCCTAAATTCAGTTTTAAGCCTGCAGGTAAGGGTAATCAAAAAGATATTCCCGCTAGCACAATACAAATAGATTTTTTTGAAAATAATTCTGCCCTTGCTAGCTCTACAGTAAGTGCTACATTTACTGAAAACCTAAGAGATCTTATGCAAGCACAAACTTCTTTAGACTTAGTATCTGAAGATGGAGAAGTTGTATTTAGTGGAAATATTAAAGAATATAAAATTTCACCTGTAAATATCCAAGCAGGAACTGAATCTGCTGCTCAAAATAGATTAACAATGGTTGTAGTTGTAAATGAGTATTTCCCTTTAAATGATAGTTTACCAATGAACAACCATTCTTTTTCAGCATTTGTAGATTACAATAGTAGTGAAGAGTTTAACAGCATTGAAGAATCTTTAATTGAATCACTTAATTATCAGTTAACACAGGACATTTTTGACAAAGCTTTTGGAGGAGAATGGTAGAATTAACACAACAAAATATTATTGACTTTATAAAGAATCCTGGTCATGTAAGTAAAGATCAATTGATTTTACTCAATGAATTAGCTGAAAAACACCCCTACTCAAGTTTCATTAACACATTACTTGCCAAAGTTTTTCACACACAACAACATATTGGATATAATAACCAATTACAAAAAGCAGCTTTTACTATAACAGACCGAATGGTCTTGTATAAATATATTCAACGTAAAGCGCTTTTAGAAAAAATTGACGCTATTATTAATGATGAAAAAAAACCAACACTAGACCCTGAAAAACCTTCTGGAGTTAATACAAGTTCTATAGATGATCCTGAATTATTAGAATTAGAAAAGAATATTCTCTCTACAGCGATTAACATGAGCATTCAACAAGAATCTCAAGTCGAAAAAGATGAACTAAAAAAAGTAGAAATCAAGCCTAAAGAAGACTTTAACAAAAAATCGATGTCTTTATCCGAATGGTTAAGATCTCCTTCTCCAAATCGAGACAACATTAAATCAGACTCTTCATCAATCATCGATAATTTTATAAAAGGAGGTGATCAACCAGGTCCTCAACCTTTCTTTTCCGCTGCAGAAAGTGCAAAAATGAGTCTTATTGATGATGATGAATTTGTTACTGAAACACTTGCAGAAATTCATGTAAGACAAGGAAACTATTCAAAAGCCATAAAAATATACGAACGATTGATGTTGAATATTCCAGAAAAAAAGACTTACTTTGCAAGCCGAATTAAATACATTCAAGAAAAAAGCAATTATTCTTAATTAATTTTAAAAGACTATGGGAACTATTATAATGATAATCACAATTTTAGCAGCAATACTGCTTATTTTAATTGTTATGGTTCAAAACCCAAAAGGTGGAGGTCTAGATTCTTCATTTGGAAATGCTAATCAATTAGGAGGTGTTGCACAATCTACAGAAGCCATAGAGAAAATAACTTGGTATTTAGCAAGCTTTATTGCTATTTTAAGTTTAGTTACTGCTATGAATTTTGGATCTGCAAGCTCAGGCCCTTCTACTGAAATTGAAAGCTCAATACCTCAAGGAATGCCTGCTGAATCCCCTTCTAATAATACACCTAATACTAATTCAGGAAATTAGTGTCAGACTGTCACCAAATGCTGACAATTTTTACCAATAAATCAAATCAGTTAGACAGAATGACTTAATTAACCCCTACTCTATCATTTGGCATAAAATATGACCAATGCGAAATTAGAATTTACAATTGTTTAACTTAAATAAATTAATAATGTCTATAAATGTAAAACCACTTGCTGACAGAGTGATCATAGAGCCTGCTGCTGCTGAAGAAAAAACTGCAGGAGGAATTATCATTCCTGATACAGCTAAAGAAAAACCAAAACAAGGAAAAATCATTGCTGCTGGTAATGGAAAAAAAGATGAACCATTAACAGTAAAAGCAGGAGACAATGTATTATATGGTCAATACAGCGGAACTGAAATAAAAATAGAAGGATCGGATTATCTGATCATGAGAGAAAGTGACATATTTGCAATTGTTGAATAAACTTAAAAACACAAAAAAATGGCAAAAGAAATAGTATTTGAAATAGACGCAAGAGATCGACTTAAAAAAGGTGTTGATGCCCTTGCTAATGCAGTTAAAGCAACTTTAGGCCCTAAGGGTAGAAATGTTGTTCTTGACAAAAAATTTGGTGCTCCACAAATCACAAAAGATGGAGTAACTGTTGCAAAAGAAATTGAATTAAAAGATGCAATAGAGAATATGGGTGCTCAAATGTTAAAAGAAGTAGCATCTAAAACTAATGACATTGCAGGTGATGGCACGACTACAGCTACAGTTTTAGCTCAAGCTATAATTAATACTGGCTTAAAAAACGTTGCTGCAGGAGCAAATCCAATGGATCTTAAAAGAGGTATTGACAAAGCAGTAAATACCGTTGTTGCTGAGCTAAAAAAGCTTTCAAAAGAAGTCGGCTCAGACAATGATAAGATCAAGCAAGTTGCTACAATATCAGCTAACAATGACGAAGCAGTAGGTTCATTAATTGCTGAAGCAATGAAAGTAGTTGGGAATGATGGTGTAATTACTGTTGAAGAAGCAAAAGGAACAGAAACTGAAGTTAAAACTGTAGAAGGTATGCAGTTTGATCGTGGTTACTTATCTCCTTACTTTGTAACTAACCCTGAAAAAATGATCACTGAATTAGAGAATCCTCATATTTTAATATATGATAAAAAAATCTCTAACATGAAAGATCTTCTACCTGTACTTGAACCAGTTGCTCAATCTGGAAATCCTTTATTGATCATCGCAGAGGATGTTGATGGTGAAGCTTTAGCTACATTAGTGGTGAATAAAATAAGAGGCTCATTAAAAATTGCTGCTGTTAAAGCACCGGGATTTGGTGACAGAAGAAAAGCAATGCTTGAAGATATTGCTATTCTTACGGGAGGTAGTGTAATCTCTGAAGACAGTGGTTTTAAATTAGAAAATGCAACCATGGACATGTTGGGTACTTGTGAAAAAATTGAAATTGACAAGGACAATACAACAATTGTAAATGGCGCAAGTTCTAAAGATGACATCTTAGCTAGGACTAATCAAATCAAAGCTCAAATTGAATCTACTACATCTGATTATGATAAAGAAAAACTTCAAGAAAGACTGGCTAAACTAGCTGGCGGTGTAGCTGTACTTTATGTAGGTGCTGCAACTGAAGTTGAAATGAAAGAGAAAAAAGACAGAGTTGATGATGCATTAGCAGCTACTAGAGCGGCTGTTGAAGAAGGAATTATTCCTGGTGGTGGTGTAGCTTACATTAGAGCTGCCAATTCTTTAGATGAGAAATCTGGTATTAATGAAGATGAGAATACTGGAATTAAAATTATTAAAAGAGCCATTGAAGAACCCTTAAGAGCAATCATTGAAAATGCTGGTGGTGAAGGAGCTGTAATTGTTCAAAAAGTGAAAGAAGGAAAAGATGACTTTGGATATAATGCTCGCACAGATAAATATGAGAACTTATACAAATCTGGTGTTATTGATCCAACAAAAGTATCAAGAAGTGCATTAGAAAATGCAGCTTCAATTGCTTCAATGCTACTAACAACTGAATGTGTTATTGCAGATGAAGAATCTGAAGAACCTGCAATGCCTATGGGAGGTGGAGGAATGCCAGGAGGAATGCCAGGCATGATGTAAAATCATCTCTATTATCTAATTAAAGCCCCATTTTGGGGCTTTTTTTTTGCCATAAACAGTTAATTATATGTTAACATGCAGCGAGTTTTGCTTATTTCCTTTATATTGAAATGGAATGAAAAGCCAGCACATAAGATTAATAATTTTTCTTGCGTCTATTGCACTTATTGGAGTATTAATCAATCAAGTTTTTTGGATTAGAAAAGAAATCTCTATTCAAAAAAATAAACTTGAAGAACAAAAAACCTCACTTCATTTAAAAAAAGAACAATTTGAGAATGTGGTGACTATTGCCTTAGTCAATGTAAGAGATGAATTATTATCTCTCAACAAAGAACTATCAGGTCTTTATTTAGAACCAGTAAAACAAATAACCCCTAATTATTTTGTAGTCAGCTTCTATGACACTATCAACCCAAATCTATTAGAAAATCTATTGGTTGAAAAATTTGAACAATACAACATACTTGAGAAATTTGAATATGGCATTTATGACTGCTTTGCAGATTCAATGATATTTGACAGATATGTAGACCTTAGTGACAATCGACTAGAAAGAGGTGTAGTATCAACAGTTCAAAATAAAAAATGGAATCATGACGGTCATTATTTTGGTGTTTATTTTTCTGAAAAAAAAGATATTCTCCCAAGTCCCCATCAAGAAATATCAGCTTTTTTAATTATATCAACAATAGTGGTTTTAATTGTTTTTTTCATTCTAACCTATGCCATTCTAGTGATTCTTCAACAAAAAAGATTAAGTGAAGTCAAAACAGATTTTATTAATAACATGACACATGAATTAAAAACGCCTATCTCGACTATTGGACTATCTAGTGAAGTCCTATTAAAAGAAGATATATTAAAAGACCCAAAGCGTATTAAACAATATGCTAAAATTATTAAGACTGAAAATAATAGATTACAATCTCAAGTAGAAAAAGTACTTCATCTGGCTAAACTTGATAAAGGAAAAATGGAGCTTAACAAAGAACTAATAAATTTACATGAGCTTATAGATGAAAGCATTCAAGTTTTTGATCTTACTATTAATAAAAGAAATGGAACTATTAATAAAAATTTACTTGCCAACGAATCAAAAATATTTTTAGATAAAGACCATATCACCAATGTTATTTACAATTTATTAGATAATGCTAATAAATACAGTCCAGGATCTCCCATTATAGATATAAGCTCAAGAAATATTAAAAACGGAATTGAAATATCTGTTAAAGACAAAGGGATTGGGCTATCACCCAATCAGAGTAAGCTGGTATTTGATAAATTTTATAGGGTGCCTACTGGAAGTATTCACAATGTGAAAGGATTTGGACTTGGACTTTATTATGTGAAATTCATAATAAATAAACACGCTGGCAATATTATTGTTAATAGTAAATTAAATCAAGGGTGCGAGTTTGTATTCTGGCTTCCTTTTAAATAGACACATGAAGATCCTGTTAGTAGAAGACGATATGAATTTAGGATTTGTTATTCAAGACAATCTTAAAATGAATGGGTATAAAGTACATTTAGCAAAAAACGGAAAGTCTGGGCTTACAGCATTTCATGAAAATCATTTTGACCTATGTATCCTAGATATTATGCTCCCTGAAAAGGATGGCTTTACATTAGCTGAAGACATTAGAAAAACAGACCAGAACACACCCATTATCTTTCTGACAGCAAAATCGATGACTGAAGATAAAATAAAAGGCTTTTTAGCTGGCGGAGATGATTATATCACAAAGCCATTTATAATGGATGAATTCCTTTTAAGGATAAAAGCAATTTTAAAAAGAACTGGAGTTAGATCAGTTGAAAAGGCAGGCTATCAGATTGGAGAGTTATACTTTGATACTGAAAACTTTATTCTAAATGACAATGGTCTAAAAATAAACCTCACTAAAAAAGAAGCAGAAATCTTAAAGCTACTATGTTCGAAAAAAGGGACTGTAGTTGAACGAGAATTAATACTTAATATGGTCTGGGGAGATGATAATTATTTCAATGGTAGAAGCTTAGATGTGTTTATTTCCAAACTTAGAAAATACCTCTCTTCGGATAGTAATATTTTATTAAGCAATGTTCATGGAATAGGGTTCTGTCTTAAAGACCAATCTTAATTTTCAATAGGAAATGTCAAGTGAGCTACCATTGCATGTCTTTCAAATGACAGTAACCAATAATGTAAAATATTTGGGTCATTTTCATCTAAATGCAAAATAGGACCATCTACTCCAAAAAAGTGACTATCTACCCATTTTCCTTCACTGTCAATTATTAAACCATAATAAGGACTATTACTTACACTATTTTTTGTTGCCTTGTTATATGGCTCATAAAATCCATGATTTCCTATTCCCATTGGTTTTTTATAAGCATTATTATAATCTTCAATAGGGAACTGCAATAATTCACTTTTCCTTACTCCTCCTATAACAACTCTTGTAAGGTGAGAAGTATCTGTGTTTCTTGCAAAAGTAAGATCAAACTCATAACATTTTTCATTTGAATTGTTCTTTGATATTGTTTCTCTTACAACCACCTTTTTAGGAATTCCAAGCATACTTAAAGTAGTAGGTCTAGGGTCTTTTGTGTCATAAATGCCAGGCCATTGAAAAGTTGAATAGGTAGTGGAGTCTGTCAACATATCATTTATAGAAATAGGGTTTTTAGGACAGACTATGTTTTTATATTTAGTTTTCCTTGCGCCAGTCATTGGATACCATTTCATTCTATGATCTTCAAATGGAACTACTATTTCTGTATCTACTTTTCTGAGAATATCAAAATTTATAACCTCTTTTTCAGGCTCTGTATAATTCTCTAAATAATCAACATATTCATTAAACAATAATTTACCTTCATTCACTTCATTAAATAATTCTCTGTATAACTCCTTTGGAAAATCAAACCATCCATGATACAAAGGGGAATGGTTTCCTTTTTCACCTGTAAATGTAATTACTTCCCAAGCATAAGAATTCAAACAATTTCTAGCTAAATCTACCCTTGTTGTAATTCCACCTTCTTCATTTAACACTCCCGTTTCAAAATCATCATTATTAAATCTAACTTGCTGTCTATTCCACTCAGCATTAATAATTCCAATTTTCTTTAAATAATCATCCTTAGCTGTATGGTCAGGGATAGTCGGCATCCATGCTAATAGATCAATATTTTCAATAATAATGGAGTCACTGAACTGATTATCAGGTAAAATATAAATTGAAAAATTATTTTTCCCATTTCTAAGCACTTCAAAAGTACTATGCTCATACTTATTCCATAAAACTGATCTAGTTTCGATGTCATTATTATCTGGATAATCTTCATCTGTTAATTCTCTAACATCAGATTGATAAACTTGAATATTTTCATTGCTTTTATTCTGTTCATCATCTTGATGACAACTCACCAATAACATTAAACCAAACACTATTAAAAATTGAATACTTTTTTTCATTGATTTTTTAATTTACTAATCCTGCTCCTTTTTTAATTTCCTCTACCACTGAAGGGTCTAAAAGGGTAGATGTATCACCTAAATTTGAAGCGTCACCTTCAGCTACTTTTCTTAAAATCCTTCTCATGATCTTGCCAGACCTAGTCTTAGGTAATCCACTTACAAATTGAATCTTATCTGGTTTTGCTATTGGACCAATTTCTTTAACAATTTGAGCAACAACTTCTTTTTGCATCTTATCTTCATCTTCCATCGAAGTGCAAATTATATAAGCATAAATCCCCTGCCCCTTTATGTCATGAGGGAACCCAACAACTGCTGATTCAACTACATCATTATGGGTATTAATTGCACATTCCACTTCTGCCGTTCCTATTCTATGTCCTGAAACATTCATCACATCGTCTACCCTTCCCGTTATTCTATAAAAACCATCTTTATCCCTTTTGCACCCATCCCCAGTAAAGTATTTCTCCTTATAAGTAGAAAAATAAGTAGTTCTACACCTCTCATGATCACCCCATGTTGTCCTTAACATGGATGGCCATGGGAATTGAATACATAGATTACCTTCTACATCATTTCCTTCAATTACATTACCTTCTGCATCAACCAAACATGGCTGAATACCAGGAAGAGGCAAAGTAGCAAAGGTGGGCTTCAACTTCGTAATTCCAGCCAATGGTGATATCATAATACCCCCAGTTTCTGTTTGCCACCATGTATCTACAATTGGGCAATTCTCTTTACCAATATTCTCATGATACCAATTCCAAGCTTCTTCATTGATTGGTTCTCCAACACTCCCTAAAACTCTTAAAGAAGAAAGGTCATGCTTTTCTACAAAACTCAAATCATAAGCCTGCAATGCTCTTATGGCAGTTGGAGCTGTATAAAATAATGTAACTTTATGTTTTTCAACTACTTCCCAAAACCTTCCTGCATCTGGAAAAGTAGGAACACCTTCAAACATCAATGTTGTAGCACCAGCTAATAAAGGACCATAAATAATATATGAATGTCCTGTAATCCATCCAATATCTGCTGTACACCAATAGATATCATCATCATTATACTGAAAAACATTTCTAAAAGAATATTCAGTATAAACCATATATCCACCAGTAGTATGCACCACCCCTTTTGGCTGACCCGTTGATCCAGAAGTGTATAAAATAAATAACTCATCCTCTGCATCCATTATTTCTGGACCTGCACCAGCTTGTACTTTATTGATTTCATCATGCCACCAAACATCTCTTCCAGCAATCATATCTACATTTCCGTCTAATCTTTGAAATACAATATTCACATTTACACATGAGCAGTGCTGTAAAGCATCATCAGCAATTTGCTTTAATTGAATTTGCTTATTTCCTCTAACTCCAAAATCTGATGTGATCAACATTTTAGCTTCAGCATCATTAATCCTATCTGCAAGAGCTTTTGCACTAAAACCTGCAAATACTACGGAATGAATTGCACCTATTCTAGCACATGCTAATACTGCAATTGCTAATTCCGGTACCATAGGCATATAAAGACAAACACGATCCCCTTTTTTAATCCCATTATTCTTTAACATTTGAGCAGCTACTTCAACTCTTTGATGTAACTCATTATAAGAAATATGAACTGCTTCTGCTTTAGGGTCATTGGGCTCCCAAATAATGGCAGCTTTATCTCCTTTCGATGCTAAATGCCTGTCTAAACAATTTTCAGTGATATTCAATTTTCCATTAATAAACCACTGAATATCTGGCTGGTTGAAGTCCCATTTCACAACCTCATCCCATTTTTGTCTCCATTTAAATGATGAAGCAATCTTAGACCAATAGGATGCAGGATCTTCAATACTTTGTGTATATGCATCCTGATATTCGGAAAATGTGTTTATTTTTTTCATAACAATTCTTCTTTAACTATCCGAAAATAATTATTTATCAATCAATTTAAAAACATCCAGCTTAATCCCATTTTAAAATACCTGTCTGGAAATGGATAATGCAATGCACTAAAATAGTTGTAACCCATTAACCCTGCATTTGCATGAGTAATAGAAAATGAAAACTTCACCCTTTGTATTTTAGCATTTAAATAAAAATCGGTAACAGCATAGGCATTCTGCAACCTTTCATTGCTTATAAAAAACATACCAATATCAGGAGCGTAATCCATTAAATAAAAATCAGAATACATTTTAGCTTGCATCCCTATATTTAGCTTAAGTGCAGATTTAAAAGCATCAAAATTGTAAGAAACGTCTATTAAACCAACCCATTCTGGTAGTCTATATATATTTAAACCACCTTGATATTGATAACAGATTGAAGGATTAATTTTCCATTTTTTAAAATCTAGCTTTTTACTTATCTGTGTTTGTATTACTTGAGTTACACCATCAAATTGCTCTGGCAAACCAAGGTAATTTAAAAATATTGGATCAAAAATATCAGTATAATTAGTACTAAGGTTCCAATTATTATAGAACATCCCTCCATTAATATTTAAAATTTGTTGATCTGTAAATGAGTTTTGCCAATAGGAATGATTGCCAGTATACCTTAATAATTCATAAGCTGGTGTTATATTCTCAAATTTTCCATTTACAGAAAATCTAACTTTTTTAACTTTATAATTCATTCCAGCATTGTAAATAAAATCTCCTTCTCTATAACCACTTATAAAATAAGAACCTCCAGTATTAAATTGTCCATTTTTAAATTTCAATTTATATGCTGATCTAAGGTTTAGATTATAAAATGAAGTGTCAATATTTTTATTAATATGATTTATAATATTATAAGAAATCCCTAGTGTAAAAACACTAGAACTTGAGCTATCTTTCTCCTTATTGAAGTTATATACAAGCTCCCCTTTAATATTATTTTTTAATAATGTATCATAAGTAGCATTGGTATCTAGAATTGAAAGCCAATCATAATTACCTGATATTGAATCAAAATAGGTTCTTGATTGACCTGAATATAAGAAATCCAACACCAATTCTTGCCTCCTATTTACATTAGAAGAATCCTTTTTATTGCTTAAAATTAATTTTTGATTTAATCCTGCCTTATGTAAAATGTCTTTTGAAAAAGCATCCGATAAATTTACATCCATCAGCAATCTGTTTCTACTAAAAAAAACATCCTCTGTGAAATTAGAATCATTTTGTATACCACCATTTTGCTCATGAAAATAACGATGATGCTTATAATATAGCTTAGCAGAATAAAGTGAATTAGAAGGGTTATAAGTAAAATTAGATTGAAAAAAATTATGATTGGTAGCCTGGTTCTGATAGTAACCATCATAATTATTTTTTAAAAAATGAATGGCATAATTAACCCCCTGTTTAATATTCTGAGAATGAAATACTGAAAAAAATTGTTCTTGATTTGGCCCAAGAAAATAAGTAACATCTACAACAGGTTGCTGAATATCAAAAGAAGGTAAATCCAATGGCTCATTTACAAAAAAAGGATTCTGAGAAATACCTTTATTATTCTCATTAAAATATAATCCCCTTGACAGACTACCTGCAGCTCCAAATGTTAGTTCTCTAAAACTCGAGTCAGTTTGATGAAAATACATGAAATTAATAGAGTCAATTGATGTATATGTTTGACTATATCCTACATTATTAACAATAACAATTAATAACAAAAAGACTCTATTTTTAAATTCTCTCATTTATACAAAAATAAAAAAGGTTGCTACCAAATAATGATAACAACCTTTTTCTATTTAAAATATATACATTAGGCCTGTGTTTCAGGACCTCCAAAATTTAAAGGAATATTAATCTGATCATCTTCTCTAATAGATCCTATTGCATCCTCATATTTAGAAATGTTATCATTTAGAGCTCTCAATAGCTTTTTAGCATGCTCTGGAGTCATAACAATTCTAGATTTCACTCTTCCTTTTGGAACTCCTGGCATAATTCGAATGAAATCAAAAATAAATTCTGAAGGTGAATGAGTAATTATAGCCAAATTAGAATAAACACCTTCAGCCACTTCTTCTGACAATTCAATGTTTAATCCTTTTTGATTTTCTTTTTGATCACTCATAACCTAAATAGTTTTATTGATTACTTACAGATTCAACAGTCTCTTCTGTTTCTTCATTATTTTCAGTCAATCTTTGGTAATCTACCTTAGACCCTACAATTAGCTCTTGGTAATCTCTCATTCCAGTACCTGCAGGAATTTTATGTCCTACAATTACATTTTCTTTCAATCCTCTTAAATGGTCTACTTTACCAGCTACAGCAGCCTGATTCAGCACTTTAGTTGTCTCCTGAAAAGAAGCTGCAGAAATAAAGCTATCTGTATGCAATGATGCTTTAGTAATACCTTGTAATAAAGGTTTAGCTGTTGCATTTAATGCATCTCTAGCTTCTGCTTGTTTAGCATCATTTCTCTTAAGCATTGAGTTTTCATCTCTCAATTTTCTTGCTGAAACAACTTGCCCTTTATGTAGGTTCTTAGAATCTCCAGCGTCTTCAATTACTTTTTTACCAAAGACTAAATCATTTTCTTCAATGAACTCCCACTTATTAACTGCATTCTTCTCTAAGAATTTGGTGTCACCTGGATCAACAATCTCAACTTTTCTCATCATTTGTCTAACAATTACCTCAAAATGCTTGTCATTGATCTTCACTCCTTGTAATCGATAAACTTCCTGGATCTCATTAACAATATATTCCTGAACAGCAGTAGGTCCTTTTATAGAAAGTATATCTGCTGGAGTAGTTGCACCATCAGATAAAGACTGACCAGCCTTCACATAATCATTAGCCTGTACAAGTATATGTCTAGATAACGGAACAAGGTATTTTTTAATCTCCCCCGTTTTAGCTTCAATAATAACTTCTCTGTTACCTCTTTTGATTTTTCCATAAGAAGCAACTCCATCAATTTCTGAAACTACAGCTGGGTTTGAAGGATTTCTCGCTTCAAACATCTCTGTAACCCTTGGCAGACCACCAGTAATATCGCCTGACTTACCTGATTTTCTAGGGATTTTTACTAGAATATCACCTGCAGAAATTGAAGCTCCTTCCTTCACAATAACATGAGCATCAACAGGTAAATTATATGATTTTAGCTCCTCACCTTTCTTATCAACAATATTTACAGTTGGAATCTTCTTTTTGTCTCTATTATCTTTAATAACAATTTCAGCAAATCCTGTTTGCTCATCAACCTCTTCTCTATAAGTAATCCCTTCTTCTAGATGTTCAAACGCTACCTTACCATCTAATTCAGATAAAATAACAGCATTATATGGATCCCATTTACAAATTAGATCTCCTTTTTTAACTTTCTTTTTATTCTTAGCAAAGATATGTGATCCATAAGGTATATTATTATTCATGAAAATATTACCCGAGCTATCAACAATTCTCATCTCACCTGCTCTACCTATAACTATTTCCACTTCTTCACCTTCTGTATTCTTTTTCACAACAGTATTCAGTCCTTCTATTTCTAAAGTACCATTGTTCTTAGCCCTTAATTCTGCTTCATCAGCAATATTAGATGCAGTACCACCAACGTGGAAAGTCCTTAGAGTTAACTGAGTACCAGGTTCACCTATCGATTGAGCAGCGATAACTCCAACTGCTTCACCTTTCTGAACTATTTTTCCATTAGCTAAATTTCTTCCATAACACTTACTACAAACACCTCTTTTCAATTCACATGTAAGTACGGAACGAATTTCAATTGATTCAATTTCTGCATTTTCAATAGCTGTTGCTATATCTTCATTGATTTCTTCACCTTCATTAATGATAATATCACCGGTTTCAGGATGCTCAATATCAAATAATGGAACTCTACCTAAAATTCTATCATAAAGAGTTTCAACTATCTCGTCATCTTTCTTTAATGCAGAAACAGTAAGACCTCTTAAAGTTCCACAATCTTCTTCATTAATAACAACATCCTGAGCAACATCCACCAATCTTCTTGTTAAATAACCAGCATCCGCTGTCTTTAATGCAGTATCTGCAAGCCCTTTACGAGCACCGTGAGTAGATATAAAATATTCTAAAATTGATAGTCCTTCTTTAAAGTTAGATAAAATTGGATTTTCAATAATATCCTGCCCACCAGTTGCTCCTGATTTTTGTGGCTTTGCCATTAATCCTCTCATACCAGAAAGCTGACGAATCTGTTCTTTTGATCCTCTCGCTCCTGAATCCATCATCATATAAATAGAATTAAATCCTTGACGATCATTCTTTAATTTTTCCATTAAAGTAAAAGTCAACCTAGTATTAGTATGAGACCATATATCAATAATCTGGTTATACCTTTCATTATTGGTAATTAATCCCATATTATAGTTCAATTTCACTTCATCAACCTGACCACGTGCTTTATTAATTAGAATATCCTTTTCTTTTGGAATTTGCACATCTGATAAATTAAAGGACAGTCCTCCTTTAAAAGCCATGTAATATCCTAAGTTCTTAATTTCATCAAGGAATTTAGCAGTATCTGGAACACCTGTTGTTTTAATGATCCTAGAAATAATATCCCTTAAAGATTTTTTAGAAAGTACTTCATTAATATAACCAACTTCAGGTGGAACCATTTCATTAAAAATGATTCTTCCAGTAGTAGTTTCAATAACATGATTAACAGGCTCCCCATCTACAACATCATCTACCTTAACTTTTATCATTGCATGAAGAGAAAGTATGCCTTCATTATAAGCAATCTTTACCTCTTCAGAAGAATAAAAAGTCATTCCTTCACCTTTTACAGGTTCCTCTTTTGTGCTTTTCTTAGCTTTAGTAATATAATATAATCCTAAAACCATATCCTGAGATGGCACTGTAATAGGTGCACCATTAGCAGGATTTAAAATATTATGAGAAGCCAACATTAATAGCTGTGCTTCCAATATAGCTGCATTTCCTAAAGGAACATGAACTGCCATCTGGTCACCATCAAAATCGGCATTAAATGCTGTACATACCAATGGATGTAACTGAATAGCTTTTCCTTCAATTAATTTTGGTTGAAAAGCCTGAATACCTAATCTGTGAAGAGTTGGTGCCCGATTCAACATGACTGGATGTCCTTTCAATACATTTTCAAGAATATCCCATACTACTGGTTCTTTTCTATCAACTATCTTTTTTGCTGATTTTACAGTTTTAACTATACCTCTTTCTATCATTTTTCTGATAATAAAAGGTTTAAATAGTTCAGCAGCCATATTTTTAGGTAAACCGCATTCATGCAATTTTAAAGTTGGTCCAACAACAATTACAGAACGAGCTGAATAATCAACTCTTTTACCTAATAAATTTTGTCTGAACCTACCTTGTTTACCTTTTAAGCTATCAGATAAAGATTTCAAAGGTCTGTTCTTATCTGTTTTTACAGCACTTGACTTCCTTGAATTATCAAATAGAGAATCAACAGATTCTTGAAGCATCCTCTTTTCGTTTCTTAAAATAACTTCTGGAGCTTTAATCTCGATTAGTCTCTTTAACCTATTATTTCTAATGATTACCCTTCTATATAGGTCATTTAAGTCAGACGTAGCAAATCTACCTCCATCCAATGGAACTAATGGTCTAAGGTCTGGTGGAATTACAGGTACCACTTTTACGATCATCCACTCAGGCTTGTTATCTATTCTTGAATTAGCTTCTCTGAATGATTCAATAACCTGAAGTCTTTTTAATGCTTCATTTTTACGTTGCTGAGATGTTTCATTATGTGCTTGATGTCTTAGCTCATAAGACCTTGCATCTAAATCCTCATTTTGAAGCAAGTCATGTAAAGCTTCAGCACCCATTTTAGCAATAAACTTATTAGGATCTGAATCTTCTAAATATTGATTCTCTTTTGGTAAAGTTTCTAGTATATCTAAATATTCTTCTTCAGATAAAAAATCCATTTTTTGCAATGGTTCTTCTTCTGCATTTACTGCAATTCCCGGTTGAATAACAGCATACCTTTCATAATATATGATCTGATCCAGTTTTTTAGTAGGAAGCCCCAATAAATAACCAATTTTATTAGGTAAAGACTTGAAATACCAAATATGTGCTACAGGAACAACCAAACCTATGTGTCCCATTCTTTCTCTTCTTACCTTTTTTTCTGTAACCTCAACTCCACATCTATCACATACAATACCCTTATATCTTATTCTTTTATATTTTCCACAATGACATTCATAATCTTTTACTGGACCGAATATCCTTTCACAGAACAAACCATCTCTTTCAGGCTTATAAGTCCTGTAATTTATAGTTTCAGGCTTAAGCACCTCACCATGAGACCTTTCTAGAAGAATCTCTGGTGATGCTAAACTGATAGTTATTCTATTAAATTCGCTGTTAACTTTATATTCTTTTCTAAAAGCCATAAATTTTATTTTTAAGTTGTAACAACTTTGCTTCAATGATCACTCATTGAAAGCTGATTAATTAATCTAATGCTATATTCAATCCTAGTCCTTGTAATTCATTTAACAATACATTAAATGATTCTGGAATACCAGGTATTGGCAGGTTTTTACCTTTAACGATACATTCATAAGCCCTTGCTCTTCCTTGAACATCATCGGATTTAACAGTCAATATTTCTTGAAGAACGTTTGATGCTCCAAATGCTTCAAGAGCCCATACTTCCATTTCACCAAAACGCTGACCACCAAATTGAGCTTTACCTCCTAATGGCTGCTGCGTAATTAATGAATAAGGTCCTATAGATCTAGCATGCATTTTATCATCAACCATGTGACTTAATTTCAGCATGTAAATAATACCTACTGTTGCTGGCTGATCAAATCTTTCTCCAGTACCACCATCAAATAAATAGGTTTTACCATTTCTAGGAACTTCAGCATCATCAGTATATTGATTGATGTCATCTAAGCTAGCTCCATCGAAAATTGGAGTAGAAAACTTCATTCCTAATTTTTCTCCAGCCCACCCAAGAACAGTCTCATAGATCTGTCCCAAGTTCATCCTTGAAGGTACACCTAATGGGTTCAAAACTATATCAACAGGAGTGCCATCTTCTAAGAATGGCATATCTTCTTCACGAACAATCTTAGCAACAATACCTTTGTTACCATGACGACCCGCCATTTTATCTCCTACTTTCAACTTTCTCTTTTTAGCTAGATATACTTTTGCTAATTGAATAATTCCAGTTGGTAATTCATCGCCAACTGATATCTGAAATTTCTTTCTTTTGAAATTACCGATTAAATCATTGGCCTTCAACATATAATTATGTAATGTTCTTTCAATTAAAGAATTTGCATCATCATCTGAAGTCCAACCTTTTGGATTAACATGAAGGAAATCAACATCCTTAAATGCCTTTTCTGAGAACTTAACACCTTTCTTAATGATCTCCTCTTTGAAAATATTAAAGACACCTTGAGATTTATTGCTTCCTATAATTTTAATTAGCTTACCAGTTAAAATTGCTTTTAATTCGGTCAACTCCTTATCCATTTCAGCATCCATTTGCTCTAGAATAGGCTTATCAGCAGCTTTAGACCTTCTATCCTTAACTGCTTTTGAAAACAACTTTTTGTCAATTACAACTCCAGTTACTGAAGGTGAAACTTTTAATGATGCATCTTTAACATCACCTGCTTTATCACCAAAAATTGCTCTTAATAATTTTTCTTCTGGTGAAGGATCGCTTTCTCCTTTTGGTGTGATTTTACCAATAAGAATATCTCCTTCTTTAACTTCAGCACCAACACGGATAATACCATTTTCATCCAGATCTTTAGTAGCTTCTTCACTAACATTAGGTATATCAGAAGTCAATTCTTCTAATCCTCTTTTCGTGTCTCTAACGTCTAAACTAAATTCATCTACATGAACAGATGTATAGACATCCTCTTTAACTACTCTTTCTGAAATAACGATAGCATCCTCAAAATTATATCCTTTCCAAGGCATAAATGCAACTTTTAGGTTTTGACCTAAAGCTAATTCACCTTTTTGAGTACCATATCCTTCAACTAATACCTGACCCTTCTTTATCTTGTCACCTTTTTTTACAATAGGTCTTAAGTTAATAGAACTACCTTGATTGGTTTTTTGGAATTTAGTTAACCCATACACTTTTACATCATCTTCAAACCTAACCAATCGATCATTATCATCAAAATTGTACATGACATGAATCTCATTGGCATCAACATATTCAACTACTCCATTATCCTCTGCATGTATCAATACTCTTGAATCACGTGCTACTAATTCTTCAATTCCAGTTCCAACAATAGGAGAATTTGGATTTAATAAAGGTACAGCTTGACGTTGCATATTAGACCCCATCAATGCTCTATTTGCATCATCATGTTCTAAGAATGGAATACATGAAGCAGCAATAGATGCAATTTGGTTAGTACCAACATCAATTAAGTTAATCTCCTTTTTCTCTGGAACTGGGAAATCACCTTCAAATCTGGCAATTACATTATCATTAACAAAATTTCCATCTTTATCAATCTTAGCATTTGCCTGAGCAATGTATTTATTGTCTTCTTCTTCAGCACTTAAGAAAATTGGTTTTTTATTAAATTTAATTTTACCTTTTTCTACTTCTCTATAAGGAGTTTCAATAAACCCTAAACGATTAACTTTAGCATAAACACACAATGAAGAAATTAAACCAATATTTGGTCCTTCAGGTGTTTCAATAGTACATAACCTTCCATAGTGAGTGTAATGTACATCCCTCACCTCAAATCCAGCTCTTTCTCTAGTTAAACCACCTGGTCCTAATGCTGACATTCTCCTTTTATGAGTAACCTCAGCCAAAGGATTGGTTTGATCCATAAATTGAGATAATTGGTTAGTCCCAAAAAACGAATTAATTACACTAGATAATGTTTTAGCATTAATCAAATCAATAGGTGTAAAGACTTCATTGTCTCTAACATTCATTCTCTCTCTAATAGTTCTAGCCATTCTTGCCAATCCAACACCAAACTGACTGTATAATTGTTCACCAACAGTTCTTACACGTCTGTTACTAAGGTGATCTATATCATCAACATCTGCTTTAGAGTTAATTAAAGCAATTAACTGTTTAATGATAGAAATAATATCATTTTTAGTCAGTACTCTTTGATCAGCAGCTGCATCTAAGCCTAGCTTTTTATTAATTCTGTATCTTCCTACCTCACCTAGATCATATCGTTGTTCAGAGAAAAACAATTTATCAATAACCCCTCTTGCAGTTTCTTCATCAGGTGGTTCAGCATTTCTCAGCTGTCTATAGATTAATTCCACTGCTTCTTTTTCAGAATTAGAGGTATCCTTTTGTAAAGTATTATAAATAATCGCAAAATCAGCAGAGTTAACATTTTCCTTATGAAGGATGACAGTTTTAACTCCTGCTTCTAAGATCATTTCAACATGCTCTTTTTCAATAATAGTTTCTCTTTCAATGATTACCTCATTTCTTTCAATAGAAACTACTTCACCTGTATCTTCATCTACAAAATCTTCGACCCATGATTTAAGAACTCTTGCTGCTAATTTTCTATCTATAGCTTTATTTAAAGCAGCTTTTGTAGCTTTAATTTCATCAGCAAGATCAAATATTTCTAAAATATCCTTATCACTTTCATATCCAATAGCTCTGAATAAAGTGGTAACAGGTAATTTCTTTTTACGATCAATATAAGCATACATGACATTATTAATGTCAGTTGCAAATTCTATCCATGATCCTTTAAATGGTATTACTCTAGCTGAGTAAAGCTTTGTTCCATTTGCATGTCTGCTCTGTCCAAAGAATACACCAGGAGATCTATGTAATTGAGATACAATTACACGTTCTGCACCATTAACTACAAATGACCCCTTTGGAGTCATGTAAGGAATGGTCCCTAGATATACTTCTTGTACTATTGTTTCAAAATCCTCATGTTCTGGATCTGTACAATATAATTTCATTACAGCTTTAAGCGGAACTGAATATGTTAATCCTCTTTCAATACATTCAGTGATTGTATATCTAGGTGGATCAATAAAATAATCCAAAAATTCTAGAACAAATTGATTCCTAGTATCAGTAATTGGAAAATTTTCACTGAAAACTTTAAAAAGACCTTCATCTATTCTGTTTTCAGAGGTTGTTTCAAGCTGAAAAAACTCTTGAAATGATTTTAATTGTATATCCAAAAAATCCGGATATGAAAAACGATGCTGACTTGAAGCAAAGTTAATTCGTTTTGTTACATTATCTACTGTTGCCAAGGCTATGAATTTTAGTTGATTAAAAGGTGAAAACTGGTAAAGGCCCAAGCTCTTGCTCAGGCCTTAATTACTTCAAAAGAAATTACTTCAACTCTACTTCAGCACCTGCTTCTTCTAGAGCTTTTTTAATTCCTTCAGCTTCGTCTTTACCTACTCCTTCTTTTACAGCTTTAGGAGCACTATCAACTATTTCTTTTGCTTCTTTTAATCCTAATCCTGTTAGTTCTTTTACAGCTTTTACTACTTGTAATTTTGAACCACCTGGAGCAGTTAAGATAACATCGAACTCAGATTTCTCTTCAGCTGAATCGGCATCACCACCTCCAGCACCTGGAGCTGCAACCGCAACTGCTGCTGCTGCTGGTTCAATACCATATTCTTCCTTAAGAACTTCTGCAAGTTCATTTACTTCTTTTACAGTTAAGTTTACCAACTCTTCTGCTATAGCTTTTACATCTGCCATTTTTCTTTGTTTTTATAAAAAGTTATATTCTTTTTTATTATTAATTATTAAGATTCTTTTTCTGATAAAGTTTTTACTATGCCTGCGATAGTACTTTTACTGGATGTTAATGCCGATAAAACATTTTTTGCAGGTGACTGAAGTAATCCAATTACTTCTCCAATCAATTCATTTTTAGACTTAATATCTACTAATGTTTTTAATTGATCATCCCCTACAAATACCGTTTCTTCAACATATGCTCCTTTAAGGATCGGTTTATCATTTTTCTTTCTAAAATCCTTAATTAATTTTGCTGGAGCATTTCCTACCTCTGAAATCATAATTGCAGTAGGTCCAGGTAATACATCGTAAAGCTCAGATAAATCTTTATCTTTTACATTTTCCATTGCTTTTTTAAGCAATGTGTTTTTTACAACACTTAGCTTTATATCCTTCGCAAAACACTGTCTTCTTAAAGAGCTGGTTGCTATAGCATCCAATTCTGAAATATCAGTAATGTATATTACACCATTACTATCCAGCTTTTCGCTTAGATCATTAATTGCCGACTGTTTTTCTTCTTTAGTCATTTTGTAAAAATTTTATATGCAAATTATGCATCAATAGATTTAGGTTCTACTTTAACTCCAGGACTCATAGTACTAGAAAGCACAATGCTTTTCAAATATGATCCCTTTGCAGATGAGGGTTTTAATCTCATTAAAGCAGCAACTAATTCATTAGCATTATCTGCAATTTTATTAGCATCAAAAGAAGCTTTTCCAATAGCCGCATGAATAATTCCATTTTTATCAACTTTAAAATCGATCTTACCAGCTTTAACATCTGTTACAGCTTGCGAAATATTCATTGTTACTGTTCCCGTTTTTGGATTAGGCATTAATCCTCTAGGACCAAGAATTCTACCTAATGCACCAACTTTACCCATTACTGAGGGCATTGTAATAATTACATCTACATCGGTCCATCCTTTCTTGATCTTATCAACATATTCATCCAATCCAACAAAATCAGCACCAGCATCATTTGCTTCTTTTTCTTTATCCGGAGTACACAACACTAAAACTTTTACATCTTTTCCAGTACCATGAGGTAAAGAAACTGTTCCTCTAACCATTTGGTTAGCTTTTTTAGGATCAACTCCTAACCTTACAGCAATGTCTACTGATGGGTCAAATTTTACTTTTGTCATCTCTTTCACAATCTTAGATGCTTCTTCCATAGAATATAGGTTTTCTATATCATATTTTGAAAGAGCGTCTTTTCTATTTTTTGTGAGTGCCATATTCTATAATATTATTCAGATTATTTCCAAGGTGGTTTACCTTTTACATTCAATCCCATGCTTCTAGCTGTTCCTGCTACCATTTTCATAGCAGAATCAACAGTGAAACAATTTAAATCTGGCATCTTATCTTCTGCAATTACCTGTACTTGATCCCAAGTAACAGTACCCACCTTTATCTTATCTGGTTCTTCTGAACCTTTTTTCTTTTTAGCAGCTTCTAATAATTGAACTGCTGCTGGTGGTGTCTTAATTACAAAATCAAAAGATTTGTCAGTAAAAACTGTAATCACACAAGGTAAGATCTTACCAGCCTTTTCTTGTGTTCTTGCATTGAACTGTTTGCAAAATTCCATAATGTTCACACCTTTTGCACCCAATGCTGGGCCAACTGGTGGAGCTGGATTTGCACCTCCTCCTCTAATCTGAAGTTTAATTAATCCACTTACTTCTTTTGCCATTTTTATTATTTATTAAATTATGAATTACAATGGGAAGCATTTATTTCATTGAATTCACAATACCTTTATCCTTCTTTTTCTACTTGCATATAATTAAGCTCTAATGGAGTTTTTCTTCCAAAGATCTTAACCATTACTTTTAATTTTTTCTTTTCTTCATTGATCTCTTCAATAATTCCATTAAAGTTATTGAAAGGACCATCAATTACTTTTACTGATTCTCCAACTACATAAGGAATATTCATTTCTTCATCATGCTCAGCCAACTCATCTACTTTTCCTAAAATCCTATTTACCTCTGACTGACGCATTGGTAACGGATCTCCACCTTTTACTCCACCTAAAAAACCAATTACATTAGTCATTGATTTAATAACATGTTCTACCTCACCAACTAAAGCAGCTTCAATCAGAACGTATCCTGGAAAATAATTTCTTTCCTTAGATATCTTTTTTCCTTTTCTTATTTGATATATTTTTTCAGTAGGAATTAAGACCTGTTCTACATAATCATTTAATTTATGCCTATCAATTTCAAGCTCTAATAATTCCTTTACTTTTTTCTCCTTACCACTAATAGCTCGGATCACATACCATCTTTTTTTAATTTCTCCCATCACTATCTATTATGGTGTTATAAATTCATATATAAATCCAAGTATACCTCTCCAACCCCATTCACCTTCTGGAACAGACCAAATGCCAAATGCATAATCCATTAACCAAATAATTAATGATAAAATCACACTAGTTGTTAGTACAATTATTGAACTGGTTTGAAGGTCTTCCCATGTAGGCCAAGACACCTTATTAGTTAGTTCGTTGATCGTTTCTTCTATATATGTTCTTATTCCTGCCAATCTTTTTTTTTTAAGCACGGATGGAGAGACTCGAACTCCCGACACCTGGTTTTGGAGACCAGTGCTCTACCAACTGAGCTACACCCGTAAAACGCGAATAAAGGCGCCCCATATAATGAAGCACCTTAATTCAAAATTATTTACCTTTTTCAGAATTAATCTGAAATTTCTGTCACCTGTCCAGCACCAACAGTTCTACCACCTTCACGAATAGCAAACCTTAGTCCTTTTGCCATTGCAACACCTGTGATCAACTCAACGTCAATCGTTACATTATCTCCAGGCATTACCATTTCTCTACCTTGCTCTAACTTAATAGTACCAGTAACATCTAATGTTCTAAAATAAAATTGTGGTCTATAATTATTATGGAATGGAGTATGTCTACCTCCTTCTTCTTTTTTAAGAATATAAACCTCTGCTTTAAATTTAGCATGAGGAGTTATAGAACCAGGCTTTGCGATTACCATTCCTCTTTTAATCTGCTCTTTTTCAATTCCTCTTAACAATAAACCAACATTTTCTCCAGCTCTTCCTTCATCAAGAATTTTCCTAAACATTTCAACACCAGTTACAGTAGATGTCATTTTTTCTTCACTTAATCCAACTATATCAACTGTATCACCAGTATTTACAATACCTGCTTCAATTGCACCAGTAGCAACAGTACCACGACCAGTAATAGAGAAAACATCCTCAACAGACATCAAGAAAGGCTTTTCAACATCTCTTTCTGGTGTCTCTATCCAAGTATCAACTGTTTTCATTAATTCCATTACAGAATCAACTCCAGACTGTTCACCATTTAATGCAGCTAAAGCAGATCCTTGAATTATTGGAGTATCATTATATCCATAAGATTCTAATAATTCACCTAATTCCATTTCAACTAACTCTAGCAGCTCTTCATCATCAACAAGGTCAACCTTGTTCATGAAAACTACAATTCTAGGTACATTTACCTGTTTAGCCAATAGAATATGCTCTCTTGTTTGAGGCATCGGTCCATCAGTAGCAGCACATACTAATATTGCTCCATCCATTTGAGCAGCACCAGTTACCATATTCTTTACATAATCAGCGTGACCAGGACAGTCAACGTGAGCATAGTGACGATTCTCTGTTTCATACTCAATGTGTGCAGTATTAATTGTAATACCTCTTTCTTTTTCTTCAGGTGCATTATCAATTTGATCGAAATCTGCTTTCTCTGCCATACCAGCATCAGAAAGAACTTTAGAAATTGCAGCTGTTAAAGTAGTTTTACCGTGATCAACATGACCTATGGTCCCAACGTTGACATGTGGTTTTGTACGTTCAAAATTTGCTTTAGCCATATCCTAGATGTTTATTTAATGTTAATTTTTACTTTACTATTTTATTATTTACTTTTTTAATAATTCAATTCTTGTTGGAGCCAATGACGGGAATTGAACCCGTGACCTCTTCCTTACCAAGGAAGCGCTCTACCCCTGAGCTACATCGGCTAATTAATAACCAAATGAAACCCAAATTAAGAAGAAAAGATAACCTTAGTTATCTGATCTTCTTTTGTCTCTGAGCGGGAGACGAGATTCGAACTCGCGACCCTCAGCTTGGAAGGCTGATGCTCTACCAACTGAGCTACTCCCGCTTTTTCGGTTGACAAATGTAATACTTTTAATTAAAAAAGAGCACATTTGTTTTCATTACCGTCTTCTCCAAATGTGGGGAGAGCAGGATTCGAACCTACGAAGGCGAAGCCATCAGATTTACAGTCTGACCTCGTTGACCGCTTGAGTATCTCCCCAACTTTATATATAAAGAACTTAATGAGCCGATGGAGGGATTCGAACCCACGACCTGCTGATTACAAATCAGCTGCTCTAGCCAACTGAGCTACATCGGCAAATCAAAATTTCAAACAAAAAAAAGACCTTTTCTTTAAAAAAAGGTCTGCAAATGTATAAAAGATTTCGAATATTCTACACAATAAAATGGTATTTTTTTTAGCTACTTAACTAAAAGTTTTCCTTTGTGTTTTTTTAACTGGCGTCTCAATGCGTCAATTGTAACGTCTGTTGCTTCTTCAAATGACTTACATTGCTTCTTTGCAAACAGGTCTTTACCAGGGATATTCAGCTTGATTTCAACAATTTTATTTTGATTCACATCTGACTTATCTATCTTTAAATAAACTTCTGAACCTATTATCTGGTCATAAAACACATTTAACTTACTAAGTCTTTCTTTAATAAAAGCGATCAGCTTCTGATCGGCATTGAAATGTATTGATTGAACTTGTACTTCCATATATATATACTTTTTAGCCTCTAGGATGGGCTTGTTGATGAATATTTTTTAATTTTTCAAATGAATTATGAGTGTATATTTGTGTTGCAGATAAATTTTCATGCCCTAATATCTCTTTAATAGCATTTAAATCAGCACCATTATTCAACATATGAGTGGCAAATGTATGCCTTAAAACATGAGGACTTTTCTTTTGCTGACTTGACACAATTCCAAGGTAATAATTAACTTTTCTATAAACAAATTTTTCATAAATTTTATTACCTGTGTCAGATACAAATAAATATTCATGAACATGACCATATTTCTGTTTTTTCATCTGAATGAACTCTTTTAATTGTTGCAAAAATTCACTGCTTATAGGAACAATTCGCTCTTTATTTCTTTTCCCTAGTACCTTTATTTCATTGTTACCAACATCAACATCTTTTAAATGGGTAAGCTCAGAAAGCCTTATACCAGTATGATATAACATTTTAATTATTAAATAATCCCTTTCCCCAAACAAATCAGGTGAAAAAACACCTCTATTAAAAAGAGATAATATATCTTTTTCTTTCACAAATGTGGGAAGTTTCTTTTCTGTTTTAGGTAATTGCACTTGAATCATAGGTGAAGATTTAACCTCTCCTGATCTTATAAAAAACTTATAAAAAGACTTTAAAGTGCTTAATTTTCTACAAATACTTCTGTTAGAAACTTCATTTCCCATTAAAGAAACTACAAAACTTCTAATATGTATGTATTTAATCTTTTGAAGTGTTAACTCATATTCCTTATCTATATATTGTTCAAATTGAACAAGGTCAGTACGATAAGCTTGTAGCGTATGAAAAGAATATCTTTTTTCAACTTTTAAATAGTTGATGAAAGAGTCTATATAATCTAAATTTAATTTCAAATCATAAAAAAAGGGGGCAGAAAATCTACCCCCTTCAACGAAATATATATTAAAAAGTTATTCTCCGGAAAGTATTCTTTCTTTATACTCTGCTTTAATGATCTCTTGTCTTCTTATAACAGATTTCTTTATATACTGCTTTCTTTCTCTTAATTGTTTAAGAACTCCTGTTTTTTCAAACTTTTTCTTATACTTTTTAAGAGCTCTCTCTATTGACTCACCTTCTTTAACCGGAATTTGTAACATTTTGTATTAGTTGTTTTATATTTTGGTGTGCAAATTTAATAGTTTTTAAAGTAAAAACAAATTCATTTTAATTTTTAAGCAATTCTCTTGAAATAACTAGCTTTTGAATTTCCGATGTACCCTCTCCAATTGTGCATAATTTTGAGTCCCTATAAAATTTCTCGACAGGGAATTCTTTCACATATCCATATCCACCGAAAATCTGCACAGCTTCAGTCGAAACCATCACTCCTACCTCACTTGCTTTATATTTGGCCATAGCAGATAGTTTACTTACAGGGTTTCCTTTCATAAGCTGATCTGCAGCTTGATTTAATAATAATTTAGACGCCTCTAGCTCTGTAGCCATGTCAGCTAATTTAAATGAAATTGCCTGATATGAGCTTATTGATTTTCCAAATTGTTCTCTTTCTTTAGAATATTTAATAGATGCATCCAATGCACCTAAGCCAATTCCATATCCTAAAGCACCTATTGAAATCCTACCTCCATCTAAAATTTTCATCGCCTGAATAAACCCTTCACCAACCTTGCCTAATATGTTATCCTGATGAACTCTACAGTTGTCAAAAATAACTTCAGTTGTTTCAGAAGCCCTCATTCCTAATTTATCTTCTTTTTTTCCATTTGAGAACCCTGGAGTTCCTCTTTCTACTACAAAAGCTGTCATACCATGCGAATCTAATAATTCACCTGTCCTCACAATTACAACTATAGCATCACCTGAATTTCCATGAGTAATGAAATTCTTTGCCCCATTAATAACCCAATGATCTCCATCCTTAACAGCTGTTGATTTCATTCTCATTGCATCAGAACCTGTATTAGGCTCAGTTAATCCCCAAGCTCCTATCCATTCTCCAGAAGCTAATTTTGGAAGCCATTTCTTTTTTTGATCTTCATTCCCAAATTTCAATATATGATTAGTGCATAAAGAGTTATGGGCTGCTACTGACAAACCAATGGATCCGCAAACTTTTGCAATTTCACTTATAACAGTTATATATTCAAAATAACCTAATCCAGCACCACCATATTCTTCTGGAACCAACACTCCCATTAGACCTAACTCTCCTGCCTTTTTGAATAATTCAACGGGGAATTTCTGAGATTCATCCCACTTCATAACATTTGGACGTATTTCCTTCTCAGCAAAATCTTTTACCATTTGTTTGATCATTAAATGATCTTCAGACACATCAAAATCCATCTTTAATTATAATTAATTATACTTTTTATATTTTTTGAATACTTCTCAAGAATATCTCTGCCTTTCAAAAAAGACAACTCAACGACAAATGAGAATCCAACTACTTCAGCACCTTGCCTTGTTATTAGCTCTGCAGCAGCTTCAGCTGTACCTCCAGTAGCCAATAAATCATCATGAACAACGACCTTATCACCTGGCCCAACAGCATCAATATGCATTTCAATTTCTGCCCTTCCATATTCCAAAGCGTATTCATAGCTTACTGTCTCATAGGGCAACTTCCCTTTTTTTCTCACCAAAACAAAAGAGATTCCTTTTTTAATTGCTGCAGGAAAACCAAATAAAAAACCCCTACTTTCAATACCCACTACATGAGTAACATCTTCAGGTAAAATATTAGATAACTCATCAATGATCTTTTGAGATAGCTCAGCATCTTTTAGAATAGGAGTAATGTCTTTAAACACTATTCCCTTTTTAGGGAAATCCTGCACATCTCTAATCGTTTTATTTATCTGATCAATTAACTCAGCCACCTTCTAAAAATTATTCTTTTATTCGATTCTTAAATATGGTGCAATTTTACGGTATATCTCATCATTTACCAAATGAATGGATTTGATTTTTCCTAATGTCTTATACCTCCCATGTTGATCCCTATAATTTACAATCGAATTCGCTATATTCCAATTAATATAAGGATGTGCTCTTAATTGATCAACAGAACATTCATTAATATTTATTTTAAATACAGAAGTATCTATAATCTGAATTTTAGAGACAATCATTTCATATGTTTCTTGCCTAAATCCATAAACTTCATTGATCTGATCAACTTGAATAAACCCCCCTAATTTATCCCTATATTCAATTATCCTTTTTGACAATACTGGACCTATTCCTTTTAAAGTTCTCAGTTGAATTGAATCAACTGAATTAATATCCAGAATGATCTTTTTTGGAGAAATATCTTTTAACTGCTTACTATTTATTTTTTTAATTGTAGCTGACTTAAAGCCATTATCGATTGCTGATTGTAATTGCATTAATAATGAAATAGAATCTTCACTTATTGAAGAAAAATACTGAAACCCTTTTTTATCTCTATAGTAATACAACTTCTCAAATTGATCAAAACCATCATATATAGGATTATCTGAAGACACTATATAAACTGAAAAAGAATTTAACTGGTCAATATTCTTTGTTTTATTTTCAGCTTCATGTTCAGCAATCAATTGAATATCTATATATGGGAACAGCCCATAATATTTTAAAGAATCGATTACAAAACAACTTAATAAGTCTTCTGGATTTCTAAATCCACCTATACTATATCTGTATTTTATAATTGAATTTGCTTGTTTTACAGAAAAACCTAATTCCAGCCAGCCATTTACATCTATTTTATTTGGATCGAATTTAAAATACTTTAATTGATCTTTGTTTTCTTTAATTGAATCAACAGTTGAGTTGTAATCACTGACATTATTTTCGATTATAAGTAGTTGGGGTTGACGATTATACATTACAATATAGTATAAACACAAACAGACAATAATACCAAGCAACACAATGGCTCCATTTCTTTCTGAAGAAGTTGTTTTGAAAAATTCTTTTAGCCAACGCATGACTTAGTAAAAGAAAATAAATCAAGTATTACCTTTTGATGACTTTATAGCATCCAGGTATCTTTTTAATTGTTTTTTAACTATTGGAAATAAGAAGAATAGACCAACCATATTAGGGAAGACCATAGCGAAGATCATTGCATCTGAAAAATCCCATATGGATTTCATACTTGCTGCGGCTCCTATAACCACAAAAACTAAAAACAACACTTTATAAGTTAAATCTGCCGTTCTTCCTCTACCAAAAAGAAATTTCCAGGATTGTAATCCATAATAAGACCAAGAGATCATTGTTGATACTGCGAAAAGAACTACAGCTATTGTTAAAAATAAATTTGAATATGGAATATATTCCGCAAATGCTTTTGCTGTAATTCCAGCTCCTTCATACTCCACATTATCAATTAGAACAGCTCCTTCACCATTACCCCCATATTGAAAAACTGGAGTAGCATCAACTGATCCATTAAAATTAAAAATAATAATAACCAACGCTGTCATTGTACATATAACAACTGTATCAATAAATGGTTCTAATAATGCAACTAAACCTTCAGATGCTGAATATTTAGTTTTTACAGCTGAATGAGCTATTGATGCTGACCCTGCACCAGCTTCATTTGAAAATGCGGCCCTTTTAAAGCCAACAAGTAGCACTCCTATTACACTACCAACTCCAATTGCAGTTGGATTAAAAGCTTCATGAAATATCAAGCTGAAAGCATTATCAATTAAAGAAAAATTACTGAGAATAATATACAAGCAAGCTACTAAATATAATACTGCCATAAATGGAACTACCTTTTCAGTAACAGAAGCAATTCTTTTTATTCCACCTATTATAATAACCCCTACTAGAATAGCCAATATAATCCCTATAACAGCACCTGCGCTTGTGCTTTCTAGACCCATTAATTCTTTTAATACAATAGTTGCTTGGTTAGACTGAGCAGCATTCCCCCCTCCTAATGAACCTCCTATGCAAAAAATAGCAAATAACACTGCTGTAATCTGACCAAATAATGCAAAACCTCTCTCTTTAAGACCTTTGCTTAAATAATACATAGGTCCACCGTAAACCGTACCATCCTTGCCAATATCTCTGTATTGGACTCCTAATGTACATTCAACAAACTTAGATGACATTCCTAGTAATCCACAGATAATCATCCAGAATGTAGCCCCTGGCCCTCCTAAAGCAATCGCAAGTGCCACACCAGCAATATTACCATTACCTACAGTACCTGAAACAGCAGTTGCCAAAGCTTGAAAATGAGTGACCTCACCATCTTTACTTTCATCTGAGATAGTATCTTTGATATCTCCATCCACCGCTAATTCTTCATTTCCTGCAGTAGATTGATCAACATGGTCATACTTACCCCTTACTACATTGATTGCTTTACCAAAGTATCTGAAATTAGGAAATCCAAAATAAAGGGTAAAGAATAAAGCACTAAAAACAAGTAATATGAGAACAAATGGAATATCAAATATTTTAAAAAAAACTACCTTGCTAAAAAAATCAGACACAGGTTGAAAAGCTTCATCTATTTTCTTATCAATACCTTTTTCCTCTGTTTCTTTTTCACTCCCTTTATTTACAGCAGCTTTAGTCTTATTTTCTGCATTCCCTTTATCTATATTGACAATATGAGCTGTATCTTCAATTACAGCACTACTATCTATTGAATTAGTTAAAGTATCTTGGTTAGCAATATCTTTCCCATTAACATTAACGGAAATAAATAAACTGAAAATTAAAGAAAAAGCAACTATTTTTTTCATTGAAATTATTTTAAAATCTTAACAAAAATATCATTTTAATTAAGTGTAACTAATTCTTTTGACAATGCATCTAAACCTTCTTCAAAAGATAATGGATCGTAATCCAACAATTCATTGGCCTTTGTTAAATTAAACCCAGTATATGGAGGTCTTTTTGCAGCTTGATTAAGCACTGCGGATTTTATTGGATTTATTGTTGATTTATCCAGCCCATAATAATCTGCCACTCTATATACCAATTCAATTATACTCATTAAGTCTTTACCACTCAAGTGGAAAACCCCTGATTTTTCTTTCTCTACAATAGACAAGCATCCTTTGGCAAGATCCAATGCATATGTAGGGGATCGAAATTGATCATCTACAACATTGATAGGCTCTCCTTTTTCTAAAGCTCCTTTTGCCCAAAGAACAACATTGGATCTGCTCATATTTTCCACTACACCATATACAATAATTGTTCTAGCAATTGACCATCTTTCCAACCCACTATTAATGACAATTTTTTCTGACTCCCATTTAGATTTCCCATATAAACTTAATGGGTTTGGTTCATCTTCCTCACTATATGGCCCCCCTTCTCCATCAAAAACAAAATCTGTAGAAAGATGCACTAAATGAATATTAAATTCATTACTCACTTTTACTAAATTTTCAACTGCCGCTACATTTAATGACCAACATTCTTCATGTTGAGATTCACAAGCATCTACATTGGTCATTGCAGCTGTATTAATAATAGCATCTGGTCTAAATACTGAAACAACATTTTCTAATTGCTTAAGGTCAGTAATATCTAATGATTGATAATTAATATCATCTCGTGAAATAATTCTATTTAACCCTTTAGAAGTAGCTAATAATTCGTGATTAGTTTCATTAAGAATAAGATGAACTATTTTTTGCCCTAAAAGACCATTTGAACCTGTTAGCAGTATTCTTTTTTTTGACATTATATTCCGAAAATTCGATTTAGTTTTTTGATTTGATCTGGATTACCTAAAACAAATAATTTACTATTAGGAACAATTTCTGTGTCATCAGAAGGGTTAATAATATATTCCCCATCTGACCCTTTAAAACCAATGATGTTGCAAACTGGAAATTGTTCTTTTAAATCCTTAATGCTTTTATATTGACAATCTTCAGGAATATCCTTAAAATCGAGACTTTCCAAGTTAATCTCATTTTCACCCTGAACTGAAATTTCATCTAAAAACTCCATAACATCTGGTGTAGCAACTAGCTGAGCCATATGAGATCCTCCTACTGAATCGGGCATGATCACATTGTTAGCACCCGCGATTTTTAATTTTTTCACAGATGAAGGTTTTGATGCCCTTGAAATAATCTTTAAATTTTTATTTAATTCTCTAGCTGTCAACACTACAAAAAGATTATCTGCATCTGATGGTAGAGTAGTAATTAAAGCCTCTGCATTTTCTATTCCAGATTTAGTTAAAAGTTCATCATGTGTTGCATTACCTTTTAGACAATTAAATGTTGTTTCATTTCTAAAATAATCTATGATCTCTTGATCCTGTTCAATTATCAAGAATTGATGATTATGCTCTTGTAATGTTTCTAATGCTTTAGAGCCTACTCGACCATACCCACAGATGATTACATGTCCTTTTAATTCTTTGATCTCTTTCATGTATTTATATTCCTTAAAATATTTCCTATAATCTCCACTTACCACATAACTTGTAATGGAAGTAATTGCATAGGCAAATGTACCAAAACTTGTAATGATAAGAAATGCTGTAAATAATTTACCTTCACTTGAAAGAGTATGTACTTCTCCAAACCCAACAGTAGAGACAGTAATAATCGTTTGATAGAATGAATCTAGAAGGTTCCATCCCTCAAAGGTCATGAATCCAAATGTCCCTAAACAAATGATTAAAAAAAGTACAATAAAAGAATAAAGAACTCTTGAAAACAATCTAAAATTCAACAACATTCTATTCATAATTCAACTTTTATTAAAGGTCCCAAACAGATTTTCTCTTTTTTTTTCTGAATTTAAAATATTCCTTATGCTCTAGAATGAAAACCATTATCAAATAAATAACAATAGGGCTTCCAAATGTGATAAAACTAAAGTAAATAAAGAAAAGTCTGATCTTACTTACTTTTATACCTAATTTATCTCCCCACCATTCACAAACTCCAAAAGCTCTTTTTTCGAAATAATATAATATATTTTGTATCATCTATATATTATTAGCAGACAATAGTTGATCCATCTTTAATTGGATCTCCTTTGATTTCATCATTGCGGCTTTATCAAAATTCTCTGTACTATCTGCATAAATGATTCCTCTTGAAGAATTGACTAACAAACCACAATTTTTATTCATTCCATACTTTGCTACCTCTTCTAAACTACCTCCTTGTGCACCATAACCTGGTACTAACAAGAAATGACCTGGAATGATCTTTCTTATGTTTTTCAACTCCAAAGCATTGGTAGCACCAACAACATACATTATTTGATCACTGTTTCCCCAATTTTTAGAAACTTCCATAACTTCTTCAAAAACTCTATTACCATTACTTAGATGCGAAAATTGAAAATCTTCATTTCCTTTATTGCTTGTTAAACCTAATAAAATAACAAATCTGTTTTTTTCTAAAAATGGGGTGACAGAATCTTCACCCATATAAGGAGCAACAGTAACAGCATCAAAATTTAAATACTCAAAAAATGTTTTCGCATATAATTTAGATGTATTACCAATATCACCACGTTTTGCGTCAGCAATTGTGAATATGTTATCAGGTATATAGGCTAATGTTTTCTCTAAAGACTCCCACCCTTTTGGACCCAATGCTTCATAAAAAGCTATATTGGGTTTATAAGCCACACAATAATCTTGTGTAGCATCAATAATTCGTTTATTAAATTCAAAAACAGGATCTGCTTCATTTTTCAAGAAATCTGGAATTTTCGCAGTATCCGTATCTAATCCAATACATAAAAAGGATCGTTTTTTTTGGATCTGCTCAAAAATTTCTTTCTTATTCATTGTTCTTCATGTATTTGAACACCTTCCTTTAATTTTTCTGCATTTTCTGCCAATTTCAAGGCGTCTATCATTTCCTGAATATCTCCGTTAATAAAAGCAGAAAGGTTATACATGGTTTTTCCTATCCTATGATCTGTAATTCTCCCCTGTGGGTAATTATAGGTTCTGATCTTTGCAGATCTATCTCCAGTTGAAACCAATGATTTTCTTTGCTCTGCTCTTTCCTTGTCTTTTTTCTCTACTTCTGCTTGATATAGTCTAGATCTTAAAACTTGTAATGCCTTCTCATAATTCTTATGCTGTGAACGACCATCTTGGCATTCTACAACAACTCCAGTAGGTAAATGAGTAAGCCTTACTGCTGATTCAGTTTTATTGACATGCTGTCCCCCAGCACCAGAAGCCCTGTAAGTGTCCTTCTTAACATCTGTTAGATTCAATTCGAAGTCTACCTCTTCAGCTTCAGGCAAAACAGCAACAGTAATAGCTGAAGTATGTACCCTACCTTGCGATTCTGTTTCTGGAACTCGCTGAACTCGATGAACACCAGATTCAAATTTCAATTCTCCATATACACCCTCTCCCGCAACGTTCATGGCTATTTCTTTATATCCTTTAGTGCCACCTTCATTTGAATTAATTAATTCTGTTTTCCATCCTTTTTCTTTAAAATACATGGTAAACATTCTATAAATATCTTCAACAAAAATACATGCTTCATCTCCACCTGTTCCTGCCCTTAATTCAATAATCACATTTTTATTATCATCGGGGTCTTTTGGTATTAACAACCATTTTATCTCTTCTTCAATTTCATCTCTTGAAACAATTAATTCATCTAATTCAGCCTTTGCCATTTCTTTGAATTCTTCATCAGATTCATTTTTAATGATGTCCTTAGATGAATCGATATTAGATAAAATATTTCTGTACTTATTATAAACTTTAATTACTGGTTCGAGGTCTTTATATTCTCTATTTAACTTCACATATCTATTCATATCAGAAATAATCTCAGGGTCAACAATTAGCTTTGACACCTCATCATATCTAAATGAAATTTCTTCTAATTTTATTAATAATCCATTTTTACTCATCCATCAATATTCAAAAGTTCCTTTTTCTGAATGAATAGTCAGTTTTTTAGCATCAGCATTTTCAACTCTCCCAACCACTTTTGCATCTACTCCAAATTCTTTACTTATTTGAATTACTTTTTCTGCCTTCTTTTCCTCTAAATAAATTTCCATTCTATGACCCATATTGAACACCCTATACATTTCTTTCCAGTCTGTTCGTGATTCTTTCTGAATCAAATCAAATAACGGAGGCACCTCAAATAAGCTATCCTTAATAATATGCAAGTCATCAATAAAATGTAATATTTTAGTTTGAGCTCCTCCACTACAATGAACCATTCCATGGACATCTGGCCTCATTTCTTCCATCACTTTCTTAATAATTGGTGCATATGTTCTAGTTGGAGAAAGCACTAGTTTTCCAGCATCTAAATTAGTGCCGTTAATTTTATCAGTTAATGCCCTTGTTCCTGAATAAACCAATTCATCTGGGACAGAAGAATCAAAACTTTCAGGATATTTTGATGCTACTATTTTATTAAACACATCATGTCTTGCAGAGGTTAAGCCATTACTTCCCATTCCTCCATTGTATTCTTTTTCATAACTAGCTTGACCGTATGAAGAAAGTCCTACAATGACATCTCCTTCCTTAATATTGTCATTTGAAATCACCTCAGCTCTTTTCATTCTTGACACAACTGTTGAATCTACAATAATCGTTCTTACAAGATCACCAACATCTGCAGTCTCTCCTCCGGTGGAATAAATATTTATTCCATAACCTCTTAGGTCTTCTAACAATTCTTCAGTTCCTTCAATAATAGATTTTATGACTTCTCCAGGTATTAAATTTTTATTTCTCCCAATTGTAGAAGACACCAGAATAGTATCAGTTGCACCAACACATAAAAGGTCATCCACATTCATGATCAATGCATCCTGAGCAATCCCTTTCCATACTGAAAGGTCACCTGTTTCTTTCCAATACATATAGGCTAAAGAAGATTTTGTACCTGCGCCATCAGCGTGCATAATGATGCAATGGTCATCAGACCCACTTAGTAGGTCAGGAACTATTTTACAAAAAGCTTTAGGAAAAAGACCCTTATCTACATTTTTAATGGCTTCATGTACATCTTCTTTCCCAGAGCTTACGCCTCTTTGTGCATATCTTGTAGAATCATTCATAAATTAATGTTGCTATAAAAAAAAACATCCTACACAAAGGTAGGATGTTTATATAAAGAATTAATAACCTAATTTTCTTCTTTTGCCTTATAATCAAAACTTAATACTCTAAATTGTGTACGTCTGTTTCTTTGATGAGCGGCCTCCTGCTCTTCTGTAGTACCCATTTTATCTATGGACTTACACTCTAACCCTTCAGCTCTAGGAGTTGATTCTCCATAACCAACAGGTACCATTCTGTCTGATGGAATTCCTTTAGAGATTAAATAATCCACACAAGACTGGGCTCTTTTTTGAGATAAATCTTTATTGTATCTATTAGAACCTCTACAATCTGTGTGAGCCTGTAATTCAATCACAATGTTAGGATTTTCAATCAATGTATTGTATAAGTAATCTAGAGAATCTTTAGAATTAACATTTTCGTTCACTAGTAATTCCCATTTATCATAGGCATACTGAACTTCTGGGAAGTCAATAACAACTGCTTCACCTGTTTCATCTACAGCAGGTTGAAGGTAAACCTGTTCAAAGAATTTTACAGATTTCTCTCTTCCTATAGTAGCAAATTCGTGACTTGCTTTTAAAAATTCGTCTCTAGTGGCTTCTATTTTGTATTCTGTTTCTTTTAATATAAACCTCTTTTTATTTTCTTCTTCTAAAACTACAACTCCTTCAGCATCAGTTGTTTTCACTACTTGACTCCCGTCACTACCAGTTAATGTAATAGTAACACCAGGGACTGGTAAATTAGTATTTTTATTTGTCACCTCAACAACCAAAGAAAACAGTATATCTGGTAAGTTAAAGCTGTATAAATCATCTTTTCCTTTTCCTCCAATTCGATTGGATGTGAAAAATCCTCTTCTTTCATCTGAATTAGTTTCAAAAATAATTCCATAGTCATGCTCAGCTGAATTTAATGGATATTTCAAGTTTTCAACGTTTTCCCATGATTTTTCATCTGTTTTTTCCGCCTTAAAAAGGTCTAAACCTCCCATACCTAAATGACCAGTTGATGAAAAATACAATGTTCCCTTATCAGTAAGGTGAGGAAACATCTCATCACCAGTAGTATTAATCGTTGCACCTAAATTTTCAGGTACACCCCAAACTTTTTCTCTCTTATTATATTCAGTAATCCAAAGGTCTTTTCCTCCTTGTCCTCCTGGCATATCCGATGCAAATATCATATAGCTTGCATTGTTATTCAATGTTGGATGACCACATGAAAGATAAGCTGCAGTATCAGGTTTTAATTCTATCTTTTTTGCTTGTTTCCATTTATCACCTTGCTTCTCTGCATAAAAAATATCACAACCTATATTTTCTTTTTTCTCTCTAGGACATCTTGTAAAGAAGATTTTATCTGCTTTTCTAGTTAGTACAGCAGCTCCCTCATTGTCTGGAGTATTAATAGCTTCAGTTAATGGCTGAGGTTCTCCCCACTTGCCTTTATTGTCCCTAGTCGTTGTCCAAAGATCCATGTAGCTTTCTCCTGTTCTTTGATCCACCTCTTCTCCAGTGGAACCCTCTCTAGATGAAGAAAAGATCAGTACTTTATGTTTTTTATCACCCCAAGCAGATGAATAGTCATAATGATCTGTATTAATCTGAATTTCATTTTGAATAAAATGTTTGGTTGGCTCATCTTTCCATTTCATAGCCAATTCACAAGATTCAATCTCATCTTTAGCAACTTTTGAATCAGGGACTAACTCTAAATATTTTCTAAAATTTTCTTCTGCTTTTTTGTACTCACCTTCTTCTTTCAAAACCTCAGCAAATAAAAAGTAAACATCAGGGTGATCTAAATGATACTTAAGCATTATAGCATTATTATAGAAAGTCTCAGCTTGTTGTGGCTCAACTAAAAATCTATAACATTCTGCCATTTGAAAGTATATTCTTGCTTTTTCTTTTGGCTTTTTCTCTTTGACCTGCGCTTTCTTATAGAACTCAATAGCTGAGAAATAGGACTCATTTAAAAATGCATTATCAGCTTCTTTTGCAAAATTCTTCTGAGCAGACAGAGAATTATTCAGTAAAAACATTACTGAAATGCATAATATTATTTTTGTTTGATATGATCTAATCATCTTCAATAATTCAGATAAATTAATAAAAAGGACAATTGCGAAAATAATCAAATATTTTTATCTGAAAAACTGAAAATGTAATTCATATTGAAAAAAAACAATATTCAAATAGATAAATATCGATTTAACAGATATGAATTATAATTACATAACTAAGGAAATCTGAAAAATTTTATTTTAACGAAATTTTAATTGTCAGTAAATAAAATTAAGATTTACCTGTTTTTCAAATAATAAATAGGATTATTTAATTATTATCTAAGTACTAGTTTTGCAATTACAATGCCAAAAACTTAAAAAGGTCAAAAAGTTAAAAAAGTTTAAACTTTTGCAGATTTTACCGTTTTGATTATTCTAGCTGCTATTTTATATGGATCTCCATTTGAAGCAGGTCTTCTATCTTCTAGCCAGCCTTTCCAACCATTTTCTACAGTAATAATTGGAATTCTTATAGAAGCTCCTCTATCAGATACACCATAACTAAATTCATTAATAGAAGCCGTTTCATGTAATCCTGTTAATCGCTGATCATTATATTGACCATAAACAGAAATATGATCTTTTACAACTGGCTCAAATGCTTGACAGACCTTCTCATATATATCTTTTGACCCACATGTTCTTAATAATGAATTTGAAAAATTAGCATGCATTCCCGAACCATTCCAATCGCCTTTTATTGGCTTCGGATGGTACTCAATATAATATCCAAAATCTTCTGTTAACCTATCTAATAAATAACGTGCAACCCAAATCTCATCTCCTGCTTTTTTTGCCCCTTTTGCAAATAATTGAAACTCCCATTGACCACTTGCTACTTCTTGATTAATTCCTTCAAAATTAATACCCGCTTCTATACATAAGTCAGCATGTTCTTCTACAAAATCCCTACCATGAGTGTTTCTTCCACCAACAGAACAATAATATAAACCTTGAGGCCCTGGATATCCACCAACCGGGAATCCTAATGGAAGATGAGTATCTCTATCCATTATAAAATATTCTTGTTCAAAACCGAACCAAAAATCATTGTCATCATCATCTATTGTCGCTCTTGCATTGGATGGGTGAGGAGTTCCATCTGGATTCATTACTTCTGTCATTACAAGATAGCCATTACTTCTTGCCGGATCATTAAATATAGCAACTGGTTTCAACAAACAATCGGACGAATTCCCTTTAGCCTGTCTAGTTGAACTACCATCGAAAGACCACACAGGTACATCCTCTAACTTCCCACTAAAATCATCAATTACCTTAGTTTTACTTCTCATGTTTTGAGTAGGATAATAACCATCAAGCCATATATATTCTAATTTAGATTTCCCCATTTATTTATTTTTAAATTTTAGAATAACAATTATATTAAAGGCAAAAATAATTTTATTAAAAAAATAATACAATCCAGCCAGCAATTTCTTTTTATGAAATCAACATATTTTATTAACATTTAAAGAGTTTTGTTAACGATTAATGATTCAAAACAAGAGCTATATAAGAAATATAGATTATTAACAACAACAAACCTTTTAATCTTCCAATTCTAGAACCAATAATTATTAAAGGCAAAATCATAAGTGAAATACCCAATAACCAATACATATCAAAAGACATTATTTTTGATGAAATTGAAACAGGGTTAACCATTCCTGTTATGCCAATTACAGCCATAATATTAAAAATATTTGATCCAATTAAATTTCCAATTGAGATCCCAGATTCTTTTCTATAAGCTGCTACAATAGAAGCAGTTAATTCTGGAGCAGAGGTCCCTAAAGCAACAATAGTGACCCCAATAACAGCCTCTGACATTCCCAATTTATGTGCTATAGAAACAGCGCCTTCTACTAAAAATTCAGCACCAAAATACAATCCAAATATTCCTAATAGCAAGTAAAGTATTATAACTATTGGCTTTTGATTAGTGTTGTTAGTAAGAGTATGTTCTGAATCTTTAGGTGATTTATTATCTGAAAACCGAATTAAAAAAAAGATGAATACAATTAAAGCTAAAAATAGAATTACCCCTTCCCATTCTTCCACCCATCCATTAATTGAAAATAAATAAAAAACAATAGTAGCTAGCATCATAAAAACCCAATTAATCATGATCTTAGAACGATCAATGACAATTGGTATAAATAAAACAGTTATTCCAAGTACTAATGCTAAATTGGCAATGTTTGAACCAACAACATTACCTACAGCTATATCTGGGTTACCTTCTGTAGCCGCTTTAATACTTACTAAAAGCTCAGGAGCAGAAGTTCCAAAGGAAACAATTGTCAGCCCTATCACCATTGGTGATATATGAAATTTATTAGCTACTAAAACTGCACCCTTTACAATAAATTCTCCCCCAATTAGTAAAATGATAAGTCCAGATATTAGCTCTATAAAGTCCATTACTTTTCTAACTTCTTTTTATTACTGTCAGAGGATTCATGATCTTCTGACTCTAAATCTTCATTAAAATCATTGGCAGAATTTCTAATGTCATTCTGAATTTCTTGAGTTGCATCTTTTACATATCGGAAACCTCTACCTAAATTACGTGCTATTCTCGGGATGCTCTTTGAACCAAAAAACAATAAAATAAAAATGAACACAAAAATAAGTTCACCTCCACTTACACCATCTAATAAGAGAAAAGTATTCATAGAAAAACAAATGTAAAAAAAAGCTAAGTCGTTTAACCAAAAAAGCTACAAAGTACTTTTGGCAATATCACTATTTCTCCTTTTTAGGAGCGCCCATAATTGATTTTGTTAAATCAATAACAGATGGAGTCGCTATACAAACTGAAGAATAAGTACCAACAACAACACCTACCATTAAAGCAAATGAGAATCCACGAATTGACTCTCCACCAAAAATAAAGATGGTTAACAACACAAGAAATGTACTTAAAGATGTATTCAATGTCCTGGACAATGTGCTGTTAAGTGCTTTATTTACCACTTCATTTTGATCTCCTCTTTTGTGAAGCATCGTGTATTCCCTGATTCTATCAAAAACAACAACAGTATCGTTAATAGAATATCCTACTACTGTTAAAATTGCTGCAATAAAAGCTTGGTCTATCTCCATAGAGAATGGAACAATGTTATACAACAAAGAGAATAATCCTAACACAACAAGCACATCATGGAACATAGCTACTAATGCTCCTAATCCGAATTGCCATTTTTTAAATCTAAAAGCTATGTACATGAAAATAATAAGCAACGATATTACTATGGCTAAAATAGAACCGAATACTAATTCACTAGATATCTGACTATCTACACTTCTTTGAGTTTTAATTAAGAAAGAAGCACATTTATCTTCATCGCATTTACTTTCCCAAGCATCAATATCATCAATAGGGCCATTATTAAAATAGCCAAGGTCATGAAATGCTTTTTTAATTACACTGTCTACTTTATAAATAGCATTTTCACCAGTATAATCATACAAATATTTTGTAGTAATCTCTAAAGTATATGCGTTATCAACAGTTTTGACTTCAGGAACAATTTTTACGCTATCAGCATCAAAAGTCTTTGATCTTTCTGCAATGGCTTTTCTTATCTCTTCCTTGTTAGGTGCTTCAGAAAATTCAACCCTGTAAGTCCTTCCTCCCGTAAATTCAACTCCTCCATCTAATCCTCTCATGAAAAGAGAAGACACACCAGCTATAACAACTAATGTAGAAAAAGCATAAAATAATTTTCTTTTGTTTAAGAATTGTATCGTGTTATTTGTAAAAAGCTTTTCAGTCATGTTGTTGGAAAAAGACACATTCCATTTCTTATCAAGCATATGAGAAAAAATCAATCTAGTAATAAAAATTGCACTAAACAAAGAAGTAAAAACACCTATTATTAAAGTAGTAGCAAACCCTTGAATTGGACCAGAACCAAAATAAGCAAGTACAATTGCTGTTAATAAAGAGGTGATATTTGCATCTACAATTGCGGAATAAGCATGTTTATATCCATCTTGTACAGCTAATTTTATTCCTTTTCCTTTTCTTAACTCTTCTTTTATTCTTTCATAAATAAGCACATTTGCATCTACAGACATACCTATTGTTAATACCAAACCAGCAATTCCAGGTAGGGTTAATGCAGCACCTAAAGAAGCAAGCGTTCCTATTATAAAGAAAATATTGGCAATCAAAGCTACATTGGCTACCAAACCAGCTCGGTTATAATAGAAGATCATATAAATAAGAACCAATATGAAAGCAAATACAAATGACCATAGACCCGACTGAATATTCTCTTCTCCTAAAGAGGGACCTACAACAGCCTCATCAACAATAATTGCTGGTGCTGGCAAAGAACCTGCTTTTAGTATGTTAGCTAGATCCTGAGCTTCCTCAATGGTTTCAAATCCACCACTGATCTCTGTATTTCCTCCACCAATTTTTGATCTTATATAAGGTGCTGAATAAATAAGGTCATCCATTACAATGGAAATCATCTTACCTACTTTTTCACCTGTCCAATTCTCCCAATCATCTGCAGCATCAGGCTTAAACCTCAACATCACAGAAGGATTACTTTTATCATCATAGCTCTGAGAAGCATTTTCAATATCCTCTCCATCTAATCTTGGTTTTCCTTTTGTATCCACAGGAATTTCAATAGCCAATAAAGCAAAACCATTTATTTTTTTACCTTTCCAGTCATAATCATCCTTCTTATTCATCCATAAGAATTTAACATCCTGAAAATTAAATGTCTTTTCTGCTAATTCTGAGTTCAGAATAGAATCAACCATTTGCATCTCAGACTCTTTTTCAACCAATCCTATATATGGACTATCTGAACCATCATGCATCAAAGCAAATTTTTGATTGAATATTTTACCACTTAGCCCATTATTCTCTCCATAAATCTTTTTATCCAAACCTTGAAAAAGAGCCATCCATTCTTTATTATGATAGCAATCCCAGAATTCTAAGCTTGCAGTTGATTGCAACAATTTTCTTACCCTGTTTTTATCTTTTGCTCCTGGTAGTTCAATTTGTAACCTTCCAGAAATTGGATGACGTTGAATATTTGGTTGACTAACTCCAAATTTATTGATCCTTGACTCAATAATTCTTTGTGTCTTATCAACAGCTTCAATGCTTAATTCTTTTAGTTTTTCTTTTACCTGTTCTGGGTTGTTCTTTTTAAAAAGCGTGTTATTCTCTCTCCAGAAAAATCTATATAAGGACTTAGAACCAGTGTTTTGTTGTTCTGAAACAACTCTTGAGTTAAACAATTCTAAAAAATCCGCACTACCTTCTTGTTTCTTTAGGTCTTTTTTAGCTTTATCTAAAGCTATCCTAAATAATGTATCAGCAGGATTACCAGCTAAATTATCTACTAGCTTTGGCATATCTACTTCCAAAGTAACACTCATACCACCTTGTAGGTCAAGCCCTAATCCTAATTGTTGATTTTTACATTTCTGATAAGTAATTCCTAATAATGGATAAGTTGGGTCATCAGAATGATCTTGTAAGTAATTCTGCTCATTTTCTGATATTACTTTTTGTTTTACAATTTCTGATATTCCCCCATCAATAAAAACTCTAGTGCCTTTGTATTTAACAGAATCCTTGTATTGATTTTGATAATATAGAACAACAGCGTCTCTTGTTACTGGATCTTGATCACCATTATCAACAAATAATGAATATTTATTTCCTCCTACAGAAATAGTATCCTGATTTAACTGATGCTGACCTGAATTAACTTGTTGCTTATAATAAGCAATCACAACTTCTTTAGCTGATAAATTCGGCTGACCATCTTCATTGAATAAAGACAATGTAGAATCAATTCCATCTAAGCTTAATGAGCTATTTCCTATACCAATAATAGAATCATATATTGCATTAACTTCTTTTTCAGAAAGAATGTCTGCTTGATTAATATATGATTGATATTGTTCTATTCCATGATCCTCAGCATCACTAATGAATTTGTTAATTGTTTGGTCTGAATTGGCTTTTCCATATGCTAAAGCATCATTTTCAACTCCCATGGTTACCCATGAAAAAGACAACTGGTATAAACAAGCTAATGTAAGTAGGATTGTAAAAACCCAAATCGCGCTTCTATTTCGCATTTATATAGTTTTTATTAAAATTTAGGGCTGCAAATATAGAATTTCATCTCTTAATAAACAACATTAATTTAACATCATGTAAATTAGACATTTATATTACTACTGTTTAGACAACTTATATATTATATATTACGTCTTTAATGAAGTTTAGCAGTTAATTTATTATCAATGAAAAGTCTATACTTATTTATACTGTTTTTAGGTTTTAGCTCCATAATTGAAGCTCAGAATATTTTCTTTAAAAGAGTTGACAGTATAGCAGTTGAAGTACAAGGAAGCCCCCTTAAATCTCCTTGGGCGGGAGGAATCAATTCTGCTCAATTTTCTACTATAGACCTCGATCATGATGGAAATGAAGATCTATTTATTTTTGATAGAACGGGAAATAAAATACTCACCTATATAAACAATGGAAATGAATATGATTATCAACCAGAATTCGAAAATATTTTTCCAGCTTTAGAATATTGGGCGCTTTTAAGAGACTATGATCTGGATGGCAAAAAAGATATTTTTTCTTATGTTTCTGGAGGTATAGGTGTTTGGAAAAACAAAAGCAGTTCCGGAACTAATACTTTTGATAAAGTAACCTCTCCTTATGTTTACTCATCTCAATTTGGGAACATGTCAAATCTTTATGTTAGTAAAGTTGATATTCCCGACATTAATGACATTGATGATGATGGAGATTTAGACGTATTAACTTTTGGCGTCATTGGATCGAGACTTGAATATCATCAGAACTTTTCAGTAGAAAAAGGATATGGATGGGACAGCCTAGATTTTGAAATGAAAAATGCTTGCTGGGGTCATTTTATAGAAACAGGATTTAATACCAATACATGTATTCTATTTGACACTTGCTCTTCAAATGTAGCTAACCCACATAGCTCTACCCACCCAAAACATTCAGGCTCAACTGTACTTTCTCTTGACCTTAATAACGATAATGTAAAAGATGTTATACTTGGTGATGTTTCATTTAGCAACCTTGTAGCTTTAGAAAATGACAATACAGGAATTAACATGAACACCTCTTTTGTTAGTCAGGACACAATATTCCCTTCTAATACTGTCCCTGTTGATCTATTTTTATTTCCTGGGGCCTTTTATGAAGACATCAATCTTGATGGCGTAAAAGATCTCATTGTAAGTCCTAATACAGACAATGAAACTGAAAACAAAGAAAGTGTATGGTACTATCAGAACTTTGGAACCGACAACAACCCTTCTTTTAATTTAATTTCAAAAAATAAATTTCAATCGGAAATGATAGAAACTGGAAAGTCTGCTTTCCCTGTATTATTTGACTACAACAATGATGGACTACAAGATTTATTTGTTGCTAATTTTGGGAGATTTGATCTTTCTGTAAATGACCATTATATAAGTTCAATCATGCTTTTTGAAAACAT
>Ga0209992_10000464_pt1 | contig 54133 bp, 69 predicted proteins | sample 2SBtaG_2_FD_182564 | JGI IMG/M metagenome (GOLD analysis project Ga0209992, IMG submission 182564) | Deep subsurface microbial communities from Kolumbo volcano to uncover new lineages of life (NeLLi) - 2SBTROV12_ACTIVE470 metaG (SPAdes)... | ecosystem: Environmental > Aquatic > Marine >... | reverse complement strand
AAGGCAATTGAGCTTGCAAGATTACTCATGAGACATGGAGCTGATGTAAGATGTGTTACTAGTGAGGCTGTAACAAAATTAATTCAGCCTGATTATTTCAAATGGGCAACTGGAAATGATGTAATTACAAAACTTACAGGTAAACTAGAGCATATCAAATTAGCTGATTACAAACAATCAGATTTAGTGATTGTATATCCTGGAACTGCAAATACTTTGGGAAAATTAGCAAACGGAATTGATGATACTCCCGTATCAACTGTACTTACTGTAGGATTTGGATCAAAAATTCCAATCTTGATGTGTCTTGCAATGCATGAATCAATGTATGAAAATTCTGCTGTAAAAAAAAATATTAAATTTTTAAAAAATAAAATTGAATTTTTATCACCAAAACTAGTTGAAGGAAAAGCAAAAGCACCAGAACCTGAAGATGTACTAAATAATGTCTTAAAAAAATTTGGATTCTCATCAAAATTCAAAAACAAAAAAGTGTTAATGACTGCAGGACCAACAATAGAATACATTGATCCAGTTAGAACAATAACTAATCTTAGTTCTGGGAAGACTGGAACATTACTAGCTTCAGAATTAATTTCTGCAGGAGCTAAAGTTACTCTAGTTTATGGCCCTGGAAACCAAATTCCAAGTAAAGGAATCAAAGTGATTAATGTCACAACAAGTAAAGAAATGTTTGATGCAGTAAAAAAAGAATTAAAGAAAAAATATGATATTGTGATAATGGCAGCAGCTGCATCAGACTATACTGTTGAAAATCCATCAAAAACTAAAATCAAAAGTGACAAAAAATCGCTAGTAATTAGGCTCAAAAAGGCACCTAAAATCATTGATCAAATAAGAAAATATCAAAAAAATACATTATTAATTGGATTCAAAGCTGAAACAAATCTATCAAAAACTGCCTTAATCAATTCAGCACAAAAAAAACTCAAAGAAACGAGAGCAGATATGATTATTGCAAATGATATTGGAAAAAAATATCAAAAAAATACAAACTATAATCAAATAATTATTGTAGATGCTAAAAAATCAATTACATCTGGTTGGAACAAAAAAGAAAAGATTGTAAAAATTATTAAAAATCAAATTGAAAAGAAACTATGAAAAATTCTGAATTAAGAAAACTAGTATCACAATACAAAGAAATTATTAATAAACAAAAAAAGAAACATACAGATGTTATCAAATTATCTGAAAAACTAGGAGAAATTGAGCATAGATATTTTCATGAAACAGGAAGAACATTAAAATCAGATTTAAAAGAGTTTAAAGAAAATTGAGAATAAAATCATCTGAATACAAAAAACGAAATATGATAATTTGGAATGAAGTTGCTCCCAGATATCACAAAAGATGGGCAACTGCAAAACGTGGACCATTTCAAAGCACAAAAAAACTAGTAGAATCAATTGGCATCAAAAAAGGTGATCATATTTTAGATGTAGCAAGTGGAACAGGTGTTGTAACTAAATTATTAAAACAAAAAGTAGGAAAAACAGGTTATGTGATTGGTGCAGATACATCAACTACTGCAATAAAGATTGCAAAAAAATGGAATAAAAAATCTCAAAATTTATTATTTGTAAATGCTGATGCTGAGAACTTTTCATTTAAAGAAAAATTTGATATTATTACATGTCAATATGCATTATTTTTTTTTCCAAATTCTCAAAAGGCACTAAAAACCATGAGAAATAGCCTCAAAAAAGAAGGTAAATTAGCTATTTCAGTCCATGGACACCCTGACAGGGTTCCATATTTTGATAGTATTTTTGAGGCAGTTACTCAGTTTATTCCAAATTATGTTCCACCAGGAACTCCTGATTTTGATAGATTTGGGACAAAAAAATTACTTAAAGATGAAATTAAAAAAGCAGGATTTTCAAAAATCACAGTAAAGGATTATGACTTTCCATACAGTCCAGGTACTTTTGAGCAATATTGGAAAAATTATCTAAAATACGTTGCAAAACCAATCAAAGAAAAACTAGACAAGTTAGAAAAATCTCAGAGAAAAGAGCTCAAAGAAATGGTAAAAGAGAATACAAAACCATACACAAAAAGAAATGGAATAATACAATTTCCTTGGGAAGTTTTAATTTTAACTGCAAAATACTAGAAATTCAAGAGATATGGCTAAAGATAAAAAGAAAGAAGAAGAGGCCCCTAAAAAGAAAAAAGGATTAGCAGCATTTCTTAAAAAAAGAGCACCGTTTTATCTTGCAGCCATAGCATTGATCATTATATCTGTACAAGGAATATTGTCAGAGAAAAATTTTGAGAAAATTTTACCAGAATTATCAGCTGAAGAACAACAAGTAGTAGATGTTTTGATGAGATACGATGGCGGTAATGGAGGTTATACCATGATGGAGGCAATAACTGATCTGATTGAAGAGGAGTATCCAGACGAAAAAGTTTTTGATCATAGAAAAACATCTGTTGAGTTAAGCGTTTCAGATTTAGATTTAGATGAACAAAGAGTAGATTTGAATTTTAAATCTCACAGGGGGGAAATGAATTTTGATTGGAATGTAAATACTGAAACTGGAAAAATTACATCAGAGAACATTGAATCAAAACATCTAATCGATTTAGTTGACTTTTATGATTAAATCGAGCCTAGATAGTTACTAAATCTTTAGTAAATTTATGCATCACAAATGGTTTGTTTTTAACAATTAATGAATCCTCTATTCTAATTCCAAATTTATTTTCAATATAGATTCCAGGTTCAACAGTAATTGCCATATTTTCTTTTAATTTTGTATTGCTTCTGTATGAAACAGTAGGTAGTTCATGTACTTCTAATCCTATTCCATGTCCTGTTGAATGAATAAAATATTTTCCATAATTTTTTTCTTCAATGTATTTTCTACATGCCGAATCAACATCTTTACAATTTACATTTGGTTTTACAGATTTTAATCCTAATCTTTGTGATTCTTTTACTACTTCATATGCATCGTTTGCTTGTGATGAGATTTTTCCTAATGCAAAAGTTCTAGTTGCATCAGAAACATATCCTTTGTATCTTAATGTAAGATCAGTTACAATAAGATCACCTTTTTTGAATTTTCTTTGTGAAACTTGAGCATGTGGTAAAGCACCATTTGGACCGCCAGCAATTATCAAAGGATTAAGTGTGGATTTGTATCCTGTATCAAACATTTCTTGTTCTAATGCATATTTCATCAATATTGTTTGTAATTCAGATTCTTTTTGTCCAACTTTCATTTTTTTTGAGCAAACATCAAACATTTCATCAATAATTTTAGAAGCTTTTTTGAGAATTTTGATTTCTTTTTCATCTTTAATAATTCTAGAATTGTAAAATGGTTCGGTAGTAGATTTTATTTTAGGAATGAATTTTTTTAGAGAGGTCATTACAGAATAATTTTGACAATCAGTACAAACTTGATTTTTCTTAATTTTTCCTATTAATGAAGAAATTAGACCAGTTCCTCGTTCTGCAGTAATAACACTACAATCTACAGACTCATCTTTTGCTCTTCCCACTTCAAGTTCTGGAGAAATTATGGTTGTTTTTCCATTTTTTTCAAGTAATCCTATGGCTTCGCCCCAAAATCCAGTCATGTAAAACAAATTTTCAGGCTCAAATGTTACAAGAGTATCGCATCCGATCTTTTGAGCATGTTTTAAAAGATTTTTTCGACGTTGTTTCATATTAACAAAATCTCTGTTTCGCAATTTATGTATGATGTAAAGTTTGTATATGGAAAATTGAATCAGATCGCAATGGCTGAAGAAAAAGAGAAGAAGAAAGTAGTTGCATTACTATCTGGCGGATTAGATAGTCAACTTGCAGTAAGAATGATGCAAGAACAAGGTTTTGATGTTTCAGCTGTTGCAATTAAAACTCCATTTTGTGATTTTGATTGTGGACGAGGGTGTGGATTTGAAATTAGAGAAAGAGCAGATGATCTTAATGTGAATTTAAAAACAGTTTATCTCGGAGATGAGTATATTGAGATGTTAAAACATCCTAAACATGGAATTGGTGCTGGATTTAATCCATGTGTTGATTGTAGAACAATGATGTTTGATGCTGCAAAAAAACACATGGAGGAAATTGGTGCAGAGTTTATTATTTCAGGTGAAGTCTTAGGTCAACGTCCAATGAGTCAACATGCACCATCATTACATATAATTGAAAATGAATCTAATTTGAAAGGAAAAATTGTTAGGCCATTATCTGCTGGATTATTACCACCATCAGATGCTGAAAAAGATGGTTTGATCAAAAGAGAAAATCTTGGAATGATTAGAGGAAGACAAAGGAAAATTCAAATGCAAATGGCTAAAGAATATGGAATTGAAAATCCACCGAATGCAGGTGGTGGTTGTTTGTTAACAGAACCACAATTTGGAATTAAAGCTAAAGACTTGTTTGATCACATTAAAAATCCTACAATTAACGAAATTGATTTATTAAAAATTGGAAGACATTTTAGATTAGATGAAGAAACAAAATTTGTTGTAGGAAGAAACCAAGATGAAAATGAAATGATCAAAGCATTAGCATTACCTGGTGATATTTTACTTGAAGCTAGAGATGACGTAGGACCTGTTTCAATTTTACGTGGTAAAAATGCAAAAGATCATGTAAAATTTGCATCATCAGTTACACTCAGGTATTCGGATTCTCCAAAGGGACAACAAGGAGTAGTTACTGTAAAAAAAGATAGTTTAACTGAAGAAATCGAAACTGGTAGAGCAGAAGAAGAATCTTACATTAAATTTAGAATGTAGGCGTAAAATTTTTAAAAAATTAGTTAAAACTAAGGAAGAGTTTTTGAGGAAGTAGATCTCATTTTCAACAAGGATGCAAAAACAAGAAAACCCTACATATTTGAAAGCCATTACAATTAGAGACATCAGTGATGTTCATTCTATTCAAGAGGACATCAAAAAAGGAATGATTCTGATTTTAAGAGTTACACCACTAGCACAAAAAGATGTAGAACAGCTTCGTAAAGTGGTTGAAGAATTGTATTCTATTGCAAAAAGTTCTGGTGCAGATATTGCAAGATTGGGTGAAGAAAGGATTATTGTTGCTCCATCTAGTATAAAGATCTGGAAACCTGAATACGATCTAAAATAATTTTATTGCTTCTTGAACTTGAGGATAATGTGCTGGTAGTTTGTACATTCTGCCAATATTCATTGCAAGGTTTTTTGATTTTGAGCGTTCACCGTGATTAACTAAAACTCTACGAAGTTTTGGTCTTAGTTTTTGTACAAATGACATTAACTGATTATAATCACTATGTCCACTAAATCCATCTAGTTTTTCAACACTACAATTGATAGTTACAATTTCCACCTTACCTTCTTTACCTAACATAGTTGCTTGTTTAGAACCATCAAGAACTCGTCTACCTAGAGTTCCATTTACTTGATAAGATACAAACAAAACTTTGTTCTTTTTATCAGGTGCTATATTTTTGAAATATTCTAAAACTGGACCTCCTTCTAACATTCCAGATGTTGCCAAGATAATACAAGGTGAATCCTCTCTCATTGGTTCTTCTCTAGCATCTGCATGTTCAATATTGGTAAAATATTCAGAATCAAATGGATTGTCGTCAGTTTCCAAGATTTTTTGTTTAAGTTCTCTTGCAAGATATTCAGGATATGATTCATGTATAGCTGATGCCTCAGAGATCATTCCTTCAGTAAATACTGGAGATTCAACCATTTCTCCTGATTTCATGTAATGATCAATTACCATCATAATTTCTTGTGCACGACCAACTGCAGGAATAGGAATCAAAACTTTACCTCCGTCTGCTAAAGTATTGTTTACTGCATTAATGAAAGCAGATTCTACTTCTTGTCTTGTAGGTTGAATGTCTTCTTTAAGTCCATATGTACTTTCAATCAACAATGTTTCTACTCTTGGGAAATTCCAACTAGCAGCTTCAAACAAAATACTTTTTCCAAATTTGATATCACCTGAATAAACAAAGTTATGATCTCCATTACCAATATGAAAATGACATAAAGCAGAACCTAAAATATGACCAGCATTTGCAAGAACCAATTTAATGTCTGGGGAAATATCAGTAACAGTTCCATATGGTAAAGTAATTGTTTGTCTCATGATTTGTTTTACATCTCGTTCAGAGTAAATCGGAGTTCTTCCTTGTGCTGCTGCTACTTTAATCGCATCTAGTTGGATTAGGTTCATCATAGGTAGTGTTGGTTCAGTACAATAAATCGGACCTTTGTATCCATATTTTGCCAAAGTTGGTAAGAATCCAGTATGATCCAAATGTGCATGTCCAATAACTACTGCATCAAGATCATCTAGTGTTATATCCAAAGAATCAAATCTAGGAAATGCATCCATTGGTGAACGTGCACCAGGGTTAATTCCACAATCAACTAAAATCTTGCTTTCAGGGGTGGACAATAGCATTGAAGATCTTCCTACTTGTCCAAATCCACCAAGCGTATGAAGAGAAACTTCAGTTCTTTGAGATAGTCTAGGTCTAAAAATTTCATCTCCTACTTGTTTGAGTTGTTTACTTCTTTCAGAAGATGCTTGTTTTAGAGTTGCATTAATTGTTTGAATTGTACGTGATGGTATTGTTGTAGCTTTTCTTACACGTAATCTCCAACCAATTTTCTCAGTAACTTCAGCATGGTTGAATTCTTTTGCATTTCTTTGTAGTAACCAAGGTCTTTTTGCTTCAACTGAAACTTCACCTGTGGCTGTATCAAAAATTGTTCCCTGTAGATTTGCTTCTTTAGGAACACATTCTGCAAGAATTTTTCTAGCTTCAGCTTCTGGTTTTCTAATTGATTCATCAGTTCTGATAACAATTCTTTTTTTAATTATATTTACAAGATTGGAAATTGTTTCATTATGTTCTAACAAGAAACGAGGCGTATTTGTATAAAGTGCAATCCGTGGTCCTTCATATTCTATTTTTGTTATACTTGCTTCTTTTGGTATACTTTGCAGTATGGTAGCCATTATATTCTGACTACTAGGAGGTAATTCTTTTTGTTGTTGTTTTCTTTGCATTAAATCACTAAAGTTCGATGACTGCTTTCTTTTGTTCTTCAGTCAAAAGACGGAATCCATCTTTGTCCATAATTGCGACGTTAATTCCATCGCCTGTTCCAATGTTTCTAACTATTGCTGCCTTTACAGCTCGTAAAGCTATTTTTTTTGCTTCTTCAACTGTAAGATCATCTCTATATTCTTCTTCAAGTAAACCGTAAGCTACTGGTGAACCACTGCCAGTTGTAACATAAGATTTTTCTTCAACTGAACCAAACATGTCGACATTAAATAATGAAGGACCGTTTGCATCATATCCACCAAGCAAAATATCAGCCATAAACGGATAACCTCTGTTTTGATGAAAAATCAATGAACAAAGTCTTGCAAGTGAATGAATGGAGATGTCACCTTGTTTTTCCACTCTATGAAGATTTGAATGATAACGTAAAATATCAACAATGTTTTGTGCATCTGCAACACCTCCAGCAAGAGTCAAACCTGCATGTAAGTCAATTTGTTGAATTTTCATGGTGTTGTTATTTGCTATAAAATAACCAGCACTAGCTCTCATATCAGCACATAATACAACACCATCTTTGGCCTTGATACCTACTGTGGTAGTCCCATGCAGAATTTTTTCTTCAACGTTGTTTGACATAAAATATACCTATTAAGATAAAGTAAATGCCATCTCACCCTTTTAAATAACTTTTTGATCCTTTGAAATCATAAATAATGATAAAAAATCAAGATCGCATGCAATCACATACAATGGAATTGCCTAGGCTCATCAAAATTGGTGAGAAGAATATAGGGGATTTTGGGAGTTTCCTAAATTTGTTAAACAAACCAAAAAAAGTTTCTTTAATTTCAGGAAAAAATGTTCAAAAAGTTTTAAGGAGAAAAATTGAAAAATCACTAAAATCTAAGAAAATTAAATTTGTTTGGCACACATCAAAAGACAATCAAATAGAATCATTAAATCATATTCAAAAAGATGTTAAAAAAGATAATTCAGATCTGATAGTCGGCATTGGAGGAGGCCGATCTGTAGATACAGCAAAATTAATTTCATTTAATTTAGATAAGCCGTTTGTAAGTTTACCAACTGCTGCTTCTCATGATGGAATGGCAAGTCCATTTGTATCAGTAAAAAGTGATAAACCTCATTCAATTGTTGCTTCTGCACCAATGGGTGTGTTTGTAGATATTGATGTAATAAAAAATGCTCCATCAAAATTGTTATCAAGTGGTTGTGGGGATCTTATTGCAAATATTATAGCAGTAAAGGATTGGAAATTAGGTCATAAAAAGAAAAAGGAGTACTATGGCAGATATGCTGCAGATTTGGCCATGATGAGTGCAAAGATAGTAATGGAGAATTCTTCTGAATTTGCAAAAAAAGGATTAGATGCAAGAGTAATTGTAGAGGGATTGATTAGTGCTGGTGTAGCATCATGTATAGCTGGAAGTAGCAGACCATGTTCAGGAGCAGAACATCTTTTCTCACATGCTCTTGATAAAATTGCTCCAGGAATTGGACTACACGGAGAAAAATGTGGAATTGGATCTATTATGATGGCAAAATTACAAAAACAAGATTGGAAAAAAATTGTGAAAACATTGAAAGATGTAGGAGCTCCAACAACTGCAAAACAAATTGGTCTAAATCCAGATGTAATAATTGAAGCTCTTACTATTGCACAGGAATTAAGACCAGAAAGATATACAATATTAAAAGAAATTAAAATGACTGAAAAAAGGGCTTTTAATCTTGCAAAGAGTACTAGAGTAATTTAGTTTAAGCAGTTTTTGGTTCTGTTGTTTTTTCTTTTGTTTCAGGTTTCTTTTCCTGAGCTTGTTTATTGACATGTGTTTCTACAAAACTGACTTTTTCCAAAGTTGAAACAAATTTGAAAATATCTAATTGAATAAAATGTTTCATTATTTGTAGTCCATCAGCACGCAAGATTTCCTCAGGAACATTAACACTGACTTCTTTATCTTTCAAATCAAATGAAATTTTTGTGTCTTCTACAGGAAGTCTATTTTTGAGAATTCCATCAACCTTGTCATTTGGAGAATCAAGGGATTTGAGGACATTTACCTCAAATAAGATAGTTTTTCCAGCATATCTGTGATTATAATCAATTTGAACTCTGCCTGAACCAATAAAACGAATTATTCCTCTCTTGTTATCAACTTCAATTGTATCACCTACTGAAACTTTTTCTGCATCTTCACCTAATTTTCTAGTTGGAATCATTCTAACTTTTCCAGAATCTCTTTCACCAAAACCTTTGTCAGGTGTGACTTCAACTGTTAGTTTATCTCCAACAGATGTTTTTGCAAGTGCTTCATCCAATCCTTTAAGGACAGGATAAGAAACTTCACCAATTGAAACTAATTTTGGTTGATACTTTACATTTGGTTCATGAATTGAATATTTTTTTGCATCTGCTTCAATAGTGGTATCAAAAACATCTTCACTGTCTTTTACTTTTGCAGTATAATCTACTAAAATTAATGAGCCCTTATCAAATGTCAATGTGATCGGTCCCGAATTTCCTTATATTAAGTTAACAGGATTTAGAGAGCTTTTAATTTTTCTTCTGCAGTTTTGAGTCCTGCTTGAGTATCAACAGTATATCCCATCATTGCTAATGTAGATGAAATTGCAGAAATAGTTCTCATAACATGATATGGGCTAACTTCTCCCATACATCCAACTCGAAATACTTTACCTTTAAGATTACCAAATCCGCCTGCAACCAAAACTTTGAATTTATCAGCAAGTGTACTACGGAATGTTTTGTCTTCAAGTCCATCTAAATAATTTAATGCAACAATTGAGATTGAACGATCTTCTTCTTTTGCAAAAGGAGTTAGGCCAATTGCACTAAGTCCAGCATACAATGCATCAGAACAAACTTTGTGACGATTAAAGACATTTTGTAATCCTTCTTCTAACATAATTGATAATGCTTCTCTGTATGCATACATTAATGGTAATGCAGGTGTAAACGGAGTATGTTTTTCCTCATCATAATATTTGAAGTATCTTGCTAAATTGAAGTAATGAGTAGGTGGAGGATTTTCAATCATGAATTTTTTGGCTTTAGCACTAACGGAAACTGGAGAAATTCCAGGAGGAGCTGCAATTGCTTTTTGAGAACCAGTCAAACATACATCAATATTCCATTTATCGACTTTAAGATCAGCGCCTCCAAGTAAAGAAACAGAATCTACAACATAGAATGAATCATTTCTAGATGTTAAGTCAGATACTTTGTCAAGATAATTTACCATTGTTCCAGTAGAAGTTTCGTTATGAACAACATAGAATGCTTTAACATCTTTATTATTATCAAATGCTTCTTTAATTTGATCAAAAGTTGCATTTTCTCCTGGAGGAGTTTGAAGTTTAATTACATTTGCACCTTGACCTTCAATAAGTTGTGATAATCTAGTACTAAATTCTCCATTAACTGGAATTATTACTTTATCGCCTTTCTTGACTACGTTAACTACTCCTGCTTCTACAGCACCAGTTCCAGATGCAGATAATGCTACAATATCATTTTGTGTTTGAAATACTTGTTGAGTTTTATCAACAACATCAGTGTACAGTTCAACGAAATCATCACTTCTATGATTGATGATTGGTGCAAGCATTGCTCTCATTACTCTATTAGGTACATTTGTTGGACCTGGGAGCATTGAAAGATATTCCATAAGTAATCTATTGTAAATACGGTATTGGGTTTATTTATAATTAAAGATTTTTGAGATAATCTTTGGCACTAGTTTTTTCTAAAAATTTTTTTGTTCCTTCTGGAACTAAATCTTCCCATTTTTGATCGCTAATAATCAAATTTCGAATATTGGTTCCAGATAGTTTTTCTCTTTTTAAAAATGGGATTTTAATTACTTTAACTGATCTTTTTGAATAAAGATGTTCAGTCAATTCATCATTTGAAAAAACTATGTCAAATTTAGGAACAATTGTATCTATTTTTTCAATCCATTTAACATGATTATCCAAATCAGGAATAAAATAGATTGAAATTTTTTCTTTAATTGAATCATCAATTGATGATAAAATCATCTCTTTTCGTTGTTCAGCTGAAAACGGATTATTTTTTTGAGCTGGGATGTTTGAGCTGCCTAAACCTATCCATAGTTTATCAACTTTTGTTAGAGCAAATTCTAATGCATCTAAATGTCCTAAATGAAATGGTTGAAATCTTCCAATCAATAAACCGTTCATACAAAATAATAGAAAATTTCTTTTTAAAAAACTATCATAAAGAGTTTCAAAAGTAAAAAAATATGGAATTTCTAAAAATTAATGGAGATCATGGTGAAGGTGGAGGACAAATTATACGCTCAGCAATTACTCTTTCATGTATTACAAAAAAACCAATTCACATAGAACAAATTAGAAAAAATAGAAAAATTCCAGGGTTAAGACCGCAACACCTTACTGCGATAAAAATTTTGCAAAAAATTGCAAATGCCAAAGTAATTGGTGCTGAAATTGGATCCACTGAATTAAAATTTATTCCAGGAAATGTAGAAAGTTTAGAATTAATTGAAGATGTAGAAACAGCTGGAAGTATTTCATTGATTTTACAAGTAATAATTCCAGTTGTTGCAATATCTCAAAAAAAAATTGATTTAACAATTAAAGGAGGAACAGATGTACTTTGGAGTCCTTCTATTGATTATACTCAATATGTTTTAAGAGAAGCATACTCTAGAATGGGGATTGAATTTTCAATTGAATTATACAAACGTGGTTATTATCCAAAAGGAGGTGGAGAAATTAATTTACATGTCAATCCATCTAATTTAAAACCAAGATTATTTACAAATACAAAAACAAATTTAGTGAAAATGATTTGTACATTTTCAAAACTTTCAGTTGATGAAATAAAAAATTTAGTTAATGATATTAGTGAAAAATTAAAAAAAGAAAATTTTGTTGTTGAAACAGAAATTAAAAATCAAGATGCAATAAATTCAGGTGCATCTTTGTTAATTTTTAGTAAGGATGAAAATTCAATTATAGGAATTGATGGATTGTTTGATTATAAAAAACAAAATTTCAATCTTGATTTAAATAAATTCATAAAAAATTCTTTTGGTGTAGATGAAAATTTGGCAGATATGCTTGTTGTAATTGCAAGTTTATGTCAAGGAAAAACAATTTTCAATGTAAAAGAAATTACAAAGCATTTAGAAACAAATTTGTTTGTAACATCAAAAATTACAGGTTGCAAATATGGAATTGGGAGATTAGATGAGGGATTTGAAGTGATTATTGAAGGAATTTCAAACTCCAGCATCAAGTAATGATGCAAAAAATAGAATTGCAACTGATAAAATTACAGTAATTTCTCCTAGAATAATGATTTTTTTTCTAAGTTTTTGAATTTGATTTTCTGACATTTTATTTTCCATAATTTGTTCTTCAATGTCTTTACGGATGACTCTAACATGAATTACATATATGATAATTAATGCAATAACAAGAATAATTTTGATTAATAGATAAATTCCATAACTTGTTGCAAGTAAAAGTTCAGGTTTGCCAAGTAACATGTGAGAACTATACAATCCAGTTCCCATCAAAATAATTAATGATGGAACAGCAATTTTGTTAAATCGTCTTCCAACACGAATCATTATTTGCATTCTTTCTTGAAGAGAATTAGTCATTGTTTTGAGAAGTGGTGAAAATACAATTCCAATAAAAAGTGAGCCACCAACCCAAATTGAAGCTGAAATAAGATGAATCCAAGTAAGAATTGCTTGTTCTATTGCACTCATGAATTATAAAATTTTAATTCAAATATTATGTATTTGGATCTTGACAACGTTTTTTAGTTATACGTATTGGGTACCATTGAAATGGCACTTCAGAGTAAAATTACAGTTTATGTTGCAATTGTAGGAGTTTTAGCAATGATGGGGGGTATTGTTTACTATGCAAGTTTAGGAAATGTTGAACTCGAACAAGTGGAAATTGAATTATCTGATGTTGAATTACTAGGAGATGATAACATAAATGATAAAATTAAACTTAATGTTACATTTCTTGTAAAAAATCCTAGTGATATTACATTTACAGTTTCTGTAATTGATTACAATCTTTACAATAATGGTGTTTTAGTTGGTTCAGGAAAATATTCAACAGAGGATGTTTCAATGCCAGGAAGAGCATCATTTTTTCCAGATAATGAAATTCCTTTAACTAACATATTTGTTTTAGACAAAGCAGATGTTGATGCTGAAATTTTTAATTCAATAATTAATGGTCCTCACAGTTTCAGTGCCGAAGGAATGATCATTACACAGACTACATGGACTACCAGTGAAAAAGAGTTCAAATCAGGATTTTAGATAAAAAAAAAGTGGGCCGAGAGAGATTCGAACTCACGATCACCGCCGTGTCGAGGCGGTATCCTAACCAGCTAGACTACCGGCCCATTGAAATACAAAACAAAGTGCAGACATTATTAACGTTTAACAAAAGAAAGAATTAGTAAAGTGAAAGAAGGCATAAAGTAATTGACAGAAGATTTTAGTGAACAAGAGAAAAAAGGTCTCTATAAGGCAATTTATTCAAGAAGAGATGTACGATCTCATTTTAACTCAAAATCCATAAATGATGATGTTTTATCAAAAATTCTTCATGCGGCACACCATGCACCATCAGTAGGGTTTTCTCAGCCATGGAATTTTATTTTGATTAAAGATTCCAATACAAAGAAAAAAATCAAAGAGTCTTTTGAAAAAGAAAAAAATCGTTCATCAGAGTTAGTCGAGGAACCCAAAAGATCAAAATATCTTTCATTTAAGCTTGAAGGGATTTTAGAATCTGCAGTAAATCTATGTGTAACATATGATCCAACAAAATTTGGTCCATTTGTAATAGGCAGATCAAGTATTCCTGAAGCAGGTCTTTACAGTGTATGTTGTGCCATACAGAATTTGTGGTTATCTGCAAGAACAGAAGGAGTTGGTTTGGGATGGGTAAGTATTCTCTCAAATGATACTCTAAAAAAAGTTCTAGATATTCCTGAACATGTAGTTCCTGTTGCATATCTTTGTTTAGGATATGTTGATGAATTTGCTGAAAAACCAGATCTTCAAACTGCAGGTTGGTTACCAAGACTACAATTGAAAGATGTAGTATACTTTGAAAAATGGAATGATAAAGAGAATAAAGATTGGAAAAGTATTCAAGAAATGATTAAAGAAAATCTTGATTACGCTTAAATAATTAAGAATAATTTTTTTACTGGGCTTGTGGCGCAGAGTCAATTTGACGCGAAACATGGATAGCGTGGTAGCCTCCTAAGTTACAGGTCGAGGGATCGAAGCCCTCCAAGCCCGTTTAATTTTAAAACAATTAAAAAATTAGTTTTTAGAAATTAATCAAATTCTAATTTACAAATACAATGAAAATTAAAATCAAGATGAAAAATATTCTCATTTTCAAAAAATATTATCAAAAATATTGTAAAAGTAAAATATTATCACTACATAGAGATTATACTATTGAGTTTGAAAAAAGATCCAACAGAATTGTGTTCATGTAAGTGTCACTATGGTGGTGCTGAAAGTTGTCCTGGTTGTAAGAAAAATCATGGTATAACATGCTCCCATTGTAATGATTAGAGTGACTATTTTCTTTTAGAAGCTAACATTTTCAAATTGGCTAATTCAGTTTTTAATGATTCAATTTGAACAAGTGTTTGCAAGTTAGAAATTTCTTGGTTTAATCTCTCAATTTCACTGTCTTTTAGTTTTACAGTTTCTTTAAGATTATTGAGATCTAGAGTCAATTCATTTTGAATTTGCTTAATTTCTAAAATACTTACTTGGTTTCCAGTAGTAGTTGTTTGAATTGTTTGTGAACTACTCAAGCTTTTTTTTTCTGCATGAGCCTGATGATGCATATAATCAGTACTTTTTTGTGAAATCCAACAAGTAAATGTTAGAAACCACGTTATAGGTACAGCCATTATAAACACAAAGTCCAAAATTGGTGCAAAGTCTACAAAGTATGGCCAAAGTCCTGTTAGGATTGCTGCAAAAACACCAGTTACCAAAGTTGCTAAGTGATTTCCTACATATCCCATAATACTTTTGAAAAATTCATTATTTATAATAGTAATGCCAAAAATCACAAAATAATAGGATTAAAAAGAAAAAGGAGCCGATTTTATTCGTCTTCTTCAGGGGTGACAGTTGCTTTTGGCATATCAGATTGTAAGATTTGAATTTTTTGTAATAATTCTGTTCTCAAGTCTCGTGCAACTCTTCTCACAGTAGGTCTTGGTACACCAAGTTCATCAACAACTTTGGTGTAGATATCTTGCTTATCAGTTACCCCTTTGTCAAGATAAGAATTAATTGCTTCTTTAATTATCGTGCTTTGGTTTGTACGATTCAATGATACTAAATTTTAGTTGTTCTATATAACACTATAACTTGTAAAATTTGAAAAATATGATTTTTAATAAATTCGTATTTTTTATTTATTTTAAAATCAAAATTATCAAAAACAAATTTATCAATAAAAAATATACAAATAATTATAAAATTTTCAAGATAGTTAAATATTCTATAAAAATTTCAAATACATTTTCACAAAAGACTCTTATGATAAGAAAATGAAATTAAAATAATGAGTTCAGTAAAAATAGAAACCAATTTTGGTAATATTTCTTTTAAACTTCTACCGGACTTAGCACCAGAAACTGTCAGAAATTTTGAAAAATTAGCTAAAGACGGATTTTATGATGGAACCTTATTTCACAGAGTTATTCCAGGATTTATGATTCAAGGTGGAGACCCAAATACCAAAACAGATAACAAAGGTTCTTGGGGAATGGGGGGACCAGGATATAACATTAAAGCTGAATTTAGTTCAAGATCTCATTTACGAGGCATAGTTTCTATGGCTAGATCACAAGATCCAGATAGTGCAGGTTCACAATTTTTCATAGTAACTGCTGATAGTACATTCCTAGATAGACAATATACTGTATTTGGAGAAGTTACAGAAGGAATGGATATTGCAGACAAAATTGTAAATCTTGAAAGGGATGGAAATGATTGTCCTTTAGAAAAAGCACCAATACTTCATGTTACTGTGGAATAAATGAATTTCCAGATTTTTGGATTCTTAGTAATTTTATCTATAATAGTTGTAATTCCTGTGGCTGATGCACAAATTTCAATTGGAGAGAAAGCTAATCAAAAATCAGTGGAAGTATTAATTAATTCAGAAGGAAAAGTTCATGTCAAACATGTAATCCATAAATCAAGTTTACCAACAGATCTTGAATTGGTTTATGGAACAGTTTCAAATGTTTCAGCAACAAATGAGCAAGGGGATGAACTATTGTTCTCAATTAGTGGAGATAATAGATCTATGATAGTTCATCCATCGGATGAAGAAACTATTATTGAATATGATCTTGAACATGTACTAGTTCAGACAGATGGAGTATGGACATGGAGTTTTAGATATCTTGAAACAACTTCATTCTTTTTACCTGATGAAGCAAATTTAGTTTTTTCAAATGAACGTCCTATAGTTTTAGATGAGAAAAAAGGAATTTCATGTCACGGATGTCAAATGATTTTAGAATATTCTATTAATAAACCAAAAATTTTCAAAAATGTTACATGGGAAGATGATGAATTTGTTGTAGAGATTTTATCTCATTCAAATATTGAAAACTTTATTTTCGATCAACCAGCTAAAAATATTTCTTTTGATGTATCTAAAGGAAATCAATTTGTTACAACAATTATTCCATTAGAATTGTTGTGGGGGCCATACATTGTACTCTTTGATGATGAAAAGATTTTCTTTAATGAATTCAATAATAATGGAACTCATGTTTGGCTAAACATAAAACCTGAAACTTCTGGAGAAGTTGAAATAATAGGAACTACAGTAATTCCTGAATTTCCAATAATTGCACCATTAGCAATTGGATTTTTAATGATTCTAGTATTACCATTTGCTAGAAAATTTAATCTCCACTAGAGCCACATGAACAAAAACCATATTCATCTATTCTAACATCACAGACAGGACATTTTTCACCATAATTTACTTCCCAAGGTTCCTTACCAAAAAGTTTGAAATGATCATCAATTTCTATGGGAATGTCTCTTTTTTTTTCCAATGATTAGTATAGTCGTTTCAACTATACATCATTATCGGAGAAAATAATGAAGATTGAATGTGGATGTCATTGTATAAAATGTAAAAGTACAGATCTTGAATCAAATAAAATAGGAGAAATAGAAAAAGATGGTTATTTTGATATGCATCATACATGTAATCAGTGTAAGACACATTTTGATCATCTAGATGGAGAAATTTTTTCTAATTGTGAAAAATGTGGTTATTTAATTAGCAATTAATGCATCTTGAACAAAATATTGAGTTCTACTATCCTGTGAATTTTTCATTATCTCTTTGTTTGATGCCATTTTTACTAATGCTTTTGATACATCTAATGAGCTAGTAGCCCAACCGTATTCTCTTAGTTGCTGAACAGTTTCTGAAACTGTTCTCGGTAAATCAAAAAATTTGTTTGTTTCTAAAATTCTTAATTTTGATTTTATCTCATGAAAAGTAATGTATTTTGGTTCATTAAATTCTGGCTCAAATGCTTCAGCATCATCCAAATTTTCTAAACCAAATTGACTTGAATGATCAGTTTTAGTTGTTTTTGGAGATTCAGATTCATATACAATCTTTGCAGAATTTTCTGGTAAATGATTTGAAATGTTATCTATAATTTCACCAACTGTTTGATTATCTACATAGAAATCTCTAGAATCAACTTCAATTTCATTTTCTCCTAGCTTGAGTTTTATTCTAGCCATTATCAAATAGTCATAGAATTTTCATTTATTTGGTTAGCTCTAATGAGCTTAAAGATTAGATTAAAACTTTTACACAATTTATCGTGATTTTTTTTGTTTCAAATTAAAATATAATTTTGTAATAATTAGTCATGAAATCATCCAAAAGTGGCATAATAGTTCTCTTTGTATTAGGCATGAGTATTTTTGGGTACTCACAATATGCATCTGCATCACAAATTGGAGTAAGTATCACTCAAAGCGAATTATTAAACGAAAATGAAAAAGGCTCAAATTATAACATTGAATTAAAATTTGTTAATCCATCATTACTACTACTAACTGCAGGTGAAACTGAATTCTTTGTAATTATGAACGATGAAATGGTAGGAAAAGGTCAGTTAGAATCATTCACATTACAACCATTGGAAAGTAGTAATGTTAAAGGAATTTTTCATACTGATTCTAAAAATGATGAATCAAAATCTGTAAAAATTACTGGAATCACAAAATATGATTTATTATTAACAACTATTGATGTTCCATTTGTATTCTATCCAACAGATGAACAGGCAAGAGAATTTATACATCAAAAATAGTTTCTTCTCAAATGCTTACTGTTTTTGGGTCAACAGCTCTAGATACGATTAGAACCCCCAAGAAGACATTAAAAAATGTGTTAGGTGGTGCAGCAACTTTTGCAGCAATATCAGCAAGCAATTTTGTTAATACAGGATTGATTGCAGTTGTTGGGAAAGATTTTCCAAGAAAACATCATAATGTTTTATCTAAACATCTAGATTTACAAGGATTAACAATAAAAAATGGTAAAACATTTCGTTATGATGGAAAATATGATGATACCCTTAGTACAAGATCAACTTTAAAAACTGAATTAAATGTACTTGCAGATTTTAAACCAAGTGTTCCAAAAGATTATAGGAAATCTCAATTTGTATATCTTGCAAATAATGATCCTGAACAAAATACTGCATTAATTAAAGAATTTGATAAAGTAAAATTTTCCATGTGTGATACAATTGATTTTTGGATTTCAACTAAACGAGAAGCAGTAATTAAAATGATTAAAGCTGTAGATGCAGTAGTAATCAATGATGAGGAAGCTAAGTTGCTTACAAAAGAATTCAATTTGATAAAATGTGCAAAAAAAATGATGAAATGGGGTGCAAAGTATGTGATTATCAAAAAAGGTGAGCACGGATCCCTTATGTTTTATGATGATGTTATTTTTCCAACTGCAGGATTTTCATTAGAAGATGTAGTAGATCCTACCGGTGCAGGTGATTCTTTTGCAGGTGCAATGATAGGTTATCTTGCAAGTAAAAATTCAACTAGTTTATCAGAAATTAAAAAATCAGTTGTTTATGGAAATGTTTTAGGATCTTTTGCAGTTGAAAAATATGGACTTGATGGATTACTAAGAATCAAAAAAGGAAATATTGCAAAAAGAATCAAGATGTATGAAAAAATGATTAGATTCTAAAAAGACTTAAGTTCAATTATTTCTCAAAATTATTTATCATTGTCTCAAAAAATATCTGAAGATAGATTAGATACAATATTTGCACTTCAAAAAGGACTATCAGAAATGATGAAGCTTGACAGATATCCAAAAGATTCTGAAGGGAGAATTTCTGCATTGAGTACAGCAATTATGCATGAAGCAGTTGAGCTTCAAAGAACAACAAATTGGAAATGGTGGAAAACTCCAACAAAGTTTGATGTAGCTGATGCAAGAGAAGAACTAATTGATATTTGGCATTTTGTTGTACAAGCTTCCCTTGAACTAAATCTAACACCTGATGATATTGTAGATGAATACAAAAAGAAAAATGAGATTAACCGAGAAAGACAGAGAACCGGGTATTAGATAGTTTTAATTTTATTTGAAATTATTTCAAAATTAGTTTCATTGATCAAATTTACCAAAGTTATATTATTTCTAAAATGCTGAATCATTGATTTTGAAGAATTAAGAAAAGGATCTGGACTAGTTGAATAAATTATTTTATTATTCTTATCAACTCCATTTTCATGTAATTGAATTAATGAGTGTCCAGCTTTATGACCCCAAACTTCTTTTCCACAAATTATGATAGTATTGATTTTTTGATTATTACTTAGAAATTCAAGAATTGAGTCAATTCCTTTGTTCTCAGAAAGTAATCTTCCTACAATTGAAATATGATTAAGAATTTCAGAATTTTCAAACTTTTTGAGTAAATCTATGCTTGATAATGTACAAACTGCAATTGATGAGCCTAAATTTCCTGTGTAATGTTCTTCAGGAATTGGCAAAATAACCTTACAAAATTCCCCAATTACTTCACCTAAAGCATTCACAATAACTCATGAATAGTTTTTGCAATAAATTCAATATTCTTTTTTGTTACATTTGGATGAATTGGTAATGAAACAACTTGGGATGCTGCCCAATCTGTAACTGGAAGTTTAGTTTTTAATTTGTAAAATGGTGTTTTATGAATTGGTGTTGGATAATAAGATGCAGCACCAATTCCTTTTTTGTTTAGTTTTTTTAAAAGCATATCACGTTTTGCTGTAGCAATTGTATACAAATACCAATTAACATTTTCATATTTTCGTTCTTTTGGTAATTGAATTTTAAGATCAGAAAGTAATTTTGAAAAAAGTTTTGCATTGTTTTTTCGTGTTTTTAAAAATTTTGGAAGTTTTTTTATTTGCACTGTTGCAATTGCAGCATTAATTTCAGGTAATCGTAAATTTAATCCAAATACTTTTGTATCATATCCATGAACCATTCCATGATTTCTAATCATCAATAATTTATCACGTAGTTTTTTGTTATTAGTTACAATAAAACCACCTTCTCCTGAAGTCATCACTTTTGCTGGATACATACTAAAACAACCCATTTCAAAAAAAGTACCAGTGTGTTTTCCTTTGTAAGTAGAACCCAAAGATTGAGCAGAATCCTCAATTATTGGTAAATTATTTTTTTTACTAATTTCTGTGAGTCTTTCGATATTTGCCACATTTCCATATAGATGAACAGGAAGAATTGCACGAGTTTTCTTTGTGATCTTTTTTTGCAGATCGTTGGGATCGATTGTATAATTTTCCTTCTGAATATCAACAAAAACTGGCTTTGCTCCAGTTGATACAACAGCATTTGCAGTGGCTACAAAAGTAAATGAGGGTAGTAAAACTTCATCTCCTTTTTTGATATCTAGAGCATGTAAAGATGCCTGTAAAGCTGCAGTGCCAGAATTTACTGCTATAGCATATTTTGATTTTACAAAAGAGGCAACAGATTTTTCAAAAATTTGTACATGTTTTCCTCCATAATTTGCAGCAGATGTTAATGCACCATCTTTTAGAATAGATGTAACTACTGAAATCTCTTCTTTGCCAACAATAGGAATGTTAATTGCAATTTTCAACAGTGATTCTTTTTGTAACTAGTCTATAAATCTCGTTGAAGATACATGAATTTTTATATTTCAAAATTTGGCTAACGGCATTATGAAACCTCGTCATCTTGAAAAAACAGATTCAGGTTACAGAGTCTATCTGTATATTTTCTATATTTGCGGATTCATAATGGCATCATCACTAGTTTTTGGGGTATATGTTACCATGATAGAATGGTTAGAGAATGGAACTTATGTAATGGGTGAGGCAATTCACAATACAACAATTCCTTTTGAAAATTTTGCAAGAGTTACAACATGGATATTTTTTTCTACAATAATTGGATGGTATTGTGTATCTAGAATAGGTTGGAGAAGAACTGCAGGGGATAAAATTGTTGGAACTAAAATGGCATTACTTCAATTGATGTTGTTAGGATTTTCAATAATTACATTATACGAAGTATTATACAATTTTACAGTTCTTAATGCAACAATTGCAGCAGGTACAGTTAATGGAATAGTTCCAGATATTGATAGATTATCAATTGCATATCCAGATGCTGAAAGACCATGGAATTTGGTTTTTGCAACCAAGGTTTTTCTTGCAGCATTTATTATTAGCACTCATGCATTTTATCTCAGTATAAAACCAAGAAAAAGCTTAGATGAATAACATTTTTCAAAATATGTTTTATGTGTGATTTATCATGAATTCTTCCTAAAAACTATTTTTGCTACTAGGAAATAATTACAATATGGGATTATTTGGTTCTAGTAAAAATGATTTAAAATGTAAAAAATGTGGAACAGTTCTTCCTGATTCTGAGAGATTAAAGAAACATCAAGAAAAAGCACATAATAAGAAAAAAGAGAAATGCAGAGTTTGTGGAACTGAATTTGATACTCAAGAAGGACTAAGAAAACACAAAAAAAATTGTAAATGAAAATTTAAGAATTATTCAGATTCAATACTTGGTTTATGTTTAAGGGCTTTTTCAATTGCTTCTAGATTTTTTATTTCATTTTTTGAGTTCAATGTTAGAGTTTTAATCATTTCAGTGCCTAGTTGAACTGATTGTTCAGGTAATAAATCCAAAAATTTTTGAAGTCCTTTTTTGTAATTTTCAATTAATTCTAGTCCTTCTTCAAGAGTCATAGTTATTGTAAATCTAACAGATATTCATAGGTTTCAAATTCAACTATCATTTTTGAATAACTTTATACGTTTAAAATTCAAAAGTTGTTTTGATTTGGATATTACAGAAAAAGTTGATTTAATTCTAAAATCACCAACTGAAGAAGTAGTAACACAAGATGAATTAGTTGAATTATTTAAAACAAATTCATCTCCAAAACATTACATCGGTTTAGAAATTTCTGGATTCTTACATCTTGGTAGTTTAATTAGTACAGGTTTCAAAATTAATGATTTTACAAAGGCAGGTGTAAAATGTAAAATTTTTCTTGCAGATTGGCATACTCTAATTAATGATAAGTTGGGTGGGGATTGGGAAACAATATCTAAAGTTTCAAAATATTATCAAGATGCATTCAAGTTAGTTTGTCCAGATGCTGAAATTGTTTTAGGATCTAAATTGTATGAAGAAAAAATTGAATATTGGTCAGAGCTTGTCAAATTTACAAAACATATGTCAATTGCCAGAACAATGAGGACACTAACAATTATGGGGCGCTCTGAAGATGATAAAAAAATTGATGTTGCTAAATTGCTTTATCCAGCAATGCAAGCAGTTGATATTCATTCATTAGATGTAGATATTGCTCATGCTGGAATGGATCAAAGAAAAATCCACATGTTAGTTAGAGAGATTTTTCCTAAAATGAAATGGAAAGTACCTGTTGCTGTACATCATAAATTACTACCAGGACTCTCAAAGCCTGCAGAGACTAGCAAATCACAAATTTTAGGAAAAATGAGTAAATCAGATCCAAATTCAGGTATTTTTATTCATAATACAAATGATGAAATAAAGAAAAAAATCAGTAAAGCATGGTGTGAAGAAGCAAATATTCAAAATAATCCACTATTAGAAATTGCAAAAACAGTGATCTTTCATGAATTTAATGAAATGAATGTTGAAAGACCAGAAAAATTTGGTGGTAATGTATCATATTCTGATTTTAATCAATTAGAAACAGATTTTGTTGAAAAGAAATTACATCCAGGAGATTTGAAACAAACTGTTGGAAATTATTTGGTAAGAATTGTTTCTCCAATTAGAGAAAAATTGAATCTAAGTGAAGAATTACATGAAGCAATAAAGGAAAGCTTCTAGACTTTTAGATCTGGATTAGTTTGTTCTTCTAAATTATATTTTGATTTGTATCCTCTAGGATTAATCATCAAATCTTTGTAAGTATAGGTTGAAGAATTCCCAATAATTACAGTACTAGTCATTCCTAAAGTGTTTGAATGTTTTGGTAAATTTTCTAAATCAGTCATTACAATTTCTTCAGATTCTCTAAATGCTCCTTTGATTATTGCAACAGGGGTTGTAGGTTTTCTATATTTCAAAATGGTCTCTCTTGTTTTTTGTAATTGATGAGTTCTTTTCTTACTTGCAGGATTGTAAATTACAATTACAAAATCACCTTTTGCAGCAGATTCAACTCTATTCTCAATTACTTCCCAGGGCACTAGCAAATCACTCATACTAACTACTGCAAAATCAGTCATTAATGGAGAACCAATTATAGATGCACAAGAATTTAGTGCAGATACACCTGGAATAATTTCTACTTTGAGTCCATCTTTAGGATTCCAATCAGTTTCTGCAAGTGTTTCATAAATTAATCCAGCCATTCCATAAATTCCAGGATCACCACTTGAAACAAGTGAAATAATTTTTCCTGATTTTGCAAGATCAATGCATTGATGAGCTCTTTCTACTTCTTGTGTCATTGCATAACGATAAACTGTTTTTCCTTCAATAAGATCTGAAACTAAATTGACATAAGTTTCATATCCAACAATTGTATCACTTTCTAAAATTGCTTCTTTTGCTCTAAAAGTCATATGATCATTATTACCAGGACCTACACCAACAATGTATAATTTACCAGTCAATTTTAAAATAATTTTTTTTTCAAGTAATTTATCCGTTTAGTGAAATATTCATTGGAACGGATCAATAAATGGACAATTCACTATATGATCACTATTCATTGGTCGTGCTATACTAACTGTTAGAGAATCATCTGCTCGAAATGAATCAATATCAGATTTTGTTTCAAGAATTTTTGCTGATTCATCATCATTCCATTCAACTAGATAAATTCTCCACATAGGACTGTAATTTTCATCACCAAGTGCAGCAGCTGCAATTCCTGGTTGGAATCCTAAAGGACCTGTTCCTTTGATTCCATTTTTAAATTGGAAAAGATCAATTGCTCCAGAATTAATTATTAGATTTGCAGAACTAGGTGATGAAACAACTCCCATTGTTTCTGCTGGTCCTGCAGGAGTTGCATCAGTTACAATATAGTAAATGGTTCTTCCATCAGGTCCCCAACCTCTATGAGCAACAAAAGTTACAGTTTGCTCATCTTCATTAATTTCCACTATTTGACCTCCACCATATGACATTTGATCAGTTATTTCTGGATCTTCTCTTACTTGCATCTGTCCATCAGGCCAAACAATTTGAGGAGTGTTAAGAACTATTCCTGTTTCATTAAATTCAATTCTACCACTTTCTTCTGCTGCAATTATATCAGTTGATGACGTAAATTCAATTTCTTTTTGACCATTCTTCCATGTTACTTCAATAACAGAATTCAATGCACTATATTGAGATTCTTGAGATGGAGTACTAGAAAACACTTCATTTTGGAATCCATAAATTCCAGTTCCTTTAATTCCGTTTTTGAAAATAAATAATTTCTGTAATGCTTCTTCTGGTACATCTGAAATTACAGCAGATAGTTCTACATTCCATCCTTGTTTTTCTGATAGAGTTTTTGCATAATCTTCATCACTTCCATCAGTAATTATGTAAAGAACTTGATTTCCTTCATAGATTCCTTTGTGCATAGGAATTGTAGCTGGAACATTTGTTCTAGATAGTAATGATGATGGTTCTTCTTTTTCTAGATCAATTTTTTGCATAATAATTTCAGTAGGTTGTCCACGTATCCAACCATCAACACTAACAGTTGTAGTGAATTCTTTTGAAGATGGTGAATGTAATGCAAGTGCAGATCCAGTAAACTCAAAAGAACCTGATTTTTCTTTTAAATCAATCAAAGATAATCCATAGATTGTTTTTCCATCAACAGTCCATGTTGGTTGACCTTTTGCATCTTGTGAGTTAATTTCATGTAATACAACAATCTGAACAGGTTCACTTGAAGTAAATGTCATTGAACCATCATAAATGGTTCCATCATTTGGTGATAGTATTAGTGCTAATTGATGATTTTGATGTCCTTGTCCAGGATCTTGTGATGATGTAATTGTTTGAGTGAAATGAAATTTTTTCCTAGATCCTGCATCAGCAAATTGATCAGTTATTGATGAAATAGAAATGATGCTTGTTGCAAAAATTCCAATAATTATAATTGCAATAATTTTATTCAATGAATTTGAGTAAAGTTGTTCCCTTAAATTATTTTGTCCTAGTTAATTTTGTCTAGAGTAAATGCATCATGAATTGCACGTACTGCAGTGTTTGTATCAGAATTTTTTACAACAAATGCAAGATTGAGTTCAGATGAACCTTGAGTAATCATTGATACGTTTACTTTGTTTTTCTGAATTGCAGTAAATACTTTTGATGCTACTCCAACTGTGCCTCTCATTCCAGAACCAATTAATGCAATTATTGCTACATCAGTAGTAACTTCTAATTTTTTGATGATTTTTCCCAGTAATTCCATCTCCAAAGAACTTGTTGCTTTATCCAAATCAGTGTTTTTTACTACTATTGTAATGCTGGATTCTGATGGATTTTGTGAAATCATCATAACATTGATTCCAGCTTTTGCTAATGTTTCAAATATTTTTGCTGCAGTTCCTGGATTTCCAACCATGCTGCCACCTCTAATATCGATTAATCCATTATTTTGTACATTACTCACACATTTTACTGTATTTTTTGCTGCTTTTGATGGAGATGCAGATACAAGGGTTCCTTCATTTTTTATATTAAATGAACTTCTGATTTTCATAGGTATTTTCTTTGAAAGTAGAGGTTCAAATGTTCGTGGATGAATTTGTTTTGCACCAAACAAAGCCATTTCGATTGCTTCGATGTAAGAAACTTCTTTGAGAAGTTTTGCATTTTTGACAATTTTAGGATCTGCAGTCATTAATCCATCTACATCACTCATTAACCAAATTTCATCTGCTTTAATGCAAGAACCAATTATTGTTGCAGAATAATCAGAACCACCTCTACCAAAAGTAGTTACATGTCCGTGTTGATCTGCTCCAACAAATCCTCCAACTACAGGAATTGTTTTCTTTGAAAATAAATCATCCACTGTTTTTGATACTCTCAATCTAGTAGTATCAATTAGTGGTTTTGACTCACCAAAGTTTGAATCAGTTACAATTCCTACTTCTTTTCCAGTAAGAGGTATTGATTTTTTTCCTGAATCACTAATTGCTGAAGAAATTAATTTTATGGACAATCTTTCTCCAAATGAAAAAAGATAATCCATTGTTCGTGATGTAACTTCACCTAGCAATACCATTCCATCAATTAATGCAAGAAGTTCTGTAAAATCTTGATCAAATTTTGCAAGTAATTTTTTCCTTAAATCAGATTTTTTGATTGTTTGTTTAGCTAATTGTTTATGTCTATTGATTATTTTAGCTGCTAATTGTTCTGCTTTTGATTTATTTTCTTTTTTTATGGATTCTGATATTTCGATCAAATCATCAGTGGTTCCACTGGTTGCAGAACAAACAACTACAATTTTGTTATTTTTTGATAATGAATTTAGATATTTTGCGATAGTTCGAATATCTTTAGTGGCAGATATTGATGTCCCACCATATTTTATTACAAGTCTCATTTCAAAATACCTGAATTATTTTATCTTTAAATGCTTTAACTTTCCACGCGTGGAGCCAAGTAAAAGTGGATTCTACCAATATTTGCCACTTTAAATTCAATTCTAAGTGGTTTTGCGCTCGAAAATTCACACGTAATAAAGCCTGCAGTGCTACCCACTGCTTTTACTACTGGATTAAGATATTCTAGACTGTATGTACCTGCACCATCTTCTTTAGAAGAAATTTCTTCAATATCTTTATCATCTTTATCTAAATCAATTACAACTTCTCCAGAATCACCTTTTCCTGAAAAATCTGCTTTTGAATCAATTGTTTGAATTGTGAGATAGTCAGATACTACTTGTACATCTCCTAAAATTTTATCAAATTTTGAAGATGATAAAATAATTTTTGAGTCATATGGAATTTTTGGTAAAGGTGTATCTGTTGCAGAACTTTCAATTAAACGCATTTTGTATTTTTTATTTTTTCCAACTGTAACAAGTAACATGTTTTCATCAGAAATACTAATTTCAATACTATCTTTTTTATCAGCTCTTTTGATTAGTTTTGAAAATTCATCAATTCTTACTCCAAATTTTATATCACTGTCACATTCATATTTTTCAAATGCAGAATTTGGCCAAGAAATATCAATTAATGCAACATGTGATGGATCCATTCCTCTAAAAGAAATTCCTTCTGCAGTTGCAACAAATGTAGCTTCTTCAACAAGTGTAGAGATTGCAGAAATAATTGCCTTTAGATCATCTGAACCACTTGTTTTTGCTTCAAAGGTCAAATCAATTTTCTTGAATTAAAGTTCCAGTTAAACGTTATGTGTAATCACGCCAAGTGTATTTACATTTCAAACATCGATAAAATCTAGTTGTAGGTTCATCTGCACTTCTTGTTTGAAACATCCATCCAACTGCTTCATCATGACCACATTTTTCACAATCTATTTTGACTGTTGGCATTGATTCTTCTCCCTCATTTCCTTCAAAAGCAAGAAGAGAGAAATCTGGTTCTTCTTCTTTAAGAATTTTTTTTGTTTGTTCTACTTTTTGTCCTTCAGTATAACCACATTTAGAACATTCAAGACCTGAACCGGCTTTTTTTAATTTAACCTCACATTTGGGGCAAAACTTCAATCTAGTTTACCTTGATTTTAGAATTAAATAGTTTTTTGAGATCTTCTGCAATCTTTATTGATGTATCTGTGGCTTTTTTTATCTCATTGAGTGGTTTTGTACTAGAATTGATTTTCATCCAACATTCATTGGTAAGAGGATGTTTTACAATAACACCTGCAAAATCGATATTTGAGACCTTTAGAAGCTCATGCTGAATAATGTATAAAATTCCAATATCAGTCTCTGTGATCGAAATATTGATCTCTTTTGGTTCTGAATTAATCACTTGAGCGTTCATGTAATCAGAAAAAGCACTTATTGCGGATATAAATCATTATGAGCGGTAGGAATGAGTGAAAGTAGAATTTCAGACATAAAATTAGTGAATTCTAAAGAAGAATACACATCTGATGAGAATATTGAGATAAATGTACAATTTTCAGTTGAAGGCGATATTAGAGATGCCTTTAATGAGCCAAATTGGACAAAAGCCTACAACAAGTATGATGTTGGATTCAAGTTGAAATATGGTATAAAATTAACATCTGGCGGATTTAGGAAAAAAGAAGTGGGTAAAACCATTGATACCTATAGAAAAGCATCAATTTTTTGGACGAGAAATCCAAAACTTGTCAATCCCATGAAAGATAAAAGAATCTGGGTTCAGGTTGCCAAAAATTTTGAGCCATTCATCAGACTTTCTGAAGAAGAAGTAAGAGAAGAATTGTTTGATTTTAATGAAAAGTTTGTCTTCAAAGCATCAGATTTAGGAAAAGGTAATCACAAGATTGGATCTGAAGCATTTGCATCATGGCAAAAACATGATTTTACAGAACCAGGTAGTGTGAAAAATAGTTCTAGTGAAATTGAGATTACGATCAATTAGGGATATAAGGAACTTTTTGGGTAATTAATTATGGCAAAATATGATGGTCTATTAGGACAACCAACACTTGAAGTAGAAGATCCTGATAAAGAAGGAGGAATTACATTTATTCTTAAAGATAATAGATTTTTATTTATCAAAGTAGTTGACGGAAAGATTGAGACAATCTCAATACCAGAATAGGTGAATAAAATGGAAAAATATGATGAACTCAAAATGTTAGAAATTGTCAAGATAGAAGAATCTGATTCAGGTGACGAATTAACATTATTTTTCCAAGAGAACAAAACAATGAAGATAAAAATTGTTGATGGAAATTTAGTTTCAGAATTTGTGTAAATTAATTTTTAACATGTTTTTCGTAAAAACCAATAGCTAATTCTTGTACTTCAGATTGAATAGAACCAGGTCTTTCGTTTCGAATTTTTTTAATTGCTTTATCTGCTGAAAAATTTTTGTATTTAATAAAATAACATGCAAGAATTGTTCCTGCTCTTCCTAGTCCAGCAGCACAATGAACCATCACTTTCTGATCACTGTTAATTTGTTCATGAATAAATTCTACTGCAGAATCAATTCTATCCATATCAGGTGCATTAAAATCAGGAGTTGGTACATGTAGATAATCAATTTTCTGAGTCCATTCATCTGGAAGAGCATTTTCAGTCATAGTTACAATCGAGTCTACACCTTGATTTAGTAACCAATCAAATTCATCAGAACTGGTAGGCATGCCTGAACCAGCTAATTTTTCTTCAATTAGCCAAGAAAAATTTGTTGGTTTTTTTGTAATTTTACCGTGAACCTTTCTCCAAATGTTTCCGGGTTTGCTCATGTAAAATCTTAGTATTGGCCTGTTTTTAGCATTGCGAAATTTTTTGAGTGTATTATGTTGCTATTGCTCTAACAGGAGAACCTGTTGCATCTTTGAGTTTTAATGGAAGAATTGTAAAATCAAATTCATTTGTTGAAATTTTATTCAAGTTTGTTAAATTCTCAACAATCAAAATATTATTTTTTGATAAAATTTGATGAACTGTATATGATTCATCTTTTCCTAAATCTATACTTGGAGAATCTATTCCAACTAAATTGATATTCTTTGATGCAAGGTATTTTGCAGCTGAAGTGTCTAGTCCGGGATTTTCTGTAAAGTAATTATTTTTTTTTAAATTTTTTTGCCATCCAGTATAGAAAAATATTGATGAATTATTCATAATTTTTTCATTCTTTTTTTCAAATGATGTTATATCTGATTTTGAAATTTTAGAATTCTTTGTTTTTTCTAATTTGATTAAAACTGCTTTTCCTATTAGTCTATTGAGAGGAATTTGGTTAATTTTCATCCCATTTTTAACAAAATGAAATGGAGCGTCAAGATGAGTTCCAGTATGTGAACTTAGAAATAATAATTCAAGATTATATCCATCTTTTTTTAGATTGGACCATGAAATGAATTGTGGTTTTGGTGAGCCAGGAAAGCTTGGAATAGATTCAGAAATTGTTAATGTAAGATCTATTGGTTTCACATCAATAGAATTCATTAGTGATTAATCAATTTTTGAACTGTGAAAGGTTAAATACTGTTTGATGAAAATTTTCGTGTGCCTACTGCATATGTTTTATTGAATTCTGATTTAGGATCAGATGAGTCAATAATAGATGAAGTAAAGAAAATTCTTTCTGAAGAGGATGTTACGTATGAAATTCAAGGAGTTTATGGGGTATATGATATAGTCTTAAAATTATCCTCAAATGACGCCGAGAAACTACGTGGAATTATCACAAATAAGGTCAGAAAAATTAGTAAAGTTCAATCTACTTTGACTATGATGGTAATAGAAGAACAAGAAAATCTATAATTTCTTAATTGCGTCTATTACCTGAAGAATTTCAGATTCAGTATTAAAAAAATGAGGAGAAGCTCTAACTATCTTTTTTTCCATTATTTCTCTAACAGCCAAAATAATATTTTGTTTCTCAAGTTTATCAACTAATTTTTGTGAATCCATTCCTTTGATGTTAAAAGATACAATACTTGTTCTATCATTTGGATTTTCTGTTCCATACAAAATGATATTTGGAATTTTTAACAATTCCTCTCTGAAAAGGTTTGACAGATATTGATTTTTTTTGTGAATGTTTTTCATACCAAATTTTAGTAAATAATTTACAGATGATTCCAAACCGACAATTCCAACATAATTTCTAAAACCAGTTTGAAATTTATCTGGCAATTCTTTGTAAGCAAGATTTGAGTCATCATAAATTATTGCAGATTCACCTCCAATGGTCATTGGTTCCAATAATTCACTTGATTTTCTATTACAATAAAATAAACCAGTGCCCATTGGCCCACAAAGCCATTTAGATCCATTAAATGACATAAAATCACATTTTATTTCAGATACATCAATTTCTCCTATGCATCCTATAGTTTGTGCACTATCAATAAAGAATGGAGTTTTATTTTGAAGAATTTTTGCAATTTCTTTAACAGGTAAAATAGAACCGGTGTTATACAAAGCATGACTAAGTGCTAGTAGTTTTGTATTTTCATCAATGAGAGATTTTAGATCATCTAATTTGAAAAAACCATTTTTATCTATAGAGAGATTCTTAATTTTGATTTTTTTTTGTAATTTTATCCAAGGATAAAAATTTGAATGATGTTCATGTGTCATTCCACGAATTATGATATTGGATTTTTTATTAAAAGAAAGTCCATTTGCTACAATATTGATACCATCTGTAGTACTTTGAGTAAGAACAACTTCATCAGGTTGACAAGAAATGATTTTTGCAATTATTTTTCGTACATTTCTTAGTTTTTCAGTAACAAATGGTTCAGAATCCTTTGAATCTGGGCCAATAGAATTGTATGAAATAAGAAATTCATTCATAGCTTCAATACTTTGTTTAGGCATCAGGGATACAGATGCATTATTTAGATAGATTTTATCTGAGCTAGGAAAATCATCTGAAATATCTTTTGATACTAAATTCATTATTATATCTGTAAATTGCTAAAATTGTGTTGGATAAAAGTCCTGAGTGGGTTTTAGATAATGAATTAATTCATGTTCAAAATGAATTTGAGAAGAATATTCCAAGTATAGTATTATGTTCTGAACCATTTCACAAAGCTGAATTTCTTAATAGACTAATCAGTTGTATTGATTATTCAATAGTTTTTGTAGATATGGATTTACTTTATACAGGATATGTTGAATCAGGAATGATTAAAAAAAGTGATAATGTAATTATTTTTCATCCAGAAAAAACAAGCTGGGAAAAAGAACTATCTAAAATAATTACCAAAATTTCTAAAGAAAGATTTCTAGTTGTAATTGATTCGTTTAATGGAGTTTACAATATGTTTGATGACTTAGAATCAATTAGATTCGTAAATTCTTGTATTATGTTTCTCTCTTCAATTGCAAGAGAAACAAATTCGTCTGTAATTGTTACTGCAATGGCCAGAAAAAAAGAAGATAATTGGGTTGTATCACCTGGAGGAAAACAAATCATGAAATCAACTAAAACAGGCGTGTATTTTCTAAAAAAAATGGAGAAAAACCTGATAATTACTACTGAAAATAAAATTAATGAGAAATCAAAGATTTTCAAAATAGAATAAGAGGGGATTTGAGCGATCAAAAATTTGAAACGCCGTTATAGAATGATATTTTTGGATAAATTATATAAATGAGAAATTAAGAATCAATTTCGTTATGCCAGTAGGAATTATTCCAGACATCAGCGAACAAATGTGTATCGGATGTGCACTATGTGTAGAAATCTGTACAACACTTGGACCAGATGTCCTTAGAGTAAAACCAGTTGAAGGCTGGAAGAGAGGTAAAGCATTTGTTTTCTACCCAGAAAGATGTATTTCTGATGGTGCATGCATCGGTGTATGCCCAACAAAAGCAATCTTTTGGATGAGACCAATGGACTTTACAGTTGGACAACCAGTTCCACTCCACAAGGACTCAGTCTTCGTCAAAGGTTGGACTGAATTAATCGATTAGATTAGTTCAATCAATTTTAATTTCTTTTTTATTATTTTAAATTTTAACAGCACCAGATTTGGTTTGTATTTTATTTGGTTTACGTTTTAGCCAAAACAAAATTACAATAAACATTACTGCTGGAACTAGAATAATGAATATCATTAATTCATAATATACTGTCAATCTTTGAGCAGGTTTACTATGATATGTTTCATGAGTTGTTTTTTCTGGATTATCATATACTGCTGCAGTAAAATCTACCGAACGTTGTTGTTTGTTTTCAACTTCACCAAATACAGTTACACCTTCTTCTGCTAATAGTGATGGTGATTGAATTCCATCAATTCTTACTATAATTGAACCAGATTCGGTAAAAACAAAATTCCGATAATCACCACCAATTTGACTCAATCCTTCATCAGAGAAAATCTCTTGTCCATTTTGGAAAATTGTGAAATAATATTTCATTTTTGCAAGATTAGAATTTGTTGCTGGATCATAGAATTGATATACAAACTGAATTTTTTCATGTGTTTTGATTACAGGGGGATCCCATGACAAATTTACCTCAATATTATAATCTGGAGTATATTGTAAAAGTGGAAATTCTAGAATTTCTCCTGTTGCATCATGTGGATAATCCGGAATTTCTTTTTCAACAATTACAATTCCTTCCATCCATGGATGAATTATACAAAAATAAGAAAAAGTTCCTGATTCTTTAAATTCGTATGTCCAAGATTCGCCAGGTGGAAAATTCCCACTATCAAAAATTCCATCAGGTTTTCCAAAGTCTTTGTTGTCCATCCAACCAAATCGTCCTGGACTATCTCCACTAGTTACAGTGTGACCCTCTCTATCATCGTTATACCAAGTGATTTTATCGCCTACTATTATAGAGATTTGTGGTGGATCATACCAAACCTCTGCTGGTGTATTTAATTCAGGATTATATGCTCCAAATGGAATATCAACAATATACTCTTCTGCATAAACTGTCGGAACCAGGGTAAAAATCATCAATAGTGCTATAGAAAATAAAAATCTCATATTTTCAAAATAGTTATTACCTTATTTTACTATTAGAACTGTTTTTCAAAAATGATTTTATCGAAACATGATATCCTATATAACCATGATCAGGTGAAACAAGTTTGTTTTCTATTTTTTTAAATAAATAATTATCAAGACCTTTGACTATTTTATAAAAATCCTCACCAATTACTACACCATTTGCTGAAGAACTTCGATTAAGTTTAGCACATCTATTAACTGTGGTTCCAAAGATATCATTTACTAAAGATGTGGATGATTTTGCAATTCTAACTGTTCCATATGTAGTACTGATTCTAAAATTTAGTAAAGGTAAATTTTGTTTTTCTAGTTTTTCTGTAATAACTTGGTGTTCATTACTTAATGCTAAACAACAATCAAGACATTTTTTCAATATGAGTTTTTCATTTGAAGGATCAACTGTAAAATAAAAAAGAAGTGCATCTCCAATATTCTTTGATACTATACCATCAAATTTTCTAATAACTGAAGCCATTGAATTTATAAAAATTTTGTAAAATTCACTTGTTTGAGAATCAGAAAGTTTTGAGCAAATTTTTGTAGAATTCATTATATCTATCAAGCCAACACAGTATTTTTCACTCTGTTCAGAGAATTGTAACAAAATACCTTCCTGCTGTTTGATTACATCCTCTTTTTCCTTAATCTCAATTAATGATTCTTGTAATTTTTGAGCCATCAAATCAAATGTGTGAGAAAGTTCTCCAATTTCATCTTTTGTTTGAATATTTGTTCTTACATCAAAATTTCCATCTTTGATTTTATTTGCTGCATTTTTCAATTTGATAATTGGTCGTGAAATTGATTTTGATATTAGAAAAGTAATAGATCCCATTGTTATTGTAATTGCAATTCCAGTTTGAATAATTCTGTCTCGAAGAATTTTGATTGGTTTTTCTACTTCTGTCATATCAATTTCTGCGAGTAAAACAATCCCTAAATCATTTGCACAGTAAGAAGATCCATAAATTGTAATATTTCTGTAATCTGAATAAAATCCTAAGAATTCTCTATTCTCATTAAAACATTCTTGGACAGCAAATGTATCTACTTTTTGCTCAAAAATTACATTTTCATAAAATCTCGATTCAGATAACATTAAAAAATTCTTATTTACAATATATACTTCTCCAGATTCACCTAATCCACTTGTATTTGATAAAATATTATCAATTGCTTCAGTTCTCATTTTTGAAATGATAACACCAATTGGTTCATCACCTTTTTTACTATCAACAGAATAAACTGGAGATGTAACAATCATTTTCTTTCCAGATTCAACTGGCTCAAATTCAATGAATGATTTGTTTAAACCATTTTGAAAGAATTTATTTTCTGAAATATTTTTATTTTTAGTTCCAACAAGTGAAAAAAATACATTACCATTTTTTCCAACTATCTCCACATCTTCAAATCCGATTGAAAATCCAATCAATTCTTGAAATGCTTGAATCTGAATTAAATAGTCTTTACGATTAATTTCTTTGATTTTTTTTAATTCATTTTCAGAAACATTATTCATATCTGAAATTAAAAACTGAATCATTGGATCATTTGCAAGAATATTATTTTGTTCTATTCTTGATTCAAAAAGTAATCGTAATGTTTCTCCACGAATATTTGATTCCCCAATTAATTGATCACCTACTCTTTGTTTGATAATTTCATCAGCATAATTAAAACTCATAAAACCAGTAATTGAGAGGGCAATCACAGATACAATCATTACTAGAAAAATTAGTTTTTTACTTAGATTAAGTGAGATTAACAATTTAATTTATAGAAAAATTGTCTAAATATCAAAGCTTCCAATTTTTAGAAGATTTTTTTAACATATCTGTAACAATTGATGAAAAACTAACAAATGATTGAGATTGTGCCATTTTTTCACCTTGAAGAATTCGTAATTTTTTTAATATTTCATCTTCAAAAACTACTGTAATTCTTTTAGTCAAGATTTATCTCCTTGATTAACCTGTAATTGAAGTTCAAATAAGATTGAATCAATGATTTTTAGATAATCTGCTCTAGGTTCAGTACTAACTAAAAATAATTCCTGAGAATTAATTGGAATGCTAATCATTGTTACTTTATCATATTCTGTTATTGATGATCTTTCATGGCCAATTTTATAGGCTAAATTTGTGTAAAGATCTCTTTTTTGTAATGCATAATGGATTGACATTTTAACTTCATCTCCAACCAATAGTTTCTCAACATTATCTTTTTGTCCACCAGAAACTAATTCACCTTTACTATTTGCAATTCCTACGAATCTAATTTGAGGATCTGAATCGAGGATTTTTTTGGTTAATTGATTATAATTTTGTGTCATGATTCTTCACTTTGAAATTATTTCTTTCTGAAAATTTCATCTTTTTCTTCTAATTCATCTGTATACGTGTCCATATCCAACATGAATTCTTCTTCATCAGAATATGCTGATTCTGCATGTTCACTAATATCTAAACCAACATCTTCTACTTCAGGTGAAACTCTAATTCCGATAGTACGTTTCATAATTTGGAGAATTATCCATGTTCCACCAAATCCCATGGCTGCTGCAACACCAACACCTACTGCTTGAATCCATAATTGATCAGGATTTCCAAATAATAATCCATCAACACCGCCAGGATTAATTGCAGTACTAGCAAAGATTCCAATTGCTAATGCTCCAACAATTCCTGCAACTCCGTGAACAGAGCTTACATCAAGTGCATCATCAATCTTTAGTTTTTCTTTGAATAGTACAACACCAGAGTATGAAATCACACCAATTGCAATTCCAATGATAAACGAATGTTCTGCACTTACAAATCCAGATGCAGGAGTAATTCCAGCAAGACCTGCAATTGCACCATTAATTGTTGCTACAACTGATGGTTTTCCAGTTCTAATCCAAGAAAGACCGGCCCAAATTAAAGCTGAAACTGAAGATGCCATATGAGTCACAATAACAGTATTTCCAGCAACTCCTCCTGAAGCAGAAAGAGCACTTCCAGCATTAAATCCAAACCAACCAAGCCATAACAATGAAGAACCCAATACAGCAAGTGGGATACTATGAGGAATCATAATAGCAGGTCCATAATTTCTTCTTTTTCCAAGAACTAATGCAGCAGCTAAAGCTGCCATTCCCACACTAGTGTGAATAACAATTCCTCCTGCAAAGTCAACGACACCTAGTTGTGCTAACCAACCTCCACCCCAAACCCAATGAACCAGAGGATAATAGATTAGCATTGACCATGCTGAAATAAAAATGATAAATGAACTAAATTTCATTCTTTCAGCGATTGTTCCTGTTAATAATAATGGAGTAATTGCTGCAAACATTAATTGAAATTTAACAAATAGAACACCTGGAATTGTTGGAGCGTATTGTTCTAACGGTGCATCTGATGGAACACCTTTGAGAAATACCCAATCTAGATTTCCACCTAAACCCATGGTAGATTCTCCAAAAGATAAACTAAATCCAAATACAAACCACATGACACTCAAAAGTGCCAAACCAAAGAATATTTGCATGAAAATTGAAGCTGCATTTTTCTTTCTTAAGAGTCCAGATTCAAAAAGACCTAATGCAGGGATCATCAGTAATACAAGACTTCCAGCAACAAGCATCCAAGCTGTATCACCAGAATCAAGTACCATTAAAGAAAAAAATTAATTTTAAAGTTATAACAATAACTAAATTTGATTATCAATTGATAATCATTTGGTTATCAAAATGAGAAATTATATTTGTGTTATAATGCTTTAAAAATTAAATGTTAAAAATAGAAATTATTCTTGGTGAAAATGATGTTATGGCAATTAGTGAAGGGTTAAAAAAAATTGGTATTGGTGGTCTTACCGTTTTTAAGGTAAGGGGAAGAGGACAAAAACCTGGACCAGAAATACATGCATCTAAAGGAAGTGAAATTTTTACGCCTCAATTTACAGATAAATACAAAATGGAAGCCATAATTCCAGATACAAAAGAAGATGAAGTAGTAAATATCATAAAAGCAAATGGTAGAATTGGAAAAATTTTCATCTCTCAAATATTACGTTCAGTTGATATTGTAACAAGTGAAGAAGGTGATGAAACAATTTGGAATAAAGTGCAATAAAGATGAATTTTTTAAGAAAAAATAAATTATTTCAAAGAGAAGAGATGCAACCTCTTAAATCTAAAGATTATCTAAAAATTGTTATAATGACTGGAATAATTCTAGTACCACTATTTGTTGGTTTAGTTGTATGAAAGTATCTAAAATTTTTCTTGCAAAATTATCACTTGCTGTTGTTGGTATGACATTAATAGGATTGTATTTGTTTTTACCAGTTATATGATTATTAATAATCATTAAAGTTGTTTTCATAAATTATTGTAGGATTCTTTAGTTGTTTTTCTAATGTAGGAAGTGTCTTCATTATACAATAATTTACAAAATCACTAAAAGATTTTATTCTATAATCAGTTTTGAGAGTGTCCTGATTTTCTTCATAAATTTTTTGAAGTTTTTGTAAAGTAAATTTTTGTAAGGGAACAAATCTACTACGTTTTGGTGCTAGATTTGTTTCTAATTTTACTTCATGACTAATTTCTAAATCATGATTTCCATCAAGTGAATTCATGTCTACAACTTCTGCCATTTCAGAAACAAAAATTTTGCCTCCATGATTTGAAGATAATCCAGAATTTTTTGAAATCATTTCAACAACTTTTCTTGCATCTTTATCAGATACAACCATCTCAAGTTTTGCTAAAGGAACTGATTTTAAACCAGTCGAACCAACACGAGAGCCTTTTGATTCATCATAAATTTTGCTATCTTCAAGATTTCTCTTATCAATAATATAAGTTCCAACTGAATTGAGATTAGTTTTGATTGTAGTGAAATTTCTTCTCTTAATTACAGCCTCTATCTTTTTCATAAATTAATAAAAAAATCAGGGTTATTTATGAGAAGAGATGATTTTCAAAGGAAAAACCGAATTTCTTAGATTTTTAGTGAATTTTTTAGAAACCAAGTTTTGATTTCCAGCCGGTTTTTTGCTTTGATGGGGTTTTTGAAAGGTTATCTAGCATATCATATGTAATTGTAAATCCATGCCCAACCATTGTAGCATCTTTTGAATAATTGTTTTTGTTAGGTACAAATTCATCATCCAGATCTTTGATTTTTTTTGTCTTTAGATTAAAAAAACGAACAGTCTTTCCATTTTCAAGTTTAATTGTTGCTTCTCCACTTAATCCCTGAATAGAAAACTTCTCAAAAAATCTGATAATTCCATCTTTTTTTAATTCAATTTCAGAATCATAAGTTAATTTATCTCCATAAAACAAAACTTCCCGTGCAGAGATTTTTACATCATCTTCTACATTAAGAACAATAACAGTATCAGCATCAACTGAAACAGTATTAATTAGATTTTCTGCAATTATTTTCCCATTAGGTGCAGAAATATGTGTCCTATGTTCTTGAATCTGAAAAACTCCTACTTTTCCATCTGGATCCTCTACTCTGAATTTTCTTCCATAAACATTTCCTACAACAATATTTCCATTATCAACAATAATTTCAGAACCATTTTCAATTTTGTATTTGTTGTCTAATGGATTAATAAATTTAAAATCACCCGAAGTAAGATGAATTAAAGTTTGAAATTCTTTTGTCCATGAAGGACTAGTTATACTTCCTTGCATTATTACTGGACCATCATAAGTAATTCTACCTGCCATAAAATTTCCTTTTATTGATAAAGCACCATTAACTTTTCGTTCTAATTCTATTTCACCAAGAGTTTTTGAACCAAACAATCTTGTTGCAGATGAATTTGATCTGTTTAATGCTGCAGCCCATTCTTCAGCAGTTTTCATTTCTTTTGATAATTGTTGACCCAAAATTTGATTTTTTCTTCTTACATCAGCTTCTGTTTCATCAGAATAAACTCTAGAATTTGTTCGTTTTTCAATATCTGTTTCAGGATATTTTTTGCCAATTTTAAGATCCTCATATGCTTGTTTAATTTTGATAAATTGTTCATTTTCTCCACCACGATCTGAATGAAATTGAAGTGCTAATCGTCTAAAAGCATCACGAATTTCTTTCTCTGTTGTACCTTCTACAATCCCTAAAATATCATAATTGCTTTCGACCATTTTTTTACACTTTTCTAAATGATTTTTCCAATTCCTATACTTGTAGGTTTTTACACACAAAAAATCAAATTTATGAATAAATTTTCTAACTTTTATTTGATTTTACAAGAGCAATTATTGCAATTACTATACCAATAATTCCAACACCAATTCCAATATAACCAAAATCTGTTTGTTGGTTTATTTTTTCTAAATCATTTACCGAGTCTTTTAGTTCACTTACATCTTCAATTAATGCAGTGTGTCCATCAATCATTTGTTGAACTGTAATATCTGATGGTTCAGGAAATTCAATATAGGAACGTTCTGCAACTTTTGGTGGGTGCATTGACAAACTAATTGGCGTATCATTGATTTTTCCCAACATATTTGCTTGATAGAATCCAGATATTGTTGGATTAACAAATGCATAGTATTTTCCTGCAATATCATGATCTGGTGATAGTGGTAGTGTTATTTTTTCATCTTTATAGATTAATTGCATTTTTACAGTTTTTTTCAATCCTTTAATTCCATTTTGAAATTCCTGAGATTCTGCACACTTTATTGGTTCAGAAATTTCAGGACATGGGTTTAATGGACTAACATAAAATTCAATTCCGTTTGTTTCTCCAGAAACAACTGGTTCATTCATCCATCCAATCTCTACTCTATAATCTCCAACAGCATCAACTGTATGACCATATGCAATACCAATTGAGCCTGGAATAATCATCAAAAGAAGAAGAACTCCTAGTTTCATAGTAAAAAAATTAAAACATTATTTTAAAAATGTTCTAATTAATTTCTTTAATGAGTTTTTGATATTTATACCAGTTATGCATCAGCATACATTGAAACTTCCCAAGCAGTAGGTGTTTGAGCAAATGCAGTATATTCTTTGTATTTTAATTCTGAATATTTTTCAATGAAATCTTTTGTAAATACTTCTTCTAAGAATTTTGAATCACTTGATAATGAATCTAATGCACCTTTTAGTGATACTGGCAAAGAACCAATGTGGTATTCTCGTTTTTTTTCTGTAGAAAGTTTGTATACATTTTCTTCAATAGGATCACCTGGATCTATTTTATTTTTGATTCCATCCAATCCTGCTAACAATAATGCTGCTTCTAAAAGGTAAATATTTGAAGTAGGATCTGGAACACGATATTCTATTCTTTTACTTTTTTCTTGATTTCTATTATACATTGGAACTCTTATTGCAGCAGATCTATTTCCTAATCCCCAACAAACATTGACTGGAGCCTCAAATCCAGGAACAAGACGCTTGTAAGAATTAGTTGTGGGGTTTGAAATTGCGCATAATGCTGATGCATGGCTCAAAATTCCACCAACATAATATCTTCCAATTTGACTCATCTGTGCTAATTCATCATTTTCATCATACATTACATTCGTCTTTTCATTCCATAGACTTTGATGTGTGTGCATGGCTGATGCGTTATCTCCAAAAATCGGTTTTGGCATAAATGTAGCAACTTTGTTTTTTCGTTTTGCTTTTACTTTAACTAAATTTTTTACAGTAATGACATCATCTGCCATTCCAATCATTTCATCATAAACCAAATTAATTTCACATTGACCAGAAGTTGCTACTTCATGATGTTCTGCTTCAATCTTTATTCCAAAATAATTATACAAATCATCACAAATATCTTTTCTAAATCCTTCAAGTGTATCTTTTGGTTGTGATGGATAATATCCTTCTTTGATATCTATAGCAGTACTTACATTTCCTTTTGCCCAAGGGGATTCTTTTGATTCGATTGAATATCCTGAACCTACACCTGAATGAGTTGCAGCGTAAGGTGATGGATAAACATTGATACCATCAAAAACGAAAAATTCTATTTCTGGTCCCCAGTTTGTATGACTGAATCCAAATTCTTTGATTTTCTCTGATGCTTTATGTGCAATTCCTCTTGAATCTCGATTATATCTTGATTCTTTATTTACACTGCCATCATATAGATCACAGAATATTCTTGCATTTTTTCTATTACCTGGATCATAATCATTTGGAAGAATTCTGAATGAATTTGGATCAGGTAATAAAATCATGTCTGAATTATTTACAGATTTGAATCCAACTATTGAACTTGCGTCTAATTTTTCAAGACCATTTTCAAAACTGCTTTTATCTATTGCATAGCTTGGCATTCCAACATTATGAAGTTCTCCAAAAATATCTACAAACCAAAAATCAATAAATGAGATATTTTCATCTTGTATAGTTTGTAATACTTGATCTGTGTTCAACTATTGTTTTTAATAAATTAGTTTACTAATGTTATTTAGTAAGATAGATTTGTCAAGATGGTCAGGTAAATTATAAGATTAATTGAATTTAATTCATTTTTGATGATTTGATAGTATCTAATTCATCTTCAAAGAAGAATTTTTCACCATATGCAGGTTTTAAGTCATCTAACCAAATGGCATTTTCATCATATTTTGCAAAGAATATTTCACGTATCCAATCAGGGTTTCTCCCTTGTAAAAATCTCAAAACAATTAATTTTTGATCATTTAATTCAGTTGTTCCAACAACCTGTACTTTTCCTGGAGTTGCAGACATACTAGGTCCACGAACAGTTCTTGCTAGTCCACTTATTGAAGAATATGCCTTGTTAAAAATTTCATATGCTCGTACTAGTGGTACCCCAAAGTAATGTTGAGCACCAGTATCCCTTACAACAAACATGTAATATGGTATACAACCTAATTGGACTTGCTTAGTCCACATTTTTGCCCACATATTTGCATCATCATTGATATGTGCTAGCAGAGGAGACTGGGTTCTAATTTGTGCACCTGTTTTTCTGACTTCACTTATTGCAGATTTTACAGAATCCGTTGATAATTCATTCAAGTGATTAAAGTGGCCCATAAATGCAAGATGTATTCCATTATCGGTTATCTTTCTAAAAATATCTAACATTTCTTGAGAATCAGAGTCTGTTAAGAATTTGTATGGCCAATAAGAAAGAGCCTTTGTTCCAATTCTAATTGTTTTAAGGTTTGGAAGTTTTGCATCAATTAATGTATCAACATATTTTGAAAACATTTTTGCTTTCATGATCATAGGATCACCACCTGTAAAAAGTACATCACTAATTTCTGGATGTTCTGTAACATATTGAACAAGTTGTTCTCCTTCTTGCATTGCAAATTTCATTTCATCCATTCCAACAAATTGTGGCCACCTAAAACAAAAACTACAATATGCATGACAAGTCTGACTTTGACTTGGAAAGAATAGACAAGTTTCTTTGTATTTATGTTGCATTCCATATAATTTTGTTCCATCATGTAATGTTGGAACATTTAATTCCATTTGTCCTGCAGGATGTGGATTTAGTTGTAAACGAATTTCATTTGCAATAGAAGCTATTTCTTTTTTATCAGAATTATTTTTTAATGCAGCTGCCATCTTTTGAAAATGTTCTGGTATGAGCATTCCTTTTTGTGGAAAAGTCAAAACAAACATTGGATCATTAGGAATGTTGTTCCAATCAATTAATTGCTCAACAACGTAGTTGTTTGCTTTAAATGGTAAAATATTACCCACAACTTCCATTTCAAATTGAGATTCTTCAGAAAGTTTTTGAATATAGGGAATTTCTCTAAAATTTGCTAATGTGTATGATTTTAGTGAAGGTGAATCATCCCAGACTGATTCTTGATAGGTCATTTGTTAAAAAGCGTGTTTACCCTTGTTAAAGGTTACAAGTTTTTTATGCGTAAAATTTTTGAATTTTTTTAATTATTTGTTAAAAAATTCATTAAATAATGATAAAATGCCTTAACGTTTGTATTCAAGGATATGAATTTCATTAGAATGGTGATATATTATGGCTGAAGAAGAATTAACCCAGATTTCTGTTGGTGAATTTGAAACTGTTTCACATCTTGTAGCATCATCAGAGTCTCTTCAAGTTGCATTTTTCATAATGATTATAGGAATTATTGGAATAGTTATTGGTTATAGAAAATTTTCATCTTGGGTAGGTTCAAAGAAATTCTATTACAAAAGACCTCATTTTTCAAGATTTGTACGAAGAGCAGTTCTTCCAGTTTTTGCTATTGCGTTAATTACTGCAATCAATATTCATGTACAAACTGGTATCTTGTTAGGAGAAGATTTGACAATAGTTGGAAATGAAGATGTATCTGGTGCTGAGGCATTTGCAAAAATTCTCAATACTTTCAATATTTTGGTAATTGGTTATACAATTTCTCATCTTGTTCCAATTATTCTTACTAAACTTGAAAAATCAAAATTGGAAAGAGAGGATTATGATGCTTGGTTTGAAATGAGAGGATTTGTTGATGATGATAAACTATTTCATAAATTGTACAAGTGGGTTCCCCCAAAAGTTTCTCCTGAAGAATTTGATAAGGTAGAATTCACAAAAATGCTAAAGACAAAAGAAGGAATGTTAGAATTGGAACAATTTCGAACTACTAAAGGAAATCCAATTGGAGGATATGAAAAACTAATTGATGATCCATTTGAAGAATGGAAACAATCAGAACGTACAAAATATGAAAAATATTTTCAAAACTGTATTACTGGTAATAATCAGTCTGGAAGAAAATTAAGACCAGGTGCAAAACCTGATGAGATATTTCCAATTGATGTATGGAGAGAAGAGAAGAGAGTAAATGGGTATGAGCCATTAATTCCAAGTTCTCGCCCTCCAGGATATGCAAAAAAGAAAAGAGAAGGTATACCAAAATCTGCAAAACAGATTTTACCAGTTGGTATTTTTATTGCAACAATTTTAGGAGTTGTTGCTTGGTGGGGAGTTGACTTGATTGTACTTGCTACAGCTACTGGTGGTTTAGCAATTGGTTTAGGATTAGCATTACAAGAAACGATGCAGAATTATTTTGCATATATTTTCATTCGTAAAGATAAGGTGTTCGTGGAAGGTGAACGTATAAAACTTGATACTGGATATAATGGATATGTACACAAAATTACGCCTAGAGTTACCTACATTAGAGATGCATTGAATGAATCAATTGCAATAATTCCTACAAGACAATTAGTAAATGCTCAAGTAATTAATTTTTCACAAGGAGTAAAAATGGTACCAGCTATTGTAGATGTAGGTGTTTCATATCTTAATGATCCAAAACAAGTTTCAGCAATTCTTGTAAAAGTTGGTAAACGTGCAATGAAAGAAGTTATTGATGGAAAAGGTAAACACCTCATTAGACAAATACGATGTCCATATTTAGAAAATAACCATCCAAGTTGTGGTTGTGATAAAGATATTCATGTTGATATTAATCAACCAGTAGTAAGATTTAATCAATTCAATGATTCGTCATTAGATTTTTCATTATGGGTTTATGTTAGAGATTATGGTGCACAATTCAAAACTAAAACTGACTTGAGAATGATCATGTATGAAGAGTTTAAGAGATATGATATTAGAATTCCATGGCCTATTAGAACTGTATATCAAGGAGATGAAAAACGTGAGCAAGAAGAAATTGACAAGCTTAAAGATCAAAGAAACGAAGTTATTGACAAATATGGTGTAGGCGATATTGGTCGTGGCAGTGGTGAAGATGAATAATCTTCTCAAAACTTAAGAATCCCATTAAATTACATTTTTTGTTGAGTAGTGTTTCAGTTATTTCGGGTAAATCATCTGAAGATTTAGCAAGAAAGTTATCAAAAAGAATCAAAGCTAATTTAGTAAAATCAACAGTTAGAATTTTTCCTGATGGTGAAAGTAAGATTACGTTAAGTGGGAAAATATCAAAGAGAAAATCAATTGTTGTACAATCAATTTATCCTCCTGTTGATTCAAACTTGATTCAAGCATTATCATTAATTTCTAAAGCTAAAGAAATTTCATCTGAAGTAACTGCAGTTATTCCTTACATGGGATATGCAAGACAAGATAGAGAATTTTTACCAGGAGAAGTAGTTACAATGAAGGTTCTTGCAAAATTATTCAAAGGTGCTGGTGCATCAAAAATAATTGCAGTTGATATACATAGTTTAATTGGATTCAAATATTTCAGTATCAAAAGTAAAAATGTAACAGCAATTACAGATTTAGTCAAATATTTTAAAAAATTGAGCCTGAAAAACCCTCTAGTTGTGTCCCCTGATCAAGGTGGTAAAGAAAGAGCAAGAGTATTTGCAAAAGAGTTTAGTTTAGAGTTTATTGCATTACAGAAAAAAAGAGATCGAAAAACAGGTAAAGTACAAATCAAAACAAAAAATGCCACCGAAGTTAATGGTAGGGATTTGATTTTAGTTGATGATATGATTAGTACGGGTGGAAGTATTATTAATGCAACAAAGTTTCTTAAGAAACAAAAATGCAAAAAAATCTATGTTGCATGTACACATGCTTTATTGATGAATAATGCTGAGAAAAAGATCAGAAATGCCGGAGTAACAAAAATTGTTAGCACAAATACAATTCCTGGAAAAACATCATTAGTTGATGTATCAAATACAATTGCAAAGGCAATAGTATAATGCCAGAAAGTTTTTTTGTTTTATCAAAAGATAATCTAGAACTTGCTATAGATGAGATAATTGCAATTGCAAAAATGTATGATAGATTTTCTAAAGTGAAAGTAATTTCTAATTTAGTTATGATTCAATCAAAAACAAATTGGAGTGAAATATCAAATCGAGCATCGTTTGTTAAAGTTTCAGGACAAATTTTAAGAAAAATGTCAGGATTATTTCTAGATGAAGGAAATTTTGAAATTCTTAAAAATGCAAAAACGTTTGTTTGTAGAATTATTAATTTATCATCAAATCAATTTAACATTCCTGAATTAGAAAATTCAATGGGAGATATGATATCAAAATTTTCTCATGCAAAAGTAAAGATGGAAAATCCAGATATTACAGTATATCTAATTTTTACCAATAAAGAAAATTTTTTTGGATTTTCAAAGACGGTAAAACAAAGAGCAAGACCAAAAAAGACAAAGACATATCCTCATGAATTAGATTGGAAATTAACTAGAGTTATGATTAATTTGATTGGGATTAAACAAGGAGAAACAATATGTGATCCATTTTGTGGTACAGGAACTACACTTTTAGAGGCTGAATCCATGGGAATTCATGCAATTGGAATGGATTTTGATAAAAAAATGTTCAATATTGCAAAAGAGAATATTAAAGAAAATAAATTCAAATCTAAAATTTTCAACAGTGATTTTCAAGAAATGTTAAAAATTCCTGAAAAATTTGATGGAATTGTAACTGATTTACCATATGGACAAAATTCTAAAATTACTGAAAAACCTGCAGAAATTCTAAAAAGATTCATCTCAGTTCTACCGAAACGAAAGAAAATAGCAATAATGTACAAAAAAGAATTAGGAGATAATCTGAAACTAAAAGGATTAAAAAAATATCAGATCTATAGGCATAAAAGCTTGACAAGGACAATTTTGATTAAATGAAGCTTGTATTTTTAGGAACATCAGCTGCACAACCTACTGAAAGAAGATCATTATCATGTATTTGTTTAGAAAGAAATGGTGAAATTCTAATGTTTGATGCAGGAGAATCTGCTCAAATTTCCTATATGAAATCAGGTTTGGGGTGGAATAAAAAAATGAAAATATTTGTTACACATCTTCACGGTGATCATTGTGTAGGAATTTTAGGATTGTTACAAACTATGTCAATGCAAAAAAGAACTGAAGCTTTAGAAATTTTTGGTCCTAGTGGAATTGAAGAATTCATTGCAGCTAACATTAAAGTTTTAAACTTTGGATTATCATTTCCTGTTTTGATCAATATAATAAACGAAGAAAAAATTATTGATGATGAAAAATTTGTGATTCATACATGTAAAGCAAGTCATTCAATTACTGCATTTTCATATTTAATTGAAGAAAAAGATAAACCAGGAAGATTTAATGTTGAAAAAGCAAAGGAATTAGGTATACCTGAAGGCGAATTATGGAATAAATTACAAAATGGAAATGAAATTAATCATAATGGTATTATTATAAAACCTGGGCAAATACTTGGAGAAAAACGTCCGGGTAAAAAAATTGGTATTTCAGGGGATACAATGCCAACTGAAAAATTAGAAAAATTTTTTGATGGATGTGATTATTTAGTATTTGATTCTACATTTTTAGATGAGGAAAAACAAAGAGCCCAAGATACATGTCATTCTACTGCAAAACAAGCTGCTACACTAGGAAAAAATGCAAAAGTGAAAAATTTAATCTTGACACATTTTTCAGCAAGATACAAAGATGAAACAGGACATTTGGATGAAGCAAAAGAGATTCATGATTCAGTTATTACTGCAAGAGATCTTTTAGAAATAGAAATCAAATGATGTTTGAATCAATAAAAGATCAAATTAAGGATTTTGAAAAAATTGTTTTTGTTACAGGAGCTGGTATTTCTCAAGAAAGTGGAATTCCTACATTTAGGGGAAAAGATGGACTATGGAGAAATCATGATGCCATGAAGTTAGCTACAATTGATGCATTTTATGAAGATCCAAAATTAGTTTGGGAATGGTACAATGAAAGAAGAAGCAATATCTTCTCTGCTAGTCCCAATCAGGGACACATAGCAATTGCAGAACTTGAAAAATGTGCAAATGTTTCAATTTTAACTCAAAATATTGATGGTCTTCATCAAAAGGCAGGTAGTTCAAAAGTACTGGAATTGCATGGAAGTATAGTGAAGATAAAATGTACAGTTTGTGAGTTTCGTGATGAAATTATGACTAAATTTTCTGAAATTCCACCATTATGTGAGTGTGGAAATATACTCAGACCAGATGTAGTTTGGTTTGGAGAATCATTACCACAAGATGTTTGGAAAAATGCAATGATTCTTGCAAGTCAATGTGACTTGATGATAATTGTTGGAACATCACTTGTTGTATCTCCTGCTAATACATTACCAATTTATGCAAAACAAAATAATGCTCTATTAATTGAAATCAATCCGGAAGAAACAGAAATGTCATATGACATGAATTTATCATTGAGAAGTACTAGTGCTAATACATTACCTGAGTTTGTATCACTCTTTAAAGAAAATTAAATTATGATTGTGAAAATATACCGTTGATTTTTGAATCAGTAGAATCTACTGGATTGAATACTGATGAAGTTACAATACCATAGTCTTCATGTTCAACAATCATATCTACATAATATGGCTGACCAGAAATATCATTTAGATTAGTTTCAAATGTTGAGGTGAAAAATGTTCCAGAAAAAATTTCTTTTTGTTCTGTTCTAATAATTACATTTACACTATTTGTTTTTCCACTTGAATCAGAATATTGAAGAATGATATCATCATTTGATGCTTGAGTAGTAGATAAAGATAAAGTTTCATAAATTACTGGAGAGTTTTGAGTAGGATTTTGATTCGTATTTGTTACAACTGGTGTAGAAATATTTGATGATTTTGAAGAACTATGTTTACTTGAATCATCATTGAAAATGTCTTTTATTGATTCAATTGGATTAAAGTTAGAAAGTTTTTCATCAATTTTTTGTTTTGATGATTCTCTTACTTCAGAGATTTCATCACTAATTTTATCTCCTGTTTCACTAATTTCATTAGTTATTGCATCTCCTGTTTTATCCACAATTTTATCAATAGAGTCATCAATTCTTTTTTCTACAGAGTTTGTTGCCTTTTCTCCAAAATTAGATACATCTTCTTTTAGAGAATTAACTACACTTGCAGAAGTTGATGGAAATAATGTATCGATTTCATTTGAGAAGATCATGCCTCCTAAAATGAGAATTCCTGCAATTATGCCTAATTTAATGAACATTGTACAATTATTCTAAAAAATGAATTTTAGATTCAAACTAAAAAAAATAGTCAAAAAAGAGTGAATTTTCTTAGCTAATCTGAATCTCCAAAAACTATCCAATCAATAATTCCATCAATATTTGATGAAGTCATTACTACTTTGATTGGATCTAGAGGTGACTCTTCTGCCTCCTCACAAATTGCTATTCTTTCAACAAATGCTGCTTGTTTATTTAGATAAAACCAAGTTGAATCATTTCTTAAATTTTGTTCTAGGTTTCGTCTATAGCTTTTTTGAGATCTGTTTGATTGAATTGTTTCATAAATTTTTTCAAAAGAATTCAAATCTTTAGATACTGCACATATTGAATAATTTTCATTTTTAATTTTTGAGTTTGGAAAAACATTTGAGATTGCTTGAATAATTTTTTCAGGATCTTCTGAAGGATTGACTGGACAAAACATTTCAATTTTACAACTGATGCTTGGTGTTTTCATTTTATCCAACTTTGAATTATTTTAAATGCTGAATCTACCAATTCTTCTTTTGTTAAATCAATATTAGATATTGCATAATCTGATAATGCAATTGAATTGCTAATACCTACACCTAATTCTCTGTTATCTCTTTCCTCAAAATGATCTTTTGTTTGAGGATCATCTGATCTTCCTCTTTTTTGAAGAAAATCAAATCTTGTATCAGTTGATGCATGAATTGCTAATAATTTTACAGTGCCAAATTTTCTAAGTACTTGAATTTCATCATTTGATCTTACTCCATCAATAAGTATTACATTTGAAGTAGATGTTTCAATTTGTGATTTAACTAATTCTGCAATAGCACCAGGACCATTTCTTTCTCGTAGTTCAAGCATTAATTTTCCAAGATTTTCTCTTGTGGATTCTAAATTTCTTTTTTTTGCTTCTTCTCTTACGGCGTTTCCCATATTGATAATATCGTATCCTTTTGGTTTTAAGCCATCAGCAATAGTTGATTTTCCTGCACCAGGCATTCCGGTTAAACATACAATCAGTTTTGTCAATAATCATCAAAAAAAAGGCTCGTCTATGAAGTTACCGGAAATTATTATAAAGATATATCAAAAAATGTTGTAATGCGAACATTTGTTGCAATTGAGATTTCAGATGAGAATGTAATTAATTCAATTGAGAAATTTCAAAAAGAAATTCATATTGATGCAAAATCTATAGAACCAAGAAATTTGCATTTTACATTACAGTTTTTAGGTGAAATTTCTGAAAATATCCTACAAAAAATCAAATCAGCACTATCAACTATAGAGTTTTCAAGTTTTAATGTCAATTTGATAGGAATTGGGGCATTTCCTAAACCCAAATTTCCAAAAGTTGTTTGGATTGGAACTGATAGAGATGGAGGAGATTTACTAGTACAATTATCACAAAAAATCAATAATGTGTTAAAACCATTAGGACTGATTTCAGATAAATCATTCAAACCTCATATCACAGTATTTAGAATCAAAAAGAAGGTGGGAGATATGACAAAAGAATTAGAAAAGTATAGAGAATTAAATTTTGGAATACAGAAAATTTCTAGTATTAAATTGAAAAAAAGTGAACTTACTCCCAATGGACCAATTTATTCAGATTTAGAGGAGATTTGTGCTAAATCATGAAACAAGTAATTTCTAAAGTTATAAAATTAGTCATTCCATCAAAGAATGTTGAAAAATCAAAAAATAAAATTGCAGAGTTAGCATTCAATCTAGTTGAAAAAGAAATTAAAAAATATTCTGAAGTGATAGGATTAGAATTTGGAGGTTCATTTGCAAAGGGAACGTGGTTATCACAAGATGCAGATATAGATATTTTTATCAAATTTAAAAAAACAACATCAGAAGAAAAATTTGAGAAAATTTCAAAAAAAATTGGTTTTGATTCATTAAAAAAATATTCACCATATGTGAGATATTCTGAGCATCCATATGTTGAGGCTAAAATCAAGGATACCAAAGTGAATGTTGTACCATTTTATGATGTAAAATTGGGTGAATGGAAAAGTGCTGCAGATAGATCACCATTTCATACAAAATTCATGCAAAAATCATTAACACCAAAAATGAAAAATGAGATTAGAGTTTTAAAGACATTTTTAAAAACAAATAGAATCTATGGTGCAGAAATTGCAAAACAAGGATTTAGTGGATATGTTTCAGAAGTTTTAATTTTAAATTTTAAAAGTTTTGAGAATTTGATTAAATCAGTATCAAACATTAAAGAAAAACAAGTCATAGGTAAAACTTCAAAGAAATTTGAAACAGAAATAATCATTATTGATCCAATAGATAGTAATAGAAATTTAGCTGCAGCAATTTCTAATGAAAATATTGGAAAGTTTATTCTCATTTGTAGAGCATTTAAGGAAAAGCCTAGATTACAACTTTTTAAAAACAAAAGTTCCAAAATATCAAAAAAGTTTTGGGAAAATCTGTTGGTGGTGAAATTTGATTTTAAACGAAGAAGTCCCGATATAATATGGGGGCAAATCAAAAAAACCACATCTTCACTGACTACACAACTAGAACTAGGAGGATTTACTGTGCTAAAGAGTAAATCCCATACGGATCAAGTTAAAGAAGCATATCTTTTGTTCTTTTTAGAATCTACAAAAATTAATTCAACATATTCAAAAAAGGGACCAGATTTCTTCAGAGAGAATAGTTCCAAAAGTTTTATTTCAAAAAATCTAAAAAATACTGAATTAATGTGGATTGGGGCAGGTGGAAAGATTATTTCACTTGAAAAAAGAAAACATACAGAAGCTGACAAATTTATGGTAGATTTTCTGAAAAAAAATCTACAAATAGGCATACCAAAAGGACTGTTAAACGATTTCAAGAAAGGATTTCAAATTTCTATAGGAAGCAAAAAGTTAAGCAAATCAATTAAAGAGGAAGCCAATGAATTGATTTCAACAGATGACACATTTCTTTATTTCAATTAAGAAATTTACTGATGAATCATATTCAAAAATTCTAGGATATCCAAAAGCTACTAGTCGTCAAATAAATTCAAGAATTAATGAATTAGAAAAATTAAAAATAAAATCAATATCACTTACAGGTCCTACCAAACTTGGAAAATTATCAATTTTGGGTAAAGGGTATGTAGGTGTAGTCGTACTTGCAAAAAAAGACAATAAACAAGTTGCATTAAAAATTAGAAGAACAGATTCACAAAGAAAAGATATGAAGAATGAATCAAAGTTATTGCAATTAGTAAATACAATTGATGTTGGACCAAAAATGATTCAAAGCAGTAAAAATTTTCTAGTTATGGAATATCTAGAAGGAGAAAAAATTAGTGATTGGGTAAATTCACTTCAAGGTATTGGCAGTACAAAAAAAATAAAATCTGTAATTAAAAAAATTCTTGAAGATTGTTATAGATTAGATAGATTAGGGTTTGATCATGGGGAATTAAGTAATGTTTCCAAACATGTGATTGTGGGTAAAACAAAAGCTACGTTGATTGATTTTGAGAGTTCCAGTACAATTAGAATTCCATCTAATGTAACAGCAATAACTCAAGCATTTTTTATTGGATCAGGAATTGCAAAAAAAGTCCAAAAAATTTACAAAAATCCTCCTAAAGAAAAAATCATTGAG
>Ga0209992_10000463_pt1 | contig 54139 bp, 56 predicted proteins | sample 2SBtaG_2_FD_182564 | JGI IMG/M metagenome (GOLD analysis project Ga0209992, IMG submission 182564) | Deep subsurface microbial communities from Kolumbo volcano to uncover new lineages of life (NeLLi) - 2SBTROV12_ACTIVE470 metaG (SPAdes)... | ecosystem: Environmental > Aquatic > Marine >... | reverse complement strand
TATGAAAATTTTACTTATTTCTCCAACATTGAAAGGAATTGGTGGTATAGCACAACATGTTAGAGATTTAATAAAATTTCTTAAAGAAAATGGTCATGATGTAGATATAATTTCTTCAGAAAATACTCTTACTATTCCAATAAAAAAATTAAAGAATCCAAGTTTCTTGATTTCATCTTTTTTAAAATCAAAGTTCTTAAAAAATTATGATATAGTTCATGCACAACATCCCATTGGTGCTTTAGCTATGAAAAATGTTAATGGAAAAAAAATCCTTACAATTCATGGTATATACAGTGAACAAATTGGAATGCTTCATGGAAAGTCAAGCTCAAAACTTTCAAATAAATTTGAAAAAAATGCTTTTTTATGGGCTGATGCTGTAACTGCAGGTTCTAAAGAGGCATATGAATATTATAATAAATTAGGTTCAAAAGTATTTTTTATTCCAAATGCAATTGATATTGGTTTACTGCCTTCTGGAGTTGATACTAGATATGAAAAACAAATAATTTTTGCAGGACGGTTGTCAAAAGAAAAAGGTATTCTCACAATTCTTGAAACTGTAAAAAATCTACCTAATGATATTCATTTGTTAATTGTAGGTATTGGTCCTGAAGAACAAAAGGTAATTGATTCTGTAAAAAATAATAAAAATATTCATTATTTAGGATATCAACCTAAAGAAAAAACAATTCCACTAATTCGAGGTTCCAAATTATTACTACAACCTTCTCTTGCTGAGGGAATAAGTGCAACATTACTTGAAGCAATGGCCTGTAAAACACCAGTTATTGTTACTAATATTGGTGGAAATGTTGAATTATTTGAAAATGACAAAACTGGTATTTTAATTGAACCCAGAAATTCTGAAGAATTATTAAAAAAAATAATCTATTTGTTAAATGATCAAGCTAAACTAGAAGAACTCTCTGAATCTGCTTTTGAAAAAGTTCAAGAATATGATTGGTCAAATATTGGTAAAAAATATTTAGATTTGTATAAAAAATTATTAGAATCTTAAGAAAAATTTAATATTTTTTTTAAACCATTGTCAAAATCAATCTTAGGTTCCCAATTCAATTGTTTTTTTATTTTAGAAATATCTGCTCTAATATCTTCAATGAAAATTTTTTCATCTTTTAAATATTCAAGATTTATTTTTTTTGATGTGATATTCTCAATTTTTTTTATGATCTCATCAAATGAGAATGAAATTCCTGTACCTACATTAAAGATTTCAAATTTAGAATCATAATCTTTTACTTTTAAAATTAAATCTACAAAATCATCAATATATAAAAAATCCCTCTTACTATTTCTGTTTACAATTGTAATTTTTTCTTTTGTTTTTATTGCATTGATCAAATTTCTTATTAGAAACCCATCATTCATAGATTTACCAAAAATATTAAATGGTCTTAGTATTGTTACCTTAAGATCACTTTTATCACAATATAATTTACATAATTGTTCTCCGAGAAATTTACTTTCACTGTAAGCATTATGTGGATTTACTAGATGATTTTCATTAATAGGAGAATTTTCTGGATTTCCATAAACATAACTACTTACATAAATTAATTTTTTTACTTTTTTTATTATACAGTATTCTAAAATATTTAATGTTCCAAAGAGATTATTTTCAAAATAATCCTTCGATTTTAATTTTTTTGAAGGTGTTTTTCCACCTAAATGAATTACCGTATCTACAGAATCAATTTTTAATACTTCATTAATGTTTCGTAAATCAATTCTTTTAGAATTAATTGTATCTGTAATAACTACTGATTTGGGTAATCTTTCTATAATTTTCCTCCCGATAAAACCAGACGAACCTGTTACAAGTATTGAATTCATTATTTTCTATGTATATTTTCTATCTATATTTGTCATTCAATTGTAAAAAAAGTATTAAAAGTTCATTTTTTAAACCATTTTTAAATATCCTGTTGCCAAAAATATGAATAATTTACATACATATTTTGAAAAACTAACTCTAATTGATAATAAAGAAATATCAAAAATACTGATAATTGTATTTTCATAGTTATTAGAATTTTTAAACATCAAAAACCAAAATTTAACATTAAATTTATCTATACAAAAAAAACTAAAAGTTTACTAGTATTTGTTTTTCAAAATATGATACATCATGAAAAAAATTTCAATAATTACTAATCGTAATATGAGTGAAGTAAATGGAAGTACTGCAAGACCAAGATGGCAAGTTGAGGGATTAAAAAATAATGGGTTTCATGATTTTCAATTAGTTGATCAGTTTGATAAAACTAAATTAAAAGATGTTTCATCTACTTTGATCCATGCTCATCAATTTAGTGCAAGATTGTTAGACAAGGAAAAATATTTTGTGGATCTTCATGGACTAGAGTATTTACAATCCCGTAATCTATCTCGTGGATATTCATTTTACTCTTGGAAAAAATATGCTTTTATTGCAAAATCTTTTTTCTATAAGAAAGTAGAAACCAAGTTATTCAAAAATGCAATTCATTTGATATGTTCAGGAGAAGATATATTTGATAGGGTTAGAAAAATTCAAAATTCTACACTTATCAGAAATGGTGTTTTTCTTAAAAATTATCGCCCTTCAACATCTACGGATTTACGTGTTGCATTAGTTGGACCATTTATTCGAGGAACAATTAATTTTGATGCAATTCATTTAATTAAGAAAACCATGCAAGAACTTCCAAATATTGAATTTGTATTAATAGGAAAAACTGATGATTATTTTAAAAACCAATTAAATTTTAAAAATACCAAATTTTTAGGTGTAGTTGATAATTACATTGAAATGTTAAGGAGTTGTAGTGTCTTATTTTCTCCTTATCCTAAAAATGCAATATATTTAGGCTCAAAAAATAAATTTTTAGAAGCTGCAGCTTGTGAGATGCCTATTATTACTACATCCTCTGGAGCAATTGATTTTAGAAAAGATTTATTGTTAATAGGCAATAATTCAAATGAATTAATTGAATTAATAAAAACTATGAAAAATGAAAATGAACGAAAAAATTTAGGTAAAAAACTTCATTTTGAAATTGAGAAAAATTATAATGCAGATGTCGAGATCAAAAAAATTATTAAATTATATGAAGAATATTCATGATGTTTTTAAAGTTTTGAATAAACTGTTTTTGCAAAGAGTTCAAAATATTTTTTATAAGTTTCATGAAATTTATTAAACTCTTTTAATGTTGAACTGGATTTTTTTTTATATCTCTGAATTGCTGATAATGTAACACCATCTTTTATCATTGAGAAATACGGTATTGAGATAGAGTATTTATTAATTATTTTCATTAATGCATTTAGTTCTTCATTGTTAAATTCATAATTTTCTAATGCATTTTTAATATCTTCATGTAATTTACCAAATGTTCTAAATTTTGTAACCATTGATAATTCTTCATAAATTTCATTAGAAAATAAAATTACAGGTTTTTTGTGAAATAAAGCTTCAAACCCAGTACCGCCAGAAATTAAAATTACTCCTTTACTTTTTGAAATTAATTCTTGAGAATTCACACTTGGATGAATAAGTTTAACATTGGGAATTGAGATAATTTTTTTATAATCTTTAACAGATCTCCATAATTTTGTTTTTTGGATTGGATGTTCTTTTACATATAATGTTGAGTTGATGGGTATAGACTTTGCAATATTTTCAATCAACGTAATTTGATTACTATAGTTTGGTGAAATTGTTAGAACTTTAGCTTCTGGTTCACTTTGCATAGGAAATAATAAAAAATTATTATTTTCAATCTTTTTTATTGAATTTAAATCAAGAAATTTTTGCCTTCTTCTAATTTCTAAATAAAGTTGAAATTTATGTTTTAACATATTTAATTTTGTTTTACCCCTATTCTTGTAAATTGGTTCAGGATTATTAGATATTCTTTTAATATAATGAATAATTTTCTGACCTAAACTAGTGATGTTGGGATTATAACTTGCTTGTATTTTTAATGTTTGACTAAAATTCTCTTTTTTAATATAGTCATCAGTAAATGAACTTGATGAATCTTCAAAATTTTTATTCATTTTTTTAAATTCATCAGTGATTTCACTTCCGACAATATTATCAGAAATGAGTATTTTATTATGAATAAACATTGGTACTGGCATAATTGTTTTTTTATTCATTTTTTTTGCTATTCGATAAAGTAGCAAATTAGAAATATTTTCTCCTATGTATTGTGTTAGGATCATTTTGGGTTCATATGTTTGTAATATGTCAATAAAAAATGATATAGATTTTTCAATTATTACAAAAATTTCTTCTTTTGTAAAATGATGAAAATCAGTCCAATATTTGTAAAAACTTCTTTCTGTAAATATATCTGACCATAAATTTAATTCATAATCCTTTTCAAATTCCTTCAATTTTTCTAAATTAAAAGTTGATTTATTAATATAACAATCTGGATAATAAATTAATTTTTTAAATGGGATAATTTTTTGATTTTGGAAAAAATCCATATCCTGTTTTGTTGTAACTATTCCAATAAAATTAAAATCCTCTAATTTACTTAACTCTGTTATTACTCCAAAATTGATATATGAATATGCATCAAAGTCTAACCAAACAAGAATATTATTTTTATTGATTGTATTTTCAACTTTTTTCATTTTTATGTATTAATTTCTAGATTAATTCTAATATATTAAGAATTGATTATTCAAGATCAAATCCATTTTTCTAAATAATTTAGAAATAACATCTACTAACTAAATTCTTTTAATAAAATCTTAAAATTTTTTTAAAAATGTATTAAATGACGTAAATTCAAATCCCTTTAATAATTCATTCATTTTGGAAAATGTTTTTTCAATTTTATGAAATGTAATAAATTTATTTTTCATTGGTAATTTAATTTTTGGAATAAATTCTGGAGTTAATTCCCATGAATGTATGTATAAGCTTGCAGGAATTTCTTGTTTTGTGTATGTTTTTATTGCATTTTTTATAATTTTCAATGGTAATACTCTTAAATAAAATCCACCTGCTGCAGGAATTGTTTTTCCTAGAAATTTTGTTACAAGTAATGGAAATTCTATCAAAGTTCCATTTTCATTATTTTTTTCTAAATTTGAACTGGTGATTTTGTAAGGTAATTTTTCTGCAAATGGATTTCCATACATGCTGGTTTTTACAGGTACTATACTACTGTCGTATTTGTAATTATTTTCAATTAATTCATCTATTACCCAAGCACTTTTTTTATTCAAAGAAAAAGTTGGTGCTCTAAATCCTATTGATTTACCGGATGTAATTCTTTCAAATTCCTTTAATTCTTGTTTGAATTGTGTTCTAAAGTTTAATGAATCCATTCTAGTATGTTTCATTGTATGAAATCCAATTTCATGTCCATTTGAAGTAATTTTATCGATCATTTCAGGATTGGATTGTAAAAGTTCACCTACAACAAAAAATGTAGCAATAGTATCATTTTTCCTTAAAAGTTCTAAAATTTTATCAAGACCTTTGAACATTGTAGGTTTCTTCTCATCTTCAGGAACAAATGGTTCAACTAATTCTGGATGATACCAATCTTCAAAATCAATTCCAAGTAAATTCAAATCTATATTCCTCTCTAATTTAATAATTTTTTAATTATCTTACAATGATATTTGTGTCCCTTCACCCAAAAGGAATTTTTTATTGTTTTTATTTCGTTCCTTAGTTATCTTTGAATTGGATGCAATTATGCTATTTCTAATATCTAATTTACCCTTAATTATACAATTTGACATGATTATTGAATTTGATATATTACAGTCCTTAAGATGAGAATTTTCCCCAATACTTGTATTTTCTCCAATGATGGTATTACCTTCAATTATGCAATTTTCTCCAATAATGACAGACCCTAAAATTTTCACCCCATTTTTGATATTTGCTCCTTTACCAACTATGATTTTCCCTTCCAAAATTACATTTTTTTCTTTTTTACCTTGAAATGATTCTGGTATATTTTCTAAAATTATTTTATTAGCTTCAATTATATCATTAGGTGTACCAGTATCTTTCCAAAAATCAGTTATCATTCCATAAATAATTTCTTCCTCTTCTTCAACTAAAATTTGTAACGCATCAGCTATTTCTAATTCATTTCTCCATGACGGTTTCAATTTTTTTATTACTTCAAAAATATATGGGGTTAGAAAATAAATTCCTGTAACTGCAAGATTACTTGGAGGGGTTTTAGGTTTTTCAGTAATTTTAATTATTTTACCATTATTAATTTCTGCAATTCCAAATTGTGAAGGATTACTAACTTTACACAATAAAAGAGAAGCAACTGCATTAGATTTCTTAAATTGTAAAACATAGTCATTTATTTTACGTTGAATTATATTATCTCCTAAAAACACTACAAATTTTTCATTCCCTACAAAATCTTTACACAATGAAACTGCATGTGCTATTCCTTTAGGAGAATTTTGTTGAATATATGTAAATTTAACCCCAAATTTTTCACCGTTTCCATAATGTTCTTTAACTTTATCTGCCCCAATCCCACCAATTACGAAAGCAATTTCTGTAATTCCTGCTTCCATTAATGTTTCAACACAATATTGTGACATGGGCTTATTGGCAATTGGAAGTAATTGTTTAGGACCTGTATGTGTTAATGGACGCAGACGTGTTCCATGACCTCCATGTAAAATAACACCTTTCATTATATATTGAATTTTTTTTAGCTAATTAAAGTGATTCATGCTTTTACTAAAATATTAGATGTATTTCATACTAACAGAATGTTTTCCTTAAAATTCTTTAATATCTGTTTTTTCAATTTCAATTAAAAAACTTCTAAATTCTTCGATTTCTTCTTTAGTGGCAGTTTTAGTTTGTACATTTAATAACCCTTTAACCATTTTGGCCCACTTGGGATCTTCAAACATCCTAATTTCATAATCTACTTTCATTTGAGAATTTGTATGCCATCTTCCAATTAAAATTGAAATTGGTATGTAACAAATTATGAAAACTGTTCCAAATACCCATAAATCAAATAGAAACATTTCAAAAATTTTATTCCCTTCTATTAAAAAATTATATGCAATCAATATAAAATTAATAAATTGTAAAGAAAACATCAAATAGTTTGTATGACCTGCTCTTCCATCCCACCACATTTTTCTTAGTAAATTTTTCTTCATAATCATTTAATCTATTTTTTTTCAATTTTTTCTAACATCTTTCTAAATTCTTCGATTTCTTCTTTAGTGGCAATTCCAGTTTGTACATCTAATAGAGTTCTTATCATTCTGGCTAATATTGGATTTTGTTGTTGAATAATTGTGGTTTCAACTCTTAACTGTGTTTTTCTATGCCAAAAACCAATCAATATTGCAGCTGGAATATAACACAAAAGAAACAATAATGAAAATATCCATAATTCTGGAATTATTTCTTTAAATAACGTGATTTTTTCAATTAATAATCTATATGAAATAAGAATAAAGTTGATGAAAGTTAACATAAAAATTAAATAAATACTATGACCTTGTCTGAATTCCCACCATCGTCTTCTTATCCACCCTTCATTCATTACAAATATTTTTCAATTATTCCTTATAAATAAAGATAAAATATCTAAATATCATTTAATCATCAAATTTTATAGTTTTTCTATGTAATTCTAATCTAATTATAAAAATAACTACAAAAATTAATTTTGTTTCTATTTTATTTAATAATGACAATTTTCATCTAATTTTTTAACTATGCTCAATTTTTATTAAAATATTTTTTCTAAATTATTTTTTACATTTAACAATAGTAAACATAGGATTAATTTTTTCATTAAATGGAATTATTTCATATCTATGTGTATTTTTATTTTCTCTGTTTTTAATAATTTTTGAGATATTTTTTTTAGATGCTCGAAAATATTTTAAATAAAAATTATAAATTTTATATTTATTTGTAATTTTATTTGTAATTTTGCTTCTTAAATTATTTGTAACATTTTCATTTTTAATTGTTCCTTGAAAGAAAAATTCAATATTATTAAAATATGATTGTAGATTTTGTTGAAGTGTATTTTTTGAAATTATATTTAGATCTTTTGTAACTAAATCATCATTTCTATGTTCTAGCTTATCATCATTAATAATGGATATTATTGCAATTCCATTATTATTTAAATTTTCAAAAATAAATTTTATACTTTCATCAACACTATCTGTGATTGATAATATATTAAATGCTAAAATTGTATCAAATTTCATTAAATCTAATTCCTTTTTATTTTTTGTTTGAAATATGATTTTCCCTTTATCTATTTTTCTTACAGTAATATGTTCTTGAATATCTAAAATATCAATATTCCAAATTTCATGAGTATTATTTTCTAGTAGTAATTTAGATAGAGCATAATTCATATATTTACCACATGTAATGTGTAATACTTTTCCAAAGCTAAATTGATTTGCCCAATAATACTTACTCCATTCAATACGATAGATATCTCCGGTTCTAATTTTCATTTTAATAGTTTTATTAATTAATATAAATATGTGTTTTAAAAAATTTTTTGTGTTGATACAACTTACAACTGGAATTTTATTACAAGGTAATATAAGAAATTGGACCAGACCAATAATTGAGGAATACCAACAAAATTTTCCAGATTCAGAAATAGTATTATCTACATGGGACAATGAAGATATTTCAAATATTGCGTGTAAAGTAATTCAAAGTGAGATTCCAGAAGAAACTCATCCATACAAAAGTTCAAAAAATTATCAAATCATTGGTTGTAAAAATGGATTAAGAATCATGAAGTCTGATATTATTCTAAAAATTAGAACTGATATGTTTATTCACAACCCAAATATTTTTAAAATATTTTTACTAGAAAATGCGCAAGAAAAAATTATGTATCCTTATTCTGGTTTTATGAAGGAATCTCGAGATTATTGGATTACAGATCTTTGTCAATTATCAAGTAAGAAAACTTTACTTAATTATTGGAATTTAATGCCTTTACATGATGGATCAACTGATGAACCTGTAGAAACATTTCTTACAAAAAATTATGTAGTAAATATACTCAAGGACAATCATCCGTGGAATGTGATACATGATAAATATTTTATTCAAAAAAGATATCATGAAGATTTTCAAATAGAATTTGAGAGATATGTGAACAATAAGTGGTATCAAGATGCTTTACTTATTGCATCTCTGGAAAATGAATAACTATTTACCTTTTTAAATAGATTGAAACAAGGTAAAAAAATTGAATATTGATATAATAAATATAGAAATCAAAAAAAAATGCTTTTTTTGTGATAGTCTCGATAGTACATTAAAACTCAAAATTCATGATGCTCCATTGGTTTTGGGCTGTACAATACAGACGGTAAATATGGATAAAATGATCTCTTACAATGTTTTTAAATGTAAATTTTGTGGACTTGTTTTTACCGACATCGATTTAGATTCAGAAGCATATTCACAAATTCATTCTGAAGCAGTAGGAAAAATCTGGCATGAACATCATGAATCATTCTCCAAATTTGTTAATTTCAAAAGAAGTGGTGGAATGAGATTAGAAATTGGTCCATCAAATAATCCAATTTTAAGAAAAGATACTGTATTTATTGATATGTTTGAAAAATTACCCTTTAATTTATTTGAAAATGAAAATTATCTAAAAGGCGAATTTCCAAATGTCACTTTAAAGAAAAAATTCAAAACAATTGTGGCATCTCATGTTTTTGAGCATTCTACAAACCCTAAACAATTTTTGAATAAATGTAAAAATATTCTAGATGATGATGGAAATATTTTTTTAAGTATACCAAATTTTGAAATTTGGATTAATGAAAAATATTGGAATGGGATCACTGCAGAACATCAAATTTATCCAACTATCACTCAAATTAAAAAAATTTGTAAAAAACTAAATCTACATCCTATTTTTGAGTTCTTTCAAAATCATTCAATATTTATTAAAATTATTAAAGGAGATTTTATTGATGATAATGTTCAATACGATATAGATGTTATCAAATGGGCAGAATCAATAAAATCTTCAATTTATACAGTTGAAAAAGTCCTTATTGAAAAACAAGTTGAAGATATTTTTATTACTGGTGCAAGTCATTTATCGCAATATCCAATAATGATATCAAAAGAAATTAAAAATAGAATCAAATTTGTTTTAGATAACTCTCCTAACAAACATGGAAAAAGACTTTATGGAACAACACATGTATGCAAACCTTTTGATGTGATAAGTGATTTTAAAAAACCATATGTTTTACTTTTTAATTCTCCATATCGAAAAGAAATGATTGAACAAATTAAGATTATTAATAGTGATTCAAATGTTATTTCTGAATAAATTAAATTAGTTAATTCGGTTAATCAAAAATTATTTATTTATTAAATTAAGACATCGTAAATATTTAAGAACACCCTTTTTAATATTATTTTTTATAAAATCATCAAACTCATTTTTATTGTTGATTTGTTCTAGAATTTTTTTCTTAAAATCAATGAATTCATTTGTAGATAAAATATAATGACCTGCAATAATGGATTTTTCCTTTTTTGTAAGATTTGAATTTGGTAAAATCCATTTTTGCCATTTTTCTGATTTATATGCAATATCTAAAAATTCTTCTTCAAATCGCTGTAAATTATTTTTAGATAACCAGGATAAAATGGATCGTGTTTCAATAATTCCAAATTCTGGAGCAATGTTAATTGCATGAAAACCCATTTGAGGATGGAGACTTAGGGTAGGTTCAGATAGATAATCCCCGTTATGAACTTTAACCATTATTTTTTTCTGATTGCAGAATTCAATAATTTCTTTCAATTTTGATTCTACATCTGATTTTTTATTATTGACTATGTCTTCAAAAATCCCAACATTTTGTGTTTCCATAACATGATTTCCTGTTTTAATAACAAAAAATAACGGTAATGGGACATCTTTGTTTTGACAAAATTCTTCAATTTTATCTATGGCGTATTTGATTTCTGAGATTGTACTCAATCCACCATCCTCTTTTCCTATGCTGATTTCAATGAATATTTCATTTTGAGTTTTTTTAGCAATATGATAACAAAATTCATAGAGTTCAAAAATTCTATTTAACATTTCATCAAGACTAATTTCTAAAAATAAATCATTACTAGGATCAATATGTATAATTTTAAAACCAGACTCAATATCTGTACGAAATGATTTTTTTGTATTTTCCATAATTTCTTTAAATGATAGATTTTGTTTTATTTCATTTTCATTTTGATATGGTCCACCATGATCTCTACATAAGATAATATTTTTTTTCTTATCTTTTTGGATCACATATTTTGAAAATTCTTCTGTAGACCAATTGTTTACGTACCCACTTCCAAGTTCTTTAGACTCAATTTGTCTTCTACTTGCAATTAACATTATGGGAATATTATATTCATTTGCTAAATCTGTAACAACATCTACACAATTTTTACTCATAGGACCAATACCTAAAAGTGTACATTTTTTTTTATTAACTACATTAAATAGTACTTCTAAATTGTCCACTCTCCCGATAATTTGGAATTTATTTTAGGCAATTTTTTTGGATTATATGGTTCAAAAAAAATGTCTAGAATATGTAAACATGCTTCAGCTACTGCTCTATCTCCACCATTTCTTTTTGTTACATGATTAGCAGTTTTTTTTGCTAAAAAATCCGCATTAGCTGTTGTGATAGAATATCCAATTTTTTTAAAAACATAATGATCAAAAATTCCATCTCCCATGTAAATCACATCCTCTAATTTGTAGTGTTCCGAAATCCAGTCTATTCTTTTAATAGTACTTACTAAATCTAATCTAAATTTCATATCTTTTACAATTCTACGTTTTGATATTTTAAAACCAGATTTGTCTCCTGTTACAAATCTAATTTCTATAAAATTCTTCAATAACGAAAGACCATCATGATCATCTGGACCAAAAATTTTCATAGTTTTTCCATTTTCAGTATAACACAGTTGACCTGTAGTCATTACCCCATCAACATCAATCACAAAAATTTTTGGCTTTTTCATTTCCTACCCGAATTTTATTTCTTACTCATTTATATAATAAATGAAATTTTTTAACAAATATTATCATGAAAACATGGAGATTATAATTTAATGAAAATTTGTATTCTCACAGCAGGTCGAGGTTCTAGAATAGGAAATCTTTGTGAAAATATCAATAAAGCACTGTTACCAATTAATCATAAGGCAATACTAAGTCAAATAATTGAAAAATTTAACAAAACAGATGTTTTTGTAATTGGGTTAGGGTATAAAAGCGAACAAATAAAAAAATATTTAAAAATTGCACATCCTGATAGAAAATTTATTTTTGTCCACATTAAAAATCATGATGGAATTGGAAGTGGTCCTGGTTTATCATTATTAAATTGTAAAAAGTATCTTAATGAACCATTTGTATTTATCCCATGTGATTGTAATTTCTTAGATGAATTTAAAAATGATCCCAATAAAAATTGGATTGGTATTTCAAAAGTTCCAATTAGTGAATCTGATCAATATTGTAATGTATTAGTTAAAGAAGAAATTGTAAAAAATATTATTGACAAGAAAACTTCTCCAAGTAATTATTATGCATTTACAGGTTTAACTTACATTAAAGATCATGAAATATTTTGGAAAGGATTAAAGAAAGAAATTCTTATTAAAAATGAACATCAAATTTCAAATGGTCTTAAAAGATTAATGGAGAAATCCAATTTATACACTAAAATAATTAAATGGCAAGATATGGGTACATTAAAACAATTTCAAGAAATACAAAAACAATCTGATTTATTAAGTATTGAAAAAAGTAATGAATTTATTTATTTTATAAATAATAAAGTAATTAAATTTTTTACAGAAGAAAAAATTATTGATAATAAAATACTAAAGGCAAAAATGAAACCATCCTTTTTCCCAAATTCTAAAAAATTAGATAAAAATTTTTATTATTACCCATATTGGAAAGGTGAAATATTTTATGATTCTGGAAATATTGATTCATTTAAAAAATTGTTAAACCTGTTGGATAAAAATTTTTGGAAATCTAAAATAGTTAATACAAATAAAATGATAAAGATCTGTAAAATATTTTATCAAGATAAAACAATTGAACGGATTAAATTATTTTTAGATTTAAATTCAGAGTATGTATTTCCAAAAATTGTTAATGGAGAAAAAATTTTTTCATTGGATTATATTTTAAAAAAAATACCTTGGAATCTTCTTAATAATGGAACTGCATGTTTTATTCATGGAGATTTAAATTTCTCAAATATTTTATATGATAAACAAAATGAAAAATTTTTGTTGATTGATTGGAGACAAGATTTTGCTGGTGAAATTAATTTTGGAGATATTTATTATGATCTTGCAAAGCTTTATGCTGGAATTACTATGAATTTCAACTATGTAATAAAAGGGAAATATGAATATGTAGAAAAAAATGAAAATGTGACAATATCTTTTAAAAATTGGACTGAAAGTGATCAATATAAAAAAATTCTTGAAGAATTTATTATTAAACAAGACTTTGATTTAAAAAAAGTAAAGTTACTATCTGGATTAACCTATTTGAATATGGCAGCTTTGCACCCAGAACCCATAAATAAACTTCTTATGGCATTTGGCTCATTAATGCTTTCAAAGGAATTGGATAAACAATGAGTATAGATTTTACGGATATTTCAAAAATTAAAAAAGTTGTTAAACCTTGGGGTTATGAAATATGGATAGCAAATGGTTCACCAAATTTCAAATATGCTCTAAAACAAATTTTTTTTAAATCTAAATATAAAACAAGTATTCAATTCCATGAATTTAAAGAAGAAACTACATATGTTAAAGATGGAAAAGGACTTTTTTATTATTCAACTACAAAAATAGATTTGGAGAGATATAAAAAAAATGATTATTCTCAAAATGAATTAAATGAAATAATTGATAACTTTAAAACAAAAGAGCTAAATCCTGGAGATATTATTCATATTAAGCCTGGAATTATTCATAGAGTTGAATCAATTGATAATTTAATGACTATTGAAGTATCAACTACTGAATTAGATGATGTTTATAGATTAAATGATGAATGGAATAGAAGTGATGGTAAAATTGATCATGAAATTAATTATTAAATAAACTCTTTCTAATAATATTGAACTTTATATATTAAATTGATTTGAAATTTATGTTATGGAAAAAACTGAATTTTCTAGTGTTACATTTCAATCTGATCCAAAACTTCTTGTTAGAGAATCTGTAAATCCTGAAAAATATGATGAATATAGAAAATTATGGGATAATGCTTCAAATTTAAAAGTTGTAACTGATTTTCCATTACAACTTGATTTTGAATTAAATTATTCATGCAATTTTACTTGTCCTATGTGTACATGGAGTGCGGAATCAATGGAAAACAAAGGTAAAGTAACATGGTTTGATTTTGAAGTGTTTAAAGAAGTAATAGATGATGCAATTCCTAAAGGCCTTAAATCAATTAGACTAAATTACATTAATGAACCTCTTATTAGAAAAGATATTACAAAATTTATTTCATATGCAAGAAAAGCAGGTATTTTAGATATTTATTTTAGTACAAATGGTTCTCTTTTGACAGATGAATTAATTAGAGAATTAATTAATTCAGGATTATTAAGATTACAAATTTCATTAGATGCATTCACAAAAGAAACATATGAAAAAATTAGAACTGGGGGAGATTTTGATGACGTCATTAAAAAAGTATTACGATTTTTAGAAATACGAAATGAAATGAATGTGCAATTGCCTACGTTGAGAGTAAATTTTGTTAAAACAGATGTAAATAAACATGAGTTGGATGATTTCAAAGTCTTTTGGGAAAATAAGGCCGATTCTATTGGGGTTCAAGATTTAATTGGAATTATGAATGGATTTGGAAAAAAATCTGATGATGAATTACAAAAAATGACTCTTAATGATAAATTTAGATGCGCACAACCGTTTCAACATTTAACGTTACGATATGATGGGACAACTTTACCATGTTGTGCATTCTATGGTGCAGAAATGCCAGTTGGTCAATTAAAATCAAATATAGAAACTAAATTTTCAGAAGTAGATAATATTGGATTGTTAGATAAATCATTAAAATCAAAACTAATTATTGGAACTATAGAAGAAATATGGAAAAATGAACAAATGCAATTTCTAAGGGATATCCATCAAAAAGGCGAATTTTGGAAAAATCCTATTTGTAAGACATGTGTACTTTCAACAGCTCATTTTGATGAAACTCAATAATATCTTAGAGTCTAAAATGTGAGATAATGTAAAATTAATAACTCATATATTTTTATTAAATATAATCACAATTGTAACTTAATCTGCAATTTTTTGGTTATAGAAAATATTTTTTTAGAAAAGTTCAATTATTGATTATTTAATTGTAATACAGATTTGAAGAATAATAAAGAATTAACAGAATTTTATAATAAAGTCTACATTAAAGGTGAAAAAAAACATTTCACGATTAAAAGGGAATCAAATTCTATATCTGAAATTAAAGAAGTATTAAAACAAATTTCATGGAAAGGGAAAAAAGTACTTGACGTTGGTTGTGGAACTGGTTTATTTGCTTTTAATGCCGCAAAAAAAGGTGCAATAGTTTTGGGAGTAGATTTTTCTACAGAAGCAATTGAAATAGCTAACTCTCAACATATTCACAAAAATTTAAAATTTCAATCTATTAATGTAAATAAAATTAAAGAAAAATTTGATGTAATAGTTTCAAATGGTACTTTAGAACATATGGATAATCCACTTAAAACATTAAGATTGTTTAAACGATATTTAAACAAAAATGGATGTATAATCACTACCTCTCCTAATTGGAGTAATCCTAGAGGATACATGCTTCTGCCTTTGTTTTTTTTATTTGATGCTCCAATTACATTAGCTGATCTTCATTATTTCACTCCTGTAGATTTTGAAAATTTTGCAAAAAAATTACAAATGAATCTATCTTGGAAAACATTTGATAAATCATGGGGTAGTGGTAATATTTTAATTAAAGATTTTAAGAAACGTATTCCTAATGTTTTACAAGACTCACATTTACCCAATAATAAGCAAAATGTCAATTCTTTACTCAAATGGATCAAAAACAGTGTCAATACATTAGACAATGATTTACCTCATAGTGGTGCAACAGGATTGTATGTACTGACTTTTAAAAAAAGTCATTAACTTAATTGTATGATTATTTTACCTGCATTCTGTTCAATCTAATTTCTTCACTTATCAATTGTTTATCAAATCCAATAACAAATGTAACATAATCTGCAACTTCTTTTGGTTCTAGAAATGTTTCAAACTTTTGGTCTTTTGATAATTCCCCCATTTTTGTTTGTGTTGAACCTGGTGAGATAGAATATACTCTAACATTATTATCTTTTAATTCTGAAAATAATGCACGTGAAAATCCTAATAATGCATGTTTACTAGAACAGTACGCTGTACTATTTTTAAATCCATTATATGCTGAAGATGAACCAATATTCACAATTCTTCCCCATTTTGATTTTTTCATATCTTTTGAAAATTCTTTACTAAAAATAAAAGGTGCTCTTACATTGATTTTAAAAGACTCTTCAAATTCTTCTATCGTTGTTTTGTCTATTGTTTTTATCAAAAATAATCCTGCGGTATTAATCAAAATATCGATTTTTTGAAATTTTTTTCGAATATTTTTGATTAGAGTTTTAATAGATTTATCATTTGTTAAGTCAACAATTCCTAATTCTATTCTATTTGAGTTATTGATTTTTTCTATTTCTTTTTTTAATTTTAATAATTTTTTCATATTTCTTCCAACTAGAAATAAATTATAATTTTTTTCTGCAATTTTTTTAGCAATTTCACTACCTATGCCACCACTTGCTCCAATGATTAAACAATTTTTAGTCATTTTCTATATTTGAAATTTGTTACTTGATAAATATTGCCTTATTTCTAATATTTTCAATAATTTATTTTAATAATATTGATAGAAATATTATTTTTAATCAAGTTCATTAATTCTTACAAGTCTCTGTTCATAATTGGAAATTCTTGCAGCCTCCATAACTTTAGCTTGATTCAGTAAATCTTCCTCAAATTTTTGTGAAATATCTCTTGAATTCATTAATTCGTCACAAAATGAATCAATCATTAGTTGAAAATGATCTGCTGTTTGTATTGAAATTAATTCCTTGAAATTATTTGAATTTACATCTAATGAAACATGCATATCTGGAGGAACATTATATGCTCTTGTTAAATTCATGTAACCTTCACTTCCCCATAAACTGTAAACTGATTGATATGAAAGATCATAACCAACAACACAATGTGAGTATCTTTGGTCATTAAATTTCATAAAAATTGTAGCTTTTGTATCTACATTTTTTTCTTTATCTATAACTAATTCGCATAAAATTTCTTCTGGTTCAGACTCAAATAACATTCTAGATGCATAAATGGGATAACAACCTGCATCGTTGAGAATTCCTCCTCCTAGAGATTTGTCATAACGAATATTATCTTTTGAAATAGGTGGAAATCCATATCTACCTGAGAATGAAAATAATTTGCCTATTGTTTTATTATTGATCACCTCTTTTACTTTTTTGTGAGAAGGATGAAAACGAAACATAAATCCCTCCATTAATCTAACATTATTCTCTTTACAAATTTGGATCATTTTTTTTGCTGAGTTATAGGAATCAGTTGATGATTTCTCACAAAGAATATGTTTTCCAGCTTTTGCAGATTTTATGACCCATTCTTCATGATTCCCAATAGGTGTTGAGATGTACACTGCATTTACATCATCATCATCTAATACACTCTGATAATCACCATATTTTTTAATCTGAAATTTTTTGGCATACTCTTCTGCTTTATCTTTAGAACGACTACCAATGTGTTCTACTTTTCCTTTGTTAGATTTTATTATTGCTGGTATTGTGGAATTTTCTGCAATCGTTGAACATCCAATAATTCCTATTTTTATTTTATCATTCATTTAAAATCAAAAATTAATTTTACCATATAGTCCATCCTCCATCCACAATAACTGTTGAACCAGTCATATATGATGAACTTCCTGTACACAAAAATTCTACTAATTCATTTAATTCATTTTTCCCCATCATTCTTTTCATTGGTGTCATTGATGAATATGCTTTCTTAAATTCATCATCCTGATCAAATTCGACCCCTCCAGGAGCAATACAATTCACTCTAATTTTTGGAGCAAGATGAGTTGCAAGAAATTTTGTTAAATTTATCACACCAGCTTTTGATATACTGTATGCTGGATGTTTATGTCCTCCATTATACAAATCTGGTCTTGCAGAAACAATTCCTGTAGTGGCTGAAAAATTTACAATTGATCCTTTATCATTATTTCTAGAAAATTCACGACAAACAGAAAATAATGAAGTTAAATTTACATTAAGAAATTTATTGAATGAATCTAATGTAATGTCAAATAATGTTCCACGTTGTTTACCTTCTTCTACATGATCATTTAATGCAAAACAATTAACTAAACAATCTGCTTTATTATCTGCAAACCATTTATGCACAAAATTTTCATCATTCAAGTCATGTCCTAATGTAAGATCTAATCTCATTACATTATATTTTTGTTCAAGATATTTTGATATTTCTGTTCCTAACAGACCTTCAGAACCTGTAATGATAATCTTCAAAGTTTTTTCATTCATCCTAGTTTTTGAAACTAAACATAGTACTTATCTACATATCTTTTCACAAATTCTTGATATGTTTTACATGTTGTTTCAGAAGAAATTTTTTCATCTAAAAAACGGGCTCCTTGTATAATCAAATCTCCTGAATAATTAATTTTAGATAATGATGAAAAGAAAAGTTCAAAATCTGTATCCCCTGTTCCAAATGGAACAGTACCTCCATGAAATTTTCTATCTTTAATGTGTACATTCCGAATCCATTTTTTCAAAATTATTAATTCTTCCTTTGAATTGTAACCTAAAGATGCACTATTTCCAGAGTCATAATTTGCCATTATTGATGGAAAATCAAATTTCATTAAAAATTCTTTAAAGTCCTGTGGATGGAGATCCGTCTCAAGAACTATGGTGATGTTGTTTTTTTCTGCAAGAGAAAGTACTTTATCTAAATTTAGTCCAAATTCATCCTTATTTTTACTAGTTTGTAAAGAAGATGAATCGACCAGAGGTATTTCTATCATTGAAATTTCTAGTTTATTTGCATGTATAATTAATTTTTTAAGAACTTCTATATTTTCTTCTAATTCATGCTGTGATTCATTAAACAATTTTTTAGTCATAAAATAATCTGCACAAATAGCATTTATTGAAATATTATATTTTTTCATTAATTGTTTAATTTCTGTAATTCCTTCTCTAGTTAAAATAGGATTTGGTTGTAATTCATCTAAAATCCATTCAATTGTATCTAATTGTAAATTAGATGCAATTTCAAATTCTTTTTCCCAACTATCTACTGGAAAACTTTGAATATTCTTATTATATTGATTTGAAAGTCTACCTTGCATAATTCCAATTTTTGGTTTTTTCAATGAAAAAATTTCTTAGTGATATTATTAATTATTATCGGCATAGCTGATTCTTCAATAGTTCTTATTAACAAAGATTGTATCGTAAATTTATCGTTAAAATATGTCAAAAACTTTTTCAATTAATACTGTTAGTCATAAAATAAAACTATCTTTTTTGATCATATTTTTTTCAGGTTTTGGATTAAGATTTTTTTATTTACCTTTCGATTTACCTTTGATTGCAGATGGTATGGATTATTTTACATATGCTACTGAAATTGTATCATATGGTCATTTACCTTCTGATTGGACTCCTATTAACAATGGTTGGTCTATCTTCCTTTCTTTTTGGTTTTCAATAATTAATTTAGAGAATTCTTTTCAATACATGCAATTAGATAGAATTATTTCAATTATTCTTTCTAGTTTAATTACTATTCCTGTATATTATTTATGTAGAAAATTTTTTGATGCAAAAATTGCTCTTGTTGGGGCAGCTTTATTTGCCTTTGATCCTAGAATATTATTAAATTCATTATTGGGTGTCACTGAACCCTTGTTTATTTTATTAGGAGTTTCTTCTTTAGTCCTTTTTTTAAAATATGAACAAAAAACAATAATACTTTCTTTTATTCTAGCATCATTTTGTACTCTTGTTCGTTCCGAAGGAATTTTTCTTTTTTTCATTTTAACCATATTATTTTTTATCAAACACAAAGTTTCTAAAGAAATAATTAAAACCTATGTTCCTTCTTTGATCATTTTTCTTTTGATTTTATTACCTATAATAGAATATAGAATTGATGTAACTGGTTATGATGGAATATTTCAGAGAGCTATTCTTGGAACTAATGAAATAATTTCTATAACAAATGAAGATAGAGGATCTGAAATTCTTGATGGATTAAAATTATTTGTATCATATTTAGGATGGATTATCATACCTAATTTTTTGATATTTTTACCATTTGGAATAATTCAATTTTTTAGAAATAGAACTAAAGAAACTAATTTTATTATCGTATTTTTAATTATTTATTCACTCCCAATTTTATATGCTTATATTTCTCAAGCATATGATACACGTTATTTTTATTTCATGTTTCCACTTTTTAGTTTGATATCTTTATTTGCAGTAAAATCTTATATTTCTAAATTCAAAAACAAAAATTTTATTTTATCAATAATTATAATTAGTATTTTAATATGTTCCATTATTTTTTATGATTATAAAAAAATTGATGATGAAAAAGAAAAAGAAATAAACAATATTGCCAAAATTATTTCTGAAAAAAATTTGGAATTAAACTTTCATCCCACTATCTCGCGTTATATTTATGCAAATGAACTTCCTGTAATTTGGCCATTTATAATTAATGATGTTCAATTTAAAACAAAAATAATTTCAACAAACAACTTTGAAAATATTGAAAATTTTATCTCAAATTCAACTGATTCTATTAATGGTATAGTAGTTGATGAAAGTTCTGATCTTCCAAAATTTTTACAAGATGTATATAAAAATGAAGAAAAATATCCATATTTAATAAAAACTTTTGATTCTACAGATATTGGTTTTAAACATAAAATAAAAATATTTAAAATTGATTTTCAAAAATTTAACCTAAAAAATTAATTACACTTTAATTGATTATTGAATAGATTAAATAATAAAATAACTGAGTCATTATAGATTTGAAAAAAAGTTTTGATATAAAAAATATTTTTCAAAGATTCAAAGGATTATTTTCTATAGGTGTTTCTGATATTTTTAGTGCTATAATTACTGCTGGTTTTTGGTTTTATGTGGCAACATTGATAGATGTAGATGTTTATGGTGAACTTTTTTATATTTTAGCAATTGGTAATGTTGCAACTTCTATTTCATTATTAGGTTCAAGAAATACTTTGATGGTGTATGTTCCTAAAAATGTAAAAATCGAATCAGCGATTTTCTTACTAGTTATTATTTTTGGAATCATTGTATCTTTGGTGGCATTTTTTTATTATGCAAATTTTGCACTTAGCATATACATTTTGGGTGGAGTATTATTTGGTTTAGGTGTATCAGAAATTCTTGCAAAAAAATTATATGCAAATTATCTCAAATTTTTAATTCCCCAAAAATTTTTTATGGTGACATTATCCCTGGGATTGTATTATTTAATTGGAATTAACGGTATAATTTTAGGAATGGGCCTTTCATTTTTCCCATATTTGTTAATTGTAATTAAAGAATTCAAAACAACAAAAATTGATTTCCCATTATTAAAACCACGTTTAGGATTTATGATGAATTCTTATGGAAATACTATGATTGCAAATTTATCAAAACTAATTGATGTTTTAATGGTTGCACCCTTGTTGGGATTTACTTTACTGGGAAATTATCAATTAGGATTTCAATTCATTGGAATTTTTCAATTAATTCCATTAATTGTGATGAAATTTACATTACCACATGATGCTACTGGAAATACTAATAGAAATCTCAAAATTGTTACAGTCATACTTTCTCTAATATTCACAATATTAATTTTATTGATAACTCCTATCGTAATTCCACTTCTTTTCCAGAAATTTATTTATGTAATTGAAGTCATACAAATTTTGAGTTTATCATTAATTCCCTTAAGTGTTACTGCAACTTATATTTCTAAATTTCTTGGTGCAGAAAAACACAAAATAATTACTATTGGAACAATAATATTGATAATAACCCATTTTTCTGGAATTTTGATATTAGGAAATATTTATGGAATCAATGGTGTTGCTATGTCATATGTTTTATCTATAATCATCCAAACTACATTTTATTATCTTATGGATATACGAAAAAAAATTACTTGATTTGAAGGATAGTGAATTATATAAAAATTTAAAATTACTATCATGGACTATAATACAGCTTAAATAATCAAATAAAATTAATAACAATAATTTGAAAGTAATTATTGGAATTCCTGCATTTAATGAAGAAAAAAATATTGGTGCAATCGTCACAAAATTAAAAAAGAAATATGATTATGTACTTGTTTGTGATGATGGTTCTTCCGATACAACTCAAATTATTGCTTCATCATTAGGCGCAATTGTAGTTAAACATCCTACAAATTTAGGATATGGTGCTGCAATAAAGACAATTTTTAGTGAGGCGAAGAAAATTGATGGTGATATTTTAGTAACTTTTGATGCAGATGGACAACATCAAATTTCAGAAATTGATTCAGTCTTAAAACCAATAATTGAAAATAAAGCAGAAATTGTGATTGGTTCAAGATTTTTAGGTGAAACAAAAGATTTACCAAAATATAGAAAATTTGGAATTAAAACTATTACAGATTTAACAAATACTCTTACTGGTTCTAATCTTTCTGATGCACAAAGTGGTTTTCGAGCTTATTCAAAAAAGGTATTGAATGATATACTTCCTACAGAATCTGGAATGGGCATATCTACTGAAATTCTCATAAAAGCTTCAAAAAAGCAAACGAAAATATTTGAAGTTCCAATTACTATAAACTATGAAAATAATTCTCATTCTCAAGAACCAATTTCTCATGGTGTTTCTGTAATTTTAAGTACAGTAAAACATGTAGCTATTGAACGACCTCTTCTATATTATGGAGTTACTGGTTTGTGTTTTCTAATTGTCGGTTTGTTTTTTGGTGGTTGGACAATCCAAATATATTCTGAAGAACAAGTTGTAATGACTAACATTGCACTTGTTGCTATTGGGGGAGTTATTTTGGGTACTATTTTGTTAATTTCTGGAACTCTCCTTTATTCTATAGTTAGTGTTGTACGAGAAAAATGATAGTTTTAAAATTTGATTAATGGTTTAAGTAATTTTTTTTTCTACAAGATCACAAATTATATGATAAACTATTCTGTGAACTTCTTGAATTCTTGCTGTACTTTTTGATGGAATTTCTATTGAAATATCTACAATATTTTTTATTATACCTCCATCTCCTCCAATTAAGCCTATTGTAGTTGCACCTTTTTTCCTTGAAGTTATGATCCCATTTTCCACATTTTTTGAATTACCACTAGTAGAAATCCCTAATACTACGTCTCCTTTTGAAACAAGACTTTCACATTGTCTACTAAAAACAATATCAAATGAATAATCATTTGCAAGTGAAGTAATTATTGATGAATCTGTAGTCAATGAAATTGCAGGTAAACTTTCTCTCTCTCTTTGAAATCTACCTATTAGTTCTGCAGCTATATGTTGCGCATCAGCTGCACTCCCACCATTTCCAAAAATAATTATTTTATTACCTTTTTTAATACATTTGACTATCTCGTTAACTGATAATTCAATTTTATCTGAAAGATTCATTGAAGATTGAATAAGATTTGAACTTTCAGACATTATTTTTAGAATGTCTTCTTTCATTGAATTCAAACTAATCGTTCTCTAAGTTTTTTCATAGCTGGTTTTTCTGAATCCCATATTTTCTTTTTCCCATCACCAAGAATAAGATTCAATTTTCTAACATCTCTAACTAATCTGAGCAATCCTTCAGGTTCCAAAGATGCAGCTTGATCACTACCATACATGGTTCGATCTAATGTGATGTGTCTCTCAATTGAAGTTGCTCCTTGTAATACAGCACAAATACAAACTAAATATGATGATGATTCATGACCACTATAACCTACATCACATTTGAATTTCTTTTTCAATGTTTGTATAACTTTCAAATTTGCTTCTTCTAATGCCATAGGATAACTACTATGAGAATGCATTAACTCAAATGGACATTTATGTTTCTTAAAAATTTTAATTGCTTTTGAAATATCATTATAAGTACTCATTCCTGTAGAAATAAATGTATATTTTTTTTCCTCAGCAATCTTTTCTAATAATTTTGTATGAACTAACATTGCAGATGCAACTTTATTATATTTTGTCTTAAATTTTCTCATTTCAATTTGACTGTCTATATCCCAACATGAAAGATACCATGAGATCTTTTTTTGTTTACAATATTTGTCAATTATCTTAAAATCTGCCAAAGAAAATTCTAATCCTTCTTTTTGTTCACGTTGTGTTGTTCCCCATGGACTATCTCTTGGTGAATCTAAAAGTTCTTTTGAATATACTTTGTTTATGGTTCTTTTTTGAAATTTCACTGCATCGCATCCTGCTGAAACAGCAACATCAATTAATTTTTTAACTATTTTTAAATCACCATTATGATTAATTCCAATTTCTGCAACTATGAATACCAATGTTAATTATTTAAAATATGTATTATTAAATTTGACTCAATACCACTTGGATTTTTTTGGAAATTTTTCTTTTAGGATTAAATCTATAATCTCCCTTAAAGCTCCATTGCCTCCAGAAGCTTTACAAACATAATTTGCTGTTTTTTTAGCCTGTAAAATTCCGTCAAAAGGAGTAGCAGAAAATCCTACTTTTTTCATTAACTCAATATCATTTACATCATCACCAATAAATGCAATTTCTGAAGGTAAAATATTGTAATATTTACAAATTTTTCCTAATTCATTTTCTTTAATTCTACTTCCAGAATATACTTTAGATACATTCATCTGTTTTGCCCAAAAATTTACAATTTTTGAAACTTCTTTCGTAATAATAACTGTTTTTATCCCATTTCGTAATGATAGATTTACTCCCATTCCATCTCGTACATGAAATTTTTTAAAAATTTCTTTTTTATCTGAATAATATCTTCCACCATCAGTTAGAACTCCATCTACATCTGTTATTATTAATTTGATTTTTTTACATTTAAATTTTAACTTTTTTTGCAATTTCAATTAATTTCATATTTTTAGCATAATAAGTATAATTATAACAAAAGAATTCATTTTTACCATATGGGATTGAAAATACAAAATTATGATTTAGGCGTAAAAACTTTGATACCTAAAGTAAATTATGATGAAAGAGGTTTTGTAACCGAGATTTTCCGAACAGACTGGATTGAATTTTTTGATAACATTATTCCTAAACAAATGAATTTTTCAACAAGTAAACCTGGCGTTATTCGTGCTTGGCATAGACATAATCGTAATCAAATTGATTATTTTTTTGTAAAAAAAGGGAAAATGAAAATTTGTGTTTATGATGGAAATGAACAATCCAAAACTTTTGGAACTTTGGTTGAAATTATTGCAGGTGATGATGAATTAAAAATTGTTAAAGTCCCAGGTCATTATTGGCATGGAACAAAAACTTTGGATGAAATTAATTCTGAAACAATTTATTTTTTAACAAATTTATATGACTATGAAAATCCTGATGAAGAAAGATTAAATTGGAATGATCCTTCAATCATTGATCCTAGAACAAAAAACCCTTATGATTGGAATATGGATGTTTGAATAATAAAATGAAATTTTTAATTTGTGGTGGATATGGATTTATTGGAAGTGCATTCATTAGAAATCATTTAAAAAATAACCCTAATGATGAAATTATAAATTTAGATAATTTATCATTGGGTTCAAACAAAAAAAATCTTGAAATATTAAAAAATAATGTTAATCACACATTTGAAGAAGGTGATATTTCAAATATAAAATTAGTAGAAAAACTTTCAACAGATGTAGATGTAATAATTAATTTTGCTGCAGAAACTCATGTTGATCGAAGTATTTCTAATCCCAAACCTTTCATAGATACTAATATTTTGGGTACTTATTCTTTATTAGAAGCATCTAAAAATAATGAAAAATTATTTGTACATATTTCAACTGATGAGATTTATGGAGATTTAGAAAAAGACAGTCAATCATTTTCAGAACATGATAATCTAAAACCTAGTAATCCATACTCAGCAACAAAAGCTGCTGCAGATCTTTTAGTTCAAGCATATACGAGAACTTATCAAAATAATTGTATTATTACTAGGTGTACAAACAATTTTGGTCCATTTCAATTTCCTGAAAAACTTGTACCTAAAACCATAATTCGTGCCCACAAAAATCTTAAAATTCCATTATATGGTGATGGCAGTCAAATTCGAAGTTGGATATATGTTGATGATCATGTTAAAGCCATAGATTTACTTGTAAGTAAAGGAATTCCAGGTCAAGTATATAATATTACAACATGGAATGAAATTTCAAATCGAGAAATTGTTGAAAAAATATTAAAAAAAATGGATAAATCTACTGATTTAATTGAATTTGTAAATGATAGACCTGGTCATGATAAAAGATATTCTATTGACTCACAAAAAATTCAAAAAGAAATAGGTTGGTCTCCTGTTTATGATTTTGAAAAAGCATTAGATGAAACTGTTCTTTGGTATCAAAACAATTTTGATTGGTGGGAACCTCTAGTCAATGAGCAAACTATTCATCCTCAACCTTGGACCTTAAAATGGAATTAATTTTTCAAAATTTTGGGATCCAACTATGAGGTATTTCTCTCATATGTTTACTTTTAACTTGTTTTTGATTTTGAAATCTCAATAAATTTTTAATATCTTCTGTTGAAATTTTTGAATACTTTTGTATTTCATTAATTGATAAATTATTTTCTCTTGCATATAGAATTAAATCTACAATTTCATATGGAACACTATAAAAAAATTCTTCATCGTTTGTAGTGAAACTCCATACATCTGGTGATGCATCTTTTTTCAAAATCTCTTTTGGCATTTCAAAAAATTTACCAATTTGATAAATTTGAGATTTATAAAGATTTACTAACGGTTCAATATCGGTTCCTCCATCTCCATATTTTACAAAATATCCTTGCAAATATTCAGATTTGTTTGTTGTCCCGATAATTGCTTTATTATTTTTCTCCCCATGATAATATAGCATTATCATTCGTACTCTATGTTTGATAGAAGTTGCAGCAGTTAAAGTAAGAAATTCAAATGAAGAAATTTTTATTTTATGTTGTTCATTATTTTCGTCAAGAATTTCTAAATACGGAATTCCAATATTGGTTTCTAATTTTGGTGGAACAACTACTCTATATTTACAGGCAGAATTAAAATCATGAAATTTATCCTTTACAATATTTTCCTTATTTTTGTAAACTCCATAAGATTCTAAAATGTCGGTTATATCAATTAATTTTGTTTCTATATCTAATTTATCAGCAACTTGTTGTGCAAGTTCTTGACTTTTTACATCTGATTCTTTTTCTGGCATAATTAATCCCATTACATTTTTTGAACCTAATGATTTAGTACACAGAGCGGCAGTTACTGCTGAATCAATCCCTCCACTTAATCCTATAACAACTCCTTTTTTATGAAATTGTTCAAATACTTCATTTTTAATAAAATCGGTGATATTTTCTATAGATATCTCCAATTTTTTTATTTTAATAAAATCAGGGATTTGTTCCATTCTTTCTTTGTGAATATTGAAGTATATTTGTAATATGATTGTAAATACCAGAAAAATTTTATTGAGATATTTAATGTTCTATTTTTTTAACTACTCTTGCTGGATTTCCTACTACCACACAATAATCTGGAACATCTTGAGTAACCACGCTTCCAGCACCCACAATTGAGTTTTCCCCAATTGTAATTCCTGCAATGATGATGCATCCTACACTAATGACAGCACCTTTTTTGATTTTTACTGGTTTAATTGTTCTAGGATAGCCATGATTTTTTAAAAATTCATTTGCAGTTGGATTGATATGTGCAAATATCATTGAATTGGAGCTAATAGTAACATTATCTTCAATGTTGATTAATTCTGGATGTAGAAGATCAATTAACACATATGGTGAAATGTGACAGTTCTCCCCAATTTTGACTCCTCTGTTCCTTTGAAATCTGATTGTCCATGAAGGTAATGGTGATGAATACGCTAATACATGATTTATCCAACTTTTTAAAAATTTAATTCTAATTTTTATTCTTCCTGATATCCCTTTATATCCATAAAAATTCATCAACTCTTTTTCATTTGATTTAAAATTATCTAAATTTGACATACTAATCTATAATTATTTTAGCATAAAGCGTTTAACCTTTCCGTATTCATTTTTAGGAAAACTGTTTACAAATTCAATTTTTGAAGGCATCTTAAATTTTTCAAGGTTTTTAATACAATGACTTAAGATTTTTGATTTATCTAAATCTGAATTTTTCTTTTTTATTATATTTACTTTAATAATTTGTCCAAAAATTTCATGGTTAATTCCAAATACTACAACATCTTCTATACCTGAAATTTGTTTAATTACATCTTCAATTTCATATGGAATTACTTTTTCGCCTCCAATGTTAATTACATCATCATTTCGTCCTTTGAGAAAAAGAAACTCATTATCATCAAAATAACCTACATCACCTGTTTGTAACCACCCATCTTTCATTTTTTTATCTGCAATTGTATTATTCCAATATTGTTTGATTACGTTTTTTCCTTTAATCCATATGTCTCCTAATTTTAGTTTATTTTCATCTTGATTATTGATTTTAATTTCAACTCCTGGAGATACTTTTCCTACTGACATATCATGATTAGAATTTTTATCAAAAATCATAAAAGTTGAACGTGATGCTTCAGTAAGACCATAATAAGTAGCTAAATTACCCTTTTCTAAAATCCCTTTAAATTCTGTTATTGTATTTTTTGGAATTGATGTACTATTTGTAATAATTAATCGTATATTTGAAAAATAATTATTTAAAGATATTTTTTCAATTTTTAAAAACTTCGTTAAAGTAGATGGAACTGCAGCCAAAGTTGTAGCATTGAATTTTTTTAATGATTTTAAAATGTGTTCTAAATTATTTGCATTCTTCAGTAAAATTAAAGTTGAACCAACATGAATTGAAGTATGGAGACATCCTAACCCAAATGAATGATAAAGTGGTAATGGCAATACGTCAATATCTGCATTTGAGTATCCCAGTATTTTGATTATATTTTTTGTTGTAAATTCTATCATGTCGTGTGAAATTGGAACTCCTTTTGGTTCAGCTGTAGTGCCTGAAGTATATATCAAATAAGCAATTTCATTAATTTCTGTAGTTTCTTTATTTTCAATTATTTTGGAAATTATTTTACTAAATTCAAAAACAGGCACTTTACTGGAATTTAGATTTTTAATATTTATTATTGCATTATCTGGACATATGATCATTCCTGGATCTGCAGATTCAATTTGATTCAAAAAATTTTTTTCAGAAATATTTGATGGAATCAGATGAACTATTTTCCCTGAATTAATTATTCCTAAATATGCAACAATAAATGATAAAGAATTTTCTGAAATTAAACTAATAACTTTTTTATTGTTTGAAAGTAATTGTGATCTAGAAAATTTTTCAACTTGTTTATACATTTCTTGAAAGGTACAACTATTTTCTTCATCAACAAATCCTACCTTTGTAGGATATTTTTCTACATTATTTTTTAAATGATTTATGATATTCATTTTAAATGAGAATTTATGAGTTCTAGAAGATCATTTGCAGATTTTATTTCAATGGATTCTTCTAATGAAAATTCAATATTAAATTTTGATTCAGCAAAAGTAATAAGATTTAATTGAGCAAAAGAATCCCAACCCTCATAATCTTTTTGTTCTTTTTCCCATACAAAATCATTTTCAGCTAAATTTGAAAATACTTCAAAAAAAATATTTTTAATAATATTTTTTATTTCATCATTTTTATACAATACATTTGCGAAAATCAATAGATAATAAATAAACCTTCTCGATAAAATTACCGTGCTTAAAAAAATTGGAGTAGGAATTGATATTATCGAAATCAATAGGTTTCAAGATAAACCATTTGAAACTAATAATAGATTTTATAAAAAAATTTTTTATGATTCTGAAATTGAATATTGTCTAAATCAAAATAATCCCTATCAATCATTTGCAACAAAATTTGCAATAAAAGAATCTGTAATTAAATCAATTAATAAAAAAATTAACTTTTTAGATATTTTGACAGATCATTTAAACTCAAAACCTATAGTACAATTACTGGAAAATTCCTCATACAATTTTTTAGTTTCTGTAAGTCATGAAAAATCACATGCAGTAGCTGTGGTCATTTCTGAAATTATTGATAAAGAATAACCATAATTTAATTGAGTATAGTTTAATTAATTATTCTTAATTTTAAATAAATGATGAAGAAAATCTGCATAATTGGAGCTAATGGATTACTTGGAAATAAATTACTACAAACCATACACCATTATGATCTTATTGGAACATTTAATCAAACTACTATTAATTCACCTAATATTGAATTAGTACAATTAGATATTACAAAATTTGAAAATTGTAACTATCTTTTAAAAGCTAAACCTGATTTTATTATTAATACAGCTGCAATTACCAATGTGGATTTTTGTGAAAAATATCCTGAAAAATCATATTTAGTAAATGTTACAGGAGTAAAAAATCTCGTAAAAATTTCTAATACACTAGATTGTAAACTAATACACATATCTACAGATGGAATTTTTTCTGGACGAGAAGAAAATTACAAAGAAGATGATGAAACTGGTCCAGTAAATTACTATGGAAAAACAAAACTTGAAAGTGAAAATAAAGTAAAATGTTTGGAAAATTATCTAATTTTTCGTACAAATCTGTTATATGGATATATGTCAAAAAATCAAATTATTTCCAGATCAGACTATGTTAAACCAACAAATTTTGTATTGTGGATTTTATCTAAATTAAATAAAAAAACTAGTATTGATATTGTTAATGATCAAATTAGTAATCCAACTTTAGTTGATAACCTTGCGCAAATCATTATGGCCTCTCTTGACAAAAATCTTGTAGGTACTTTTCATGCAACTGATACTACTTGTATAAGCAGATTTGATTTTGCAAAAAAAATTGCAAATAAATTTGGTTTTTCAGAACATTTGATTTCTGAAATTTCATCACAAGATCTGGAACAATTTGCACCGCGGCCATCTAAAACATGTTTAAATTGTTCTAAAATACAAAAAATGGGAATTTCTCTCTCTAGCGTGGAACAATCCTTAGATAATTTATTTAACCAAATCCAAGAAAAAAATCCAACAATGATTTCAACTAATTAATTATTACTTGATTTTAATAAAATTTTTCTTTAATCTTTTATTTGATAATTTTTGATAAGCTTCTTTCGTAAAACCTATGATTGTATATCCATTTGGCTCATAGAAAATATCTAATACTCTATGTCGTTCTTTCACATTTAACTTTTTATAGAATTCAATAGAGTATTTTGAGTTTAAAAATTTAGTAATATTGGTTTGAGGAATAGCTAATTTCTTTTTAGAATCAAAACTTGAATCAAACAGATATCCTTGTGTACCTGTAGTTATTCCAAAAATTGAATAACCATATAGATTTGTTTTTTTAAATAATTTATCAATATCATCAAAATCGTATAGAATTTCATTTGCATGTAATAAATAATCAACAATAAGTGAATCTTCCTCTTTTTTATTTTTGAAATTTAAATTCCATCCATATTCAAATTTATTCATTTCAAGTTCTCTAACCAGTTTTATTCCTAATTTATAGTCGGATTTCTTTTTTCCTAATAAAATAGAGACAATTTTTTTATTTAAGATTCGTTTATGCCCTCCTAATTTACCATATAGATACAAGAAAACTATACCATCTTTTTTTAATGTGTTGAGAATATTTTTCAATCCTTTAGATGGATTTGATAAATGATGTAATACCCCCATACATAAAACCATGTCAAATTTTTCCTTTTCTGAAAATCTATTCATGAGATTCACTTTTTGAAATTTTATATTCTCAATTTTTTTCTGTTTTTTTAATTCATTTGCAATATCTAGGGATTTTTCAGAAATGTCTAAACCTAGAAAATTACATTTTTTATAGAATTGTGCAACGTTTGTGATTCTATGACCACTTCCACTTCCAGCATCTAGAATTTTTTTACCTTCTAATTTAATTTCACTCTCTAATTCAAAAATCTTTAAGAGATTCAATAATTCATTGGTTTGACTTGGATTAGTAGATGGTGATGGATAAGGATATTTCTTGTACATTGCTTCAACTTTTTTTGTGACTTCATCAAAATCCTTTATCATGAAATTTCTATTTTCACCCAACATCTAATCATATAAAATCATATATCTGCTAAAAATAGACGATATACTTGAAAAATCAACCAAATATTACTTCGATTATTATTCTAAATTATAATGGAACAAATTTTCTCAAAGATTGCATTGATTCTATAATTCGTGAAACGCATTCTCCATATGAAATAATTGTAGTGGATAATAACTCTCCAGATAATAGTGGTGAAATTTTCTCAAAAAAATACTCTGAAATAAAATTCATCCTTAATGAAGAGAATGTAGGTATTCCTGAAGGTCTTAATATTGGAATTAGAAATGCAACAGGTGACTTTGTTGTATTGTTAAATAATGATTTAATAGTAATGCCAAATTGGCTTGATAGTTTCTTTAAAGCTTATGAAAAAACTGGTGTTGCATTGTATCAACCAAAATCCTTGAAGTTTAAAGATCCTACTATTCTTGATGGTACTGGTTGTATGATCAATATTTTTGGATTTGGATTTGCAAGAGATAAAGGACTTAAAGATGAAGGAAAATATGATAAACAAGAGGAAATAAGTTATGCCTCAGGTACGTGCATGTTTGCACCAAAGAAAATTTTTGATGAAATTGGATTATTTGACTCTACATTTTTTGCATATCATGAAGAATTAGATCTAGGGTGGAGAGCTAGAATTTTTGGATATTCATCATATTATGTACCAGAAACCATAATTCATCATCATGGAAGTGCTCATTGGAAATGGAGTCCTCAAGTATTTTATTTTTTAGAGAGAAATAGATGGTTAGTGTTATTAAAAAATTATTCAACTAAAACATTTGTGAAATTACTTCCTTCTTTGATAATAATTGAATTTTTTATGTTGGCTTTTTTTATATCAAAAGGTATTTTCTTAAAAAAACTAAAAAGCTATGGTTCAATTCTAAAACATGGAAATCATATCAGAAAACAAAGAAGAACTATTCAACAAAAAAGAAAAATTGATGATAATGAAATTATTCGTTCATTTTGTGGTACTCTGAAAATTCCTTCTGAAGCAAGTGATTCAAAATTAAATGAAAAATTTACTAAATTATTACTTTTTTTATGTAAATCAACAGGATATGATAAAATTGTACGAGAACCTTAATAATCTAAAATTTTGGGAAAAAAATGTAATATATGAAAAATTATTCATTTGAAAAAAAATGTAGAATCTGTTCAAGTGAAAACTTGAGTTTGGTGTTGGATTTAGGTGAACAACCACCTGCAAACGCATTAGTTGATAAAAATATGATTGATGAGCCTGAGGCAAAATTCCCCTTAAGATTATTTTGGTGTAATAATTGTTTTCTCGTTCAATTATTAGATGTTGTTGATAAAGAATCTCTATTCAAACATTATTTGTACATGACTAGTGCAAGTAAACCTATAGTAGAACATTTTGCAAAATATGCAAAGGATGTATTTAATGATTTCTTAAAAGATTCTAACGATCCATTTGTTGTTGAAATAGGAAGTAATGATGGTTCTCTTCTTGCAGAATTTAAGAAATTAGGTGTTTCCATAATGGGAATAGAACCTGCTTCAAATCTATCAAATTTAGCAAATCAATCTAAAATTACTACTAGGAATGATTTTTTCACATCAAAAATTGCTAAAGAAATTTCTGAAACTAAAAATGCTTCTATAATTGTAGCTAACAATGTAATTGGTCATGTAGAAAACTTACATGATTTGATGGAAGGAATAAAAATTCTACTTGGAAAAAATGGAATATTTATTTTTGAAGTGCCATATTTAATTGATTTAATCAAAAAATTAGAATTTGATACAGTGTATCATGAACATCTTTCTTATTTTTCATTATTACCTTTAATTCATTTAACAAATCAATATGGTTTAGAAATATTCGATGTCCAAAAACAAAATGTTCATGGTGGTAGTCTAAGAATTTTTATTTCACAAAAAAATAATTTTCAAATAAAAAATTCAGTCAAAACTTATCTTACATATGAATATAAATTTGAAATTAACAAGATAGATACCTATAAAAATTTTTCAACAAAAGTTGAAGAATTAAAATTCAGTCTCAAAAAATCATTAAAAAATTTACAAAATACAAATAAACATATTTTTGGATATGGTGCATCTGCTAAAGGAAATGTTTTACTAAATTATTGTAATATTGATAATACCATTCTAGAATTTGTTGTAGATACAACTCCAATAAAACAAGGTAAACTTACCCCTGGAACTCATATACCAATTATTTCTCCTGACATAATGTCAAAAAAAGGCCCTGAAGATATTGCATTATTATTAGCATGGAATTATGAATCTAAAATTTTAGAAAAAGAAAAAAATTTTTGTAACAAAGGCGGAAAATTTTTAGTACCAATCCCAACTCCACGACTAATTTAAAAAAATTTTTAATAAAAAAAATTTGAGCTATGTTTAAATAATTATTTCAAATCAAAATTGTAACCTGTATTGACTTTGGAAATAATTTTGATTGGATCTGTTTCAGATTTAAACGTAATTCCACAAACAATTCTTGATGATAAAAATATCAAAAAATATTCATTTGATTTTGATACACATCAAAAACTAGAATCCAAAAACATTCCTCATGAAATGGCAGATAATTTACTAACTAGACAAGAACGATTAAAATTATTTGATACAATGTCTGAATTTCTTTCATGGCATTCAAAGCTTCCATCAGATGAATACACATTTGAAAATGTCAATTTATTGAAACTAATAGATTCTACAGGATTTTATATGACTTTTATGCCTAAATTAATAAATTTTGCTTTAGTTAAAAGAATACTTGAAAAAGAAATTCCATTAAAAATATTCTCTAGTACTATGTTTTCTAAAATGATTCAATCAATAAACAACAACATTGAAACACATTTTTTTCAAAATTCTTATAACCAAAATTTTCTATGGGATACAATTCCTATAAAATATAATATTGGCAAAAGAAATTTTTCATTTAATTTATCTAAAAAAAAATATCTAAAAATAAAAAATTTTATTGAATCCACCTTGTGTTGTTTATTCAATTTAGGTTTTAATTTTAAAAATATTAAAAAGAAAAATCTCATTTTTTTAGAATTTAATGTTTCAGCATTCTCAAATCTTTTTAATGAATTAAAAAACTTTGATGGAAATATCATTTTAATTAATCAAAGACGTCCTGCAATATGGAATAAAAATTCATTTAATATCATACATCATTCAAATTGTAAAATTCTACAGTTAGAAAAAATTCTTAGTAAAAAAGAACAAAATAAAATTTCTATATCTCATAAAAAATTTTTAAAAAATATTGATAAATTATGGGATAATACTGAATTTTTTTCAAAATTATTTCAGTATGAAAATATGAGTTTTTGGCATGTAATAAAAGAAGAATTAACTCAAATTTATTCAAATAAATTATTTGATAATATGAAATTAATTACAAGCATCAAAAATTTTTATGATGATGTAGATATTTCTTGTATTATTTCACTTAATGAAGTAGGAGAAACAGAAAAAGCTTTCCTTGAATTTAATAATAATCAAAATCATTCAATTTTATTAGAACACGGATTTAATGATAAAAATGATTCAGTTCCAGAAACAAAACCATATGATGTACTTTCTAATTATTACAAATTTAAAGATAAAATTGCTGTTTGGGATGAAAAGAAAAAAAAATATTTAATTGATAATTATGGTCTTGATCCTAAACGAATAATTGTTTCAGGTAGTCCAAGGCATGATGATTATTTTACTTCAAGAAAACAAAAGAAAAACAATAAAGAAAAAATCATACTTGTAGCTCCAAATCCAATTACTGAAACATATGGGTTATCTTCCACTGAATTAAAATTAAGGTTTAATGATGTAATACAAAAAATTATTTCAATTATAGAAAAATTTGATGACATAAAATTAGTTGTAAAATTACATGCTTTTCCATCAAAACATAATGAAGAAATTAAATTATTAATTAACGAAATAGATGAAAATATTCCTATTTATTTATCTCATTCAGTAATTGATTTAGTTAATTCATCTGATATTGTTATGGTTATTTCACCATTGTTTGGAACTACAACAATGCTTCTTGAATCAATGATTTTGGGTAAACCTACAATGAATATTTATTTTGAAGACAAGATTCCCGAATTTAATCATGTAAAACACAATGCAGTATTTTCTATGTTGGATAATTGTAATATGGAATATAATTTAAAGAAAATAATTTATGATGAAACATTTCAAAAAGAATTAATTAATAATGCTGATGAATTTATTTCAAAATATTTGAATATTAAGGGAAATTCTTCTGAAAAATTTGCAAAAATTCTTAATTCGTATTAGTATACTCAGAAATTATTTTACCGTTTTTTTAATATGAGTTTTATTAGTTTTAACCACTTTTTCAAATTTACACCTATTTCTGCTATAATATTTATAGTCATCTCAGTTAAATTAGAAATCTAGGTATGGATAAATTCTTTAAAAATAAGATAATTTTGATCACAGGTGGTAGTGGATTTCTCGGTCAAGCTTTAACAAAAAAATTTCTTTCGTATAATCCAAAAAATATTAGAGTTTTTTCAAGAGATGAAAGTAAACAAGAAGTAATGGAAGAAAATTTTCATGATAAAAGATTGAGATTTCTGATTGGTGATATACGAGATAAAGAAAGACTAAAACGAGCTATGAAAGATGTAGATATTGTAATTCACACTGCTGCTCTTAAACGTGTACCAATAGCTGAATACAATCCTTTTGAATTTATTAAAACAAATGTTGATGGTTCACAAAATGTAATTGATGCATGTGTAAATGAAGGAGTAGATATTTGTCTAGGAATTAGTACTGACAAATCTGTTTCTCCAAATAATCTATATGGTGCAACAAAATTATCTATGGAAAAGTTATTTGTTGCTGCAAATTATTTTAAAAGTAGTAAAAATACTATATTCACTTGTGTTCGATATGGGAACGTTCTTGGAAGTAATGGATCTGTAGCACCAAAATTTATCCAACAAATTGAAAACAAACATGCTATTACAGTTACTGATGATACAATGACTAGATTTAATATCACAATTGATGAATCTCTTGAATTAATTTTATCGGCTCTTAAACTTGCAAAAGGTTCAGAAATTTTTATTCCAAAACTTAAATCTTATAGATTAAAAGATTTAGTTCAAGCTTTACAAGAAATATCTAAAAAACCATTTAAAATTAAAAAAATTTCTATTCGAATGGGCGAGAAAAAAGATGAACTTTTATTAAATAAATATGAGGCCCCATTTTCGATTGAAAGTAATGGATTATACATTTTATTACCGCCTAATTATGAAACTTTTCCAAAAGTAAGAAAATTGTACCCTAATTCAAAAATTTTAAAATTTGATACTTATTCTTCATCCCAATCTGTATTTTTAACAGTTCCTCAAATAAAAAATCTACTTATAAAAAATAAACTTGTTCCTAAATTTTAATTTGTGAAATTTAGATATTTTCTATTATTTTTTTATGTTGTATTTGCTTTTAGAATATATTCATATGTTTTGTCTATATTTTTTAATTTTTCTTTTTAGATTTTTTTAACTAGTTCTCTCACCAAAATAAAAGCTTCAGCAGCAAAAAATCCTGATACAGATCCCCATCTTTTTGCAATAGCTTCTAATGCTTCTAACGAACGTGGATGTGGAAAGTCTCTTAATTCATTTTTATAACATGCCATAGCTTTTAGTTTAATTTTTAATTCATTAGAAATATCTACAAAAGTATTTGGAGAGAAATTAGATGGAAAATACCATTCAGAAGAAGAAGGTATTTCAAATGAAAAAACTTTTTTGATTTTTGAATTTATTATTGGTCTAGTTGCTGTGATAACTGATTTGTAAATAATTCTATGATCAATATTGATGTCATGTTGTAAATGTGTATATACAGTATCTGGATTGAATTTTGAAATTATTTTCTCTATTGTTTTTGTAATTTCTAATTGTGAAACTAAATCCATTTCATTATCTGGAAAGTCAATAAATTCTACATCTTTAACCCCTAACAACTTATTTGCTTTTATTGCATCTTTTTTTAATTGAATTATTTGTTTTTTCATCAATTTTTGAAGATTTTCATTTGAAGAATAATCTGGATTATTTTTATAATCTGGTGATCTACGTGATTTAATTCCAGTTGCCATAAATATCACTTTAACATTATGTTTATCTCTAGTTAATTTTCTAATTGTTCCACCCATTCCTAAAATTTCATCATCTGGATGTGCAACAATAATTAAAATTTTCATTCTATTATTCCTTGAAATGATAATTCATTTCCATTAAATTTTACTGATTTGAATATAATTTTATGTTTTTTAGATTTAATGAATGCATTTGGGTATGGATCTGATAACATTCGGATGAAATTATAGATATATTGTTTTGATTTGTTTAAATCTAATTCACTTTCTTTTGGGTTTCTTCGTTTATAATAAGTTGGTTTTCCTTTTTGTTTATTTATTTTATAATTACCTTTGATTATTTTAATTATCATTTCATAATCATTTTTTATCATTCGTTGAAAAATTTCATCTAATGTTCCTTCTAATGAAAGAGATTTCTTTAACAATATATCTCCTGAATCTATTTTATCATTCATAAAAAATGCAGTTGTTTTTGTTTTTTTAATTCCTCTAATTATTTGATTTTGAATTGGACTTCCACCTCTAAATTTTGGTAAATTTGATTCGTGAAAACAAACACATTTGAAATTTTCTAAAATTGGTTTTGGTATAATCCAAGACCAATCAGGAAAAAAAATAAATTCTGGTTCAATTTTTTTTATATATTCAAGAGTAAGTTTTTTTGGATTTTTCAATAATATTATATTTTTATATTTTTTTGATACCATTTTGTGAAGTTCCACTGCCCAATCCCTATATGCACAAATTAGATATGTCATTGATTTATCTATTTTTTATTTAATAAATTTAAAACTTGTTATTCAAATATTTTTTGAACCTAACCAATTTAACTAAGAAAAATTATATTTAATTTATAATGACAATAAAACGATATTCATTTTTAAAAAATAATAAAACTCAAATTGGAAAATATTCTATATTGCCATTAAGAAAACAAGATATTCAAAAAATTAGAAAATGGAGGAATGAACAAATTAACGTTTTAAGACAACAAATTTCTTTGACAAAAGAAATCCAATCAAAATATTATACTAATGTAATAGAAAAATCATTTTACAAAAATAATCCATCTATAATCTTGTTTAGCTTTTTACATGAAGGAAATTGTATTGGGTATGGAGGATTAGTTCATATGAATTGGAATTTTAAAAGGGGAGAGGTTTCATTTGTTGATAATACAATTAGAACAAAATCAAAAATCACATATCAAAAAGATTTTTCTATTTTTCTAAAATTATTATTTAAAATTGCATTTGATGACTTAATTTTAAACAAACTTACTACTGAAACATTTGATATTCGACCTTGGACCATTGAAGTATTAGAAAGTCAGGGTTTCAAAATTGAAGGAAAATTAAAAAAACATATTTTGATTGATGGTAAATTATATGATTCTCTTTTACATGCAAAATTCAAAAATAGTTAATTTTTATTAAATTATATTTACCATAACTTTTTATTCAAAAAATTAAAAATCTATTTATTGAAAACAGAAATTGGAGACACATCACTTTTAAGCACTACTCCTACTATCATTAAAATTTCTTCAGATTCTTATATTTTATCAAAAGATTCTGATGACAATCCAATTTTATTTAGTGCAGATTGTCCTCATCAACATGGGATTGTTGAAGATCTTAATGATAAATCCTGGATTTGCCCCAATCATAATTGGTCTTTTAATCCTGATAATGGAAAATGTATTAATGCTCCACAAGAAAGATTAGAAACTTTTCCTGTGATTATTGAAAAAACTAAATTATTTGCTGAATTACCTGAAAAAAAAATATTTGAAAGTTTATCAGAAAAGGGAAAAAAAATCTTTCCTAAAATTACGTTAGTAAGTAATGCTTGTCTTTTAATTGAATGGAACGGGAAAAATATTCTAACTGATCCATGGATTGTTGGTCCTGCAATTTATGGTTCATGGGTTCATTATCCTCCAACTAAATTAAATTTACAAGATCTTCCTAAAATTGATTATATTGTAATCAGTCATGAACATACTGATCATTTTAATGAAAAAACCCTGTCACTTTTGAATAAAGAAATTCCAATCTATGTACCTCATTACAAAATTGGTAGATTGGCACAAAAAGCAAAAAAACTTGGGTTTAACAATGTTTTTAGTATTTCTCCTGAAACAATAATCAATTTAGAAGATGAGATAAAATTAATTTTTTTTAATACTAATAATATTTGGAATGATAGTGTCATTTATCTTCAATTTGGGAATTTCAAAATACTTGATATCAATGATGCAGGATTTAATTGGAATATCCCAAAATTGGTTGGAGATGTAGATCTAATTTGTTCAGCATTCTCTTTTGGTGCTAGTGCATATCCTCTAAATTGGATTCATTTGGATATTTCATCAAAAATAGAAATTATGAAAACAAAAAATCTTGGAATGCTTAAAATGCTTAAACAAATATCTGATTTATGCCATGCTCAGTATCTTTTACCATTTGCAAATTTTAATGAATTAGGTCCTACAAAATTACGAAACATAGCAAAATTACAAATTAAAAATACTCCTAAAACAATTGGTAATTATTTTAAAAAATCATCTCTTGAAATATTGGAAATGCTTCCTGGTCAATCTTGGGATGGAAAATCTGGTAAAATATTTCAACGAAATGACCGTGAAAAATTCTTTGATAGAGAATCCACTTTAAAATTTTTAGATGAAAATTATTTTGATGATACAAATAAGGAATTTATTCCATCTATTTTTACTCTTACTCATGAAGATCTAAAGAATTATTTTGAAAATTTTAATGAATCTGAACTTTCAAAACAAGTTGGTAAATATTCTATATTATTATTAGCGTATAATGAAGAAAGAAAACTTTACGGAAAAATATCTTTTTTAAATGGCAGGGTTGAATATGAATCTGATCCAATTCTTGATCAAACTGATTTAAAAATGAATTGTCCTGGAGCAATAATTCAAGATATTATTAAAAATGATTTATCTTGGGATGAAATTCAATATTGGTCAGAATACTCTAGAACGAATGAAGAATATAATATTGCATTTTGGAAAATCATGCATGCTCCATGGGAAGCAAGAAAAAATTTGTCTCAAGAAAAATATGACTTTGTAACTGAAAATACTGCAATTGCAACATTACTTGAAAAAGGTGGGAAAGAAATTAATAAAATTTTTGAGCAATTTGGTCTATATTGTGCTAGTTGTGATGCATCAATTGGTGAAAATTTAGAAGAGGGTTGTAGAATGCATGGTTTGACAAAAGATTCTACTCAAAAATTAATATTAAAAATAAATGAATTATTAAAAAAACCAAGAAGATCAGAATGACTACTGAAATTAGGGAAATAATTGAGGAAGATTGGGATTTCATTCTTAAAATTAGAAATCAATCTAGTTCAAGACTTGCATTTCATGATAATTCTATAGCTTCAATTGATACCCATAGAAATTATATGAAAAAACTTCATGCAGATCCTAATTCATTTCAATGGATAATAATGTATGACAAAAAAGATGTAGGTTATATCAAAATTATAAATTCTGAACTTGGTTCTTTTCTTTTAGATGGATATAAAGGAAAAGGAATTGGAACTAAAGCCTATCAATTGGTATTTCTTGAAGCAAAAAAATTAGATCTCAAAAAACTAACTGCCACTGTTAAGGTTAATCGTCCAACTTCATTAAATTTTGAAGAAAAACTTGGATGGATTAAGAAAAAGACTATTTACAAAGATAAAAAACCTTATAGCTATTATATTGAAAAAATATTAGATTAATAAAACTGAACAATTATTGAATATTGATGAAAGCGTTTGTTGTAGCAGAAATTGCATCTAATTGGGAGGGGAGTATTTCTAAGGCAAAAAAACTTATTCTAAACTGTAAGAATGCAGATGCTAATGCAGTAAAATTTCAAATGTGGAGAGCTGAAGATCTATACAAAGGACACACAGATTGGGAAAATATTAAAAAATCTGAATTGAATTTTAAAACAACAAAAACCCTAAAACAATATTGTGATTCTATAGGAATTGAATTTTTTTCTAGTGTTTTTTATCCTGAAGCTGTAGACTTTTTGGAATCACTAAAAGTAAAACAATACAAAATTGCCTCAAGAACATCCACTTTAAACGATCCTTATTCAAATGAGACAATTAATAAAATAGGAAAAACTCGAAAACCAATTATCGTTAGTATGGGGATGGGTGGAAATAAGAGACTCATCAAACAAAAAATCATTAAAAACAAACATCAATTTTGTTATTGTATATCAAAATATCCTACAAAACTTACTGAAATAGATTGGAAAAATGCAATTAAATTCGATGGATTTTCAGATCATACTTTAGGAACCACAGCACCGTTAATTTTTACAATATTGCACAAACAAAAAGGAACAAAAAATATTTTCATAGAAAAACATGTTAAAAATAAAAATTCTAAAGGTCCTGATGCATCTTCATCTATAACTACAGAAGAATTAAAGGAAATGATTTTACATATTAGAAAAATTGAAAAAATAAAATCAATTTAAGATTATTCTGTAAATTTATTTACATATTTTACAATTTTTCTTGTATTCTGTTCAGATAAATTAGGATGAATTGGTATTGATACAATTTCTTTTCCTACTCTTTCAGTTACTGAAAGTTTTTTTGAATTTTTATATCGTGTCATTGTATGTATTGGTTTATAATGAATTCCTGTTTCAATTCCGACACTTTTCATTTTCTCCATGAATTTTTTTCTATTTTTTGTCATTATCCAATAAATGTGATATGAACAATCTTTAGACAAAGGAATTTTTTTCACAACTTCTAATTCATTATCATAAATTTTAGCTATTTTTTGTCTAATTTTATTCATACTTCCAATTTTTTTTAATTGAATTCTTCCTATTGCCGCAGAAAATTCATTCATATAATAATTGTCACCTACCACTTTAACATCATATCCAACTTCATTCCTATTTGTAATTCCACACCAACGTAATGCTTCCAATTTTTTTCTAAATATTTTATGATTTTTATCATTTAATGCAATGATTCCTCCATTTGGCATTGCTAAATTTTTTACAGGATGAAAACTAAAACATACTGAGGAACTATGACTTCCAATTTTTTTATTCATAAATGTTGCACCTGTGGCATGAGCGGCATCTTCTATTACTGTTAAATTATATTTTTTAGCAATTTTGTGAATCATATTCATTTTACAGGGCATACCTGCAAAATGTACTGGAATAATAGCTGTAGTTTTTTTTGTTATTTTTTCTTCAATTTTATCTACATCTATACAACAATCATTAGAATTAATATCTACAAATACTGGTTTTGCTTTATTTAGTATACATGCATTAGCAGTTGAAACAAAGGTTAAAGAGGGCACAATAACTTCTTTATTCTTTACATTGTATAATGATAATGCCAAATTCAATGCAGCTGTTCCACTATTTATTGCAACACAATTTTTACTGCCAGTATAATCTTTAAATTCATTTTCAAATGTTTTTACATTTCCAATACCTGAACCTGATGCCCAAAATTTACTTTTTAATACTCTATTGATTGCGTTTCCTTCCTTCTTTCCTATTTGTGGATCAAAAAGCTTTATTTTTTTCATTTTAATTCATCTGTTTCTATTTTTCTAAAAATTCTGCATCTTCTTTAAGTGATTTCATCATTCCTTCATTTGATGTAATGTTGTTGTTTATCTCTTTTAATTGTGGTTCTTTTTGTATCAATTTTAAAATATCTTCTGTAAGTATAAATTTTTTATTAATTTTTATTATTATTTGTTTTACTAATTCTAAATCTTCTATTCTGTCCACGGTCCATCTGTAATCTGATAAATTTTTATCACTTTCAATATTTCCAATTTTAAAAATTTCAGGATGATTTTTGATATATGGTGTTACATGTTCTTTTTCTGATGGTTTTACAGCTTTTTCCCAAGATATCTTTAAAGAATTAAATGAAAATATTTCAACTTCAGTTCCATATGGAAACGTTCTTGGAAAAGCATTTGAAACATAATCAAATTTTTCATTTTCAAATTTTTTTATCACGCTATCAACTAAATTCGGATCTATTAATGGACAGTCTGCAGTTATTCTCAAAATTGATGAAATGGAATTACTTTTAGCACAATGATAATACCTATCTAAAACATTTTTTGAATTTCCTCTGAAGCAATCAAACCCTTCTTTTAAAACAAACTTTTCTATGATATCATCTTCTTCTAAATTTGTAGTTGCAACGATAATTTTTTCTAAAAATTTTGAATGTTGAAGTTGATTCAAAACATAATGTAACAATGGTTTTCCTTTAATCATTTTCATAACTTTGCCTGGCAATCTATTGGAACCCATCCTCGCTTGAATTATTGCAACAATCATATTGTATTTTTTTTAATATCATATATTAGTGGTTAGACTTGTAGAATGATTATTTTTTATTAATTTGAATTTCTATTGTACTGAATTTTCATTTTTAAAAATTAATCATTTAGATTTTTTATTTCATCTAAATTAAATTCTGGTTCATATTTAATTTCTTTTTTTGCTAAAGAAATATCAGCTTGACTAAATTTTATGTCTCCTTTTTTTGGCGTAAAATATTGTATCTTATTATTTTTCCCTGATTGTGAAATCATTAATTCTGCAAGTTCATTAATTGTAGTTGTCTTTCCACTAGCAATGTTGTATGTACCATTTTTTCCATTTATTATTGCATCATTAACAGCTTTTACTACGTCATATATTGATACAAAATCCCTTGTTTGCATCCCGTCTCCAAATATTTCAATGGCTTCATTATTTGAAATTTTTTCCATAAATTTTGTAATTACTCCAGCATACTCTGGTGTTTGACCTACTCCAAAAATATTGAAAAATCTTAAGATTATACAATCTAAACTATTGTATTTTAACAGAAATTTCTCAATTTCTTGTTCCATCATCACTTTACTTTCACCATATGGTGATATTGGATTTTTTTTTGTGTTTTCATTTAATTTATTATTTATTGAGCCTTCACCATACACTGCTGCAGATGAAGCCACAATTAATTTTCTGATGTGATTTTTTTCACATGCTTCAAGTACGTTTTTAGTTCCATCTACATTTACATGAAATGTTTCTGTAGGATTTTTAATTGATTCATCAACAGAAATTTTAGCAGCTAAATGAATTACTATATCTTGATCTTTTACTGCATTTACTATTTCTTCTACTTTTGTAATGTCTCCTTCAATCACTTTGATATTTTCATTTTTAAAATTTACAGGTAATTTTCTATCAGAATTTGAAAAATTATCAAAAATTATAATCTCATTCTCTTTTTTTAAAAGATAATTCACTAGATATTTTCCTATAAAACCCATCCCTCCTGTAACTAAAATTTTCATAGTTTTTTTAAACACTTTATCTGATATATGTTAAACAATTTATTGAATCAATTTTTTAATATTTTTCAATCTGGTTTTTTATATAATCAATTGATTTTACTGGTGATGGATCTATTTTATCTTGAATCGATTTATAGATTGTAGAATAATCCAACAAATAGATTAAACCTATTATTTTTGATAAAATATTTCCTTTTACAGAGGGAATTTCTTTATAATCAATTTTATTTATTTGAAAATATTTTTCTAAAATTTTAAATTTTTCTTTTGTTTTAATATGATCATCTTCACCTTTAATCAATATGGGTTGAACATTTGATGGTTTTTCCCATGCTACAACTCCATTATGACATGATTCTAAAATGTCTTCAACGATTACATGCATTTTTGAATTTTCCTGTAAAGAATTTTTAAATCTAATGGCAGCAGATTGTAGTCCCCATGGATAATAAATTAATGGAATACCTGTAATCCATTTTGCTAATGAAAATGATGGATTATTATTGGAAAAATTTTCTGACGAAATTTGTTTTTTTAATAATTCTAAGTTTTTAATAGATTCGTAAACATCTGATTTTTCAATAGGGATCATTTGTGATAGTATGTTTAAGATTGAATATAAAAAAGATGGAAATGTTGCTCTAGGAGAATGAAATTGCTCAATTCTTCTAAATTCAATTTGTTTATCTTTACAAATTTTTTCCATTTTACCGCCTGATGAAAATGCAATTAATTTACAATTTTGTTCATTAGCTGATTCTAAAATTTTAATTGTTTCATCTGTATTTCCTGAAACACTAATTGTTACAACTAATGTTTTTGAATCTACTGTTTTTGGTAAATGATATCCTTTAACTACACAAACATGAATTTTAGTTTTTGATAATATTGAAGAAAAAATATCTCCTAATGTACCAGAACCTCCCATTCCTGCAAAAACAATATGATCTATTCCTGAAATTTTTATCTTTTTGAGATCTTTTTCATAGTATGTTTTAGCAATCTTTGGCCAATCATCATATATTTTATACATTTTTTTTGTATCATTTTTTTCTAAATCTGAAAATTCCAATAAATTAAATTTGATATATACAATAAAATATCTATCTAATCAAAATTCTACTTTCTATCACCAAGTAATTTTAAATGTTCATTTACAAAGTCTAAAAATAGTTTTTCATTATTTTCAAGAAATTCAATCATATTTTTATTTGAAATCATTACATTTGAAAAAATTCCGCTACCTGAAAAAAAAGCCTTATTTCTGATTATTTCATAGATATTTAGAGGAAAATTAAATCCTCTATTTTCAAAAAATTCTTCAAATTTTTTATAATCCAACGGATCAGCTTTGAATTTCATTGCTGTATTGATTAATTCTGGAAGAGTATCAAGAGAAGTTACTTTAAACACAGAGGGTATAATTTGGTAAGGTTGTACACCAAAAGTAATGGATGATTTTCCTAATTTTGCAGCTTTCAATGTAGATGTTCCTCTAATTGTAATCACTAGTTGTGATTTTTCAATCAATACATTGTTATCAAAATTAGGATTGATTAAAACAACATTTGGCATATCTATAATTTCTTTATAATAATTAATATCGTTCCAATATCTTAATCCAGCTGCAATGTGTTCTTTAACATATAGAACATGATCACTGGGAATTGATTTTGCTATATGATGAATTACTTCAATTTGATTTGTATGATGTGGGGCATAGTGAAAAAGACTGGCTTCTTCATTTATGTTCATTGGAAAATAAACAAAGGGTACGTTTAGGTTAGGAGATATTGTTGAATGTTTTTGAAGAAAACGATAATTACAATTTCGTCTATATTCTATAAACAATGCATCTTGTATTACTTTAAATTTAGTTCTTCCATAATACATAAAATTTGAATTGATTAAATCATGATCAGAAACACTGAGATAATCTTTTAAAGCAATAATTTTGTCCCAAAACTTAGCCGTACGATCTTGAATCCAAATTTTCTGATCTGAATCATAAATATCTTTTTTAATATTTTTTTTTGGTTCATTATTATAGTATTGATCTATTGTTTGATTTAGATTAAGATCAAATGTGGAACCATTTTCAACTAGAACAGTTTGATCATTAATTCCAGTACGACATGCCGATAAAACTCTAATTCCTTTTGCTCTACAAAGTTCTAATAGTAATTTTTGATAATGATATACTGGATTCATTGTCAGTAAATAATCGGGTTTTACTTCATTTAAAATTAATTCAAATAATTTTAATTCCTGTTCAAGTATTGACAAAATCTCTGGTTTTTCAAATTTATAAAAGCGATTATATGAAATGAAAAAACGCTCATTGAGCGCTAACTCCCATAAGTTAATCTTGTATTTATTTTCAAAGTTTGAAAGATAATCGAGATCATGTTTTTGGTGATTTTTTTTAATATGATCATGAAAAAACCAAGTTTTTTCAAAATTTACCAGTTTCTGTTCTTTAAAGAATTTCTTCGGCTTATCATTAATGTCAACTATCCCAAAAAAATCCGCATCTAATTTGGATTGAAGATAGTATGAAAGTGAAAAATGTAAAAAACTATTATTTAACCAAAATAAAAGTTTAGATTTCGATTTCATAAATGTGTTTGATAAATTATCATATTAAGTATATCGAGAATCAAATTTATTTTAATTATTAAATTTTTTAGAATAATTATGTGTGAAAATTTTTTATGATTAATATTATATGATTTAGATATTCATGGTATTTTTTTAAATCACTATGGTTTTACAATTATTTGTCATACAAAAATTTAAAATTTGTATTTATGAATCAGTTTCATCATTTCTATTCTAATATGGGTAATAATAAAAATTATTTTATTTTTTTTATTTTTGGAAAAAAAGTAGATTACTTTTGAAAATGTTTAGTTATTTTAAATATGGAGTAAATATAGTTTATTTTAATGGATGAAATTACTCCTAATTCTTCATTAAGAACAGTAGAATGGAAAAATAATAAAGTAGTAATGATTGATCAGACTAAATTACCTAATGAACTTGTTTTTGTAGAATATGATGATTTTAATCAAGTAGCAAATGCCATCAAAACTCTTGTAGTAAGAGGAGCTCCTGCTATTGGTGTTTCGGGAGCTTTTGGGTTGGCATTATCTGTATTGCAAAGTAAATCTACTACTAAAGATGAATTGTTATTTGATTTGGAGAATGCAAAAAAAATTCTTTTTGCAACTAGGCCTACAGCAGTAAACTTGGGTTGGGGATTAGAAAAAATTATGAGTATTGCAAAATCTGGAGATTCAATTGAACAAGTAAAAGAATTAGTAATTTCTAAAGCCAAAAAAATGGCAGATGAAGATATTGAAATAAACAAAACTATGGGACAAAATGGTTCTGTGCTTTTTGATGATAATGATACTATAATGACTCATTGTAATGCCGGTGCTTTAGCTACTGTAGCATATGGAACAGCGTTAGGTGTAATTCGTGCAACTAGAGAAAGTGGAAAAAATGTTAAAGTTATTGCAACTGAAACACGACCTATTCAACAAGGTTCCAGATTAACTGCTTTTGAGCTAAAACATGATGGTTTTGATGTTAGTCTAATTCCTGACACTGCGGTAGGGTATAGTATGGCAAACGGACTTATAAACAAAGTTGTGGTTGGAGCTGATAGAATTGTAAAGACTGGTCATGTATTTAATAAAATTGGAACATATCAAGTAGCTACTATGGCAAAACAACATGGAATTCCATTTTATGTAGCAGCACCATTATCTACAATTGATATGGAAACCAAAGCTGAAGATGTCATTATTGAGATGCGAAAAGGTAGTGAAGTAACTGGAATTGGTGAAAAAAAGACTGCACCTGATGATATTAATGTCATAAACCCTGCCTTTGATATGACTCCACCTGAACTCATTTCGGGAATTATTACAGAAAAAGGTATAGTGAAACCTCCGTTTGATGAATCCATTAAAAAATTCTTTGACTAATTTTTTTATTAAACCATACTTTTGAATATAATCATGATTGAAGAAAATGGATTTAACATAAATCAACATGAAAAGAAAGTTTATTCGCAAAATGGTGAAGATGGAATTATAGGATATATTTTTTCAAAGATTGGTACTACAAACAAATTTTCTGTAGAATTTGGTGTTGGAGATGGTTTTGAAAGTAATACTGTGAATCTTTTAGAAAAAGAAGGTTGGAAAGGCCTTATGATGGATTACGGTTCTGATCAAAATATTCAATTATCTAATGTAGTAAAAAAAGTATGGTCAAATAGAAAACTTGGATTTAGAAATAATATAAAAAAGTATATATCATTTTCAAAAAAAATTATTAATAGAAAAAACAGAACTAAATCTTTTCAGCTTGATATAAAAAATGAACGAATAACAGCTGAAAACATTCAACAATTATTTACAAAATATAAAGTCCCGGAATCTTTTGATTTACTATCTATTGATATAGATTATAATGATTATTGGGTATGGAAATCAATTGTTGATTATTATCCTCGAGTTGTGATAATTGAATATAATTCCTCTATACCTCCTACTGAAAGTAAAGTGGTTCCCTATGATTCTGAAGCTGTTTGGGATGGTACAAATTATTTTGGTGCCAGTATTTTAGCATTAAAAAATTTGGGTTTAGATAAGGGCTATACACTAGTTGGATGTGATAGCAACGGTGTAAATGCATTTTTCTGTAAAAATGAACTTTTAAAAAATTTTCAAATACAAAATATTGATAATTTGTATTTTCCTCCTCAGTATGGAGAAATAATAAATGATGTACATATTGGTCATCCTATTAGCAATAAAAAAATGATAGAAGTTTAATTCTATTTTAAATATAATTAATTATTGGTGTTAATCTGTTATCTGAAATTAGTTTTTTTACTATGATAATTTTCTGACCAACGTTTTACAACTGGTTTAATAATTTCCAACAATTCTTGATTTTTATTAATATAATTCAAAAGAGAATTATCATCAAAATTATTCCCTAATTTTTGAAAAATCTTTCTTGCCATTTCTAAATCTTCAGGATAATCTAAAAATAATCTTAAATTTTTTGGAAATTTTTTAATAGATTGGGGAACTAAATATTTTACTTTAAATTCATTTCCCAAAAAATATTCTCTATACCCAGTTTCTGTATCTTTTGTATTTTTAATATTACACATTTGTTTGATTGCATCTACACTGAATCCTGCTGGAATTATTCCATGAATTCCATGACTTGGATTAAACTTTGTTATCGAATCATTTCCTGTAACATAATCAATTTCGAATTTTTGAAATTCTTTTGAAATTTTGTCTATATATTTTGGATCTGTGTAGATTTTATCCCCTTCAACATCAATGATCACATCTGTATGATAAAATTTAGCAGCATCTAAAAGTCTTTTAACAATATCATTTTTGTCCCCTCGAAAAACTTCTATCTTTTCTTTTTTTAAATAATTCACTAACTCATCATCTGATTTTAAATTTGTAGTACAAACAATAATTTTTCTTATTTCTTTTGCTTTTTTAATTCTATGAATCAAATGATGAATAACTGGTTTACCTACAATTTCTTTAAAATGTTTTTTTGGTAATCTTGAACTACCTAATCTGGCTAATACAAAAACATCGATATTCATATAATTAAAAAATTCAATTTTAGTATATAATCATATTTTCCAAATTCTAATTATTTTGAATATAATGATTAATTGAAGCTAATTAATAGAAAGTTTTTATTGTTTTTCAAATTCTTCATATCAATATGAATACTGTTTCAGCACAAGCAATTGAAGAATCACTTAAGCAGTGTATGGATCCTGAAGTTCCTCTAAATATTGTAGAAATGGGATTAATTTATGGAATTGATATTGCAGAAAATAATGATGTTAATATCAAAATGACAATGACAACACAAGGTTGTCCACTTCATGAAACTTTGGTTGAAGATGCAACTAGATTTGCCAAAAAAGTTCCAGGAGTAAATAATGTCAAAATAGATATTGTTTGGGAACCAGCATGGTCAATGGATAAAATGACTGAAGAAGGGAAATTAAAAATTAAAAATATGGGTGCCGCTATGAGCACACCTGCACCAATTAATTATGAAACTGCACTACCTCAAGGTGTTGGTAAATTAGTTCAACAAGAAGATAGTTCTATGGTATTGGCAAATGAACATGATCAAGGATTTATGGTTAATCAAGCAATTGTTGATTTTTGGAAATCATGTAATGGACAAAGAAAAGTTACAGAACTCGTAGAAGTTTTTGCTCAACAAACAGGATTACAAAGAAAACAAGTAGAAAAAGAAGTTATGCAATTACTTCAACAACTACGTGATGGAGGATTAATTGCAATTGCAGGACAACCGGATACACCAAATGTAGAATTTAAAAAATAATTTTAAAAAATATAGTTTGAATTTGCACCATCAAAGTTTATTGTAACTCCTGTTAGATATTTAATATTATTTTCAATTATTGCTTTAACAAAATTTCCTATCTCTTCCGGCTCACCTAATCTTTTCATTGGTAAAGATTTTTCAAATTCTTTTACATTTTCAATTAATTCTTGAGTTCTGTCTGTATTGATTGGACCTGGTGCAATGTTAATACAACTAATATTTTTTTGAGCATAATCTTTACTTAATATTTTAAAAACTTCACTAAATGCTGCACGATATGCTGATGAAATAATTAATTTTGGATTAGGTTCCTTTATTACATTTGAGCTAATCAAAAATATGTATCCTCCATTATTAATTTTCATATTCTGCAAAATTGTACAAAATCCTAAAAATAATTGATTGTGGTATAATCTCCAATCATCTTCAGTAATATCTAAGAATTGTTTTGGTACTGGACCTCCTGTGTTAAGAATCAAAATATCCGTTTGATTGTGATTTTTTATAAAATCTTTCACACTTTTTAATTCTGAAGTATCGATATTGTTTTTGGAGGCCACAAAAACATCAATTTCTATTTTTTTGAGTGCATCAGAAATTGCTTTACCAATTCCCCTTGAACCACCAAGAATAATTGCACTGGTCATACCATTTTTAAAATATTATTGTATTATTAAATTTCTTTAATTTCAGATATTGTTCCCAAAACTGAATCCATTTGAACAATTGCCTTTTTTTCATCCCATCCTAATGCAACATACCAATCACCTGCATCATCATGATATTTTGTCTCCAAAGTTTTGATAGTATCTGGTTTTACATCATATTTTTTTGCAATTCCTGATACTGCAAGTGCAATTGCATCTTTTTCTTTTTCTAACCTTCTTTTCATCAAACCGATACCAGGAGTCATACTCTCTGTAGATTTTGTGTTCTAATATAGTTAATTAGGAAAATTACTCACAAAGTCCAATTTTTCAATCTGATAAATTTCCAAGATTTCAAATACTCCTCTTAAAAAGATAATTCAATGAATCTAATCTCTAGAGTTTCAAATTCTATGATTACTCAATCCACTACTTTAATTTCATTTGTTTCAATCCTTGCAGTATTGGGACCTGTAATTACCGTTTCAGGAGGATTTTGGGATGCAGTATCTCATTTACTCAAAGAACCTGAAATGTTTTGGACTATACAACACATTACTGTTTACTCTGGTGTCTCTTTAATTTCTGCTGCAGGCATTTTGAGTATCATTCTTTTAATTAGAAATTCTGTAAAAAATTCTCTAAAAACTGGAATCATACTTGTAATTATTGGTGCAGGCATTCAATTGGTTTCAGGATTCGCTGATTCCTTATCTCATGATC